>Ga0160496_1000043_pt1 | contig 172058 bp, 149 predicted proteins | sample DIDPMG_2_FD_108231 | JGI IMG/M metagenome (GOLD analysis project Ga0160496, IMG submission 108231) | Enriched soil microbial communities from UW Madison campus, WI, USA - DID2937_E24_FP MG | ecosystem: Environmental > Terrestrial > Soil > Grasslands | place: USA: Madison, Wisconsin | collected...
CCAAAAGATCAATCAAATCAATCCCTTGGATCGTGCACCCAACCCGTCTTACCGGGTTAACCCGGGTGCCCCGGCTGCGAAGAAGCGTGACTATAGCACACCATTTTGAAAAGGGGCAAATCAAAAGCAGAATATCCAGAAAAAGACGACGGCGCAGCCGCGCGCCAAGCGCCCGCCCGGCGGGCGCCGGGACGCATGAAAGGCATAATATGCTCCTGAGCCCGGCGGCATGCCGCCGGGCGGGCCTTGCCGCCCACACCAGGCTTTCCAGACCATGACCGAAGACATCCTCATCAACGTCACCCCTTTTGAAACCCGCGTGGCCGTCACGGCCAACGGCATTGCCCAGGAGCTGCACATCGAGCGCAGCATCCAGCGCGGCCATGTCGGCAACCTGTACCTGGGCCGCGTCGCCCGGGTACTGCCCGGCATGCAAAGCGCCTTCGTGGACATCGGCCTGGAACGCGCCGCATTCATCCACGTCTCGGACCTGCGACAGAACCGCATGGGGCGCGCAGGGGCCGAGGCGGCGGCTGCGCCCACTCCCATCGAGAAACTGCTGTTCGAGGGGCAGTCCCTGCTGGTCCAGGTGATCAAGGATCCCCTGGGCACCAAGGGGGCGAGGCTATCGACGCACATCAGCATCGCCGGGCGCATGCTGGTCTACCTGCCGCACGAACCCCACATCGGCGTCTCCCAGCGCATCGGCCCGGAGGACGAACGCAATGCGCTGCGCGACCGCCTGCAGGCCCTGCGGCCGGACGGCGAGGCCGGCGGCTTCATCGTCCGCACCCAGGCCGAAGGCGCCACCGACGAGGAACTGGCCGCCGACATCGCGTACCTGCGCATCCTGTGGGCCGAGATCCAGGCCCGGATCAAGCAGCAGCCGGCCCCCTCCGCCGTCTATACGGACCTGACCCTGGCGCAACGCGTCCTGCGCGACATGGTCTCGCCCGAGACCCATTCGATCGCGGTCGATTCGCGCGCCGTGACCCAGGAGCTGATCGACTGGGCCCGGCGCTACACCCCGTCCGTGGTCGAGCGCATCCACCACTACAGCGGCAACCGGCCGCTGTTCGACACCGCCAACGTGGACGAGGAAATCGCCCGCGCCCTGTCGCGCCGCGTCGACCTCAAGTCCGGGGGCTATCTCATCATCGACCAGACCGAGGCCCTGACCACAGTGGACGTCAACACGGGCGGCTACGTCGGCGGGCGCAACTTCGACGACACGATCTTCAAGACCAACCTCGAGGCCGCTGTGGCCATTGCGCGGCAACTGCGGCTGCGCAACCTGGGCGGCATCATCATCCTGGATTTCATCGACATGGACGACGAGGGCCACAAGGCCTCGGTCCTGGAGGAACTGAACAAGGCCCTGAGCCGCGACCGCACCCGCGTCACCGTGAGCAGCTTCAGCCAGCTGGGCCTGGTCGAGATGACGCGCAAGCGCACGCGCGATTCGCTGGCCCATCAGCTGTGCGAGCCCTGCCCCACCTGCGCGTCGCGCGGCAGCGTACGCACGCCGCGCACGCTGTGCTACGAGATCCTGCGCGAGATCCTGCGCGAGGCGCGCCAGTTCAACCCCAAGGAATTCCGGGTCGTCGCCGCGCAGGCCGTGATCGACCTGTTCCTCGAGGAGGAAAGCCAGCACCTGGCGATGCTGGGGGATTTCGTCGGCAAGCCGATTTCCCTGCAGGTCGAGGCATCGTACTCACAGGAGCACTACGACATCGTCCTGCTGTAAGGCGCCGCGGGGCCCGCCGGCCGTACGGCGCAAAAGCGCCTGACGCGGGCTGCGCTCAATGGCTGAACGAATTTTCCCAGCCCTCGGCGATGCCGCACACCTCGGGCTTCATCATCGCGCTGAACATCCGGTAGACGGTGTCCAGGCTGCCGGCATAGTAGCTGTAGGCCTTGGCGTTGACGCTGCGGTTGTGCAGCAGCACCAGGCTGATCACGACGCTGCGGTCCCAGCCGGCGTCGGGCGTCGGCCGGTAGACCACCCGCCCGTAGGCCGAGGTATCCGGCACCATCTCGAACACGAAGGTTTCGCCGCACAAGGCCTCGTGCTTGAACAAGGCCTGCTGAACCTGCGCAAAATCGACCGGCAGGCGCCGCCGCTCGGTCACCAGGTGCTCGGGCGTTTCGAGTTCGTTGATCGTCAGCCCACGGGGCTGGGCCGCGCAGGCCGCAAGACCGGCAATGAGGATCGAGGCTATCAGGGCTTTCATGGGGACTCCGTATCTGCGAACTGTCCGGACCCGCCCCGGTGAGCCGCCGAGGGTATCGAGCGGCGTGCCGGCGCCTGTCCGATGATTTCAGGCATCCTGGAACTGCATGCGGTAAAGGGACGCGTACAGCCCGCCGCGCGCCAGCAGGGCATCGTGCGTGCCTTGTTCGACGATGCGTCCGCGGTCCAGCACCACGATGAGGTCCGCCTTTTGCACAGTGCTGAGGCGATGGGCGATCACCAGCGTCGTGCGCCCCGCCATCAGGCGTTCGAGCGAGGCCTGCACCTGGCGCTCGGACTCATTGTCCAGGGCCGAGGTCGCCTCGTCCAGGATCAGGATGGGGGCGTCCTTGATCAGGGCGCGCGCAATCGCCAGGCGCTGGCGCTGGCCCCCGGAGAGCATGCTGGCGTTGCTGCCGACCTGCGTGTGCAGGCCCTCGGGCAGGCCGTCGACGAAATCCAGCAGGTTGGCCGCCTCGAGGGCGGCCCGGATGCGCGCCTCGTCGACCTCGCTGAGCGCGCCGTAGGCTACATTTTCGGCGATCGTGCCATCGAACAGCACGACGTCCTGGCTGACCAGCGAGAGCTGCGCCCTCAACGAGCGCAGCCGCAGGTCCGCGATATCGACGCCGTCGACCTGGATGGCGCCGGCCGAGGGCGACACGAAGCGCGGCAGCATGTTGACCAGGGTGGTCTTGCCGCTGCCCGAGCGGCCGACAAGGGCGACGGTCTGCCCGGGCCGGACCTCGAGGGTGACCTCGCTGAGCGTGTCGGTGGCCGCATCGGGAAAGCGATGGCTCACGCCGCGAAAACTGACCCGGCCCCGGCTGCGCCCCTCGATGCGCCGCATGCCGGTCTCGGTCTCCGTCGGCTCGTCGATCAGCGTAAAGACGCTTTCGGCCGCCACCAGCATGCGCTGCATGGCGCCCGCGATGTTGGTCAGGCGCTTCATCGGGTCGAAAATCTGGCCCAGGGCCGCCATGAAGGCGGCAAAGCTGCCCACCGTCAGGCCCTGGTGATTGGCCTGGTAGAGGGCCATGGCCACCACGGCCGCCACCGACAGCGCGACGAAGAACTGGGAAATCGGCGACATGGCCGCGTCCGAGCTGACCGCCCGCATGGCGAAGCGGCGCAGGCGCCCGTTGACATAGTCGAAGCGCGAGCGTTCGCGCTCGTAGCCGTCGAAGAGCTTGATGACGCGCTGGCCCGAGATGCCTTCGCCGACCACGCGGGTCAGTTCGGCGTTCATGTTGATGGTGTCGCGGTTGATGCGCCGCAGGCGGCGGATGAAGATCCGCGCCGTCACCACCGACAGCGGCAGCATCACCAGCACGATGAGGGTCAGTTGCCAGGACATGTACAGCAGCACGGCCAGCAGGGCGACGACGGTCAGCGACTCGCGCACGATCACCATGATGACCTCGGTCGCCAGGCCGCTGACGGTGCCGGCGTCGATGGTGAAGCGATTCAGCAGGCGGCCGTGGTCGCCGCGCCGGTAGGTCTCGTCGGACAGCCCGAGCAGGCGCTCGAACATGTCGCGCCGCAGGCCCAGCAGCATGTTGTTGGCAATCCAGGACAACAGATAGGTGCTGAAGAACGTGCAGACGCCGCGCAGCAGCATCAGGCCGATGACGGCCAGCGGGATGGACCAGACGTAGGACGGCCGCGCCCCCGAGAAGCCCTCGTCGAGCAGCGGCTTCATGATGACCGCCAGCACCGGCTGGGTGGCGGAGGCGATCGTGACCAGGAGCAAGGCCACCAGGGCGGCCTTCCAGTCCTTGCCCAGACGGCCATAGATGCGCCGCCACAGGACGAATTTCGGGGGGTGGCCATCGGCCGCTTGCACTCGTTCGGACTTCACCCGAGGCACTCTCATTTATACTTGGGAATCATGCATTTTAGCCTGCGCCGCGCGGGCTTCAGTGATACCACCATGCCAGTCCCTGCCACGTCCGCCATCCAGGCCCTCTACGTCCGCCTGCCGAATTGGGTCGGGGACGTCTGCATGAGCCTGCCGAGCCTGGATGCGCTCATCGCCACGGGCGTGCCGGTGGTGGTCTGCGCCCGACCATGGGCGCGGGATCTGCTCTCGGCCTACGACCTGGCCGGCTTCGTGCCGATGGCGGGCAACTGGCGCGCCGACCGCAGCGCCGTGCACGCCTGCCGCAGAAAATCCCGCCACGCCCGCACCGTCGGACTGCTGCTGCCGGACTCGCTGTCCAGCGCGCTGGTATTCCGCTTTGCCGGGGTGCCGTGCGCGGGCTATCGCGACGACGGCCGCAGCCTGATCCTGCGTTGGCCCGTCGCCAAGCCCCGTGCGCCGGTGCATGCCGTGCGGTCCTGGTTCCATCTGACCCGACACGCGCTGGAGCGCTGGGGCCTGCCGCCCGGCCCGCCGGCACCGGCACCGGAACTGACCTGGCAAGCGGCCGGCTCGCATATCCAGGATGGGCGCGCGGCGGTCGAGGCGGCCGGCGTGGCGGACATGCCCTTCGTGCTGATCGCCCCCACGGCCGTGGGCTTGCACAAGGGCCGGATCAAGGTGTGGCAGGGCTTCGATTCCCTGACCCGCTCGCTGCAGGCGCGCGGATACCCGGTGCTGATGGCGCCGCCGCCGGCCGAGCGCGAGGCGGCGCTCGCGGCGGCACCCACGGCGCAATGCCTGCCGCCCATGCCGCTGGGCGCCTTTGCCGTGCTGACCCGCCTGGCCGCCTTGTCGATTTGCAACGACTCGGGGGTCTCGCATCTGTCCGCCGCTGCCGGCGCCCGCCAGATCACCCTGTTCGGCGTCACCGATCCCGCACGCACCGGACCCTGGTCGCCCACGGCCGTCCGGATGGGCGGGCCGGACGCCTGGCCGGCCGCGCCCGACGTGCTCTCTACCGCCCTGACCCTTCTTGACCGTCCGAAAGTCGCATGAATGTCAACAACCTGCTGGCCAACCTGATCGTCCCGCTGAACTTGTCCGTCACGCTGCTGCTGTTGGCCGCCATCCTGTTCATGGTGCGCTGGCGCAAGACCGCGGCGCTGATCGCCGTGGGGGCCGTCGGCTGGGTGCTGTTCTGGTCGTTGCCCACGTCCTCGCTATGGGCCGGCGGCCTGCTCGAACAGCGCTACCCCTATATCCAGGCCGACCGGCAGCCCGTCGAGCAGGCCATCGTGGTCCTGGGGGGCAACACGGCCAACAACCGCGACAACTGGTTCGAACCCTATGACCGCTCGACCGCCGTGTCGCGCATCGAGACCGCGCTGAAACTCTATGAGGCAGGCCGCGCGCCGCTCATCGTCGTCTCGGGCGCCGCGCTGGATGGCGGCCAGAGCGAGGCGCACATGATGGCCATGGCCCTGAGCAACCAGGGCGTCCCCTCGCATGCGATCATCCAGGAAGACCACAGCTTCACGACACGCGAGAACGCCGTCTACACCGCCGAGGTGCTGCGCCGCCTGAATATCGACCGGATCCTCCTGGTGACCTCGGCCCTGCACATGCCGCGCGCGATGGCAAGCTTCCAGAAAACCGGCCTCACGCCGACCGCAGCCCCCTCGCCGCCCCAGATCGTGGTGCCCGAGCAGCCCGATTTTTCATTCTGGTCACCCGACCTGCGCACGCTGGATGCCAGCCGCTCGATCGTCAAGGAATACCTGGGGATGCTCGTCTACTGGCTGCGCGGCTGGATCTGAGCCGCCTCGCGCTCGCACAGGATCGCCGCGTACAGATCCTGGTACTGGCGCGCCACCTCGGGCCAGGCGTGACGCTCGAGCAGCCGTTGCGCGCCCTCGGCCAGCGTATCCCGCAGCCCCGCATCGCTGCGCAGACGTCCGATGGCCTCGGCCAGTTCGTCCGGCCGCTCGGGATGCGAGATCACCAGGGCATCCTCGCCCGGGCGCACGTACTGTGCGAATCCGCACCAAGGCGCCGGGCTGAGCACCACCGGCAGCCCGAATGACATGGCCTCCAACGGTGCCATCCCGAAACTGTCGTTCAGGGTGGGATGCACGTAACAGTCCGCGGCCTGGTAGTAAGGGGCGACGTCCGAGGTCTCGCCGACCAGGCGGACGCGCGCCCGCACCGCCTCGGGCGCCTCGCGCACCCGGTCGCGGGCGGCGGCATTGGCACCCACCACCAGCAGATGGACCTCGCGGGGCAGGCGCTCCAGCGCCTGGAGCACCGTGGGCAGGCCCTTGCGCATCGGGTTGCGGGCGACCAGCAGACAGACATGGGCGTCCTCGTCCAGTTCCAGTTCGCCGCGCACGGCGGCCCGCCGGTCGGGCAGCCCCGCGCCGGGACGGGAAACACCGGGCGGGATCACCGGCACGCGCATCCGGGCACCGTAGGCTTGCGACAATTGGTGGGCGATCAGCGAGGACACCGCCACCACCCGGTGCCCAGGTCGGGGCGCCACGCGCCGGGCCTCGAGGCCCAGGTAGGCCCGCACGCGGGGACTGACGGCCGAGAGGATGCGCCGCAGTGCAGACATGGGCTGGACGCGCCAGCGGTAGCGCACTGGAGTGACGTGCACCACCTCGACGTCGCCGCACCAGCCGTTCATGTGCGAATGAACGATGTCGAAACCGGAACGGGTCGCGCGCGCGGCGCGCCGGGCGAACAACAGGACCCGGATCCAGCTTGGCCAACGGCGGCCGACCGCGATCGGCCGGAAAGGCAGGTCCAGGCCGCAGGCGGCATCGTATTCGCGGGCAAAGACAGTGACTTGATGGCCCGCGGCGGAGAGCTCGCGCATCAGTGCCACCCCGTAGGCTTCGGCCCCGCCGAAGCGCGCGCCGAAGCGATCGACGACAAAGGCGATCGCCAGAGGCCGGGCGGGGGAAGACGCGGGATCAGGCATGGCCTGGAGAGCGCCGCGCCGGACAAACGGGGATAGGGCTCATGGGCGGATTATATCGGCCGGATCCGCGTCACGCGCAGACCTCGCGATAGAAATCCATCGTCCGCCGCGCAAAGACGGGCATGGAAAAGAGCGCGAGCGCACGGTCGCGGGCGGACTGGACAACGCCCGGGCGGACCGGGGGCGCATCGAGGCGTTCCAGCAACCAGCCACGCAGGGCGTCCACATCGCCCTTGGGCACCACCCAGCCGTCCTCGCCGTGGCGAACCAATTCCGGCAGGCCGCCGGCATCGGACACCAGCGTCGGCAGGCCCATGGCCAGGGATTCGCAAGCGGCATAGGAACCGGCCTCGTGCAAGGACAGTACAAAGCCGACGTGGCTGGCCGCGAGCACCCGGCGGGGATCCTCGAGCTGGCCCGGAAAGACCACGATGTCCTCCATGCCCCGTTCACGGACCTCCTGCCGCAGGGATTCGGGCGGCGGGTCCCCGGCAATCAGCAGGCGCACGCGCATGCGCGCCGCCTGCGGCAGGCGTGCCAGGGCCCGCACGAGAAAAATCCAGCCTTTGTCCCGATCCGTGCCGCCCACGCTGCCGAGCACCAGCGCATCCTCGGACAGCTCGCCCAGCAGTTCCTCGCGCGCCTGGGCCACCGCCCCCGGCGACGGCGGCGCGAAGTGGTCGGTATCCACCCCCAGGCGGATGGTCCGTACCGGCAGCCGTCCATAAGGCGGCGCCTGCAACTGGCGGCTGACGAAGTCGCAGACGCCGATGGCGCCGTCCGTGCCCCACCGAGCCCTGATCCAGTTGCCGGGGCTGCGCACGGATTTGGTATTGTGCTTGGTCCACACGATGCGCGGCGCACGGCGCAGGCCGAGGCGCGCCAGCATCACCTGCCGATGATCGGCGGACCCGTTGACGTGCACGACGTCGAAGGCGCCCTCGCGCAACAGGCGCCTGAGCCAACAGACCTCGACCAGCATCGGCCACAGGCGCGTGCTGTAGACCGCATCCACGCGGCGCACCCCCGGAATCCCGCCGGCCAGTGCGTACAAGCGGCTCGTGCCGGGCGTTGCCAGCGTGATCTCATGCTCGCCCTGGAAGGAACGGGCCAGATTCATGATGTAGGGGGCGTGGCCGCCGCTGCCTTTCGGATGGAAGTTGGTATAGAGGATTCTCATAGGATCACGAGGCGCGCGGGCCGGGTCCCGTCGCGGCGTTCGCCCGTTCGGCCTGGATGCGCTTGCGGTCCTCGAGCCGCGTCAGGGATTTCAGCAGGAAGCGCGGCAGCAATGTGGAGCGCACGACCGCCACGCGCGGCAAGGCGAAGGGGTCGTCGTCCGGGCGCACCAGCCCGCGGGCGGTGGTCGTGGCGCTATGGTAGCCGCTGTCGCGCACGCAGTCCGCCAGCGCGGGGGTGAATTTGCCGTAGGGGTAGCAGAACGCGGTGACGGGCGCGCCCGCGAGCTGTTCCAGGGCATCGCGGGAGTCCCGGATCTCGTTGATGGCCAGTTCCGGGGAAATACGCGGCAGCACGGGGTGGTTCAAGGTATGGGAGCCCACCTCGTGACCCGCCGCGACCCAGGCCCGCACCCCCTGGGCGTCCATCAAGGGCGACGGCGGCACGCCTTCGTCGCGGTCCCAGACATTCGAGCCGCCCAACTGGCGCGCGACGAAATAATTGGTCGCATGAAAGCCGCAATCCTCGAGGATCGGCACGGCGTGGTCCAGGACGTTGCAATAGCCGTCGTCGAAGGTAATGCCCACGACCTTGCCGTGTTTTTCGCCACGCAGATACGGCATGAGCTGAGCCATCGACAGGCCGCGGTAGCCCAGGCGGCGCAGCCACAGCATCTGCCGGCGGAAATCCCGCGGATGCACGGTCAGGCCCCGGTAAGGGGTGCCGCGCGGGGCGGGTTCCCCGATCTGGTGGTACATGAGGATGGGAATCATGGGTCGATTATATCGACCGGTTCACGGGCCCGATCCGCGGCCCAGCCGGTACAGCTTCACATAGCGGTAAAAACTGCCCGTCGCGGCCATTCCGGCCAGCACCAGGCCCTGCCAGCCGTCCAGGAAACCCCGCCGCAAGAGGTAGTGGCGGATGAAGGTCCAGGCCGCATGCCCGAAGGGCCCCAGCACGCCGGTACGCCGGCCGCGCGCGTAGGCCGCGCGCGCCGCCTCGGTCGAATAGCGGTTGATCTTGTCGATGAAGACCTCGAGGCTGGCGTAGGGATAGTGCAGGAAATGCCCGGGCAGCGTGCCGGTCCGGCCCCGCACCTCGACCCGTTCATGGACGGGCGCGTCGGTGAAGCGTCCCGCGTCGCGGCGGAACAGCCGGACCACGTAATCCGGCCACCAGCCGCTATGGCGGATCCAGCGGCCGCAGAAGTCCGACAATCGCGCGATCCGGTAGGCTTCGGCCTGCGGCGCGCGCAGCGCGGCCTCGATGGCCCGCGCCAGTTCGGGCGTGACCCGCTCGTCGGCATCGATCGACAACACCCACTCGCCCGTCGCCAGCGCCAGGGCGCGGTTCTTCTGGGGTCCGAATCCGGGCCAGTCCGCCGACACCTCGACCCGTGCGCCGCGGGCGCGCGCCATGTCGCAGGTCTGGTCGGTGCTGCCCGAGTCCAGGACGATGAGCTCGTCGGCAAACGCCACGGAATCGAGGCAATCGCCGATATGGGCGGCTTCGTTCCGGGTGATGACGATGACCGACAGGCGGGGGCCGTCGGCAGCCGTGTCGCGCGCGTTCGCCATGGAAGCCGCCTAGAGTCGCAGGCCGCGCTTCCAGCGCTTCCAGCGGTTGAAGACGGGGCCGATCAGCGGGTGGGCGGCGACTTGGATGCGCCGGCCCACCGAGGCGCCCGTGGTGTCCCGGACGGCGAAACGATAGATGTGCAAGGGGTCGGCGCCCGGCAGATTGCGGCCGAAGGCCTGCGTCGTGTAGAGATAGCGAAAGCCCGCGCGCTGCGCGATATCGACGTAGTCGGCGTCGAAATAGCCCTGGGGCCAGCACAGGTGCGGCGAGGCCTCGCCCAGGCGCCGTGCCAGGCTGGCGCGCGACTGAGCCAGTTCGTCGGCCATGCGGGCGTTCTTGCCGGCGGGCTCGGTCTGATCCCAGCGGGTGTGCGTATGGGTATGGCTGTGGAATTCGATCAGGCCTTCCGCGCGCAGGGCTTCGATTTCGGACCAGCGCAGCATCACCTCATCGGCCCGGCCGTCGGCGATGCGCCGCTCGCATTCGCGGTGCTCGGGCGCCTCGGGCAAGGGGCGGCCCTGGCCCATGAAAGGCCGCGGCGGCCCGTCGCCGATCCAGCCGGTCACGACGAACACCACGGCCTTCATCCCGTAGCGCCGCAGCACAGGCGCCGCGTACACCCAATTGTCGAGGTAGCCGTCGTCGAACGTGATCAGCACCGAGCGGCGCGGCGCGCCGCCCTCGCGCAGGTGGCGGGCGAACGCGTCGGCCCCCAGGGTGGTGTAGCCATGCCTGGCCAGCCAATCGAGCTGGTCGGCGAAGTGCTCGGGCGTGGCGGCGATCATGCCTGCGCCCGGGCGGATGTGGTGGTACATGAGCACCGGGACGGTGACTACGGATGCCATGCCAGTTCCTCCAGCCAACGCAGGTAGCACGCCTCGGTCTCGCGCCCCAGGGCCTCCCGGGTGAAACGGCCGTCCTCGAGGCAATAGCGCCGCCCCGCGGCGCCCATGCGCGCACGCAGCGCGGGATCGCCGATCAGCCGATCCAGGGCCGCGGTCAGCGCCGGAATGTCGAACAGCGGCACCAGCATGCCGCTGGCGCCCTCCTCCATCATCTCGGGCACGCCGCCGACCCGGGTGCCGACCACGGGCACGCCGGCCGCGCCCGCCTCGACGAAGGCCGTGCCCGAGGCCTCGATGTGCGTGGCCAGGGCGAAAATGTCGAAATCGGGCAGCAGGGCCGGCACATCGCCGCGATTGCCGAGCAGATGGATGCGTCCCTCCAGCCCCAGGGCGCGAACGTGATCGCGCAATTGCTCGAGCGCCGGCGAGCCGCCGCCGACGATCACCAGGTGCAGGCCCGCATGGCGCGCGAACAGGGGCTGCATGGCCTCGATCAGCTGGGTGTGCCCTTTTTCCTTGCGCAGCACGCCCACGCTGCCGACCACCACGGCCTCGGGCCCGAGCCCCAGTTCGGACCGCAACACGGGCGCCGGCATGGGATCGGGAAAATCGACGGCCGGATAGACGACCGCCGCATGGCCCGGCGGCACGCCGCGCTGGATCAGGTGGCGGCGCACGTACTGGCTGGCCGCGATCACGCGCTTGGGCACACGGGTATAGGACAGCAGGGATCCGACCGGCTTGGCCAGGTGCCGCGTGCGCACGATCAGCGGCACCCCGGCCAGCCGCGCGGCGGCGCCCACCAGCAAGGTGTCCCGGCGGCTGTGGGTATTGACCACGTCGAAGGCGCCGCGCCGCAGCAGTCGCACCAGCCAGGGCAAGCCCTTGAGATGGTTCCAGGCGCCGTCCATGGCCAGGGTGTCCACCTGGAAGCCCGCCTCGCGCAAGGCCGGCGCCAGCCGGGCGTTGGGCTGGCAGACGGCCTGCGCCTGGTGGCCGCGCGCGCGCAGCGCGTGCAGCAGGCGGACGATGTACTGTTCCTGGCCGCCGAACCCAGTGGCGGCCTCGGCATGCAGGATGCGCAGCGGCCTCATCCGTAGTTCACCTGGACGTTGTCGGCCGACAGCCAGCGGCGCGCGCCGGCAATGAGCTCGTCGTCCATGCGCACCCGCCAGTCATCCCCCAGCCGCAGGGCGCAGGAAAACGCCGGCCGGCGCAGCCGGATCTCGACCGGGACGCCCTCCTCGTCCGACTGTGCGCGCCAGGGCTCGAGCAGGTCGCGCAGGCGGCGCGCGTCGGGCGCCTCGGGCAGCACCAGGCGCAAGGAGTGCGCGCGCGATTCGCGGATGCGCTGCAGGTCGTAGAGATCGTCGGCCGATATCCGCAATCCGCCCGAATAATCGTCATGGCTGACCCGGCCATGGATCACCAGCAGGTGGTCCTCCTTGAGGCGCTGGCGGTATTGTTCGTAGAGCTCGTTGAAGATCGCCACCTCGACCTGGGCCGTCCCGTCGTCGAGCAGCGCATACAGCATGCGGCCGCGACGCGTCATGCGCGGACGCACCGCGGCCAGCACCCCGGCGATCCATTGCGGCCCGCGCGACGGCGCCAGCCGCGCCAGCGGCGTGGGCGCCACGCGCCGCACCTCGTCGCGCCAGGCATCGAACAGGTGGCCGCTGAAGTAAAAGCCCAGTGCCGCCTTTTCCTCTGTCAGGCGGGTCTGCAGATCCCAGGGCGTCACGCGGGCGAGTTCGCCCGCGACCACCTGGCCGGCGTCGTCGTCGAACAGCGACACCTGGTTGGCATTGCGCTCGGCCTGCTCGGCCACCTCGATGGCGCTGCCCAGCGTCGCGAGCAGCGCCGCGCGGTTGGGCTCGAGCGTGTCGAAGGCGCCGGCGCGGATCAGGGCCTCGATGCAGCGGCGATTGACCGTGTGGCGGTCGACGCGCGCGCAAAAATCGAACAGGCTGGCGAACGGCCCGCCCTCTGCGCGTGCACGCAGGATTTCCTCGACCGCGGACTGGCCCGTGCCCTTGACCGCCCCCAGTCCATAGCGAATGGTGCGCGGCGGCTTGCCGCGCGCGGTGTGCTCGTCCTCGACGGGCTCGAAGCGATAGGCCGAGGCGTTGACGTCGGGCGGCAGCACGACCACCTTGTTGGCCACCGCATCGCGCCAGAACACCTGGACCTTGTCGGTGTCGTCCATGTCCGAGAGCATGGTGGCGGCGAAGAACTCGGCCGGATGGTAGGCCTTGAGCCAGGCCGTCTGGTAGGAGATCAGGGCATAGGCGGCCGAATGGCTCTTGTTGAAACCGTAGCCCGCGAACTTTTCCATCAGGTCGAACAGATGGGCGGCCAGGTCGGGGTCGTACCCCTTGGCGGCCGCGCCCTCCTGGAAGATCACCCGGTGCTTGGCCATTTCCTCGGGCTTTTTCTTGCCCATGGCGCGGCGCAGCAGGTCGGCGCCGCCCAGCGAATAGCCGCCGATGATCTGCGAAATCAGCATCACCTGTTCCTGGTAGACGATGACCCCGTAGGTGCTCTTGAGGACGGGCTCGAGGTCCGGATGGAAGTAATCCACCTCGGCGCGCCCGTGCTTGCGGTTGACGAAGTCCACCACCATGCCCGATTCCAGCGGACCCGGCCGAAACAGCGCCAGCAAGGCGATCACGTCCTCGAAAGTGTTGGGCTGCATGACCTTCAGCAGCTCCTTCATGCCGCGCGATTCCAGCTGGAACACCGCCGTGGTGTTGGCCTCGGCCAACAGGGCATAGGTGCCTGCATCGTCCAGCGGCAGGCTCATGAGATCGAAATCGCGCTGGCCGGGATTGAATTGGCGCACGTAGCGCACGGCCCAATCCAGAATCGTCAGGTTGCGCAGGCCCAGGAAGTCGAACTTGACCAGTCCGGCCGCCTCGACGTCGTCCTTGTCGAATTGCGAGACCACGCTGGACTCGCTGCCCGGCTGGCAATACAGCGGACAGAAATCGGTGAGTTTGCCGGGGGCGATCAGCACCCCGCCGGCGTGCATGCCGATATTGCGCGTCAGGCCTTCGAGCGGGCGCGCCAGGTCGACCAGCGCGCGGATTTCCTCGTCGCTGTCGTAGCGTTCCTTGAAAGCGGGTTCGTTCTCGAGAGTGCGATCCAGCGTCCAGGGGTCCGCCGGATTGAAGGGGATCATCTTGGAGAGGTTGTCGCAGACGCTGTAGGGCATCTCGAGCACCCGTCCCACGTCGCGCACCACCGCCTTGGCGCCCAGCGTGCCGAAAGTCGCGATCTGGCTGACGGCCTCGCGGCCATACTTTTCCTTGACGTAGTCGATCACGCGCTCGCGGTTGTCCTGGCAGAAATCCACGTCGAAGTCCGGCATGGAGACCCGCTCCGGATTCAGGAAGCGCTCGAACAGCAAGTCGTAGCGCAAGGGATCCAGGTCGGTGATGCCCAGGCTGAAGGCCACCAGGGAACCCGCGCCCGAGCCGCGCCCCGGACCCACCGGCACGCCGTGGCCCTTGCCCCAGTTGATGAAGTCCTGCACGATCAGGAAATAGCCCGGGAAGCCCATGTCGATGATGGTCTTGCACTCGAGCTCGAGCCGTTCGCGATAGGCCGGCGCGCAGCGCGCCCGTTCCGCCTCGTCGGGATAGAGCTGCAGCAGGCGTCGGTCCAGTCCCTGGCGGGCGAGCTCGTGCAGATAATCGTCCAGCGTCACGCCGTCGGGCGTCGGAAAGCGCGGCAATTGCGGCTGGCCGAGCTGCAGGGTGAGGTTGCAGCGCTTGGCGATCTGCACGGTATTGGCCAGCGCCGACGGCACGTCGGCGAAGCGCCGCGCCATCTCGGCGCTGTCGGGCATGTATTGCTCGGGGGTGAAGCGGCGCACCCGTCGCGGATTGCCCAGCAGTTCGCCCTCGGCGATGCACACCCGCGCCTCGTGCGCCCGGAAATCGGCCTGCTCGATGAACTGGATCGGGTGTGTGGCCACGACCGGCAGGCCTTCGGCCGAAGCCAGCCGCAGGGCGGCCTGCACGTAGGCCTCGTCGCCATCGAAGCCCGCGCGCTGCAGTTCGATGAAATAACTGCCGGGAAAGTCGGCCGCCCAGCGGCGGGCCAGCCGCGCGGCGTCATCGGCACGGCCGGCCTCGAGCGCCTGGCCCACGTCCCCGGCCCGCCCGCCCGACAGGACGATCAGGCCGCTGGCGCCGTCGAGCCATTCGCGCCGGACCTCGGCGCGCCCCCGGTAGCCGTTCTCGGTCCAGGCGCGCGAGAGCAGGTCGCACAGGGCCAGGTAGGATTCATGGCCGCCGGCCAGCAGCACGATCCTGTGGGGCTTGTCGCGATCGTCCGGGTTCTGCAGCCAGACGTCGCAGCCGGCGATGGGCTTGATCCCCGCCTTGCGCGCCGCCCGGTAGAACTTGATCAGGCCGAACAGATTGCCCAGGTCGGTGAGGGCCAGCGCCGGCTGGCCGAAGGCCACCGCCCGCCCCACGAGGTCGGGGATGCGCGCGATGCCGTCGACCACCGAAAATTCGGAGTGGCTGCGCAGATGGACGAACAAGGGGGTGTCTGGGCTCGTGGTCATGGTCGGATTGTACCCATCCGGCCGTCAGCGCGGCATCGCGGACCAGGCCTTCTGCAGGCGCTTGACCGACACCGGAAACGGGGTGCGCAGCGTCTGCGCAAAAAGCGCCACGCGCAGTTCCTCGAGCTGCCAGCGAAAGGTCTCGAGCTGCTGGTCCGGCGCCCCTTTCAGAGCGGCGCGCGCGCGCTGCCAGGGCTGGACCAGGGCGGCGATCTCGGCCATCGAGCGCGCGTCGCGCGCGGGATCCTCGCGCAGCTTGTCGACGCGCATCTGCGCGGCCTTGAGATAGCGCGGGAAATGGCGCAGTTGTTCGTACGGCGTATCGCGCAGGAACCACTTGCCCACCAGCGCCGCTTCCTGGCGGCGCAGGTCCTCGTGCGCCTCGGGCCAGGGCCGCGCCTGGGGCAGTTTTTTGTGCAGTGCCGCGCGCTCGGCCAGGATCTGTCCGGCCAGCCGGGCGATCTCCTGGGCGAGCAGGCCCAGCCGCCCCTTGCCCTGCTCGCGGCGCTGCTCGAAACTGTCGGCATCCTCGGGCCAGGGTTCAGCCAGGCAGGCCTGGTCCAGGGCGCAGTCGATGATCTGGTCGCGCAGTTCCTGCTGCGTCCCCAGGTCCATGTACAGCATGCCCATGCGGGTCAGCTCGGGCAGGTTCTTCTCCAGAAACCGGACCTGCTCGCGCAAGGCGATGCGGAACAGGCGGCGCAGGCCGGCCTGGTGCGCGCGCCGGGCCTCGCGCGGGTCGTCGAACACGTCCAGGTCGCAGGAATCGCCCCGATCCCGCAACGCCGGATAACCGATGAAGGACTGGCCCTTGCGGTGGATCTCGAGCAATTCGGGCAACGGCCCGAAGGTCCAGGCGGTCAGGCCCTCGTGGTCCAAGGCCTGCGCCACCTCGCGGTCATGCGCGGCGACCTGCTGGAACGACGCCTGGGCCTCGCGGCCGTGTTCGGCGCGCAGCTGGTCCAGGCTGCGCCCGCCCGAGAGCATCCGGCCGTGTTCATCGACCACCTTGAAATTCATGAACAGATGCGCGGGCAGCGTCTCGAGCTTGAAGTCCGCCGCCTGCACACGCAGTTTGCACTGCGTCCAGATATCCTGGACCAGGGCCTCGAGCAGGCCGATGTCGGGATCCGCGGCACGCTCGAACCAGCGCTCGTGGAAACCCGCGGCATAGTCGGGCAGCGGCACGCAATGGCGCCGCAGTCTTTGCGGCAGGGATTTCAGCAGCAGGTGGATTTTCTCCTTGAGCATGCCCGGCACCAGCCACTCGCAGGCGGCCGCGTCGATCTGGTTGAGTGCGTACAGCGGGACGGTGAGCGTCATGCCGTCGCGCGGCGAGCCCGGCTCGAAATGGTAGTCCACGGCCATCTCGACGCCCGCGCGCTTGAGCCGGCGGGGAAACACATCGGTCGTCACACCGGCCGCGTCGTGGCGCATCAGATCCTCGCGCGTCAGCTTCAGGCGCGCCGCCGCCGCGGCGTCCAGTCCCCGGACCCATCTTTCGAGGGTGGCGGTCTGGCAGACGTCGGCCGGGATCTGCTGTTCGTAGAACGCCTGGATCAGGGCGTCGTCGACCAGGATGTCGGGTCGTCGGCTCTGGTGCTCCAGCCGCTCGATCGAGGCGATGAGCTTGCGATTGTGGGCGACGAAGGGCAAGGGCGTGTCGACGTCGCCGGGCACGAGCGCGTCGCGGATGAAGATCTCGCGCGCGGCCGCCGGATCGATGCGGCCGTAATGCACCCGGCGCCCCGAGTACACCGGCAGGCCGTGGACCGTGCCACGCTCGTTGGCGACCACCTGGCCCGCCTTTTTTTCCCAGCGCGGGTCCGACCATGCGCGCCGCAGCAGGTGGGCCCCGGCACGCTCGATCCAGGCCGGTTCGATGCGCGCCACGCAGCGCGCGTACAGGCGCGTGGTCTCGACCAGTTCGCCGGCCAGGATCCAGCGCCCGGCTTTCTTTTGCAGGGGTGACCCGGGATGGATGGCGAAGCGGATGTCGCGCGCGCCCTGGTACAGGTTCGCATCCTCGCCCTTCATGCCGATGTTGCCCAGCAAGCCCGCCAGCAGCGCCATGTGGATCTGCTCGACCGTCGCCGGGGTCTGGTTCAGCCGCCAGCCCTGTTCGCGCGCCAGCGTCAACAATTGCACCTGGGTGTCGCGCCATTCCCGCAGCCGCACGGGCGAGAGGAAATTGGCGCGCAGCCGCTCGACGAGCTTGCGCTGCGAGCCCTTGTGCGCGACCTGTTCGCCATACCAGGTCCAGAGCTTGAGCCACGACATGAACTCGGACTGCTTGTCGTTGAACTTGGCATGGGCGGCCTCGGCCGCCTCGCGCGCCTGCAGCGGGCGGTCGCGCGGGTCCTGCACCGACAGGGCCGCGGCAATGACGAGGATCTCGGCCAGGCACTGCTGCTCGTGCGCGGCCAGGACGATGCGCGCGACGCGCGGATCCACCGGCAGGCGGGCCAGCGAGCGGCCGACCGGCGTCAAGCGATTGCCCGCATCCAGGGCGCCCAATTCCTGCAGCAACTGGTAGCCGTCGGCCACCGCGCGGCCGCTGGGCGGATCGACGAATGGAAAAGCCTCGACGTCGTCCAGCCGCAGCGCCTTCATGCGCAGGATCACCGAGGCCAGCGACGAACGCAGGATCTCGGGGTCGGTGAAGGCCGGCCGGCGCTTGAAGTCATCCTCGGCGTACAGTCGCAGGCACACGCCGGGGCCGATGCGCCCGCAGCGCCCCGCGCGCTGGTTGGCCGAGGCCTGGCTGATCGGCTCGATGCGCAATTGCTCGACCTTGCTGCGCCAGGAATAGCGCTTGATGCGCGCCAGGCCGCTGTCGACCACGTAGCGGATGCCCGGCACCGTCAGCGAGGTCTCGGCGACGTTCGTGGCCAGCACGATGCGGCGCGCATTGCCGCGCGGGTGAAAGATCTGCTCCTGTTCGGCGCGCGACAGGCGGGCGTACAGGGGCAGGATGACGGCGCCCGCGGGGTGGCGCTTGCGCAGCGCCTCGGCGCACTCGCGGATTTCCCGTTCACCGGGCAGGAACACCAGCACGTCGCCCGTGCCGTGGCGGGCGCACTCGTCCACGCCATCGGCCACCGCGTCGATCAGGTCGCGCTCCTCGTCGCGCGCAGTCGGCACCGCGCCGCCCTCGCCCTGGACCGTGGGCGCCATGACCGGCCGGTACAGGATGTCCACGGGATACAGCCGGCCCGACACCTCGATGACCGGCGCGGCTTGTTCCGGCGTCCCGAAATGACGGGCGAAGCGCTGGGCGTCGATCGTGGCCGACGTGATGATCAGCTTCAGGTCGCGGCGGCGGGCCAGCAGCTGCTTCAAAAAGCCCAGCAGGAAGTCGATGTTCAGGCTGCGCTCGTGCGCCTCGTCGATGATCAGCGTGTCGTAGCGGCGCAGCAGCGGATCACGTTGCGATTCCGCCAGCAGAATCCCGTCGGTCATGAGCTTGATGGCCGTGGAAGGCCCCGCCCGTTCGCTGAAGCGGATCTGGTAGCCGACCCAGTCGCCGATCTCTGTGCCCAGTTCCTCGGCCACGCGCTGCGCCACCGAGGTCGCGGCCAGCCGCCGGGGCTGGGTATGGCCGATCATCCCCCGGCGGCCGCGCCCCAGTTCGAGGCAGATCTTGGGCAACTGGGTGGTCTTGCCCGAGCCCGTCTCGCCGCAGACGATCACCACCGGGTGTTCGGCGATCGCGCGCGCGATGTCCTCCCGACGGGCGCTGACGGGCAGTTCCTCGGGATAATTCAGGGCCGGCAATGGCCGGTCGGCGGCGGGCGGCGCGGCGCGCCGCGATGATTTCTGGGATGCGTCCATGAACGGTCATTATAATTTTGGCTGGATTCTTTTACGGCACCGCCCATGACGACGCCAGACACCGACACCTATTCCGCCCAGGATGCCCCTGAATTCGCCCCCGCGCAATTCGTGCGCTGGTTCCGCGAGGTCGCGCCGTACGTGCACGATTTCCGGGGCAAGACCTTCGTGGTGGCCTTCGGCGGGGAACTGATCAACGACGGCGCGCTCGAGCCGCTGGTGGCCGACTTGTCCTTGTTGTCGGCGCTGGGCATCCGGCTGGTGCTGGTCCACGGCTCGCGTCCCCAGGTCAACGAACAGCTGCGGCTCAAGGGCTACCCCATCCAGTTCGGACGCGGCGTCGAGCCCACCGGCGCCGAGGCCCTGGAATGCGCCAAGGAGGCCGCGGGCGAGATCCGCCTGGACATCGAGGCCGCCTTCAGCCAGGGCTTGCCCAATACGCCGATGTCGCACGCCAAGATCCGCGTCATTTCCGGCAACTTCGTCACCGCGCGTCCGGTCGGCGTCATCGACGGCGTGGACTACAAGCGCGCCGGCGCGGTGCGCAAGCTCGACATCGACGCGATGCGCAACATCATCGGCCAGGGCGCCATCGCCCTGCTCTCGCCGCTGGGCTTCTCGCCCACGGGCGAGGCCTTCAACCTCGCCATGGAGGACCTGGCCACCAGCGCGGCGGTCGCCCTGCGCGCGGAAAAGCTCATCTTCCTGACGCAGGGCCGGACGATCACCGAGCAGGACGGTTCGGTGGATACGGAACTGGCCCGCAAGGACGCCGACGAGATCCTGGCGCAAAACACTCTCGACGAGGACACCAGTTCATTCCTGCGCCATGCCTCGCTGGCGATCAAGCGGGGCGTGGCGCGTGCGCACCTGGTGCCCTATACACTGGACGGCAGCATCCTGCTGGAAATCTTCACCCACGACGGCGTGGGCACGATGGTGGTCGAGGACACCCTCGAGGATTTGCGCCCCGCGGTCGCCGACGACGTGGGCGCCATCGTCCAGCTCATCGAGCCGCTCGAGGCGGACGGCACGCTGGTGCCGCGCGGCCGCGCCACCATCGAGCGCGAGGTGGAACGCTTCACCGTGCTCGAGCACGACGGCGTGATCTACGGCTGCGTCGCCCTGATTCCCTACCTGGACGAGGGCATGGCCGAGATGGCCTGCCTGATCGTCCAGCAGGAATGGCAGGGCACGGGCGACGGCGAAATGCTGCTGCGCCACGCCGAATCGCGCGCGCGCGCCATGGGCGCACGCCGGCTGTTCGTGCTGACCACCCGAACCTCGCACTGGTTCATCAAGCGCGGCTTCGTCCAGGGTGGGGTTTCCGATCTGCCCAAGGAAAAGCAGGCGCACTACAATCGATCGCGCAACAGCCTGGTCTTCATCAAACGGCTCTAGGGTCTGTTCACACTAATTAAGGAGTCGCGAAGCCATGAAAAATCTGGCTGAACAAGGCGCCTGGCGCAGCGCGTATGTCCATACGCGCAAGACGGGCAACGCAGGGCAGGCGGATTTTTCATGGCTTCCCGCAGGGTTGGGTCTGAACGCCGCCGCCCGCTGCGTTGCCCTTCCTCGCAAGGCATTGAGCCTTGCTGCGGTGGACGCCTTGCGCTCGACAGCGTTCAGACCCAACGCGATCTCCTTAATTAGTGTGAACAGACCCTAGGCCCGCACCAGGCGCCACCCGCGCATCCGCCATGACCGACGCCCGCATTCCGATCCGCATCGTCAACCTGCCCTCGCGCGCCGATCGGCGCGCGCAGGTCTCTGCCCAGATGGTCGCACTGGGCGATCATCCGTATCGCTTTTTTCCGGCGGTGCACGGCACGCTGCAGCCGGACCACCCGCTGTTCCGGCATTACGACCCCGCCGCGCGCCGGCGGGTCAAAGGCAGCGGCAATCCGCTCAAGCCCTCGCAACTGGGCTGCTTCGCCAGCCACTACCTGCTGTGGCAGGAATGCGTCGAATCGGACTGCCCGCTGATCGTCATCGAGGACGACGCCGTCCTGCGGCCGAATTTCGGGGATTTCCTCGCCCACGCACCCGCCATCGCGCAGCATTGGCCGCTGGTGTGGCTGCACGGCAACGACAAGCCGGGGCGCGACCCCAGCGTCGCGATCGAACGCGCCGGGCCTTTCGTGCTGCACAAGAAACTCAAGGGCCACTTCCGCACCGTGGCCTACCTGATCACGCCGCAGGGCGCCGCCACCCTGCTGCGCCATTGCGAGACCTGGATCTATCCGGTGGACGACACCATGATTCGCTTCTACGAACACGGCGTCGAATCGATCGCGCTGCAGCCCGCCTGCGTGACGCACGACGACGACTCGGCCTCCGACATCACCGGCCCCGCCACCCGCGCGCGGCGCAGCCTCGGCGACAAGCTGCGGCGCGAGGCCTTCAAGCTGCGCGACAACCTGCGCAAGACCGTCCACAACACCGTGTTCCGCCTGCACCACCGGCGCCTGCGGACATGAAGATCCTCGTCACCGGAGGCGCCGGATTCATCGGCTCGGCCCTGGTCCGCCATCTGATCCTCGATACCGGCCATTCGGTGGTCAACGTCGACAAGCTGACCTACGCGGGCAACCTCGAATCCCTGCGCCCGATCGGCGAGGATCCGCGCCACGTCTTCGAGCAGCTCGACATCTGCGACGCCGGGGCCATGGCGCGCGTCTTTGCGCAGCACCGGCCCGACGCCGTGATGCACCTGGCGGCCGAATCCCACGTGGACCGGTCGATCGACGGCCCGGCGGCCTTCATCCAGACCAATATGGTCGGCACCTATACGCTGCTGGAAGCCGCCCGTCGCTATTGGGATTCCCTGGATGCCGGCGCGCGCGCTGCCTTCCGCTTTCACCACGTCTCGACGGACGAGGTGTACGGCGACCTGGGCGCGGACGGCGGGCTATTCACCGAGTCCACGCCCTATGCGCCCAGCTCGCCCTATTCCGCCAGCAAGGCCGGGGCCGACCACCTGGTACGCGCCTGGCACCGGACCTACGGCCTGCCCGTCCTGGTCAGCAACTGCTCCAACAACTACGGGCCTTACCACTTTCCGGAAAAACTCATCCCCCTGACGATCCTCAACGCCCTCGAAGGCCAGCCGCTGCCAGTCTACGGCGCGGGCCTGCAGGTGCGCGACTGGCTGTACGTCGAGGACCACGCGCGCGCCCTGCGGCGGGTGGTCGAGGACGGCGCGCCGGGACGCACCTACAACATCGGCGGGCACAACGAGCAGCGCAACATCGACGTGGTCCGGGCGATCTGCGCGCTGCTCGAGGAACTCGCCCCGGCAGCCGCCCAAGGCCGGCGCCCCTATGCCGAGCTGATCACCCACGTCGCCGATCGGCCGGGCCACGATATCCGCTACGCCATCGACGCCGGCAGGATCGGGCGCGAGCTGGGCTGGACGCCCGTCGAAACCTTCCAGACCGGACTGCGCAAGACCGTCCGCTGGTATCTGGACCATCTGGACTGGTGCCGCAACATCCAGGATGGCGGCTACCGGCGCGACCGGCTGGGCATGGGCGCGCACTGATGCCGGGCCGCCTGCGCATCCTGGTGACGGGCGCCGGCGGGCAGCTGGGCCGGTCCCTGCGGGCACTGGCCGACCCCTTGCCGCCATCGGCCACCCTGGCATTCGCCGACCGGCGGATGCTGGATGTCAGCCGGGCCGGCAGTATCGACGCCTGGCTGGACCGCAACCCGGCCGACGTCGTCATCAACGCAGCCGCCTACACCGCCGTCGACCGCGCCGCCGCCGAGTCCGAGCAGGCCATGGCCGCCAATGCCCAGGCCCCGGGCCTGCTGGCGCAGGCCTGCGCACGGCGCGGCGCACGCCTGCTGCATGTCTCGACGGATTACGTGTTCGACGGCCGCGCCGGGCGCCCCTATACCGAGGACGATCCCGTCAATCCCCTCAACACCTACGGACTGAGCAAGCTCGAGGGCGAGCGCCGCGTGCTGGCCCATGCGCCCGACAGCCTCGTGCTGCGCACCGGTTGGGTCTTCAGCGCCTACGGCGGCAACTTCGTCAAGACCATGCTACGACTGGCCCGCGAACGCGACACGCTGCGGGTCATCGACGACCAGGTCGGCGGCCCCACCTGGGCGGGCGATCTGGCGCGCACCCTGCTGGCGCTGGCGACACGTCCCGCCATCCCCGGCGGCATTCTGCATTTCAGCGGCACGCCCTGGACGAGCTGGCATGGATTCGCCCGGGAAATTCTGGATCAGGCGCTCGGCAAGGGCCTGATCGGGCGCCTGCCGGCATTGGGCCCGATGGCCGCGCGCGACTGGCCCTCGCCCGAACCCCGACCGGCCGACAGCCGCCTGGACGGCACCCGGCTGGCCGCTCTGCTGAACCTGCCGCCCTGCGATTGGCGCCCGGGCCTGGCGCGGACGCTGGACGCGCTGGCGCGGGATGCCGACGGGCTACAATGAGCGCAGCACACTATCTGGAGTCCGCCATGGCCCGCATGATCCACTGCCGTAAATTGAACCGCGAGGCCGAAGGGCTGGACTATCCGCCCTATCCCGGGGACTTGGGCGTGCGCATCTGGCGCGAGATTTCGAAGGATGCCTGGGCCAAATGGCTGGACATCCAGACGCGGCTGGTCAACGAAAACCACCTGAGCCTCGCGGACGCCGAGGCCCGGAAATTCCTGTCCGGCCGGATGCAGGCATTCCTGTTCGAGGACCAGGACGTCGAGGCCCAGGGCTACGTGCCGCCGGGCGCCTGAGTCACTTTTCCTTGATTTCCGGCGCCTCGCCGCGCGCCATGCGCTCGGTGTTGGCAACGCCCATGTGGCGCACGTCGTCGCCCAGCACCATGTAGATCACCCGTTCAGCCATGTTCTTGGCGTGGTCGCCGATGCGCTCCAGGGCGCGGGCGATGAAGACCAGATCGATCGAGCGCGAGATCGTGCGCGGATCCTCGATCATGTAGGTGATCATGTGGCGCAGCGCAGCCTTCCATTCGCGGTCCACGTCCTTGTCGTTGCGCACCACCTGGGCGGCCGCCACGGGGTCCTCGCGGGCAAAGGCGTCCAGCGCCGCGCGGATCATGCCCGCCACGGCATCGGCCATGTGGCGCAGCTCGACCACCGGTTCGTAGGAAGAATCGGCCTCATGCAAACGCCGCGCCACCTTGGCGACCTTGACGGCCTCGTCGCCGCAGCGTTCCATGTCGGTCAGCATCTTGGAGATCGACAGCAGCAGGCGCAGGTCGACCGCGGTAGGCTGGTTGCGCGCGATCAGCTGGCCGATGCGCTCGTCGATGCTGACCTCCAGCTGGTTGACCTGGCGCTCGTGCTCGCGCACCTTGTCGACCAGGTCGAGTTCACCGTCGGCCAGCGCACGCATGCCGTCGAGCACCATGGATTCGACCAGGCCGCCCATCTGCAGAAACATCGAGCGCGTGGTTTCGAGTTCCGTGTGAAATTGCTTGTTCGTGTGCTCCAGCATGTCCTGACCTCAATAACGGGGAATCGCATGACCGCAGAGCGTAGCACCCCGACGATGCCTTGTGAAGAATGACGGCCCGGCTGCGAACGGCGAGCTACGCATGAACGCGTCTTCGTAGCTTATACCCGGGCTGTGACAATGTCATGACACCGCGCGGCGCAGCGTGCGCACGCCGCCCTCGCCGGCGACCAGCGCGACGTCCGCGCCCGAAATCGCGAACAGGCCGCAGGACACCACCCCGGGAATGTTGTTGATCATCGCCTCGAGTTGCGCGGGCTCGTCGATCGCCAGCCCGGCGACGTCCAGGATGTGCCCGCCGTTGTCGGTCACGAAACCCTCGCGCAGCACCGGCCGGCCGCCGAACTGGCGCAGGGTGCGCGCCACCGCCTCGCGGGCCAGGGGAATGATCTCGACGGGCAGCGGAAAGCGGCCCAGTCGGTCGACGAGCTTGGATTCATCGACGATGCAGACGAAACGGTCCGCGACCGAGGCCACGATCTTTTCCCGGGTCAGGGCGCCGCCGCCGCCCTTGATCATATTGAGCGCCCCATCGATCTCGTCGGCGCCGTCCACATACCAGGCCATGGCGGGCACGGCGTTCAGGTCCAGCACGTCGATTCCCGCGGCCCGCAGGCGGCGCGTACTGCGCTCGGAACTGGACACGGCGGCACGAAAAGCACCCCGGTGCGCCGCCAGCAGGTCGATGAACAGGTCGACCGTCGAGCCCGTGCCCACCCCCAGGACGTCCTCGGGCTGGAGCTGCGGCAGGACGTGGTCGATGGCCGCCTGTGCGGCCTGTTGCTTGAGCTGGTCTTGGGTGGACATGGTGGCGAGGGGTTCCGGCGGGGGACGAACGGCCATTGTACCCGGGGCGACCTAGCGGGCGGACTGGCGCACCTGCATGCGGTTGGCCGCCACCACGACGATGCCGACCACCAGCATGAACAGCGTCGCCAGCGCGTTGATCTCGGGCTTGAGGCCCAGCCGCACGCGCGAAAAGACCTCGAGCGGCAAGGTCGTGTAGCCCGGCCCGGAAAGAAAAGACGCCACTACGACGTCGTCCAGCGACAAGGTGAAGGCCAACAGCCAGGAGGCCAGCAGCGCGGGCGAGATCAGCGGCACCGTGATGAGGAAGAAGACCTTCAGCGGCGAGGCGCCCAGGTCCAGCGCGGCCTCCTCGAGCGAGCGGTCCAGGTCGCGCACGCGCGACTGGATGATGACGGCGACGTAGGCCATGCACAGCGTCACGTGCCCGACCCAGATGGTAAAGATGCCGTTGCCATCGGGCCAGCCGAGGAGCTTGGACATCTCGACGAACATCAGCAGCAGCGAAATTCCCAGGACCACCTCGGGCATCACCAGCGGCGCGCTCAGCATGCCGATGTACAGGCCGAAGCCGCGAAAACGGCCCATGCGCGCCAACACATAGCCCGCCCAGGTGCCGATGATCACCGCGGTGGTCGCCGTCAGGGCCGCGATCAGCAGCGACAGGCGGGCGGCCTCGAGCAGGGCCGTGTCCTGGAAGAGCTCGACGTACCAGCGCAGCGAAAAGCCGGACCAGGAGGTCATGAGGCTGGAATCGTTGAAGGAAAACGCCATCAGGCAGGCGATCGGCACGTACAGGAAGGCGTAGCCCGCCACCAGGACCAGGAAGCGCAGGACCGGACTGCCCTTCATGGCCGGCGCCCCTCCAGCTGTCGCGCCTGGTTGTACTGGAATATCGACAGGGGAACCAGCAGCAACAGGACCATGACGCAGGTCACCGCGGCCGCCATGGGCCAGTCGGCATTGTTGAAGAATTCCGTCCACATGACGCGGCCCATCATCAGGGTGTCGGCCCCGCCCAGCATCTCGGGGATCACGTACTCGCCCACCGAGGGGATGAAGACCAGCATCGCCCCCGCGATCACGCCGGGCATCGACAGCGGCAGGGTGATCTGCAGGAAGGCCCGCCAGGGCCGCGCGCCCAGGTCGTAGGCCGCCTCGAGGAGACGATGGTCGAGCTTCACGAGGTTGGCGTACAGCGGCAGGATGAAGAACGGCAGGTAGGCATACACCAGGCCGATGTACACGGCCAGGTCGGTGCGATAGATTTCCAGCGGCGCGTCGATCAGGCCCAGGCCCATCAGCACGCCGTTGAGCAGGCCGTCGCTGCGCAGGATGCCCACCCAGGCATACACCCGCAGCAGCAGCGAGGTCCAGAATGGCAGGATGACCCCCAGCAACAGCAGGTTGCGGATCGCCGGGCGCGAGCGGGCGATCTGGTAGGCCATCGGATAGCCGATCAGGGCGCAGCAGACCGTGGTGACCAGGGCCATCTTGACCGAATTCAGATAGGTCGCCAGGTACAGGTTGTCGGTGAACAGCAGGATATAGCCGCGCAGGTGCACCGACAGTTGCAGGGTTTCGTCCTCGAGGGTCGCCAGTGGGGTGTAGGGCGGGATGCCGAACTGCAGGTCCGCGAAGCTGATCTTCAGCACCAGCAGGAACGGCACCAGCAGGAATACCATCAACCAGACGGTGGGCACGCCGACGGCGAGCTGGCGGGCCGAGGGGCGCAGGCGCGCGGGCAGGCGCAGGTTCATGAGGCAAGCACCGTGCCGGCGTCGTGGCCCCAGGAGACGTAGACCTCGTCGTCGATGCCCGGCGCCTCGGCCTGGTTCCAGTCCAGGCTGGGGACGCTGGCCTCGATCACCTGTCCGGCGTCCAGGCGGATCTGGTAGCGCGTCGTGCTGCCCATCCAGGCGACGTGCGACACCATGCCGTGGCCCCAGTTGGAGTCCGTGGCGGGCTGCTCGCGCAGCACGCGAATCTGCTCGGGACGGATCGAGACGTGGACCTCCATCCCCAAGGGCTCGCTGACCCCGTGGCTGACGTACAGCGGCCGCGGCAGCGCGTCGCTGCCGATCAGGACGTGGTCGGGCTCGTCGACGTCGATGGTGCCGGTGAACAGATTGGTCGACCCGATGAAGCCCGCCACGAAGCGCGAGTTCGGGAAGGCGTAGACCTCGTAGGGCGTGCCGCACTGCACGATCTGGCCTTCGCTCATGACGGCCAGGCGGCTGGCCATGGTCATGGCCTCCTCCTGGTCGTGGGTCACCATGATGCAGGTGACGCCGACCTGGTCGAGGATCTTGACCAATTCGATCTGGGTGGCCTGGCGGATCTGCTTGTCCAGCGCCGACATGGGCTCGTCGAGCAGCAGGAGCTTGGGACGCTTGACCAGGCTGCGCGCCAGGGCCACCCGCTGTTGCTGTCCGCCCGAGAGCTGCTGGGGTTTGCGTCGGGCATAGCCCGCCATCTGGACGAGGTCCAGCGCCTCGAAGACGCGCTCGTGGATTTCCTGGCGCGGCACGCCCTCCTGCCGCAGGCCGAAGGCGACGTTCGCCTCGACCGTCATGTGCGGAAACAGCGCATAGGACTGGAACATCATGTTCACCGGCCGCCGGTGCGGGGGCAATTGGGTGATGTCCTCGTCATCGAGGATGATGCGCCCCGAGGTGGGTTCCTCGAAACCCGCCAGCATGCGCAGCAGCGTGGACTTGCCGCAGCCCGAACTGCCAAGCAGGGCGAAGATCTCGTGGCGGCGCACCGAGAGGCTGACGGATTGCACCGCGACCGTGTCGCCGAAGATCTTGACCACATCCTCGACGCGCACGAAATCATCGGCGTCGCCCTGGCGAGGCATGCCGCGGACGTCCTGCATGGCCGCTAGCGCCCGGACTTGAGCTCGGCCCACATGCGCGTCTGCAGGCGCTGGATGCGCAGGGGCTGGGGCTTGATCACGAACAGGGTCTGGGCGACCTCGGCGGGCGGATAGATCATGGGGTTCTCGGCGACCTCCTTGATCACGTGCTTGCGCGCCTCCTGGTTGGCATTCGGGTAGAACATCGTATTGGTGATCGCCGCATGCACCTCGGGCGTCTCGATGTAGTTGATGAAGGCGTGCGCCTCGTCCACGTGTTCGGCGCTCTTGGGGATGGCCATGGTGTCGAACCAGGCGGGCGCCCCGCCCTCGGGGATGAAGTAGTCGATCGCGTAGGCCTTGCCCGCCTCGCGCGCGCGGGCCGAGGCGATCATCACGTCGCCCGAATACCCGTAGACCATGCACAGGCCGCCGGCCGCGAGCTCGTCGATATAGCCCGAGGAACTGAACTGGCGCACGTAGGGGCGGATGGTCTTGAGCAGGGCGAGCGCGGCCTCGTAGTCCTTGGGCTCGCTGCTGTTGGGATCCTTGCCCATGTAGTGCAGGACCGCCGGAAACACCTGGGCGGCCTCGTCCAGGATCGAAATCCCGCAGCCCTGGAGCTTGGCGGCGTTCTCGGGCTTGAACAGCATGTCCCAGGAGCCCAGCGGCGCATCGGCACCCATGAGTTCGCGCACCTTGGTCACGTTGTAGCCCAGGCCGTTGGTGCCGTAGCCCCAGGGCACCAGGTACTGGTTGCCGGGATCGACCGAGGCCACCAGCGCCATCAGGGCCGGATCCAGGTATTTCCAGTTGGGGATCTTGGACCGGTCGAGCTTCTGGAACAGGCCGCCCTCGATCTGGCGGGCCGCATAGTGCGTCGAGGGCACGACCACATCGTAGCCGGATTTGCCGGTCAGCAGTTTCGCCTGCAGCGTATCGTTGCTGTCGTAGACGTCGTAGCGGATCTTGATGCCGGTCGCCTTCTCGAAACCGGGGATCGTATCGGGCGCGGTGTATTCGGCCCAGTTGTAGACGTTGACGACGCGCTCCTGCGCGCCCGCGGATGCCGCCGCCAGCGCGCCGGCCACAAGAATCGCATGGGTGATGCCCAGTTTCATGGCAAAGCCCCTCTCGTAGTGAAAAACGGGATCAAAAGGACCGACTCATGCTGCCGGCGTGGCCCTTTAGCCAGACAGGCGTCCATAGGCCGAATGCAGCGCGTCCCACCACCGCGCACCGGGCGCGCCGCACACCTTAACCAAAGAGCGCCGCAGACGCAACAGGTTTTTCCGGCGCTGTCCCGGGGACGCCACACCCACGGCCGCCCGGTCGAAATCGATCAGCCAGACCCTGCCCCCCGCGTCCAGCAAAATATTATGCGCATTCAGGTCCGCATGGCGGACCCCGGCCTCATGCATGGCGTGGATGGCGCGGGCCACGGCCGGCGGATCCACCGCCGGACAATCCTGCGCCGCCGGGCCGCCCCCGGCATCCGCGGCCAGGCATCCGGCCAGGGTCCGGGCTGCCGGTATCCGTGCGACCAGGATGGCGGCGCGATAGAATGCGCCGCGGCGCCAATAGACCGCACCCAGCGGGGCGGGCACCGCGACGTCCGCCGCGCGCAGCAGGGACAGCACCCCGTATTCGGCGAACGAGCGTGTGCGGGACGCCCCCAGCCATAGGTACGACTCCCGCCCCAGGCGGGCGCGCAGGCCGCCGCGGCGATAGTGGCGCAGCACGGCGGCGCCGAAAGGCCCCTGGACGAACCAGGCGGCCTGGCGGCCGCCCTCACCGACGGCTTCGCCGCCGAGGGCGACGGGATCGAACCAGGCCGGATCGGCCTGCGCCGCCCAGGACTCGGGCACGCACAGCGCGCCGCCGTCGAAGGCCTGGACGCGCCCCCGATCGGCCCCGCGCCCGATCAGCACGGCGTGCCCCGCCCGCCCGCCGTCGCGCGGCTCATGGCCCGGCCTCGTCGAATACCCGCAGCGCGTCCTCGATGCGTTCGACCGCATGGATGCGCAGGCCCTCGATGGGCTGGCGCGGCAGGTTGGCCTTGGGAATCACCGCCTGGCCGAAGCCGAGCTTGGCCGCCTCGCGCAGACGCTCCTGGCCGCGGGGCGCGGGCCGCACCTCGCCCGCCAGGCCGATCTCGCCGAAGGCCAGCAGGCCTGCCGGCATCGGCCGGTTGCGCATGGACGACAGTATGGCCAGGCACACCGCGAGATCCGCGGCCGGCTCCATGATGCGCACGCCCCCCACCGCATTGACGAAGACATCCTGGTCGAAGGTCGCCACCCCGGCATGCCGGTGCAGCACGGCCAGCAGCATGGCCAGCCGGGTGCCCTCGAGGCCCACCGACAGGCGCCGGGGATTGGGCACGTGCGCGGTGTCGACCAGCGCCTGCACCTCGACCAGCAGCGGCCGCGTGCCCTCCTGGGTCGCCATCACGCAAGAGCCGGCGACGTCGCGCGCATGCCCGGACAGGAACAGCGCGGACGGGTTGCTGACGCCACGCAGCCCGCGGTCCGTCATGGCGAACACCCCGAGTTCGTTGACGGCGCCGTAGCGGTTCTTGATGGCGCGCACCAGGCGAAAGGACGAATGGGTGTCGCCCTCGAAATAGAGGACGGTGTCGACGATGTGTTCGAGCACGCGCGGGCCGGCCAGCGAGCCGTCCTTGGTGACGTGGCCGATCAGGATCAGGGTGATGCCGGTCTGCTTGGCGATGCGGGTGAGTTGGGCCGCGCATTCGCGCACCTGCGAGACCGAACCCGGCGCCGCGGTGAGCTCGCCGGAATACAGGGTCTGGATCGAGTCGATCACGGCCACGCCGGGCTGGCGTTCGACCAGCGCCTGGGTGATCTGTTCGAGGCGGATTTCAGCCAGCAGGTCGACCCCTTCGCCCGAGACCTCGAGGCGCTGCGCCCGCAATGCGACCTGCTCGGCGGATTCCTCGCCGGTCACGTACAGGACCGGCCCCACGCGCGCCATGCTGGCCAGCGCCTGCAGCAGCAAGGTGGACTTGCCGATGCCTGGATCGCCGCCGATCAGTACCACCGCGCCCTGCACCAGGCCGCCGCCCAGGACGCGATCGAACTCGGCGATGCCCGTGGGATTGCGCGCCTGCTCGCGCGCCTCGATCTGGGCCAGGCTGCGCACCGGCGTGGAGGCCGCCAGCGGCGCAAAGCGATGGGCCGGGCCGGCGGCCTCGCGCGATTCCTGCAGTGTGTTCCAGGCCCCGCAGTGGGGACAGCGGCCCTCCCATTTGGGAGCCCCGCCGCCGCACTCGGCGCAAACGAACAGTGTCCTCGCCTTGGCCATGGTCAGCGGCCCGCGAGGCTGCCACCCCCGTCGACCCCCAGCTCCTGACCCGTGATGTAGGCGGCCTCGTCCGACAGCAGGAAGGTCACGGCGGCCGCCACCTCGGCCGCCTGGCCCAGGCGCCCCATGGGGATGGTGGCCAGCACCGCGCGCTCGGCCTCGCTGTCCACCGGATATTCGGCGCGGAACAAGCCTGTTTCCACCGGCCCCGGCGACACCGCGTTGACCGTGACCCCGTGCGGCGCGAGTTCCAGCGCCCAGGTCCGGGTACAGCCCAGCAGCGCGCTCTTGGCGGCCGAATAGCTGGTGTGCCCCGCGGATCCGTGGACCGCGCGGCCGCAGATGTTCACGATGCGGCCGGACTTGCGCGCCTTCATGCCGGGCGCAAACGCCTGCACGACCTGCACCGAGACGCGCACGTTCAGGTCGAAGGCCTGGTAGAGGGACGACAAGTCGACCTCGCCGAGCGCCTCGGGCAAGGCCGGCCCGACACTGTTGACCAGCGCGTCGACGGGGTATTTTTCACGGATGATGCGCAGGACCTCCTCGGTCTCGCCCGCATTGGACAGATCGCAGCCATACAGGTAGCCGGGAAAATCGATGTCCTGGACATTGCGGGCCAGCCCCACCACGTGGCAGCCCTGATCGGCGAGCCGCTGGCTGATGGCCCAGCCGATGCCCTTGGTCGCCCCCGTCACCAGTACGCAATTGTTCTTCACTCAAGATCCCTCGTCGGCAATCGGCGCGGCCTGCGCGCCCTGGATGCGCCGGGGCACCCGGGGGGCCACGGCGCACAGGAGTTCATACCCGATGGTCCCGCAGGGGCGGGCCACCTCGTCGACGGAAGGCCCGCCCTCCCCCCACAACACCACAGGGGAGCCGACGCGCGCCTGCGGCACCGGGTCCAGATCGGCCACCAGCATGTCCATGGAGACCCGGCCGAGCACGCGGGTGCGCACGCCGTCCACGGTGATGGGCGTGCCCGTGGGCGCGTGGCGCGGATACCCGTCGGCATAGCCGCAGGCGACCACGCCCACCCGCGTCGGATGCCGGGCCACGTAGCGGTGGCCATAGCCGACGCCGGCGCCGGCCGGCACGGTATGCGTGCCGATCAGCCGGGAACTGAGGGTCATCGCGGGGCGCAGGTCCATGGACTGCGCCGAGCGATCCTCGAACGGCGAGCCGCCGTACAGGCAGATGCCCGGCCGCACCCATTGATCCCCCGGGACTCCGGCGGCCAGGCCTTCGGTCAAGGTGGCGGCCGAATTGCAGACACTGACCGGCCCCGACAGGCCCGTCGTCGCCTCGGCGAACACCCGTAATTGGGCGGCGGTCGTCGCCGCGTCGTCGTCGGCCCGCGCAAAATGGGTCATTTTTCCGACCGTGCCCAGCACCCCCTCGGACTGCAGGTCGAGGGCGCGCTGGTAGGCCGCGCGGTAGGCATCGGGCTGGAATCCCAGCCTGTGCATCCCGGTATCGATCTTGACGAAGGCATCCAGGGCATGGCGGACCGCGCCGGCTTCGAGCATCTCGAGCTGCTCGGGGCAATGGATGGCGGTGCTGATCCGGTAATGGTCCAGCACCTCGATGTCGGCCGGCTCGAAAAAGCCCTCGAGCAGCAGCAGCGGCCCGCTCCAGCCGCGTTCGCGGCAGCGGACCGCCTCGTCCAGGTCCAGCATCGCGAGACCGTCGGCCCGGGCGAAACCCTCGAGCGCCTGGTCGATCCCGTGGCCATACGCGCGCGCCTTGATGACGGCCCAGATCGAGGGCCGCGACGCCCCCACGTCCCGAGCCAGCCGGCGGGCGACGATTTCCAGGTTGTGGGACAAGGCTGGCACATGGATGGTGGCCAGGATCGGGCGCGGCATGGAATCCCCCAAAGCGAGCGGTGCGGCGGCGGCATGGCAGCCGCCGCTCAGTATACTGCCATGATTATGGCCGTCGATCATTATGAAAACTTTCCCGTCGCCTCGGTGCTGCTGCCCGCGCGGCTGCGCCCGGCGGTGCGCCACGTCTACGCCTTCGCACGCGGCGCGGACGACATCGCCGACGAGGGCCAGGCGCCCGTCGAGGAACGCGCGCGCCAGCTCGATGCCTGGCGCGCGGCGCTGCACGCGCTGGCCGCGCGACGCGATCCCGACGCCGGCCTGGACCCCGCCCACCGCCGGATCTTCCTGAACCTGGGCGCCGCGATCGATCGGCACGCCCTGCCCATCCAGCCTTTCCTCGATCTGCTCTCGGCGTTCTCGCAGGACCTGCGCACCACACGCTACGCCGACGAGGCTGCCTTGCTGGACTACTGCCGGCGCTCCGCCGATCCGGTGGGCCGCATCATGCTGCACCTGTTCGGCGCGCTCGAGGCGCAAGACCTGGCGCAGTCCGACGCCATCTGCACCGGGCTGCAGCGGGTGAACTTCTGCCAGGACGTGGCCATCGATTGGACCAAGGGCCGCGTCTACATCCCGCAGGACAGCCTGGCGCGCCACGGCGTCGACGAATCCTATATCGACGGCTGCGTGCGCCAGCCCCCCGCCCGCGTCTCGGACGCCTGGCGGGCCCTGATGCGCGAGCAGGCCGCCCGGGCGGGCGCCGCGCTGGCGGCGGGCGCGCCCCTGGCCTGGCGGCTGCCGGGCCGCATCGGCCTGGAGCTGCGCCTGGTGGTGCACGGCGGCCTGCGCATCCTCGAAAAGCTCGAGCACACCGGCTACGACGTCTTTGCCCGGCGTCCCACACTCACCCGCGGCGACGGCTTGCTGCTATGCTGGCGCGCGTTGCGTCCGGCGTTCTCCGCCCCTCGTCCGCCTTCCGATCCCCGATGATGAATCCCGACGACTACTGCCAGCAAAAGGCCGCCCGCAGCGGCTCCAGCTTCTACTACGCCTTCCTGTTCCTGCCGCCCGAACAGCGCAAGGCCATCACCGCGCTGTACGCTTTCTGTCGCGAGGTCGACGACATCGTCGACGACACCTCCGAACCCTCGGTCGCCCGGATGAAGCTCGCCTGGTGGCGCACGCAGGTCGAGCAGATGTTCGAGGGCACGCCCGACCATCCGGTGGCCATCGCACTGGCGCGCCACGTCCGGACGTTCGGCCTGCGCCCCGATCCGCTGTACGCCGTGATCGAAGGCATGGAAATGGACCTGGACCAGTTCCGCTACGCCGACTGGGACGCCCTGCGCAAATATTGCTGGCACGCCGCCGGCGTGGTGGGCGAGCTCAGCGCGGCGATCTTCGGGCACACCGATCCGCGCACCCTGGTCTACGCGGAAACGCTGGGGCTGGCCTTCCAGATGACCAACATCATCCGCGACGTCGGCGACGATGCGCGCCGCGGCCGGATCTATCTGCCGGCCGACGAGATGGAGCGCTTCGAGGTCACGGTGGACGACATTCTCGACGCACGCCATTCCGAGCGCTTCGAGGCGCTCATGGCATTCCAGACGCAACGCGCGCTGCAGTTGTACGGCGAGGCGATGCGCGCGCTGCCCGAGGCCGACCGGCGCGCCCAGCGCCCGGGACTGATGATGGCGGCCATCTACCATGCCTTGCTCGTCGAGATCCAGCGCGATCGCTGGCACGTCCTGGACCAGCGCATCGCGCTGACGCCGATCCGCAAGTTCTGGCTGGCCTGGAAGGTCTGGGTCACGGGGGGACGCGGCCTGGTCGAGCGGCTGGCCGGTTCATGAAGGTCGCCGTCATCGGCGCGGGGTGGGCGGGACTGGCCGCCGCCGTGCGCCTGCGGCGGTTGGGACACGAGCCCTGGGTCTACGAAGCCGCCCGCCGCATCGGCGGACGGGCCCGCGCCGTCCCTCGGCCCGAGCTGCAGGCCACGATCGACTGCGGCCAGCACATCCTGCTGGGCGCCTATCGCGAAACACTGGACCTCATGGCCGAACTCGGCGTGAACGCCGGTCGCGCCTTCCATGCGCAGGGCCTGCGCCTGGCCTCCGCCGACGGGCGGTTCAGCCTGGGCACCTGGCCCTTGCCGGCGCCCGCCCACGGCCTGGGCGTCCTGCTGGGCGGGCGCGGCCTGGGCCTGCGCGAGCGCGGCAGCCTGGCCCGCCTCCTGGCCGCGCTCGGCCCGCGCAAGGCCCTGCCCGCCGAAGCCGACAGCGTATCCCGGTGGCTGGACCGCCTGGGCTGCCCGGCGCGCCTGCGCCGGCTGCTGTGGGAACCCCTGTGCCTGGCGGCGATGAACACCCCGGCCGACATCGCCGACGCCCGCCTGTTCCTCCGCGTCCTGCGCGACAGCCTGGGCGCAAACGCCCAGGCCGCCCGCCTGTTGATCCCGCGCGGCACCCTGGACGAACTCTGGCCCGCCCAGGCGCAGGCGCGGCTGCCCCGGCTCGCCATCGGTCATCGGGTCCTCAGCCTGGAGGCGGTGTCCGGCGGCTACCGCGTCGACGGCGCGGACTTCGAAGGCGTCATCCTGGCGACCCCGCCCGGCGAGGCGGCACGCCTGCTCGGGCAACTGCCCGACGCGGCGCCATGGCTCGCCGCCTGGCCGCAATGGCGCTTCGAAGGCATCGGCACCGTCACCCTGCGCCTCGATCGCCCCTGGGGCTCGGGCCAGGCCATGCGCATGCTCGAGGAACGCCCCGAGCGCGACGCCCACGGACAATGGCTGTTCGATCGCAGCGCCATCGCGCACGGCGACGCCGCCGGCCTGGTGCACGTGGTCATCAGCGGCGCCAGCCGCATTGCGGCCTGCGATGCCGAAACCGTGATCGGGGGCGTGATCGGCCAGATCCGCGAACAGGCGCCCGAGCGCCTGCCCGAGGTCCGTGCCGGCACCCTCATCACTGAAAAGCGTGCGACCTTCAGCGCGACCCCCGGCCTGCGCCGGCCCGGGAACCGCACGCCCTGGCCGCGCCTGGCGCTGGCCGGCGACTGGACCGACACGGGCTATCCCGCCGTGCTGGAAGGCGCCGTGCGCAGCGGCCATCAGGCCGCCGAGGCGCTGGCCTCCGCCTGAAGCCGGCTACAGCCCGTGCCGATCCAGGTAATCGGCGACCAGCCGCGCGTCGCAATCCATGACCTGCACGCGCTGCGGGCGATCATGCAGATCGCGCAAGGCCTCGGGCACCGGCGGCTCCTCGCCGATGGCCTCGCGGATGGTTTCGGCGAACTTGGCCGGCAGCGCGGTTTCCAGGACCAGCATGGGCACGCCGTCCTCGAGGTGCTCGCGGGCGACCTTGACGCCGTCGGCCGTGTGGGGATCCACCAGCACGCCGGTCTCGCGGTACAGGTCGCGGATGGTGGCCAGCCGATCGGCATGGGTGCTGACGCCGGCCACGAAACCATGGCGTTCGGTGAACGTCGGCCGCAGTGGCGACAGGTCGAACTGCCCGTCGCGCGCGAGGGCGGCCCACAGGGCGCGCACGCGCGCCGGATCCTGATCCACCAGATCGAATACGAAACGCTCGAAGTTCGAGGCGCGCGAAATGTCCATCGACGGGCTGGAGGTCGCGTGCGTCTGGCTGGCCGGCCGGGGACGGTAGACGCCCGTGCGGAAGAATTCCTCGAGCACATTGTTTTCATTGGTCGCCAGCACCAGGCGGCGGATGGGCACGCCCATGCGGCGGGCGATGTGGCCGGCCAGGATATTGCCGAAGTTGCCCGAGGGCACCGCAAAGGACACGGCCTGGCCCGGACGTCCCGAGGCGCGCAGCCAGCCCCAGACGTAATACACGACCTGCGCCGCGATGCGCGCCCAGTTGATCGAATTGACCGCCCCCAGGCGATGCGTGCTCTTGAAATCCAGGTCGCCGGCCAGGGTCTTGACGATGTCCTGGCATTCGTCAAAGACACCGCGCACCGCGATGTTGTGGATGTTCTCGTCCTGCAGGGAATACATCTGCGCGCGCTGGAACGCGCTCATGCGGCCGTGGGGCGAGAGCATGAACACCGCCACGCCGCGCTTGCCGCGCAAGGCGTATTCGGCGGCCGATCCGGTGTCGCCCGAGGTCGCGCCGAGGATGTTGAGCACCTGGCCCCGCCGCGCGAGCACATGCTCGAAGGCCTGGCCCAGGAACTGCATGGCCATGTCCTTGAAGGCCAGCGTGGGCCCCTCGGACAGGCCGAGCAGCGACAGGCCCGGCTGCAGGGGCTTGAGCGGCGCAATCGTCGGGAACACCTCGGGCGCATAGGCGGCGTGGGTCATCGCCAGCAGATCGTCGCGCGTGATGTCGTCGATGAACAGGCCGAGCACGCGCGCCGCGAGGCCGGCGTAATCGAGCTCGCGCCACGCCTCCAGCGTGGCCTCATCCAGACGCGGCAGCGATTCGGGCAGGGCCAGGCCGCCGTCGGGCGCCAGGCCCTCGAGCAGGATGTCGCAAAACGGCAGCGGAGCCATGCCGCCGCGGGTCGAACGATATTTCAATTGATGTTCTCCACGCGCAGGCGCGTGACGCCGGAATGGACGAAGGGCAGCTCGCGGATCGCGGCCAGCGCCGCGTCGACGTCGCCTTCGCGCGCCTCATGGGTCAGGAAAATGATGTCGGCCTGGTGCTCGCCGTGCGGTTGCTGGAACATGGACCCCACCGAGATCCCCCCCTGGGAAAGCACCCGCGCCAGGTCCGCGAGGACGCCGGGCCGGTCGTCGACGCGCAGCCGCAGATAGAAGCTGGTGCGCACCTCGGCCATCGGCAGGACCGGGATGTCGGCCATGGCATCGGGCTGGAAGGCCAGGTGCGGGACCCGGTGCTCGGGATCGGCCATCTGCAGGCGCGTGACGTCGACCAGGTCGGCGATGACGGCCGAGGCGGTCGGCAGGGCGCCGGCGCCCTGCCCGTAATACAGCGACGGCCCCACCGCATCGCCGCGCACCAGCACGGCGTTCATGGCGCCCTCGACGTTGGCCAGCAGGCACTGGTCGGGCACCAGCGCCGGATGGACCCGCAGCTCGATGCCGTCGGACCGGTGGCGCGTGATGCCCAGGAGCTTGATCCGGTAGCCCAGGCGCTGGGCATGGAGGATGTCCTCCGAGGCCAGTCGGGCAATGCCTTCGACGTAGGCCTTGTCGAACTGCACCGGGATGCCGAATGCCAGCGAGGCCAGCAGGGTGAGCTTGTGCGCCGCATCCACCCCCTCGATGTCGAAGGTGGGGTCGGCCTCGGCATAGCCCAGGCGCTGGGCCTCGGCAAGAACCTCGTCGAACGGCAGGCCTCGGGCCCGCATTTCCGACAGGATGAAATTGGTCGTGCCGTTGATGATGCCCGCCACCCACTGGATCCGGTTGGCGGTCAGCCCCTCGCGGATCGCCTTGATGATGGGGATTCCGCCGGCCACGGCGGCCTCGAAGGCGACCATGACCCCCTGGGCCTGCGCAGCGGCGAAGATCTCGTTGCCATGCACCGCCAGCAGGGCCTTGTTGGCCGTGACCACGTGCTTGCCGTGGGCGACGGCCTCGAGGATGCACTGGCGCGCCAGCGTCTCGCCGCCCATCAGTTCGACGATGATGTCGATGTCCGGGTCCCGGCACAGGGAAAGGCCGTCGGTGGTCACCTGCACGTCGGGGCCGACCAGGGCGCGCGCCTTGGCGACGTCGCGCACCGCCACCGCCACCACCTGGAGGCTGCGTCCCGCGCGACGGGCGATCTCGGGGCCGTTTTGCGCCAGGACGGTCCAGACACCGCCGCCCACGACGCCCAGGCCCAGCAATCCGATGCGTATCGGCTTCATTTCAACAGCCCATCCTTGCGAAACATGTCCTTGATCCCCCGCACCGCCTGGCGCGTGCGCTGTTCGTTCTCGATCAGTGCAAAGCGCACGTACTCGTCGCCGTATTCGCCGAAGCCGATGCCGGGCGACACCGCGACCTTGGCGTCGGACAGCAGCCGCTTGGAATATTCCAGCGAGCCCTGGTCGCGGTAGGCCTCGGGAATGCGTGCCCAGATGTACATCGAGGCCTTGGGCACGTCGACGTTCCAGCCGGCCTCGTGCAGGCCGCGCGCCAGCACGTCGCGCCGGCTGCGGTATTGCTCGACCACCTGGGCGACGCAATCCTGCGGCCCTTCCAGCGCGGCGATCGCGGCCACCTGCAGCGGCGTGAACGTGCCGTAGTCGTGATAGCTCTTGATCCGTGCCAGGGCGTGAACCAGTTCACGGTTGCCGACCATGAAGCCGATGCGCCAGCCTGCCATGTTGTAGCTCTTGCTCATGGTGAAGAATTCCACCGCTACGTCGCGCGCGTCCGGCACCTGCATGATCGAGGGCGCGACGTAGCCGTCGAAGGTGATGTCCGCGTAGGCCAGGTCATGCACCACCAGGATGCCGTGCTCGCGCGCCAGCGCCACGATGCGCTCGAAGAACGAGAGCTCGACGCACTGGGCCGTGGGATTGCTGGGGAAGCCCAGGATCATCATCTTGGGCTTGGGGATCGACTCGCGCACGGCGCGTTCGATTTCCTCGAAGAAGTCCAGGCCGGGCGTCATGGGCACCGAGCGGATGTTGGCGCCGGCGATGACCGCGCCGTAGATATGGATGGGATAGCTGGGATTGGGCACCAGCACCGTGTCGCCCCGGTCCAGCGTGGCCAGCATCAGGTGCGCGAGGCCTTCCTTGGAGCCGATGGTGACGATGGCCTCGGAATCGGGATCGATGTCGACCTGATAGCGGCGCTGGTACCAGCCGGAGATCGCCCGGCGCAGGCGCGGAATGCCCTTGGACACGGAATAGCCGTGCGTATCGGGGCGGTTGGCCACCTCGACGAGCTTGTCCACGATGTGCTGCGGCGTGGGGCCGTCCGGATTCCCCATGGACATGTCGATGATGTCCTCGCCGCGCCGCCGTGCAGCCATCTTGAGCTCGCCTGTGATGTTGAACACATAGGGAGGCAGGCGTTCGATGCGCGAGAACGTGGTCATGATGATCCTCGAAGGGGATGGGTGGCCGATGGAAAGCCGCGCAAGGCACATGGATGCAGCGCAGCAAATCCAATAATCTAGCGCAAGCGATGGAGACTCGCAAATGGGAGCGTCCAGCGGGGAACGTCCAGCGCCGCGGGTGACGAGCCGCGCGACGCGGGGCCGCCGCAAGGATTGCGCTATGATCACAGGAATAACGGAGCCGTCTGTGTTATTGCAAAAAGACTCGAACCCCGCGCTCAACACCGTCACCGCCTACGGCGACGATTACCTGGAAATCAACCGGGTGCGTTTCCGGACTGCCGTCAGCTTCACACCCGAGGGTCTCATCCGCAGCCTGGACCTGACATCCCCGGCGGACATCGACGCCGAGCTGCTGCGGTCTCTGGTCGGGCTGAAGGATGCCCGCCGCGACCCCCTCGCTTTTCTCGACGACGCGCCGCCCGCCCTGCCGCCGGACGCGCCCGAGGTGGTGCTGATCGGCACCGGCGCCAGGCAGGCCTTCCTGCCGCCCGCCGTGACCGGCGCCTTGCTGTCCCTCGGGATCGGCATCGAAACCATGACCACCCAGGCGGCAGCGCGCACCTACAACATTCTCATGTCCGAGGAACGCCGCGTCCTCGCCCTGTTGCTTCCAGGAGAACCCACGCCATGACTCAAATCGCCGTCGGCCAGCCCCTGCCCGCCTTCACCGCCCCCTCCACCGCCGGGGACATCGACAGCCGGGCGCTGCACGGCAAGCCTTTCGTGCTGTATTTCTACCCCAAGGACAACACGCCGGGATGCACCACCGAATCGCAGGACTTCCGCGACCTGTACGCGCAGTTCCAGGCCGCGGACTGCGCGGTCTTCGGTATTTCGCGCGACTCGCTGAAATCCCACGAGGGCTTCATCGACAAGCAATCCCTGCCCTTCCCGCTCATCAGCGACCCGGACGAGGCCTTGTGCACGCTGTTCGGGGTCATGAAGCTCAAGAACATGTACGGCAAGCAGGTGCGCGGGATCGACCGCAGCACGTTCCTCATCGACAAGGACGGCGTGCTGGTGCGCGAATGGCGCGGGGTCAAGGTGCCTGACCACGCCCTCGAGGTCCTCCAAGCCGTCCAGAACCTCGCGGCCTGACCGGAGCCCTCATGCCCCTACCCAAGCAGCCGACCCGGATGGGTACCATCGTGCAAGCGCGCGCCGCGCACACTGAAGCGGTCCCCGGGCCGGCCCTGGCCGAACCGGTCCCGACGGCCAAGAGCGCCCGGACCGGCGCCAAGGCCCCCGAGGCCCGCCCCGCCCGCCGCACCGCCGCCATCCTCACCAAGGCCAAGGCCGCGCCGCCGGCCCCCGCGACCACGCCCGCGCCCGCCGCCCGCGCCGACAAGGCCCCCGCCGCGAAGCCCGACAGGGCGCCCGCCGTCCGGCCCAAGGGCGCGGCGCTGCGGCGGCTGCCGGCGGCGCAGCGCAAATTCTTCGTACTCGACACCAACGTGCTGCTGCACGATCCGACCTCGCTGTTCCGTTTCGCCGAGCACGACGTTTTCCTGCCGATGATCGTCCTCGAAGAACTCGACCACCAGAAAAAAGGCATGTCCGAGGTGGCGCGCAACGCACGCCAGGTCAGCCGCTACCTCGACGGCCTGATCGGCGCCGAGGACCTGGCCAAGGGCGTGCCCCTGGATACCCTGGGCAACCAGGAAGCCCTGGGAACGCTGTTTTTCCAGACCTCCGCCAAGGACACGCGGCTGCCCCTGGAGCTGCCCATGGGCAAGGCCGACAACGTGATCCTCGGCATCGTCCACAGCCTGCAGCAGGAAAACCCCAAGCGCGAGGTCGTGCTGGTGTCCAAGGACATCAACATGCGCCTGAAGGCGCGCGCCCTGAGCCTGCCCGCCGAGGACTACCTGAACGACCACGTCCTCGATGACTCGGACCTGCTGTACGACGGCGTGATGCCGCTGCCCGAGAATTTCTGGGTGCGGCACGGCAAGAACATCGAGTCCTGGCAACAGGGCGGCACCACCTATTACCGGGTGCGCGGCCCGCTATGCGCCGAATTCATCGTCAATGAGTTCGTCTACTACGAGGGCGAGATGCCCCTGTACGCCCAGGTCCGCGAGGTCACCGGCAAGAGCGCCGTGCTGGCCACGCTGCGCGACTACAGCCACGCCAAGAACAGCGTCTGGGGGGTGACCGCGCGCAACCGCGAACAAAACTTCGCCCTCAACCTGCTGATGAACCCGGAAATCGACTTCGTCTCGCTGCTGGGCCAGGCCGGTACGGGCAAGACGCTGCTGGCGCTGGCCAGCGGCCTGGCGCAAACGCTCGAGACCAAGCGCTACAACGAGATCATCATCACCCGGGCCACCGTGCCGGTCGGTGACGACATCGGCTTCCTGCCGGGCACCGAAGAGGAAAAAATGGCGCCCTGGATGGGCGCGCTCGAGGACAACCTCGAGGTCCTGCACCAGGGCGCGGGCGGCCTGGGCGCGGCCGGCAACGGCCAGGACTGGTCCAAGTCCCCGGCCATGGACCTGATTCGCGCGCGCATCAAGGTCAAGTCCCTGAATTTCATGCGGGGGCGCACCTTCCTGAACAAATTCCTCATCATCGACGAGGCCCAGAACCTCACACCCAAGCAGATGAAGACACTGGCCACCCGGGCGGGCCCGGGGACCAAGATCGTCTGCCTGGGCAACATCGCGCAGATCGACACGCCCTACCTGACCGAGGGCAGTTCAGGCCTGACCTACGTGGTCGACCGCTTCAAGGGCTGGCCGCACGCCGGGCACATCACCCTGCAGCGTGGCGAGCGCTCGCGCCTGGCGGACTATGCCAGCGACGCGCTCTAGCGTCGCGCTCGATCAGGGGCGCCGCACAGACATGGACACGCCCGCGCGCCGCGACCGTCCGCTGGCCATCACCATGGGCGACGCCGCCGGCATCGGCCCCGAGCTGATCCTCAAGCTGTTCGCCGAGGGCCTGCCGCACCCCGCGGTGGTGTACGGTGATGCGGGCGCGCTGCGCGCCGCCCGCGGGCGCCTGGGATTGGACGACACCTTGCGCATCCAGGCGCTGGAGGCCGCCGGCGCCGGCACCACCGCCGGCGTCGTGGGCGTCCTGAACCGCTGGCAACCCCTGCCGGCGGACTTGCCGCCGGGCCGTGTGGATGCGCAAGCCGGTCGCGGCGCCTATGAATACCTTTGCCATGCGATCGACGATGCCGTGGATGGGCGCGTGCGGGCCTTGGTGACCGCGCCGCTCAACAAGCTGGCCATGCAGGCGGCGGGCCTGGAATTTCCAGGCCATACGGAAATACTCGCCGACCGCACGGGCACCACGGACTACGCCATGATGCTCGCCAATGCCGAGCTGCGCGTCATCCTGGCGACGATCCACATCCCCCTGGCGGCGGTGCCGGGCAGCCTCGATGTGGAATCGCAGCGGCGCATCATCGGCCTGGCCGACCGGGCCTGCCGCAGCGAGGGCATCGAACGCCCGCGCATCGCGGTCGCGGGCCTCAATCCGCACGCCGGCGAGGGCGGCCGGTTCGGCGACGAGGAGGCCCGCCACATCCTGCCGGCGATCCGCCGCGCGCAGGCTGACGGCCTGGACGCCAGCGGCCCCTGGCCGGGGGACACGGTATTCATGCGCGCCCGGCGCGGCGAATTCGACATCGTCGTGGCCCAGTATCACGACCAGGGCCTGATCCCGGTCAAGTACCTGGGCATCGAGGAAGGCGTCAACATCACGGTCGGCCTGCCCTTCGTGCGCACCAGCGTGGATCACGGCACGGCCTTTGACATCGCGGGCCGTGGCATCGCCGATCCTGCCTCGCTGCGCGCGGCCTTGCACATGGCCCTGCGCATGAGCAGCGCCGATTCCGGCGGTGTCTAAAAACCGGGCGCGGTCGAGAAATTCAGAAAGCGGGTGCTGGCACCCTGGAAGGTCAACCGCACCGTGCCGATCGGCCCGTTGCGCTGCTTGCCGACGATGATCTCGGCCGTGCCCTTGTCGGGCGAGTCGGGGTTGTAGACTTCGTCGCGGTAGATGAAGACGATCAGGTCCGCATCCTGCTCGATGGCGCCGGATTCACGCAGGTCGCTCATGACCGGGCGCTTGTTGGGGCGCTGCTCCAGGCTGCGGTTGAGCTGCGACAGGGCCACCACCGGGCAGTTGAGTTCCTTGGCCAGGCTCTTGAGCGAGCGGCTGATTTCCGAGATCTCGGTCGCCCGGTTCTCGCCGGCGCCGCTGGCCGACATCAGCTGCAAGTAGTCGATGATGATCAGGCCGAGCTGGCCGCACTGGCGCGCCAGGCGGCGCGCGCGGGCGCGCACCTCCATCGAGGTCAGCGCGGGCGTCTCGTCGATGTAGATCTGGGCCTCCTGGACGCGCTGGACGGCATGCGTCAGCCGCGGCCAGTCCTCCTGGGTCAGCTTGCCGGTGCGCATGCGGTGCTGGTCCAGCATGCCCACCGAGCCGACCATGCGCATGGCCAGCTGCACGGCGCCCATTTCCATCGAGAAGACCGCCACCGGCAGGCCCTGCTCGATGGCCACGTGCTCGCCGATGTTCATCGAGAAGGAGGTCTTGCCCATGGACGGACGGCCCGCCACGATCACCAGGTCGCCGGGCTGCAGGCCCGAGGTCATCCGGTCCAGGTCGGTAAAGCCGGTGGGCACCCCGGTGACGTCGGAATCGCCCTCGCGATGGTAGAGCTCGTCGATGCGGTTGACGACCTGGGACAGCAGCGGCTGGATTTCCTGGAAGCCGGCAGTCCCGCGCGCACCCTCCTGGGCGATCTGGAACACGCGCGACTCGGCCTCGTCGAGGATCTGGCGCGCCTCCTTGCCCTGGGGATTGAAGGCGGTGGACGAGATTTCATCGGCGACCGAGACGAGCTTGCGCAGCATGGCGCGCTCGCGCACGATCTCGGCATAGCGGCGGATGTTGGCGGCCGAAGGCGTGTTGTGCGCCAGCGCATTCAGGTAGGCGAGGCCGCCGCATTCCTCGGCCTTGCCCGCGATGGCCAGGGACTCGTGCACGGTCACCACGTCGGCCGGCCGCGCCAGGCCCACCAGGCGCGTGATGTGCTGCCAGATCAGGCGGTGGTCGAACCGATAGAAATCGTCGTCGATCAGGACGTCGGCGATCCGGTCGAATGCGGCATTGTCCAGCAGCAGGCCGCCCAGCACGGATTGCTCGGCCTCGACCGAGTGCGGGGGCACGCGCAGATAGTCCAGTTGCGCATCCGTATCGATTTCCACGCCCAATCCTCTTTGTGCCGCCTGATCGTTCAGGGAAAAAACAAAAGGCCGGCATCACGCCGGCCTTACTGGCGCCATCCTTAGAGCATAGCACCCGTTGCGCAAATGGCGATCACGCCATTTCGCCTTGCACCACCACGGTGATGTCGGACACCACGTCGGCGTGCAGCGCAACCTGCAGCGGGTACTCGCCCACCGCCTTGATCGCGCCGTCGGGCATGCGGACCTGGGACTTGTGCACATCGGCGAAACCGGCTGCCTGCAAGGCGGCGGCGACGTCCATGTTGGTGACCGAACCGAACAAGCGGCCGTCCACGCCGGCCTTCTGGCCGATCACCAGGTTGTATCCGGCCAGCTTTTCGCCGACGGCCTGGGCCGCGGCCAGCTTGTCGGCCTGTTGCTTTTCGAGTTCGGCGCGGCGCGCCTCGAATTCCTTCAGCGCGGCATCGGTCGCCCGGCGCGCGATGCGCTGCGGGATCAGGTAGTTGCGCGCATAGCCGTCGCGCACGCGCACGACCTCGCCGAGGTTGCCGAGATTGACGACTTTTTCAAGCAGAATGACTTGCATGACGATTGACCTCGGATCAGTTGTGGTTGTCGGTGTACGGCAACAGGGCCAGGAAACGCGCGCGCTTGATGGCGGTGTCCAACTGGCGCTGGTAGTGCGCCTTGGTGCCGGTCAGGCGGGCGGGAATGATCTTGCCGTTTTCCTGGATGAAATCGCGCAGCGTGTCCAGGTCCTTGTAGTCGATCTCGTCGACATTGGCGGCCGTGAAGCGGCAGAACTTGCGGCGCTTGAACAGCGGGTTCTGCTGGTTGAATTTGCGTTTTTCCTTGGACTTTTTGAAGTAAGCCATGATGGTTGCCTTTAACCTTTAACGTTTGCCGGGCCTGTGCCCGGAGTATTCATTCATGAGCGGCGGGATGCGCGGGTGACATGCAGGACCAGCCTGGAAGAGCCTTTGCGCGACGGCGCGAGAAACCCCTCGACGTCCATGCCGCAACCCAGCGGGGCATCGGACAGCAGCAAGGCCATTTCGCCCAGGGCCACCGCCGGAATTTCCAGTTCGACCCGGCGCGGATGCCCGGCTTCGGAAACCTCGGACTCGTGCGCCAGCCGCATGTGCAGGATCGGAATGCCCGCCGGTGTATGCCGCAGCGCGTCGATTTCAAGCACGCGCGCACCGAGTTCCAGACGGTTCAAATCCAGGCCCGCCCCGACCGCCGTCCGATCAGGACTGCGCCGCGGGCGCCTCGGCGGATGCCGACGCCTTGCGGGCTTCCTCGCGCTCGACCGACTTCATCATGACCGACGGCGTGGACTGCGCGGCCTTGGTCTTGATGAACAGGTAACGCAGGATCGCGTCATTGTAGCGGAACGAATGCTCGAGCTCGTCCAGGGCGGCCTGGTCGCACTCGATGTTGAAGCACACGTAGTGCGCCTTGACGAGCTTCTGGATGGGATAGGCCAGCTGGCGGCGGCCCCAGTCCTCGAGACGGTGGATCTGGCCGCCGTGGGCGGTGACCATGGCCTGGTAACGCTCGATCATGGCGGGCACCTGCTCGCTTTGATCGGGATGCACGATGAACACTACTTCGTAGTGACGCATGGATGAACTCCTTGAGGATATCTGCGATGTGGACAGACAGCCCGTCGGCACGACAGTTTCGGCCGATCGAGCAAGAAAACCAGTTATTCTAGCAATATATCGGCCGTATCACAAATCGCTGACGACCATGGCATAGGCGGAATGGTTGTGGATGGACTCGAAGTTCTCGGCCTCGACCCGGTAGCCCTCGACCCCGGGCAGGTCCCGCAGCATGCCCGCCACGTCGCGCACCAGGTCCTCGACGAATTTCGGATTGTCGTAGGCGCGCTCGGTGACGTGCTTCTCGTCCACGCGCTTGAGCAGCCCCCAGAGCTCGCAGGAAGCCTGGCCCTCGACGCCTCCGATGAGGGCGTCCAGGGCGGCCTGCGCGGGCGCGGCATAGTCCAGGTGCACGCTGACGTGCGAACGCTGGTTGTGCGCGCCGTATTCCGAGATGGCCTTCGAGCATGGGCACAGGCTGGTGACCGGCACCTGGACGTCCATCGAGAACCGCGCCTCGGCCCCCCGGCGCGCCCGCGCCGTCCAGCGCACCTGGTAATCCATCAGGCTGCGCACGCCGGACACCGGCGCGGCCTTGTCCATGAAATAGGGAAATGCGGCGGTGAGGTCGCCTTCCTGCGCATCGAGCAACTCGAGCATGTCGTCGGCCACCCGGCAAAAGGCCTGCGGGTCCAGCGGCGTGCCGCGGTACCGTCCCAGCAACGCCACGAAACGCGACATGTGGGTGCCTTTTTCCGTCGCCGGCAGGGCGACGGTGAGCTCCCAGTCGGCGACCGTCGCCTGGGGCCCGCCCTCGCCCCCCAGCACCAGAGGATGGCGCACCCCCCGCACGCCGACCCGCTGGATGGGGATCCGGCGGGTATCCGGGCTGCGCTGCACGTCCGGCATGGAGGCCGGCGGCTCGGTCACGATGGTCATTGCGATTCCCTTGAAAAGCGTCGGCGCACCGACGCCTCGATTCCCTGGGCATCCAGTCCGAGCTCGGACAGGATGGCTTTCTGGTCGCCGTGGTCGATGAACATGTCGGGCAGGCCCAGCAGCAGGACGGGATGCTGGATGGCGGCGCGGCTGAAATATTCCTGGACGGCGCTGCCCGCCCCCCCCATGACGGCGGCCTCTTCGAGGGTGACGAAGGCCTCGTGGGTCTGCGCCAGGCGCTGCAGCAGGTCCTCGTCCAGCGGCTTGACGAAGCGCATGTCCACCAGCGTCGCATCCAGGGCTTCGGCCGCCCGTGCCGCCTCTGGAAGGAGCGTGCCGAACACCAGCAGCGCGATGCGTGCGCCCTCGCGGCGCACCACGCCCCGGCCGATCGGCACGGGCTCGAGGGTGGCCCCCGGGTCGGCGCCGCACCCGGCGCCGCGCGGATAGCGCACCGAGGCCGGCCCCGGGTGCAGGAAACAGGTATTGAGCAGCAGGCGCGCCTCATGCTCGTCCGAGGGGGTCGCCACCACCATGTTGGGCACGCAGCGCAAGTACGCGATGTCGTAGTTGCCGGCATGGGTGGCGCCGTCGGCGCCCACGATGCCGGCGCGGTCCAGGGCCAGCGTGACGTCGAGATCCTGCAGCGCGACGTCATGGATCAGTTGATCGTAGGCCCGCTGCAGGAAGGTGGAATAGATGGCGACGACGGGCTTGACGCCCTCGCAGGCCAGGCCCGCCGCGAACGTCAGGGCATGCTGTTCGGCGATCCCGACGTCGAAATAGCGGCTGGGGAAGCGCCGCTCGAATTCGACCAGGCCGCTGCCCTCGCGCATGGCCGGGGTGATGCCGACCAGGCGCGGATCGGCCTCGGCCATGTCGCACAGCCAGCGCCCGAACACCTGGGTGAAGGTCGTGCGCGACGGCGCGGAGGGTTTCTGGATGCCGATGCTGGGGTCGAATTTGCCGGGGCCGTGATACAGCACGGGATCCGCCTCGGCGAGCTTGTAGCCCTGGCCCTTGCGGGTGACGACGTGCAGAAACTGCAGGCCGCCCAGCGACCGCAGGTTCTCGAGCGTGGGCACCAGCACATCCAGGTCGTGCCCGTCGATCGGCCCCATGTAATTGAAGCCGAGCTCCTCGAACAGGGTGGCCGGCGACAGCATGCCCTTGGCATGGCCTTCGAGCTTGCGCGCCAGTTCGAGCACCGGCGGCACGTGCTGCAGCACCGCGCGCCCCATGGTCTTGGCGCGCGCATAGAACTGCCCCGACAACAGGCGGGCGAAATAGTAGTTCAAGGCGCCCACCGGCGGCGAGATCGACATGTCGTTGTCGTTGAGCACGACCAGCAGGTTGATCCCGGGCGTCACGCCGGCGTTGTTCAGCGCCTCGAAGGCCATGCCGGCGCTCATGGCGCCGTCGCCGATCACTGCGATGTGCTGGCGCTGCACGCCGGCATTGCGCGAAGCCACGGCCATCCCCAGGGCGGCCGAGATCGAGGTCGAGGAATGCGCCGTGCCGAAGGCGTCGTAGGGGGATTCGCTGCGCTTGGGAAAGCCCGAAATGCCACCGCGCTGGCGCAGGCCGGCCATTTGCTCGCGCCGGCCGGTCAGGATCTTGTGGGGATAGGACTGGTGTCCGACATCCCAGATCAGGCGGTCGTCAGGCGTATCGAATACGTGGTGCAGCGCCAGGGTGAGTTCGACCGTCCCCAGGTTCGAGGACAGGTGCCCGCCCGTGCGCGACACGGATTCCAGGACGAAGGCGCGCAGTTCGGTCGCCAGCGCCTTGAGTTCGCGCCGGTCCAGGCGGCGCACGTCCGCCGGCGAGGCGATCTGCTGCAGCAAGCTCGTAGTCATTCCTTCAGGCATCATCGCATCCATGGGATCTGCTCGGGACGGTCGGTACGGCGGGGTCGGTGCGCACAGGCGCTAGCACGTCCGGCCGATGATGAAATCGGCCAGCTCGTGCAAGCGGCATGCCGGGGGCCCCAGGGGTCGCAAGGCCTCGTGGGCCTGTACGCGCAGGTTTTCGAGCAGGGCGCGCGAACCCTCGAGGCCCATCACGGACACATAGGTGGGCTTGGCGCTGGCGGCGTCCTTGCCGGCGGTCTTGCCCAATGTGGCCGTATCGCCGGTCACGTCGAGGATGTCGTCGACCACCTGGAACGCCAGGCCGATCACCCCCGCATAGGCCTCCAGGCCTTCGCGCGCGGTCGATCCGGCACCCGCCACGATGCCGCCCAGCAGCACGCTGGCCTCGAGCATGGCGCCGGTCTTCATGCGGTGCATGCGCTGCAGGTCCTCGATCGGCAGGCTGCAGCCGACGCTTTCGCAATCGATCGCCTGGCCGCCGGCCATGCCGAAGCTGCCCGCCGAGCGGGCGAGCAATTGTACCGCTTGCACGGTGAGCGCCGGCGCGATGGGCATCTGGGCCAGCAGGTCGAAGGCCAGCGGCTGCAGGGCGTCGCCCGCCAGCATGGCCAGGGTCTCGTTGAACTGCCGGTGCACCGTGGGGCGGCCGCGACGCAGGTCGTCGTCATCCATGCAGGGCAGATCGTCGTGCACCAGGGAATAGGCGTGGATGAGTTCGACTGCCGCGGCGGCATAGTCCAGGGCCAGTTCCTGGGCCATCGCCGCCGATCCGGCCTGCAGGCTGGCCTCGCCCGCCGCATGGACCAGCGCCGCGCGCACGCGCTTGCCGGGCCCGAGGACCGCATAGCGCATGGCCTCGTGCAGGCGCGCGGGCCCTTCGTCGACGGTGGGCAGGAGCTCGTCGAGGACCGACTCGGTGTGCTCGACGGTTTCGCGCAGCCACTGGTCGAAGGCGATCTGGACGGTGCTCATGCATCCCCCCCGGCATCGCCAGCATCCAGCGGGCGCAGCAGCTGCCCTTGCAATACGCTGACCTGGCGCTCGGCCGCCTCCAGGCGCTGCTGGCAGACGCGCGCCAGGGCGACGCCGCGCTCGTAGGCGGCGATGGATTCGTCCAGGCCCATGTCGCCGGCGCCCATGCGCCCGGCGAGGGCTTCGAGCTCGGCCAGGGCCTGCTCGAAGTCGGCGGGCAGGCTCTGGGGCGGCGCGGATGCCGCATCCGGCGGTGTGTGCTTGTCGACCATGTGTTTCGTCAAAAGGATTCCATCCCGAATTGTACGGGAACCCCGCGCACGGATAAAACGGCGGTCCGACCCGCGCAAGCGCATGGGGTACAATTTCGGTCCTTTTTCGGAAAACCTCCGGTCACTCCGATTTTTTCTTCGCAGCGGCGCGGCCCCGCGCCCGCATTCATCTTTGCGGGGGGAATCATGGCCAATTCACTCGGTCAAACCACGGTCGACGCCGTGACCCAGCTATCCGTGCAACATTATTTCGACGAGGCGGTCCTTGCGCGCGAGCGCGAACGCATATTCGCGCGCAGCGCCCGCTACGTCGGCCACCAGCGCATGGTGCCCGAACCGGGCGACTGGCGCACCCTGGCCCACGAAGGCGGCGGCCGGGTCCTGCTGCGCGATGCGCAGGGCGTGCGGCTGCTGTCGAATGTCTGCCGCCACCGCCAGGCCCTGATGCTGGGCGCCCAGCGCGGCGACGACCCCGCCTGCGCCAGCGGCTCGCTGTGCGCCACGGGGGGCAACATCGTCTGCCCGATCCACCGCTGGACCTACGACACGCGCGGCAAGCTCCTCGGCGCGCCGCTATTTCCCGAAAAGCCCGACCTGAGCCTGCAGGCGTATCCGCTGCAGGACTGCCACGGGCTGCTGTTCGAAGGCCCGCGCGACCCCCTGGCGGACATCGGCGGGCTGTTCGGCACCCCGGAATTCGATTTTTCGGATTATGTCCTGGACCACGTCGAGCTGCACCGCTGCCATTACAACTGGAAGACCTTCATCGAGGTCTACCTCGAGGATTACCACGTCGGCCCCTTTCATCCGGGCCTCGGGCGCTTCGTGACCTGCGACGACCTGAGCTGGGAGTTCGGCGAGTTCCACAGCATGCAGCGCGTGGGCATCCACCAGGCCCTGGGCCAACCCGGCACCGACGTCTACAGCCAGTGGCACGACCGCCTGCTGCAATACCGCTCGGGCTCCGCGCCCGATTTCGGCGCGATCTGGGTGACCTATTTTCCCACCCACATGATCGAGGTCTACCCCCACGTCCTCGTGCTGTCGACCCTGCATCCGGTCAGCCCCCGGGAAACCATGAACGTCATCGAGTTCTACTATCCCGAGGACATCGTCGCCTTCGAGCGCGAGTTCATCGAGGCACAGCGCGCCGCCTACATGGAAACCGCCGTCGAGGACGACGAAATCGGCGAACGCATGGACGCCGGCCGCCTCGCGCTGCTGCGCCGCGGCGCCGACGAGGCGGGCCCCTACCAGAGCCCCCTCGAGGACGGCATGGAGCATTTCCATGCCTGGTATCGCCGCATGATGGACGAGTGAGCCGGGCTCACGCGCCCTGTGCCACGGGGCGCGTCGGCTCGCTGCACCACTCGCTCCAGGACCCGGGATACAGGGCGGAGCCCCGCAGGCCGGCCAGTTCCATGGCGAGCAGGTTGTGGCAGGCCGTGATGCCCGAACCGCACTGATGCACCACGCCGTGGTCCAGGCGATCACCCAGCAGGGCTTCGAACTCCTCGCGCAGGCGGGCGGGCGGCTTGAAGCGTCCGTCGGGCCCGATGTTGTCCTGGAAGGGCCGGTTCAGCGCGCCCGGGATGTGCCCGCCCACCGGATCCAGGGTCTCGGCCGCACCGCTGAAGCGATCGGCCGCCCGCGCATCCAGCACCGTGAAGCGCCGTTCGTCCAGGTTCGCCAGGACCGCGCGCGCATCCACCTGGGGCATCGAGGGCTTGCCCGAGAGCACGGTGCCCTGAATGGCCTGGGCTTCGCTGAGCGCCGGATCCCGCCAGCCGGTTTCGGCCTCGCCACCGGCCGCGAGCCATGCCGCCCAGCCGCCGTCGAGCACCGCCACGGACTCGTGGCCCAGCCAGCGCAGCATCCACCACAGGCGGGCGGCGAACATGCCGTTGCCGGCGTCGTAGACCACCACCTGGGTGCGCGCGGTCAGGCCCTGCGACCGCATCAGGGCCGCGAATTCGGTGCGTTCAGGCAGCGGATGGCGGCCGTTGCGGCCGGTGCGCGGGCCGCTGAGCCGGGTTTCCGGATCCAGGTACAGGGCCCCCGGGACATGCCCTGCCTCGTAGGCCCGCCGGCCCGCCTCATGGTCGGCCAGGTCGTGGCGGACATCGAACACCAGGCAGCCGGGCCTGGCCAGCCGCTCGCGCAGTTCCTCGGCTTGGATCAACAAGGCATTCATGACTATCGCACCTCCTGGGCGGTCTTGGGTGGGGACGAACCGGCGCCGCTCAGGATCCGCCCTTCGGTGTATGTGCGCCAGATCGACAGCAGGCCCGATCCGATGATCAGGGCCATGCCGGCCCAGGCAAGGGTCGCGGGGCGGTCGCCCCAGAAGACGACCCCGATCAGGGCGGCAAAGATGATGGTGGTGTACTGCAGCGCCGCCGTCAACAGCGTCGAGCCCAGCCCGAAGGCCCGGGTCATCGCCAATTGACCGACCAGGCCGGCACAGCCCAGGGCCACCAGCGCGCCGACCGTCGGCAGATCCAGCCAGCGCCAGCCGAGGACGCCCTGCCCCGCCAGGCCGCTGGCGCACACGCCGGCGGAAAACAGCAGCACGGTGCGCCATTCGGCCTCCCCGAGCCGGCCCAGCTGGCGGATCTGCATCATGGCCACCGCCGCAAGCCCGCCGGCGCCCAGCCCCATGAGGGCGGCGAGCCACTGCTCGCGCTCGATGCTGGGGCGCAACACGCCCAGCACCCCCAGGAACCCGGCCAGCACCGCCAGGATGCGCACCGGGTCGCGCTGTGAACCGCCCCAGCCCAGCATCCAGCCGGCGATGAACAAGGGGGCGGTGTAATTGAGGCTGATGGCGGTGGGCAGCGGCAGGTGCGCGAGCGCAAAAAAACCCAGCCACATCGAGGCGATGCCGCTGAGGTTGCGCCAGATGTGCGGGCGCCAGCTGCGCGGCCGCAATTGGCGTCGAGTGGCCAGCGCCCAGGAACACAACAGCAGGACGGACGGAATGCCGCGAAAGAGGACGATCTCGGGCAGGCTCGCGCCCAGATCCGCGGCAATCTTCACGCACGCGCCCATGATGGCGAACATGGCGCACGCCAACAACATCCACAATGACTGCATGCTCGTCGTAGGTCGCGGAAGACACAAACCAGGAAGTCGATACTATACACTTTGGTTATCGCACGATCGTCTTCCCCGCGGGGTCCCATTTCATGAAAAGAATCGTCCTGTTCCTGGCAACCAACCTGGCCGTCATGCTGGTGCTCAGCATCACCATGAACATCCTGGGCGTCGGCCGCTACCTCACCGCCAACGGCATCGATCCGGTCCAGCTGCTGATCTTTTCGGGGATGATCGGCTTCGTCGGCGCCTTCATTTCGCTGCTGACCAGCAAGTGGATGGCCAAAATGAGCACCGGCGCCCAGGTCATCGATCCGCGTGCGCCGCGCAACGCCCGCGAAGCCTGGCTGGTCGACACGGTCCACCAGCTGGCCGACCGCGCCGGGATCGGCCGTCCCGAGGTCGCCATCTACGAAGGCGCGCCCAATGCCTTCGCCACCGGGGCCTTCCGCAACGACTCGCTGGTGGCGGTCTCGACCGGGCTGCTGTCCTCCATGACCGAGGAGGAAGTCACGGCGGTGCTCGGCCACGAGGTGGCCCACATCGCCAACGGCGACATGGTGACCCTCACGCTGATCCAGGGCGTGGTCAACACCTTCGTGATTTTTCTTTCGCGCATCGTCGGCTACTTCGTCGACCGCGCAATCCTCAAGAACGATCGCGGCGTCGGCATGGGCTACTACCTGACCGTCATCGCCTGCGAGATTTTCTTCGGTGTCCTGGCCTCGATCATCGTCGCCTGGTTCTCGCGCCGCCGCGAGTTCCGCGCCGACGCCGGATCGGCCCATCTGCTGGGGGCGCGCGAGCCCATGATCCATGCGCTGGCGCGCCTGGGCGGCCTGCAGGCAGGCGAACTGCCCAAATCCTTCCAGGCTGCGGGCATCACGGGCGGCGCGATCGGCGCCCTGTTCGCCTCGCACCCGCCCATCGAGACCCGCATCGAGGCCTTGCGGGCGCTGCGCACCCAATAGGTGCGCGCAGGCCGCGGCCCGGAGCCACCGGGCGCGGCCGGTTCCGCCGTCCGGACACCATGAAAGAACTCCAGGTCATCCTCGGTTTCGGCGGCTACGTCGCCCTGCTGCTGTGGGGCGTCCACATGGTGCAGACCGGCGTACAACGCGCCTACGGCAAGGCGCTGGGGATATGGCTCGCCCGCGCGCTGGGGAACCCTCTGCGCGCCTTTCTGACGGGCCTGGCGATCACGGCGGCGATCCAGAGCAGCACGGCCACCGGCCTCATGATCACGGGCCTGGCTTCCAACGGGCTGGTGGCCGTGGCGCCGGGTCTGGCCGCCATGCTGGGCGCCAACGTGGGCACCACGCTGATCGTCCAGGTCCTGTCCTTCAATCCGACCTTCCTCGCCCCGGGCCTGATCCTCGTGGGGGTGTGGATGTTCCGCCACTATGCCCCCGGACGCGCCCGCGACCTGGGCCGCACGCTGGTGGGGCTCGGCCTGCTGCTCCTCGCCCTGGACCAGCTGGTCTCGATGTTCGAGCCGCTCAAGAGCGCCCCGCTGCTGGCCCTGGCCCTCGAAGCGCTGGAACAGGCGCCGGTGCTGGCGCTCATCGCCAGCGCGGTTCTCGCCTGGGCCTCGCACTCCAGCGTGGCCGTCGTGATTCTGATCATGTCCCTCGCTCATCACGGGCTGGCGCAGCCTGCGCTGGCCTACGCGCTGGTCCTGGGCGCCAATCTCGGGACGGCCATCAACCCCGTGCTGGAAGGCGTCAGCGACAAGAACCCCGCCTCGCGGCGCCTGCCCGTCGGCAACCTCGGCACCCGCCTGGCGGGCTGCATCGCCGGCATGGCGGCGCTGCCCTGGGCGGATGGCATGATGGGCCTGCTGGGCAGCGATCCGGCCCACGCCGTCGCCAATTTCCATGTCCTGTTCAACGTGCTGGTCGCGGCCTGCTTCATGCCGCTGCTGCGGCCCTACGCCCACGTGCTGACGCGGCTTTTGCCGCATCAGGGCGACCCCAATGATCCCGCGCTGCCGATCTACCTGGACGTCTCGGCCCATGAAGTCCCGGCCGTGGCCATGGGCCAGGCGGCCCGCGAGGCGCTGCGCCTGACCGATCTGCTGCAAGAGTCCCTGCAATCCACGCAAAGCGCCCTGCTGGAGGAGAACAGCCAGGCGGGCAGCCACGCCCGCTACCTGAACAGCGCCATCGATCAGCTCGAGCTGTCGATCACCGGATACCTGGCCAAGCTCGACCAGGAGAGCCTGAGCGCCGAGGACCAGCAATACCTGAAGACCATCCTGACCTTTTCCATGAACATGTCTCACGCCGCGGGCCTGGCAGGCATGGGCCTGCTGGGCCACGCGACCCAGCTGCGCCGGACGCACTGGGTGCTGGAACCGGCGCAGCGCGAGGAGCTGCGCACCACCCTCGAGCGCCTGCGGCACAACCTGAGGCAGGCGTCGGCGCTGTTCGTGTCGGGCGACCGGGACGCCGCCCGGCGGCTGGCCTTCGAAAAAGACTATTTCCGCACGCTGGAAGCCCATGCCGCCGACCGCCACCTGGAACGCATCAAGGCGGGACACCTGGAGGCCGCCGACGTCGGCGCGTTCTACCTGAACATCCTGCGCGATGCGAGCAGCGTGAACGCCTGCCTGATCAACGCCTCGGCCTACCCCATCCTCGAGCGCCACGGCGAACTGCGCCCCAACCGCCTGCGCGATCCCGCAGCCTGAGCCGCGGGCGCCGGGCTCAGTGCGCCTCGCCCCAGTTCGCCCCGACCCCGACCTCGGCGACCAGGGGCACGGCCAGTTCGGCCACGCCGGCCATCAGGACCGGCACGTGGGCGCGCAGGCGCTCGACCTCGTCCTCGACCGCGTCGAACACCAGTTCGTCATGCACCTGCATCACCATGAGGCTGCGCAGGCCCTCGGCCCGCAGCCAGTCCTGCACCGCGACCATGGCCATCTTGATGAGGTCCGCCGCCGTCCCCTGCATCGGCGCGTTGATGGCCGCGCGCTCGGCCGCCGCGGCGCGCGGGCCCTTGGCGCCGGAGGACAGCTCGGGAAAATGCAGCCGGCGCCCGAACACCGTCTGCACATAACCCTGTTCGCGGGCCTGTTTGCGGATGCGGTCCATGTACTCGGCCACGCCGGGGTAGCGCATGAAGTAGCGGTCGATATAGGACTTCGCCGCGGCGCGCGTGATGCCCAGGTTCGAGGCCAGGCCGAATTCGCCCATGCCGTAGATCAGGCCGAAATTGATCGCCTTGGCCGCGCGGCGCTGGTCGGCGCCCACCTCGTCCAGGGGCAGGCCGAACACCTCGGCCGCCGTGGCGCGGTGGATGTCCAGGCCCTCGGCGAACGCCCGCCGCAGGTTCTCGTCGCCCGACACGTGCGCCATGACGCGCAATTCGATCTGCGAATAGTCCGCCGACACGATGCGCCCCAGGCTGGACACGAAGGCCGCGCGCACGCGGCGGCCCTCGGCCGTGCGCACGGGAATGTTTTGCAGGTTGGGGTCCGAGGAGGCGAGGCGGCCGGTGATGACCGCCGCCTGCGCATAACGGGTATGCACGCGGCCGCTGCGGGCATCGACCATGCGCGGCAGCTTGTCCGTATACGTGGACTTGAGCTTGGCGATGCCCCGGTATTCGAGCAGCAGCCGCGGCAGCGGATAGTCCGCCGCCAGGCGGCTGAGCACGTCCTCATCGGTCGAGGGCGCGCCGCCGGCCGTTTTGCGCAGCACCGGCAGCTGCATGCGCTGGAACAGGATCTCGCCCAGCTGCTTGGGCGAATTCAGGTTGAAGGGCTGGCCGGCCAGGGCGTGGGCCTCGCCCTCGAGCACGAGCATCTGCCGGCCGAGTTCGTGGCTTTGCGCGGCCAGGACCTCGACGTCGATGGCCACGCCGTTGCGTTCGATGGTGGTCAGCACGTCCGAGGTCTGGATCTCGAGCCGATAGATGCGCGCCAGGCCTTCATCGGCGCAGATCTTGGGATACAGCACCTCGTGCAGGCGAAAAGTGAAATCCGCGTCCTCCGCCCCGTAGTGGGCCGCGCGCTCGAGATCGACCTCGTCGAAGCCGATCTGCCGGGCGCCCTTGCCGCACAGGTCCTCGTACGTCGTGCCGGTCACGCCCAGCCAGCGCTGGCCGAGCTCCTGCATGTTCACGCGCCGGTGGGACTCCAGGACATACGCCTGCAGCATGGTGTCGTGCTGCACGCCGCGCAGGGCCACCCCCTCGTTGGCGAGGACGTGCGCGTCGTATTTTGCATGGTGCAGGAGCTTTGCCGCGCCGGGGTCCTCGAGCCAGGGCCGCAGGCGCTCGAGGACCAGCTCGCGCGCCAGCTGCTGGGGCTTGTCGGGCCCGCGATGGCCGACGGGGATGTAGCAGGCGCGGCCGGCCTCGACGGACAGCGACAGGCCCACCAGGCGCGCGGCCATCGGATCGAGGCTGGTGGTCTCGGTATCCAGCGCGGCCAGCGGCGCCGCACGCACGCGGTCGAGCCAGCGATCCAGGCTGTCGACGTCGAGCACGGTCTCGTAATCGATGTCCGCCGGCGCCGACGGCGGCTGGGCCGCAATGCGGGCGTCCTGCGCCGGTATGCGCTGCGGGTCGCCGGTGACCTCGCGCAGCCACGAGCGAAACCCGTAGGTCTCGTAGAGCCGCAGCAAGGTGTCGTGATCCGGGGCCTTGAGCGCGAGGGCCGCCGGCTGCAATGCCTCGGGCAGTTCGCAGTCCAGCCGGACGGTCAGCAGGTCGCGGGTCATGGGAAAATTGGGCACGGCCGCGCGCAGATTGTCGCCGGCCACGCCCTTGATTTCACCCGCCCGGGCGATCAGCGTATCGATGTCGCCGTAGGTCGCCAGCCACTTCGCCGCGGTCTTGGGGCCGACCTTGTCCACGCCGGGCACATTATCCACGGTATCGCCCGTGAGCATCAGGAAATCGACGATGCGCTCGGGCGGCACGCCGAACTTGCGCATCACGCCCGCCACGTCCTGGCGCTCGCCGGACATGGTGTTGATGAGCTCGACCCGGTCGTCGACCAGCTGGGCCAGATCCTTGTCGCCCGTCGAGATGATGGTGTGGAAGCCCTCGCCGCTGGCCTGGCGGGCCAGCGTGCCGATCACGTCGTCGGCCTCGACGCCCGGCTGGACGATCACGGTCCAGCCCAGGGCCGCCGCCGCCTCGTGGATGGGCGGGATCTGCGCCCGCAGGTCATCGGGCATGGACGGGCGGTGGGCCTTGTACTCGGGATACATGTGCTCACGAAAAGAGCCCCCGGGCGCATCGAAGATGCAGGCGCCGTAAGCCGCCTCGTCCTTGTAATCCTCAAGCAGTCTCCTTAACATGGAGATGACACCGTAGAGGGCCCCGGTCGGGTCCCCGCGCGCATTGCGCAGATCGGGCATCGCATGATAGGCACGATAAAGATAGCTCGACCCATCCACCAGCAACAAGGTTTTTTTCATGGCTAACAATAAGACGACACGGGTTTCGGCAGAACAACAGATTCCCACGATTATCTCAGAGATGACGACGGCGGCTCAGGCTTTTCGGCATATCGGCCTGGGCGTCAGCGTCTTCGGCAGCGCCCGCATCCCGCGCGGGCACCCTTACTACGACCTCGGCATCGAGATCGGCGCACGCATCGCCCAGTTGGGCCTGCCGATGATCGCCGGCGGCGGCCCGGGCCTCATGGAGGCCGCCAACCGCGGCGCCTACGAGGCGGGCGGGCGCAGCATCGGCCTCAACATCCGGCTGCCGCGTGAAAAGCGCGACAATACCTACCAGACCGACAGCCTGCATTTCGAATACTTTTATTCACGCAAGGCCTCGTTCTTCATGCACAGCCTCGCCTATGTGGTGCTGCCGGGGGGATTCGGCACGCTGGACGAGGTCTTCGAGGCCATCACGCTGGTCCAGACGCTCAAGCAACCGCCGGCGCCCATCATCCTGGTCGGCGTGGACTTCTGGTCGGGCCTGATGGACTGGGTGCGCGACCAGTTGCTGGCCAACGGCATGATCAGCCCCTACGACCTCGACCTGATCCTGGTGACCGACGACCTGGACGAAATCGTCCGGCTGATCCAGGACGCCGCCCAGATCGAGCCCAACCGCGAGCCCGCCCTGCCCGAATGAGGTTAAGATCACGCCTTGTCACGGCCGGCACGGCATGAGCGCGCCCGGCGATTTCGGAGAACCCTATGAAAAACACCGTGCTGGGCGCCGCCCTGCTGGTCGCGGCGGGCCTGATCCCCGCAACAGGCGCCGCGCAGGATGCGCAAGAACTCAGGATCGCCACCGAGGCGGGCTACCCGCCGTTCGAATACCGCAACCCCAGCGGCCAGCTCGAAGGCTTCGACATCGACATCGGCAACGAGATCTGCAAGCGCCTGGCGCGCACTTGCGTCTGGATCGACCAGTCCTTCGACAGCCTGATCCCCGGCCTGCAGGCGCGCAAGTTCGACCTCGCCAATTCGACCATGACGGCGACCGACGCACGCCGCAAGGTCATCGATTTCTCGACGCCGATGTACATCGTGCCGGTCAAGCTCATGGTCCGCAAAGGCAGCGGGCTGCAGCCCACCGCCGACTCCCTGAAAGGCAAGCGCGTCGGCGTGCAGCAAGGCACCACCATGGAGACCTACGCCCGTCAGGAATGGGCTTCCCAGGGTGTCCAGATCGTCTCGTACCCCAGCTACACCAACGCCTTCGTGGACCTGTCCACGGGGCGGCTGGACGCCACTTTCCAGGAGGCGCAAAGCGCCGTCGAGGGCTTCCTCAACAAGCCCGAGGGCGCCGATTTCGAACTCGCCGCCATGACGCTGGATGCGCCCATCCTGAACCAACCCATCGCGATCGGCATCCGCAAGGGCAATGACGACCTCAGGGCCGAGGTCGACGAAGCGCTGAAATCCATGCTGGCCGACGGCACGCTCCAGGACTATGCGGGGAAATACTTCGCCGACGGCAATATCGCGTTCCCCAACGGCCACTAGAGCCCGCTCCCATGTTCCTGAGCGGCTACGGCCCCCTGCTGCTGGCCGGGACCTGGGTCACGGTCAAGCTTGCGCTGCTCTCCCTGGCCGTGGCGGTCGGCCTGGGCCTGCTGGGCGCCTGGGCCAAGCTCTCGCCGTCGCGCGGCGCCCGCTTCGCCGGGGGTGCTTATACGACACTGATCCGCGGGGTGCCCGACCTGGTCTTGATGCTGATGATTTTCTTCAGCGTGCAAATCGGCCTCAACGACCTCACCGACCTGCTCGGCCTGGACCCCATCGACATCGATCCGTTCAGCGCCGGCGTGCTGACCCTGGGATTCATCTACGGGGCCTACTTCACGGAAACCTTTCGCGGCGCCTTCATGGCCGTTCCGCGCGGACAGCTCGAATCGGCAAGCGCCTACGGCATGCGCGAGTCCCAGGTGTTCCGCCGCATCCTGTTTCCCCAGATGATGCGCCATGCCCTGCCCGGCATCGGCAACAACTGGCAGGTCCTGCTGAAATCCACCGCGCTGGTGTCCCTGATCGGCCTGTCGGATCTCGTCAAGGTCGCGCAGGATGCCGGCAACGTGACTTTTCGCGTGTTCCTGTTCATCAGCATCACGGGGCTGATCTACCTGGCCCTGACCACCTTGTCGAACGGCATCCTGTACATCCTCGATAGGCGCTACAGCGTCGGGGTGCGCGAGCCGCAGCTATGACCGACGTCCTCGATCAATTCTGGCGCGCCTATCTGTATGCCAGCAACGGCGCCCCCTCCGGGATGGTGGTCACACTGTGGCTGCTGGTCGCCTCGGTCTCGATGGGGTTCTTCATCTCGATCGCGCTGGCGGTCGCCCGCGTCTCGTCGCGGCGCTGGCTGTCCCTGCCGTTGTGGCTGTTCAGCTATGTCTTTCGCGGCACGCCACTGTACGTGCAGATCCTGTTCATCTACGCCGGCATCTACAGCCTCGACGTCGTCAAGGGCACCCCGCCCCTGGCGGCATTCTTTCAAAGCGGCGCCAACTGCCTGATCCTGGCCCTGACCCTGAACACCGTCGCCTACACGACCGAGATCTTCGCGGGCGCCATCCGCGCGACCAGCGCGGGCGAGATCGAGGCTGCGCGGGCCTACGGCATGTCGCGCTTGGCCATGTACCGGCGGGTCATCCTGCCCTCCGCGCTGCGGCGCGCCCTGCCCGCCTACAGCAACGAGGTCATCCTGATGCTGCACGCGACCTCGCTGGCATTCACCGCCACCGTCCCGGACATCCTCAAGGTCGCGCGCGATGCGAACGCCGCCACCTACCAGACCTTTGCCTCCTACGGCATCGCCGCACTGCTGTACCTGTGCCTGTCGTTTACACTGATCGGGCTGTTCCGCCGCTTTGAACGCCGCACCCTGGCCTACCTGGGGCCACACCGATAACACCATGTCCACACTCGACGTACAAAACATCCACAAGCGCTACGGCGACAATGAGGTCCTCAAGGGCGTGTCCCTGAAGGCCGAAGCGGGCGACGTGGTCTGCATCCTCGGGTCCAGCGGATCCGGCAAATCGACGTTTCTGCGCTGCATCAATTTCCTTGAGAAACCCAACCAGGGCACCGTTACGCTCAACGGCGAGACCCTCAAGATCGTCACCGACCGGCGCGGCGAGCCCCACGCCGCCGACCTGGACCAATTGCGCCGGCTGCGTTCGAAGCTGGCCATGGTGTTCCAGCACTTCAACCTGTGGGCCCACATGAACGTGCTGGGCAACGTGATCGAGGCGCCCATCCATGTGCTTCAGGTCGGCCGGGCCGAGGCCATCGAACGCGCGCGCCACTACCTCGCCAAGGTCGGCCTGGATCCCAAGCTGGAAACCCAGTATCCCTCGTCGCTGTCGGGCGGCCAGCAGCAGCGCGTGGCCATCGCCCGCGCCCTGGCGATGGAGCCCGAGGTCATGCTGTTCGATGAGCCCACCTCGGCCCTGGACCCAGAGCTGGTCGGCGAGGTCCTGAAGGTGATGCAAAAGCTGGCGGAGGAAGGACGCACCATGCTGGTGGTGACGCACGAGATGGGTTTCGCCCGCAACCTGGCCTCGCAGGTGATGTTCCTGCATCAAGGCGTGGCCGAGGAGGTCGGCCCGCCCTCGGCGATCTTCGACAAGCCGCAAAGCCCGCGGCTGCGGCAGTTTTTGTCGGGGAACTTGAAATAGGGTTGGGCGCCCGCGCGCGGGTAGGTGCCGGGCTCTGAGACCCGCATTCGGGAAACAGTAATCCTAGCCGTGGGGAAAGCGCAACCGCATCATCACGTGCGGAATACCCGCATCCATGAAGGTCTCGCCCTCCTCGACAAAGCCGTGGCGGGCATAGAACGGCCGGGCCCGCAGTTGCGCGGCCAGGGCCACCTCGCGATCGCCGCGTCGCCGGGCTTCGTCCGCCAGCGCCGACAGCAGCGCTGAACCGACCCCCTGGCCCCGCCAGGGGGCGCGCACCGCCATGCGGCCGATATGGCCATCGGGCAACAGCCGACCGGTCCCGATGGGCCGTCCGTCGGCGGCATGGGCCACGGCATGCACGCATTGCGCGTCCATGTCGTCCAGCTCGATCTCGGGAGACACGTACTGTTCGAGGACGAAGACCTCGCTGCGGATGCGCGAGGCCTCGGCGCCCAGTTGCGCCCAGGTGCCGACGACCACGCGCGGCGCGGTCGCGATGCGCCCGGAGGCCGCGTCAGCCGGCGTCTCGCCGAGCGCGAACGCCAGCACCTCGGGCAGCCAGTCCGCAAAATCCGCAATACCGTGGTCGCTGCCCTCGATGATGCGCTGCCGGCATCCGGCGTAGCGTTCGCGCATCTCGCGCCAGTCCAGGACCTCGTCGCCGGTGGCCGCCAGGAGGAAGTAGCGCGCCGGATCCAGTTGCGCGGGAATTCCGGCTTCGGCCAGGGCCAGTTCGTCGATGTGGACCGGCAGGAATTCGAAAGGCTCGTCGCCGTGGAACGTCCGGTGCGCGCCAACCTGCGTCGCCAGGTCGCGGGCGGCATGGACCACCGGGTTGAGCACGGCGGCACGGCACCGCAGGCGCTCGGCGAGCCAGGTCGCGTAGAATCCGCCCAGGGACGAGCCGACCACCGCCAGTGCATCCCGGCGCCCGCCCGCCGCCAGCCATTCCTCGGCCCGTTGCAGGGCCAGAGCCATCGCAGCGCGCGGGCTGGCCGGCAACTGCGGACACCACCATTGGTCCTGGAGCCCGCGCCGCGCCAGCGCGGCGGCCATCAGGCGTGCCTTGTAGGACTGTGGCGAAGAGCGGAATCCATGCAGGTAGAGAATCATGAGGGGCCTGTGATCGGAGGCAGGCGGTTCGCAACCGCCCACCGGGTTCGCATCCGGCCATTGTAGAGCGAAGCCTTCCAGCCTCCCGCCGCTTTCGAAGTAAGATTGACGAGTTTCCCGCCCGACGGCGCGCCATGCTCCTGATCCACCCGAACAGCTCGATCCGCAGCTACGACAGCCAGATGCACACCCATGCGCACGACCACGCGCAGGTGATGGTGCCGCTTGCCGGGCGCATGGAACTCGAGATCGCCGGCCGCGCCCACTATGTGGATGCGTCCCGCGGCATGATCATTCCGGCCGGCGCCTCGCACGCCTATTCGGCGCGTTCAGGCACGCGCGTCCTGGTGATCGATGCGCGGGATCAGCGGGGCCTCGAGCGGTTGCGATACTTCACGCTCACGCCGGCCTGCCGCGCGCTCGCCGCCCTTCCCGATCCCTGCGAACAGCTCTCGCGGCTGCTGGCGCTGCCATCCGTCCTGCCCTCCCGCCGCGAGCTGGATCCGGCATTGCTGGACCGTGCCCTCGGCCAGGCGCTGCATGAAGACTGGTCCACGGCGCGCATGGCCGCCCTGTTCCATCTCAGTCCGCAGCGCTTCCATGCCCGCCTGTCGGAACTCACGGGCCGCACGCCGGGTGCCACCCTGCGCGAACTGCGCCTGGAGCGCGCCACGCGCCTCCTGAGGGGCGGCATGGCCCTGGAGGCCGTCGCCGCGCAGGTCGGCTATCGCTCGGGCAGCGCCCTGGCCTATGCCCTGCGGCGCGACCGGCAGACCGGCACCCGCGCGCTGCGCCAAAGCTCGAGCGTCTCTCGATAGTTCCTCGTTCCACGTCTGCCATCATGGCGACATGGAAAGAACAAACGCACGCACCACGAACTCGGCCAGGGGCATCGTCCTGGTCCTGTGCGCGGGCATCCTGTGGGGCACCACGGGTACCGCGCAGAGCTTCTCACCGGCCGGCCTCTCGCCCTACTGGGTGGGCGCCCTGCGGCTGTCGATCGCCGCCGCGTTCTTCGCCGCCTATGCCGCCATGGGACCGGGACGGATCACGGCATCGCTGGCAGGCATCGACTGGCGCCGCGCCATACTTGCCGGCGCCTGCATGGCGGGCTACAACCTGGCCTTCTTCGCAGGCGTCAAGGCGACCGGCGTGGCGATCGGCACGGCCCTCGCCCTGGGCAGCGGCCCGATCTGGGCGGGCCTTCTGCAGATTCCCGGTGGCGGCGCGCCGTCGCGCGGATGGTGGGCGGGCACCCTGCTGGCGGTGGGCGGGGGCATCCTGCTGGTCCTGGGCCGCGGCGGCGCCTTGCAGGCCGACCCGGCGGGCGTGGCGCTATGCCTGGCGGCAGGTTTCGCCTACGCCCTCTATGCCATCCTCAACAAGCACATGGTCCACCGGGCGGAGCCCGCCATCGTGACCCTGGCGGTATTCTCGGTGGCCGCGGCCATCGCCTTGCCCGCGGCGGGGGTTTGGGCGGGACCCCTCGACATCACTGGCCGGGGCTGGGCGATCGTGGCGTTCCTGGGCATCGCCGCCACGGGTGTGGCCTACCTGCTGTTCAGCAGCGGCTTGCGCGGCATCACGGCCGCCAGCGGCGTCTCGCTGGCGCTCATGGAGCCCGTCACCGCGTTCCTGCTGGCCATCGTGGTGGTCGGCGAACACCCGGGCCTCGCCGCCTACGCCGGCCTGGCCGCCCTGCTGGGCGGTCTGGCCCTCGTCATCCGCTCTGAAGTGGTGGTCGATCAAGCCGATTCGCGCAGGCTGCGACGGCGTTCGTGCTCCTGCAGATAGCGCTTGCGCAGCCGGATGGATTTCGGCGTGACCTCGACCAGTTCGTCGTCGGCGATGAATTCGACGGCGTACTCCAGGCTCATCTCGATGGGCGGCACCAGGTCGATGTGCTCGTCCTTGCCCGAGGCGCGCACGTTGGTGAGCTTCTTTTCCTTGATGGGATTGACGACCAGGTCGTTGTCGCGCGAATGGATGCCGATGATCATGCCTTCGTACACCGGGTCCTGGGGCGACACGAACATCCGGCCGCGTTCCTGCAGCTTCCACAGCGCATAGGCGACGGCGGTGCCGTTGTCCTGGCTGATCAGCACGCCGTTGCGGCGCTCGCCCACGCCGCCCTCGCGCATGGGACCGTAGTTGTCGAAGATATGGCTCATCAGGCCGGTGCCGCGCGTCAGCGTCAGGAACTCGCCCTGGAAGCCGATCAGCCCGCGCGCGGGGATGCGGTATTCCAGGCGCGTACGGCCGCGGCCGTCGGCCTGCATGTCCAGCAGATCGCCCTTGCGGCGACCCAGTTCCTCCATCACGCCGCCCTGGTGGCTGTCCTCGACGTCCACGGTCAACAGCTCGTAGGGTTCGTGGCGCACGCCGTCGATCTCCTTGAACATGACCCGCGGGCGGGACACCGCGAGTTCGTAGCCCTCGCGGCGCATGTTCTCGAGGAGGATGGTCAGGTGCAGCTCGCCGCGCCCGCAGACCTCGAACACCGTGTCGTCGTCGGTGTCGTTGACGCGCAGGGCGACGTTGGCCTTGAGCTCGCGGTCCAGGCGGTCGCGCAACTGGCGGCTGGTGACGAACTTGCCTTCGCGGCCGGCCAGCGGCGAGGTATTGACCATGAAATTCATGGTCAGCGTGGGCTCGTCGATGCGCAGCAGCGGCAGCGCCTCGGGCATGGACGGATCCATCAGGGTGCAGCCGATGCCGATGTCCTCGATGCCGTTGACCAGCACGATGTCGCCGGCCTCGGCCTGCTCGACCAGTTCGCGGTCCAGGCCCTTGAACTTCAGCACCTGGTTGACGCGGCCCTTGAACGAATCGCCCTCGGGACCGAACTTGACGAGTACGTCCTGCCCGGCGCGCAGGCGGCCGCGGTTGATGCGGCCCACGCCGATCTTGCCGACGTAGCTGCTGTAGTCCAGGGAAATGATCTGCATCTGCAACGGCCCCTCGGGATCGTCGTCGCGCTGGGGCACGTACTGCAGGATGGCGTCGAACAAGGGACGCATGTCGCCCTCGCGCACGTCGTTGCTCAGGCCCGCGTAGCCCGACAGGCCCGAGGCGTAGATCACCGGGAAGTCCAGCTGCTCTTCGGTGGCGCCCAGTTTGTCGAAGAGGTCGAAGGTCGCGTTGACCACATAGTCGGGACGGGCGCCGGGGCGGTCCACCTTGTTGACCACCACGATGGGCTTGAGGCCCAGCGCCAGGGCCTTGCGGGTGACGAAGCGAGTCTGCGGCATGGGGCCTTCGACGGCGTCGACCAGCAGCAGCACGCCATCGACCATGGACAGCACGCGTTCGACCTCGCCGCCGAAGTCGGCGTGGCCCGGGGTGTCGATGATGTTGATGTGGGTGCCCTGGTACTCGACCGCGCAGTTCTTGGCGAGAATCGTGATCCCGCGCTCGCGCTCGATGTCGCCCGAGTCCATGACCCGTTCCGACACCTGCTGGTTGTCCCGGAAGGTGCCCGACTGGCGCAGGAGCTGGTCGACGAGAGTGGTCTTGCCGTGGTCGACGTGGGCGATGATCGCCACGTTACGCAAAGCGCGTTTCATGCGAAGTCCTCTGGTTTGATGACCGCCGGCGACAGGGAGGCCGGCAGTGCGTGTAAGGGGATGAGGGCCGATTGCGGCGCCTCCATGGCCTGCAAGGCGTCGAGCCCGATCGAGCGTTCGATGTCGAAAGGGCCGATGCGGGTGCGGCGCAGGGCCGCCAGGTGCGCGTAGCACCCCAGGGCGCGGCCGATGTCCTGGGCCAGTGTGCGGATGTAGGTGCCCTTGCTGCAGTCCACGCGCACGACCGCCTGCCTCGCCTCGCATGCCAGCAGGTCCAGCGCGTGTATGGTCACCCGGCGCGCCGGACGCTCCAGCTCGATGCCCTGGCGCGCATATTCATACAGCGGCTTGCCGTCGCGCTTGAGGGCCGAGATCATCGGCGGCACTTGCTCGATCGGCCCGCGAAACCGCGCCAGTACCTCCTCGAGCCGGTCGCGCTCGACCCCCGGGAAATCATCGGGCGCACGCCCGGTCACGACTCCCGTGCAGTCGCCGCTGTCGGTTTCCTCGCCGAAGGCCAGGGTCGCCACATAGGTCTTGTCGGCCTCCAGCATGGCGCCGGAGATCTTGGTCGCACGGCCGAAGCAGCACAACAGCAGACCCGTCGCGAAAGGGTCCAGGGTGCCGGTATGGCCCGCCTTGCGCGCATCGACGGTGCGCTTGGCGCGCTGCAGGGCATGGTTGCTGGACAGGCCCTCGGGTTTGTCCAGCAACAGGACACCGTCGAGCAACTGCCCGCGTCGAGTAGCCATCGTTCAATCCGTCCAGGGTGGAGACGACAGCCCGTCAGGGCGTGCCGTCGGGGTCTTCGAGCTCGGGGATGTCGGAAGCGCCCGCTTGCGGGCGGTTGGCCCGGTCGATCAGTTGCGTGAGTTCGATGCCGCGTGCCAACTGCACGTCGTGCACGAAGCGCAGCGTCGGCACCGTATGGATGTGCAGCAGCTTGAAGAGCTGGGAATGCAGCCATCCGGCCTTTTCATTCAGGGCCTGGGCCGCCGTCTCGGGCTCGGCGCCCAGCACGGTGAAATACACCTTCGCATGGGCATAATCGGCCGACAGGTCCACGCCCGTGAGCGTGATCAGGCCCGCACGCGCGACGTCCAGCTCGCGCTGGACGAGGCCGGCCAGGTCCTTCTGGATCTGGTCGGCCAGCCGCGTGTTGCGGCCGGTGCCGGGTTTGGTCTTATGACGGGCCATGATGGGTCTACAGCGTCCTGGCGACTTCCTTGATCTCGAAGATTTCGAGCTGGTCGCCGACCTGGATGTCGTTATTGCCCTTGAGCGTGATCCCGCAGTCAAAGCCCGACTTGACCTCCTTGACGTCGTCCTTGAAGCGGCGCAGCGAATCGATCGAGCCGCTCCAGTGCACGACGTGGTTGCGCAGCAGGCGCACCTGCGAATCGCGCCGCACCAGGCCTTCGAGCACCATGCAGCCCGCGATGTTGCCCACGCGCGACACGGTGAAGACCTCGCGGATCTCGACCAGACCGATGACTTCCTCGCGCTTCTCCGGCGCCAGCATGCCCGAGAGCGCATTGCGCACGTCGTCGATGGCGTCGTAGATGATGTTGTAGTAGCGCAGATCGATGCCGTTGGCCTCGGCCAGTTTCTTGGCGCTCTGGTCGGCGCGCACGTTGAAGCCGATGATGACCGCATTCGAGGCGATCGCCAGATTGACGTCGCTTTCGGAGATGCCGCCGACGGCCGCATGCACGACCTGCACCCGGACCTCGTCGGTGGACAGTTTCAGCAGGGAGGCGACCAGGGCTTCCTGGGACCCCTGCACGTCGGTCTTGACGATGAGGGCCAGCGTGCGGGCGCCTTCGCCCAAATTGTCGAACATGGACTCGAGCTTGGCGGCCTGCTGGCGCGCGAGCTTGACGTCGCGGAACTTGCCCTGGCGAAACAGCGCGATCTCGCGCGCCTTGCGCTCGTCGCCCAGCACCATGACCTCGTCGCCCGCCGCCGGCACCTCAGCCAGGCCCTGGATCTCGACCGGCGTCGACGGGCCGGCGGACTGGGCGGGCTTGCCGGTGTCGTTCAGCATGGCGCGCACGCGGCCGTAGGCCACGCCCGCCAGCACGGCGTCGCCGCGATGCAGGGTGCCGCTCTGGACCAGAATGGTCGCCACCGGCCCGCGCCCCTTGTCCAGGCGCGCCTCGATGACGATACCCTTGGCGGGTGCTTCCACCGGCGCGGTGAGTTCGAGGATTTCAGCCTGCAGCAGGACGTTCTCGAGAAGATCGTCGATGCCGGCCCCGGTCTTGGCCGACACGGGCACGAAGGGCACGTCGCCGCCGTATTCCTCGGGCACGACCTCCTCGGCCACCAGTTCCTGCTTGACGCGCTCGGGGTTGGCCTCGGGCTTGTCGATCTTGTTGATCGCCACCACCAGGGGCACATTGGCCGCCTTGGCATGGTGGATGGCTTCCTTGGTCTGGGGCATGACGCCGTCGTCCGCCGCCACCACCAGGATCACGATGTCGGTCGCCTGGGCGCCGCGCGCACGCATGGCGGTGAAAGCCTCGTGGCCCGGAGTGTCGAGGAAGGTCACCATGCCGCGGTCGGTCTTGACGGCGTAGGCGCCGATGTGCTGCGTGATGCCGCCGGCCTCGCCGGTGGCGACCTTGGCGCGCCGGATATAGTCCAGCAGCGAGGTCTTGCCGTGGTCGACGTGGCCCATGACGGTCACCACGGGCGCGCGCGGCAGGGCTTCCGCCTCCGCCGAGGCGGAATCCTCGAGGAACGCCTCGGGATCGTCGAGCTTCGCGGCGATGGCGGTATGGCCCAATTCCTCGACCACGATCATGGCCGTTTCCTGGTCCAGGATCTGGTTGATGGTGACCATCTGGCCGAGCTTCATCAGGTGCTTGATGACCTCGGCGGCCTTGACGGCCATCTTGTGCGCCAGGTCGGCGACCGAGATCGTCTCGGGGACGTGGACCTCGCGGGCGATGAACTCGGTATGCTGGACCTCGTTCTGTTCGACGCGCTGGCGCCCCTGGCGCCCCTGGCGGCCCTTGGCGCCGCGGCCACCAGCCTTGCCGCCGGCCCGCCAGGCGTCCCGGCCCGCGCCCGGCGACAGCGTCTCGGCCTTGGAGGCGGGTTTCTTGCGCCCGCCGTCATTGGCCCAGCTGGAGGACACGTCCGAGGTCTTGATGATTTTCTTGCCTTCGGTTTCTTTCTTGGGCGTGCTGCGGGTGCCCGCGGGCTTGTGCAGCGTCCCGGTCTTGGTTTCTTCGGGCTCGGGCGCACGCAGAACCTTGCGCGGACGGCTGAGCATCTCGCGCAGGGCCGCGGCCTCGGCCTCGGCGGCGCGGCGCGCTCGATCGCGCTCGGGATCCGCGGGCGCGGCGGCGGGCGCCGCGCGGCGGGCCTTGCCCGGGGACGGCGCCGCGGGCGCGGGCGCCGGGGCGGGTTCGGACACCTCGGCCGGGGCCTGTGGCTGCTGCACAGGCTCGGGGGCGGCCGCCTCAACGGGGGCTTCGGCGGGCGCGGAAGGCTCGGCAGGCGACGGTGCGACCTCGGCTTCGGCTTCGATGGGCGCGGAAGGTTCGGCGGCCGGAGCCTCCGGCGCGGCGTCCTCGACCTGCATGACCGGCTCGGGCGCGGGCGCGGATTCGGCCTGCGGCGCGGACACCTCCGGCTCGATGGCCGCGGGCGCCGGCGCGGCGGCGCCTTCGGCCCGGGCGGCCTCGAGCATCTCGGCCGGATCGCGCTTGACGAAGACGCGTTTCTTGCGAACCTCGACCTGGATGGTGCGCGAACGTCCCGAACCATCGGCCTGATGGATCTCGCTGGTCTGGCGACGGGTCAAGGTCAGTTTTTTGCCCTGGCTGGTGCCGTGCGAACGCTGCAGGGCCTCCAGCAAGGCGGCCTTGTCCGCATCGGTCACGCCGGCATCCACCGATTTGAGCTCGACGCCGGCCGAGCGGAATTGTTCCAGCAGCACGTTGGCGGGCATGTTCAGCTCTTCGGCAAACTGAGCGACGGTGTTACTCGGCATTCGACTCTCTCTTTATCACTACTATTTCAGACAATGGCGCATGGGGGACGGCGGCGATCAGGCCTCGTCCTCGAACCAATGCGCCCTTGCCTGCATGATCATGTCGCTGGCGACATCCTGCGACAGACCCGTCATATCCGCCAATTCGTCGGTGGCGAGCTCGGCGAGATCGTCCAGCGTCGTGACGCTGTTCTCGGCGAGCGTGGCCACCAGCGCGGCATCCATGCCCTTGATCTCGAGCAGGTCGCGCGCGGTCTGAACGCGTTCCTCCTGGGCGATGGCCTCGGTCAGCAAGGCATTGCGCGCGCGTGTGCGCAATTCGTTGACCGTGTCCTCGTCGAAGGCTTCGATCTCGAGCAATTCCTGCATCGGCACATAGGCGACTTCCTCGAGGCCGGTGAAACCCTCGTCGATCAGGATGTCGGCGACCTCCTCGTCGACATCGAGCCTGGAAATGAAGGTATGGCGCAGCGCGGCACGTTCCTGTTCCTGGCGGTCCTGGCTTTCCTCGGGCGTCATGATGTTGATCTGCCAGCCGGTGAGCTCGGAGGCCAGGCGCACGTTCTGGCCGCGCGCGCCGATCGCCTTGGGCAGGTTTTCCTCGTCCACGACGACATCCATGGCGCGCTTGTCCTCGTCGACCAGGATGGACGTCACGTGCGCCGGCGCCAGCGCGCCGATCACGAACTCGGCGGGATCGTCGGCCCACAGGACGATGTCGACCTGCTCGCCGCCCAGCTCGTTGCGCACGGCGGTGACGCGCGACCCCCGCATGCCGACGCAAGTGCCGATCGGATCGATGCGCTTGTCGTACGCCACCACGGCGATCTTGGCGCGCACGCCTGGATCGCGGGCCGCGGCCTTGATTTCGAGCAGCCCCTGCTCGATCTCGGGCACTTCGTTCTCGAAGAGCTCGCGGATGAACTCGGGCGCGGTGCGCGACAGGATGACCTGCTGGCCTCGCGCGGCGTAGTCGACCTTCATCACCCAGGCACGCACCCGGTCGCCGGCCCGGATGTTTTCCTTGGGAATCATCTCGGTGCGCGGCAGGCGGGCCTCGACCTTGCCGATCTCGATGATGGCGTCGCCCTTGTCCAGGCGCTTGACCGTGCCCGACACGATGGTTTCGCCGCGATCCAGGAAGTCATTGAGCACCTGCTCGCGCTCGGCGTCGCGGATCTTTTGCAGGATCGCCTGCTTGGCCGCCTGGGCGCCGATGCGGCCGAACTCGACGGGCTCGAGGGGTTCCTCGATGTACTCGCCTTCCTGGATGCCCGGCACGATCTCCTGGGCCTCGGAATGGAGTTCCTGCTGGTCGGGTTCCTGGAGGCCGGCCTCGTCGGGCACCACCAGCCAGCGGCGGAATCCCTCATGCTCGCCGGTCGTGCGGTCGATGGATACGCGAATGTCGGCGTCTTCCTTGAAGCGCTTTTTCATGGCCGATGCCAGGGCGCTCTCGAGGGCGCCGAAGACGACCTCGCGCTCGACGTTTTTCTCACGCGCCAGGGCGTCGACCAACAGAAGAATTTCGCGACTCATCGCTTCTTACCTTTGAAATCAAGAACCGGATCCAGCTTGGCCCGATCCACATCGTCGAAAGAAAACGCCAGCACCCGCGACTGGCCTGGGGGCGCCTCGTATTCCAGGCTCAGCGAGGTTTCGGCATCCGCATCGGCAACCCCCAGGATGCCGGTAAAGACCTTGCGGCCTTCGACCGGCTCGCGCAGGCGGACCTCGATGCGCTGCCCGGCGAATCGCACATAATCGGCCAGGCGGCGCAACGGCCGGTCGACACCGGGCGAACTGACCTCGAGACGTTTGTAATCGATGCCCTCGACCTCGTATACGCGGGACAACTGCCTGGATACCTGTTCGCAATCCTCGATGCGCACCCCTTCCGGGCGGTCGATGGTCACGCGCAACAGCCCCAGGGGCGCGCGTTCCACATCCACCAGTTCCATATCGAGTCCCAGCATCGCCTGCTGGGTGACCGCAAAGATATCCGCCATAAATTCCAAAAAAAAGGGGCTGTCCAGCCAGCCCTTTGTCGATGCCCCTGGGGCCGCCAAAGCCATGCCTGCCACCAGGCGCTACGGCAAGGCCCCGGGAAAGACAGCCGCGCCGACCGCGATGCAAGGATAAAGGCCTAGATCACAATCCAAAAGGGCTGTAAAGCCTTACATTATAACAGAATAACGTTCGGCTACAGCACTTTCGATTCACCTGCGGCCCAGGCGCCCGAGCTGCGATTCATGCGCGTGCGCGCCCTTGGGCTGGCGCTCGCCCTGGCCCGCACCGCGGGCCTTGGGCGCACGGTTGCCGGCGGTCTTGCGAGGCGCCTTGGGTCCGGCGCCCGCCGCCTTGGCCGGGCGCTTGCGCCCGCCGCCCGACGGCCCGGGCTTGGCCGTGGCCGTCCCGGAGGCCCCCTGGGCGGCCTTGGGATTTTTCTTGCGGCCCTGCCCGCCCTTTTGGCCGGCCTTGGGCTTGGGGCCATCCGGATGGCCGTTGGCCAGGCCGCCACTAATCAGCAGGCCCGGCGTAAAGGGATCCAGCCCGCCCGCGCGGCCACCAGAGACGCGGCCGCGGCGGTTGAGGCGCGCGCCGTTCTGGCCGTTCTGGCCGGGCGTCCCGAACCCCGGCGGCAGCGCGCTGGCGTGGGACAGGGGCTGGCGCTCCAACTGCTGTTCGGCCTCATCGGAGGCCTCGCGGATCAGGCCCAGGCGCAACATCAGGGCGCCGACCATCTCGGGCTGCAGTTCCTCCCAGCGGCCCCGCCGCAGCGAGGACGGCAGGACCACGTCGCCGAAGCGCGTGCGGATCAGCCGGCTGACCGTCACGCCCTGGGATTCGAACATGCGCCGGACCTCGCGATTGCGGCCCTCGCTGAGCGTCACGCGATACCAGCGATTGCTGCCCTCGCCCCCCAGGTATTCCAGGCTGCCGAACTGCGCCATGCCGTCCTCGAGCGCGACGCCCGCCGTCAGGCTATTCTGCTGCTCGGGGCTGAGTTCGCCGAGGACACGCACGGCGTATTCACGCTCGGCGCCATAGCGGGGATGCGACAGGCGGTTGGCCAGGTCGCCCGACGTGGTCAGAATCAGCAGACCTTCGGTATTGATGTCGAGGCGCCCCACCGACAGCCACTTGCCGCTGCGGATCTTGGGCAGGCGGGCGAACACCGTGGCGCGGCCGCCCGGATCGTCGTGGCTGACGATCTCGCCGGCGGGCTTGTGGTAGAGAATGATGCGCGGCGGCTTGTTGGCCTTGGGCCGGGTGATGGGCTTGCCGTTGATGCGGACTTTGTCGTCGGGCCCGACGCGCTGGCCGATGTGGGCGGGCTCGCCGTTGACGGACACGCGCCCCGCGATGATCAGTTCCTCCATGTCGCGCCGCGATCCGATGCCCGCATCGGCCAGGACCTTGTGCAGCTTGGGCTGCAGGGTATCGCTATTGAGGTATTTGTCCAGGCGCTGCGCGGTCTTGGACGCATGCTCCAGATAGGACAGTGCGCGGGCGGCTTCCTCGTGGGACCCTTCGTCCACGGCGGGCGCCGCGCCCGCGGGGGCCTTGCCGGACTCGCCTGCCTCGGCATCCCCGCGCCGACGGCGAAAAGGCGTGCGCAGCTTGCGGCCACGCTGGCGCTGGGGCGCGCCGGCCGCGTCCTTCGGCTGTTCGGCCTCGGGGGCGGTCTTCTGCGCCTCGGTCGTTTGCGGGAGGGGGGCGTGATCCGATCGAGGCATCGCTTCGGTGTCTGAGGTCATGGGGTCCAGTGGCTCCTTTTTCATTGATTCAAATTGTCGGTATCCAGATATCCAGATGATCGTTCGGCGGGAACGGCCGTGCGTGGCACGCTGTTCACCCAGCCGGGCTGGCGGCCGATTCCTCGGCCGGCGCGCCGGCAGGGTCCGCCGTCTCCGGCTCGAGGTTGAGGGCGCTCAGCGCCTCCTCGGCCTGCGCGGAATCGAGCGCCGGCAGTTCGTCGAGCGCCCGCAGTCCCAGGTCATCCAGGAAACGCCGCGTCGTGCCGAACAGGGCCGGGCGTCCGGGCGCATCACGGTGCCCGAGGACCTCGATCCAGCCGCGCTCCTCGAGGGTGCGTATGATCTGCGCCGACACCGACACCCCGCGCACGTCTTCGATGTCGCCGCGCGTCACCGGCTGGCGCCAGGCAATGATGGCCAGGGTTTCGAGCACGGCGCGCGAATAACGCGGAGGTTTCTCGGGGTTGAGCCGTCCCAGGTAGCGCTGCATGTCGGGGCGACTCTGGAAACGCCACCCGCCGGCCAACTGGATCAGTTCGAGGCCGCGCTCCTGCCAATCCATCTGGAGTGTCGCCAGATGGCGGCGGATGTCGTCGCCCTCGATCGCATCGTCGAAGAGCCTGCGCAGTTCGGGCACCGTCAAGGGTTCGTGCGCGCACAGCAGAGCTGCCTCGAGTATGCGGTGGACTTCTGTATCCGTCATTTTATCTTGAACTCGCGTTTATTGCTTGCGTACTTGCTTGCATCCACAATACTTGCTATTATTCTTTTTTCCAGACGCGGGGTGGAGCAGTCTGGCAGCTCGTCGGGCTCATAACCCGAAGGTCACAGGTTCAAATCCTGTCCCCGCAACCAGTCTTCGGATCGAGGCCATTTGCTGATGCAAATGGCCTTTTTCCTTGGCGGCCCCGGAAAGGCCAAAACCTTGCACATCGACTGTCACGACGCAAGGCCCGTGCCGGGCCGGCACGCCATCAGGCCAAGCCTGCGGGAAAATGCCGGAAAAAACACGCCGGATAAAAACACCGAATATGAATGAGCCTGGAGGCGGGCCCGCCCATACGGCGGACGCACGGGGCGCAAGTCCGTCGACCATGGGTCCATGCCTGCGCCATTCCGGGATTCGGCGCGCGATGCGCCTGGAAAGTGTCGCTATTACAACATCCGCAACACGACATTGCAATAGCGCGATGCGCCCCTACCACACTGCAAAAAACAGCACCCACGCCACGCAAAACGGCACCAGGCCCAACCCGACCATGCCGACCGCCGTGGCGCGCACCGGCCAGCGCCGGCAACGCAAGCCGGCCAGGCGCCATTCGAATCGCAGGCTCCAAGCCAGGGCCAGGCCCAGCAGAAGGAAGCGCACCGCATTGGCCCAGCCCGTGGGCACGCCTTCGTGGTGCAGCAGGGTCAGCGTAGTCGCCGACAGGCCCAGGAACACCCCGACCCCGCCGGCCGGGATCAGGCCCTGCGCCAGTTTGTGCACCCCCGCGAGCCGCCCGCGCAGCAAGCGCCCGGACGCATCCAGCACGCCCGGGCGCCGCCTTGCCGGCAAGATCCGATCCGCCAGCCACAGGCCGGCAAAGACCGGACCGCCCACGCACAGGGCGGCACCCGCGATGAACACGAGAACCACCGCCCCGTCGAGCCAGCTGAAGCTGTCGTTGACCTCCGGATAGTGCGTCAGGATGAACCAGGGCGCATTTTGCGCCAATGGCCAGTAGACGTCGTGCTCGACCAGCCAGGTCGCCGCCGTCTGCTTGATGGTCACGAACCAGGGGCTGGCGCTCCAGAGGAATGCGCCGACCGCCAGCCCCATGAGGCCGAACACGATCAGCGCGGTCTGCCAGCCATCGCCTTCGGCCACGCCAACGATCTCGGCCTCCGGCGAGCGCGCGCTGAGGGCGATCGCTCCGCGGTAGTCGCTGCAGCGCCCGCACATGTGGCATTCGGCGGCGCCCTTCATGTGGCGCAGCGGCAGCAAGGGCGCACAGTTGATCGATTCGATCCGGCGCACGGGCCCGCGCCAGGCCTGGGGGTCGACCCGGTAATGCCAGGGCGCGAGCTTTGCGAGCAGGTTGAACACGCCGCTGACCGGACAGAGATACTTGCACCAGACCCGCTTTTCACGCCCGTACAGCCAGCCGATGATCATGGCGGCGACCGTGGAGCCGCCCAGCACGGCCGCCCCCGCCCACGGGTACTGATAGACACTGACCAGTTGGCCGTAGATCGTGGTCAGCGCGAACGCCACGAAAGGCCAGCCGCCCCAGCGCATCCAGTGCGGGATGGCGCCGCCACGCCCGTGCCCGCTGGCCCATTCGGTCAAGGCGCCCTCCGGACAGAACAGGCCGCACCAGGCCCGGCCGAACAGCGGGATCGATACCAGCACGAAGGGCCACCAGACGCCCCAGAAGGCAAACTGGGCCAGGATCGTCAGGTTGTTGAAGACGGAGGCCGTGCGATCGGGCAGCGGCAATATCGCCGGCACCGCCAGCAAGAAGACGTAAACGCCCACGATGGCCCATTGCAGCCTGCGGATCGCGCGCTGGTGGTCCCTGAGGACATCCCCCACGCGCGCGATGCGGGCACGAAATCCATGCCCCATCGGGATCCGCGGCATCGGAGTCATGCCGCCGAATCGCCCACGGGCGAACCCGGCTGCGCGGCCGCCGGACGGGAAGCGCGTCGCAGCACGCCGAGCGCGACCACCCAGTAAGCCAGCCAGATCAGGACTTGCGACAAGGCCGGATAGGCGCGATAGCCGGCGAAATCCGCGAGGACCTTGCCCAGGCCCCCTGCGGTATCCAGCAGCCAGGAGGTATCCCAGGCAGGATCGACCAGCGTGGGCAGGACCTCGAGCGAAATCAGCCGATCGGTGGCCGATACCAGCAAGGCGCCCGCCAGCAACAGCAGCAGGATCTCGGTCACCTTGAAGAACCGCCGCCAGGTGATCAGCCGTCCGCCCAGCTGCAGCACCCAGAACGTCAGCAGCGCGGCGCCGAACCCGATCAGGCCCGCGGCCAGCATCGACGCCAGGCGGCCTTCGTCCCGGGACGACAGAATGACGCCATAGAGGAACACGACGGTCTCGCTGCCCTCGCGCGCCACGGCGATCATCACCAGGGCGAGCAGGCCCCACCATCGATTGCAGCGAACCATCGTGCCGGCGCCCGTCTGGAGTTCGCGCTTCAGCCCGCGGCCGTGCGCACGCATCCAGGCCACCATCTGGACCACCAGGATGCAGGCGGCCAGCGCCATGAGCGCCTGGAACCATTCCTGTCCGGTGTCCGACAGCCAGGACGCCATGCCCAGCAGGACCAGTGCCAGCAGGCCCGCCAGGACCAGGCCGCACGCCACCCCGCCCCATAGCCACGGCAGGCCGCGGCGTCCGCCGGGATCGTCGCGCAGCCAGGCGTACAGGATGCCCACGACCAGCAGGGCCTCCACGCTTTCACGCCAGACGATGAAGCCGACTTGTTCCATGATGAATAGGGGTGGAATGCCTCACGATCCGGGCATCACGACCAGCGTGCCCTTGACGTCGGGGTGAAAGTCGTCGAAGAACGGATACTCGCCGGGCCGCGACAGCTTGAGCACGACAAAGGACTTGACGCCCGGGCCCAGCACCTTTTCCTTGCGCAGCGGCAGGCTTTCGAACTCGACCGCCTCGGCGCTTTCGTTGATCAGGACGATCTTGAACCGCCCCGCCGGAACCTCGAGACGCGCCGGCTCGAACGTACCGTCGGCCTTGAAAGTCAGCGTATAGGTCGGCAGCTCATCGGCCCGCAGCGCCGCCGGGCCGAACCCGATCGCCAGGGCGCCCAGCAGGGCGATGAGCCGGATCCTCATCAATAGCCGCCCTTCTTGCCGGTGCCGGCATAGACGAACTCGTAGTGGGTTTCGAAGGTCTTGAACCACGGGGCCACGCCGGTTTCCTTGTCGACGTGGCGGCCGAAATGATTCATCGGGGCCGTCTCGGGCGAACCGATGACGAAGGTCAGCCGGTATTTGCCGGGTCCGTCGAGCTTGACGTTGTCGCCGTAGTGCGGGCCGTCGTTGGCCACCATGGGCATCAGGTCGCCCTTGTGGACCTGGTCGCTGCCCTGCTTCTGCAGCACGTACTGGATGTTCAGATAGGGCGCCCACGCACCCTCGGGCAGGCCGTTCTGGTTGTCGGCGGTCGCATGAATGTCGGCCTCGAGATGGATGTCGGAATCCTTGGCATCGCGCATCACGCCGGCGGGCTCCATCTCGACGGGCTGCAGGTACACGGCCGCGACCTCCAGTCCGTTGATCTCGGTCGGCTCGCCGATGGGATATTCGGCCGCCGCGGCCGAGGCTGCCAGTCCCAGGCCCGCGAACGCCACACACCATTGCTTGATCATCGATGGAACCTCCGTCTTAGCAATAAGAAACAAGATTCATTCTCGTTAATATATCACCAGAAAACCCGCTGGAAACCGGCGTCTCCTCAAAAAAATCCGCCTGGGGGGCGGATCGTGGGTGTGCGGGCCAGGCGCAAGAGCGCCCCTCGGCTATTTCTTTTTGGGCTTGCCCTGGCCCCCGGCCCCGGGCTCGCCGAAGGGAAAGGCCGAGAACATATTGCGGGTCTGATCCTGCATCTGGTCCTGCATCTGCACGAACAGGTTGCGGCTTTGCTCGATGTAGTTGTTCATCATGTTCTGCAGCGCCGGGGTCTGCACGTTCATGAACTGGGCCCAGACCTCCGGGCCGAATTGTTGCTTGTACAGGCCCTGCGACTGCTCGGCCATGCGGTCCTGGATGTCCATCAGGACCTGGATGTTCTTTTCCAGGAACGAGCCCATGACGCCCTGCATCGCATGTCCATAGAACCGGATGATCTGCGACAGCGCCGTCGCGGAAAACATCGGCACCCCCCCGGATTCCTCCTCGAGGATGATCTGCAGCAGGATGCTGCGCGTCAGGTCCTCGCCGGACTTTGCATCCACGACCTGGAACTCCTCGTTGTCGAGGACCAGCTGCTTGACGTCCGCCAGCGTGATGTAGGCGCTGGACTGGGTGTCGTACAGCCGGCGGTTGGGGTATTTCTTGACCAGGCGCACTGCCTTGGGGGTCTGCTGAGCCATGTCGTCCATCAACCCATGTGCAGGCCGCCGTTGAGCGAGAAGTCCGCTCCGGTGGCAAAGCCCGAATCATCCGAGGCCAGCCATGCCACGATCGAGCCGATTTCCTCGGGGGTGCCCAGGCGCTTGACCGGGATCGTCGCCACGATCTTTTCGAGGACATCGGGCCGGATGGCGCGCACCATGTCGGTGCCGATGTAGCCCGGCGATATGGTATTGACCGTGACCCCCTTGCTGGCGACCTCCTGGGCCAGGGCCATGGTGAAACCGTGAATCCCCGCCTTGGCGGTGGAATAGTTGGTCTGTCCGAACTGGCCCTTCTGGCCGTTGACCGAGCTGATGTTGATGATACGCCCCCACTGCCGTTCGACCATGTCGTCGATGACCTGCTTGGTCACGTTGAACAGGCTGTTGAGGTTGGTGTCCATGACCGCGCGCCAGTCCTCGAGGCTCATTTTGCGGAAGACCCCGTCGCGAGTGATGCCCGCGTTGTTGACCAGCACGTCGATCGGGCCGAATTGCTCGCGCACCTGCGCGAAGGCCTGGACCGTGGAATCCCAATCGGAGACATTGCCGACCGATGCGCTGAACGTGTAGCCCAGAGCGGCCTGTTCGCCGAGCCACTTGGCGTGATCGCGGCTGGGGCCGCAACCGGCGACCACGTTGAACCCTTCCTTGGCCAGGCGCTGGCAAATCGACGTGCCGATCCCCCCCATGCCTCCGGTGACGTAAGCCAGTTTCCCGCTCATGTGATTCTCCTTTTGTTGACGCGCTATTCGGCGCGTACCCTCACGTAGTGCCCCGGCGCGGGCTCGAGAGTCCGGTATCGGCGATTGCCCAGCGTATCCTTGGCACGCACCTTGCGGCCGGAATGACCGGACAGCCAGCGCAGCCAATCGGGCCACCAGCTGCCGGCATGCCGCGGCGCATCGCGCTGCCAGGCCTGCGCGTCGACCGCGGCGTCACGTCGATCGCCCTCATCATACGCCCAGTAGCCGCGCCGCCCACGGGCCGGCGGATTGATCACCCCGGCAATGTGGCCGGATTCGCCCAGCACGAAACGCGTATCGCCGCCCAGCACGCCGCGGGAGGCGTAGGCCGACGCCCAGGGCACGATGTGATCCTCGCGCGAGGCGTACAGGTACGCCGGCATGCGCAGGGCGCCCAGGTCGATGGACTGGCCGCAGACCTGGACCGCGCCGGGCGTCTTGAGGCGGTTTTCGAGATAAGTGTTCCGGAAATACCAGGCAAAGAACGGCCCCGGCAGGTTGGTGCCATCGGCGTTCCAGGCCAGCAGGTCGAAGGCGCGCGGGGTCTGCCCCATCATGTAGTTCGAGGCCACGTAGTTCCAGACGAGTTCGGACGGCCGCAGGAACGAAAACGTGGTGCCGAGTTCGCGTGCGGTCATCAGGCCGCCGTCGCCGAACTGTTGCTCACGCGACCGGGCATGGCATTCGTCGACGAAGACGTCGAGGATCCCGGTATCCCGGAAATCGAGGAAAGTCGTCAGCAGTGTGAGCGCGGCCACGGGGTCCTCGCCGCGGGCCTGCGCCAGGGCCAGCGCACTGGCCAGCATGGTGCCGCCGACGCAGAACCCCAGCGCGTTGATCTGGTCCTGGCCGCTGATGTCGCGCACCACCTCGATGGCCTGCAGCACACCGTCCTGCATGTAGTCGTCCCAGCCGGCACGTTCGATGCCGTCCGTATCGGAGGCCAGCGGGTTGCGCCACGAAATCATGTAGACGGCGTACCCCGCCTCCAGGGCATGGCGCACAAATGAATTGTCGGCCTGCAGGTCGAGGATGTAGAACTTGTTGATGCACGGCGGCACCATCAGCAGCGGGCGCGCATGCACCTGCCGTGCCAGGGGGCGATACTGGATCACCTGCATCAGCGCGTTCTGGAAAACCACCGCGCCCGGCGAGGCGGCGATGTTTTCCCCGAGGACGAACGCGGACTCGTCGGTCTGGCTGATATGGCCCTTTTGCATGTCGCCGAGCAGGTTGCTCATGCCTTTCAAGAGGGATTCGCCCTGCGTGCGCCAGGCGGTGGCAAGGGCCTCGGGATTGGTGGCCAGGAAGTTGGCGGGCGACGCGGCCTCGATCCATTGCATGACCGCGAACTGCAGGCGCTGGCGTGCATCGTCGCCCAAGTCGGCGGACTCGGCCAGGCGCCGGAGCGCGCGGGCGCCGATCAGATAGGCATGCGCGGCGAACAGGCCCTGCGGACTATCGGCCCAGGCAGGCGAAGAGAATCGCCGATCGTCGGGTGGCGCCAACGCGCCTTGGCGGGCCTGGTCGAACAAGGCCTGGCATTCGCCCATGAAGTCGGCCTGGATGCGGGCGAGGCGATCCGGCGAAATGCCTGGCGGCATCTGCCCTTGAAATCCGTTGCGCTCACCCACTGTTTTCCCCCTGCCTGAATGCGGCCACACGTGGCCGTTCATTGGAAATGATCATGGCGATTCTGACAAATCGTGTCAATCAGGGTAAGTCGCTAGCATCCATGCGCCTCACGGCTGCTCCGCCCTGTCGCCCGTCAACCAGGCGACGGTCGCCTGCCGCCCGGTGCGCGCGGCGCGCCGGTAGGAATAGAATCGCTGCGCGTCCCGGTACGTGCAATGCCCGCTGCATTCGATGTGGTCGACGCCGGCCGCATACAGGCGGTGGCGGGCGATCGCGGGCAGGTCTGCCAGCCAGCGATCGCTGCCCGGGCGCGCCGCGAAGAACGGCGCCGCCGCCGGGTCGGGCGCGACGAATGCCTCGCGGACCTCGGGCCCGACCTCAAAGCTGGCCTGGCCGATGGCCGGCCCGATCCAGGCGCGCCACCGGCTGTCCGCGGGGGCCTTCGGCCGCATCCGGGCCAGGGTGTTCTCGAGCACGCCCGCGGCCAGCCCCCGCCAGCCCGCATGGGCGACGCCGAGCACGCGGCCGCCGTCATCGGCCAGCACCGCCGGCAGGCAATCCGCGGTCAGGACGGCCAGCGGACGATTCGGCCGGGTCGTGATCGCCGCGTCGGCCTGGGGCGCCTCGCCACCCGTCCATGCGTCGGCGTCGCACACCTCGATGCCATGGACCTGCCGGAGCCACAGGGGCTCGGCCGGCAACCCATCCGCAAGCAGCGCGCGATTGCGCAGGACGGCCGCGGGGGCGTCATCCACGTGCAGGCCCAGGTTCAGGCCATCCCAGGGCGCCGCGCTGAATCCGCCCGCCCGCGTACTGCAGAAATAGCGCACGCCGGGCCATGGCAGGCCGCGCACATCCTCGACGACCATCCGGCCCCTATCCACCGTCACTGGTGTTCTCCTGATTGCCATTGGATCGCGCGGCGCACCGCCGCATAGTCATCCGGTACGCCGGCCTCGAACGCCAGCCGCTCGCCCGAGGCCGGGTCGTCGAAGGCCAAGGCGCGCGCGTGCAGCATCTGGCGGGCGGCGCCCGCCAGGGGCCGCCCGCCATAGACGGCATCGGACAACAGCGGATGATGCAGGCTGGCCATGTGCACGCGGATCTGGTGCGTGCGGCCGGTCTCGAGCCTGCAGGCCACCTCGGCGACCGGCGCCTCGCCGGCACGGCCGCGGCGCAGGGTCCGGTAATGGGTGATCGCCGGCTTGGGCGCGATCGGCTGCTGGACGCTCATGCGCACCGGCACCCGCGCATCGCGGCCGATGGCCAGGTCGACGGTGCCCTCGGCATCCGGCCAGCCGTGCGCCAGGGCGAGGTATTCGCGCTTGACGCTGCGCGCCTGCAACTGGCGCACCAGATGAGTCTGGGCAATCTCATGGCGCGCCACCACCAGCAGGCCCGAGGTGTCCTTGTCCAGGCGATGGACGATCCCCGCGCGGGCCACCCGGGCCAGCTCCGGATACCGATGCAGCAGGCCATTGAGCAGCGTGCCGTGCCAGTTGCCCGCGCCGGGGTGCGTGACCAGCCCCGCGGGCTTGTCCACCACGATCCAATCGGCGCCCTCGCCAAGCACTTTGAATTCGACCGGCTCGGCCACGAAGGCGAGGGTCTCGGGCGCGGGCTGCGGCCAGACCTGGATGCGGTCGCCCGAACCCACCTTGGCGCGCACCCGTGCCGCGTGGCCGTTGACGCGCACATGGCCCTCCTCGATCCAGGCCTGCAGGCGGCTGCGGGAATGCTGCGGCATCAGGCGCGCCAGCACCTTGTCCAGGCGCTCGGCCAGCGCCGTGAACGGCAGTTCGAACGTCTCGGGTTCGTCCGCCTCCAGGTCCTCTGTTTCGATATCCGTGTCAGACATGTCGACAAATCATATAATCTGCCAGCAATGCTAACACCCTAAACAAGGACGCTCCGTGACCCTCCGCGACTCGCTTCGTTTCAACGCCATCGCGCGGCGCGCACTGACCGCCATCGCCGTTTTCTGCCTGGCGCTCGCAGCCGGCTGCAGTTCCACCAAGGGCGACGTCGACCCCACCGCCGGCTGGAGTGCCGAGCGCCTGTACCAGCAGGCCCGCGACGACATGAGCGGCGGCCGCTGGACCGACGCCCGCCGCAACCTCGAGGCCCTGGAGGCCCGCTACCCCTTCGGCATCTATGCCCAGCAGGCGCTCATCGACCAGGCCTACGTCAACTGGAAGGACGAAGAGCCCGAACAGGCGCGGGCATCGATCGACCGCTTCATGCAGCAGTACCCCAACCATCCGGGCACTGACTACATGCTGTACCTGAAGGGCATGCTGACGTTCACCCCGCCCAGCGCGGTGCTGTCGAACATCACGCGCCAGGACCCCGCCGAACGCGATCCCAAGGGGCTGCGCGCCTCCTATGAGGCCTTCAACGACCTGATCAAGCGCTACCCCGACAGCCGCTACACCCCCGACGCCCGCAAGCGTGTCGCCTGGCTGGTGAACACCATCGCCGAAAACGAGGTGCACGTCGCCGAGTACTATTACCGGCGCGGCGCCTACGTCGCGGCGGCCAACCGGGCCCAGACCGTAGTCACGGACTTCGAAGGCGCGCCGATCGTCGAGAAAGCCCTCTACCTGATGGTGCTCAGCTACGACAAGCTGCACCTGGACACGCTGCGCGACGACGCCAAGCGCGTACTCGACCAGAATTTTCCGGACAGCAAGTACTACACCCAGGGCCTGGATGCGCCCGTCAACTACTGGAATCCGATCAACTGGTTCTAGTGCTGTTCCGCCGGCGAGTCCGCGCCCGCCTCTGGCGGACGGGCCAGGAAATCGCGCGCGCATTCCGCATCGCGCGTGCGGGCGAACGGCGGCAGGCCGCGCCACAATTGGCGGCCGTAGGGCTTGTCGACCAGGCGGCCGTCGCCCACCATCAGCACCCCCCAGTCCCCCTCTGAGCGGATCAGGCGTCCCGCGCCTTGCTTGAGGACCAGCGCGGCCTGGGGTAGCTGATATTCCATGAACGGATTGCCGCCATCGGCCCGGCAGGCGCTCAGGCGCGCCTCGATGACCGGGTCGTCGGGCGGCGCGAAGGGCAGCTTGTCGATGGCCACCAGCGTGAGTGCGTCGCCGGGCACGTCGATGCCTTCCCAGAAACTGGCGCTGCCGACCAGGACCGCGTCGCCCGCCCGGCGAAAACGCTCGAGCAGCAAGCCGCGCGAGGCCTCGCCCTGGCGCATGACCGGGCGCGCGGGGGCGCAAGCCCCCAGATGCCGCGCCAGCACGTCGGCAACCCGGTCGACGGCGCGCAGCGTGGTGCACAGCACCAGCACCCCGCCGGCACAGGCCTCGACCAGCGGCAGCAGCGCCTGGGCGAAGGCGTCGACGAAGCGGGAATCGCCCGGCCACGGCAGGCCCTGGGGCACGTACAGCAGGCCGCGCGCCGGATAATCGAAAGGCGAGGTCCAATGGTGGGTGACGGCATCCTCGAGGCCGAGCTGGCGCAGGAAATGCCCGAAATCCCCCTGGACCGAGAGCGTGGCCGAGGTCAGCACCCAGGTCTGGCCCGGGCGCCGGAAGCCCGAGAATATCCGCGCCACCGACAAGGGCGCGCGATGCAGCCGCAGCGCCTGGTGCCCTGCCTCGATCCAGCGCACGGCGGCGTCGGCGGCGGGCGCCTCGTCGCCGCGCCCCGGCAGGCGCCATTGCCGCAGACGCTCGAGCAGGCTCTGGGCCGTGCGCGCCGCCGCAGCCAGGTCGGGATGGCGGTCCTCCTGGGATTGCAGGCGCCGCAAGGCCTCGTCCAAGGCTTCGATCAGGCCGTCGAGCTTTTCATCGAATGCCGCAGCCTCGGGCAGGGCCTGGAACGTGGCCCGCGCCCCGGGCAGCAGCCCCACCGGCGCAGCGGCAAGCCGCAATTCGCGCGCCGCCCCCTCGAGGCGCCGGGCGGTGTCGCTCCAGGGCGTCGCCTCGCGCGCATGGGCGAGTCCCGCGGCCTCCATGGCACGCGCGCAATCCAGCACCTGATGCAGGGAGACGCTGTGCCCCAGGAAACGCGTCGCCGTATCGGGCAATTGATGAGCCTCGTCGAAAACCACCATGCGGGTTTCGGGCAGCAGATCGGTGATGCCCTCCTCGCGCAAGGCCAGGTCGGCCATGAAGAGCGCGTGGTTGACCACCACGACGTCGGCCTCCTGGGCGTGGCGGCGGGCCTTGAGCAGGAAGCAGTCCCGCACGAAGGGGCATTCCTGCCCCAGGCAGTTCTCGCGCGTGGAGGTGACGCGATTCCAGATGTCGGCCCCTTCGGGGACCGCCGGCAGGTCGGCCCTGTCGCCGGTGCCCGTTTCGCGCACGAAGCGCTGGATCTCGCGCAACTGCTGGACCTCGTCGATGGATTTCAGGCCGCGTGGATCCTGCCCCAGCCGGTCCAGGTGGTAATGGCAGACGTAATTGCCGCGGCCCTTGAGCAGCGCCACGTCGACCGGCAAGGCCAGCGCCTCGCGCAGGCGCGGGATGTCGCGGTGGAACAATTGGTCCTGCAGGGTGCGCGTGCCGGTGGACACCAGGACCTTGTCGCCCGACAGGAAGGCCGGCACCAGGTACGCCCAGGTCTTGCCCGTGCCGGTGCCCGCCTCGGCCACCAGCACGCCGCCGTCGGCCAGGGCGCGCCCGATGGCCTCGGAGAGCTCGCGCTGGGCGGGACGGGGGCTGTAGCCCGGCATGTGGCGCGCCAGGGCGCCGGACGGACCGAACACGTCGGCCAACTCATCGGGAAACATGGCTGTGCGGTGGAGGAGGAACGGGGAACATGATAGCCGAGGCATTTCGGCCATGGGCCCGCCTTGTGGCAAAATCTGCCCCTTGTTGCCCGCATTTTATGATGGACCCATGAACACGATCAGCCCTGCCCCCGCCTCCGCCCGGACCGTCGACCACGCCCGCATCCTCAAGCAGCTCGCCGACGAGTTGGGCACGCGCGGCGGACAGGTGGCGGCCGCGGTCGAACTCCTGGATTCCGGCGCCACCGTTCCCTTCATCGCCCGCTACCGCAAGGAGGCCACCGGCGGCCTGGACGACACGGTGCTGCGCACGCTCGAACTGCGGCTGCTGTACCTGCGCGAGCTGGAGACCCGCCGGGTTGCGATCCTGGACTCGATCGAGCAGCAGGGCCAGCTCGACGACACCCTCAGCGCGCGGATCCTCGAGGCCGACAGCAAGCAGCGCCTCGAGGACCTGTACGCGCCCTTCAAGCCCAAGCGCCGCACACGCGCCCAGATCGCCCGCGAGGCGGGCCTGGAGCCGCTGGCCGATGCCCTGCTCGCGGGGCCGGCGGCCGACCCCGCCGCCCTGGCTGCCGGCCACCTGAATCCGGAAGCCGGCTTCGAGGATGCCAAATCGGCCCTCAACGGCGCGCGCGACATCCTGGCCGAGCGCTTTGCGGAAGACGCCGGCCTGCTGGATACACTGCGCGAGCATCTATGGAACACCGGGCTGCTGCATGCCCGGGTGGTGTCCGGCAAGGAAGCCGAGGGCGAGAAATTCCGCGACTGGTTCGATTTCAGCGAGGCCCTGCGCGCCATGCCCTCGCACCGTGCTCTGGCGCTGCTGCGCGGCCGCCAGCAAGGCATCCTGGACCTGCGCCTGGAACTCGAACCCGACCTCGAGGCCCGCAATCCGCACCCCTGCGTCCTGCGCGTGGCCGAGGTCCTGGGCATCGATGCGCGCTTCGACGCCCATGCCGATGCGCGCCAGCACTGGCTGGCCGAAGTCTGCCGCTGGACGTGGCGGGTCAAGCTGCTCACCGCCTTCGAGACCGAACTGGTCGGACGCCTGCGCGAAGCCGCCGAGGCCGAGGCGATCCGCGTGTTCGCCGCCAACCTGAAGGACCTGCTGCTGGCCGCGCCGGCCGGCCCGAAGGCCGTTCTCGGCCTGGATCCGGGCATCCGCACCGGGGTCAAGGCCGCCGCCATCGACGCCACCGGCAAGGTCCTAGAAACGCATACGATCTATCCCTTCGAGCCTCGGCGGGACGTGGACGGCAGCCTGCGCACGCTCGCCGATCTGATCCGCCGCCACGGCATCGCGCTGGTCGCCATCGGCAACGGCACGGCCTCGCGTGAAACCGAACGGCTGGCCGGCCTGCTGCGCGAACGCCATCCGGAACTGCGCTTCGACCGCGTGGTGGTCTCCGAGGCCGGCGCCTCGGTCTATTCCGCCTCCGAACTCGGCGCGCAGGAGTTCCCCGACATGGACGTCAGCCTGCGCGGCGCCGTCTCGATCGCCAGGCGCCTGCAGGACCCCCTTGCCGAACTCGTCAAGATCGAACCCAAGGCCATCGGCGTGGGGCAATACCAGCACGACGTGAGCCAGCGCGATCTGGCGCGGTCTCTGGATGCCGTGGTCGAGGACTGCGTCAATGCGGTGGGCGTGGACGTCAATACCGCCTCGGCGCCCCTGCTGACGCGCGTGTCCGGGCTGAATGCCGGGCTGGCGCGCAACATCGTGGGCTGGCGCGAGCAGCACGGCGCCTTCCCCAACCGCGAGGCCCTGCGCGCGGTGCCGCGCTTCGGCGACAAGGCCTTCGAACAGGCGGCCGGCTTTCTGCGCGTGCCGACCTCCGACAACCCGCTGGATGCATCTGCCGTGCACCCCGAGGCCTATCCGGTCGTCGAACGGATCCTGTCCAGGATCGGCAAGCCGGCGGCCGAGGTCATGGGCCAAGCCCAGGCCCTCGAGGGCCTGTCGCCCGCCGACTTCACCAGCGAGCGTTTCGGCTTGCCGACCGTGCGCGACATTTTTGCCGAACTCGAGAAACCCGGGCGCGACCCGCGTCCCGAGTTCAAGACCGCGCAATTCATGGAAGGCGTCAATGACATCAAGGACCTGGTCCCCGGGATGATGCTCGAGGGCGTGGTCAGCAACGTCGCCAATTTCGGGGCCTTCGTCGACATCGGCGTGCACCAGGACGGCCTGGTGCACGTGTCGGCCCTGTCGGACCGCTACGTCAAGGACCCGCGCGATGTGGTGCGCGTCGGCCAGACGGTGCGTGTGCGGGTCCTGGAGGTCGACGTCGCCCGCAAGCGGATCGCGCTGAGCATGCGCAAGGACGAGCCCGCGGCGGCGCGCGGCCCGCGGGCCGAGGCACCGGCGCCGGGAGGACGGCCCGGCCCTCGCGGCGGCCGCGCCGAACGGCCGGCGGCGGCTGCGCCGCAAGGCGCCATGGCCGCGGCGTTTGCGCGCCTGCAAGGCAAGCGCTGAACCGAACGCACGGTTATTGTCCTGGCGCAAGGTGGCCCCGCCGCGCACCGCCTATGATGGATGCATTCCTGACTGTTTGCCGAGGCTTACGGAATGTTCCTGCACAACAACACGATTCTGACGGTTTTCGTGCTGGGCGTCATTGCCACCTTCATCGGTTTCGGCATCCGCGACCGCAATCCCGGCATCATCCTGCTGGGAATCGGCTTTCTGGGCATCCTGGCCGCCGTCATCGCCAAGGCGATCCAGGTCTTCGGCTAGCGCCCCGCTGCCGGAATCGGCACACCACGGCGCCGGCGATGCGGCGCGCCGTCAGTTGGCGAAGGCCGCAATGCCGGTGATCGCGCGTCCGAGGATCAGGGCATGCACATCGTGCGTGCCCTCGTAGGTGTTGACGACCTCCAGGTTGACCAGATGGCGGGCGACGCAGAATTCGTCCGAGATGCCGTTGCCGCCCAGCATGTCGCGCGCCGCGCGGGCGATGTCCAGGGCCTTGCCGCAGGAATTGCGCTTGATGATCGAGGTGGCCTCGACGCAGGCCATGCCCTCGCCCTTGAGGCGGCCGACGCGCAGCACGGCTTGCAGGCCCAGGGTGATCTCGGTCAGCATGTCGGCCAGCTTTTTCTGAACCAGCTGGTTGGCGGCCAGGGGACGGCCGAACTGCTTGCGGTCCAGCACATATTGGCGTGCGGTCTCGTAGCAGGCCTCGGCGGCGCCCAGGGCGCCCCAGGCAATGCCATAGCGTGCCGAGTTCAGGCAGGTGAAGGGCCCCTTGAGTCCACGCACCTCGGGAAAAGCGTTGTCCTCGGGCACGAAGACCTCATCCAGGACGATCTCGCCGGTGATCGAGGCGCGCAGGCCGACCTTGCCGTGGATGGCGGGCGCCGACAGGCCCTTCCAGCCCTTTTCGAGGATGAAGCCGCGGATGTCGCCGGCCTCGTCCTTGGCCCAGACCACGAACACGTCGGCGATCGGGCTGTTGGTGATCCAGGTCTTGGCACCCGTCACGCTGTAGCCACCGGGCACCTTCCTGGCCCGTGCGGCCATGGAGCCCGGGTCCGAGCCGTGGTCCGGCTCGGTCAGGCCAAAGCAGCCGATCCACTCGCCCGAGGCCAGCTTGGGCAGGTATTTTTCCTTTTGCGCGGCGGTGCCGAACGTCTCGATGGGCACCATGACCAGGGAGCTCTGCACGCTCATCATGGAGCGGTAGCCGGAATCGACGCGCTCGACCTCGCGGGCGATCAGTCCATAGCAGACATCATTCATGCCCGCACCGCCGTACTCCTCGGCAGTCGTGGCGCCCAGCAAACCCAGTTCACCCATCTCGCGAAAGATCGCCGGCTCGGCGCGTTCGCTGCGAAAGGCCTGCTGGACACGGGGCGCCAGGCGATCCTGGGCATAGGCGCGAGCGGCATCGCGCACCATGCGCTCGGTGTCGCTCAGTTGCTGGTCCAGCAGCAGCGGGTCCAGCCATTGGAATGGAGAGGAGCGTGAGGGGGACATGAGGATCTCCTAAACGTCGGACGCCGGCCCTAGATCGCCGCCAGGGCCGCCTGCACGGCGTCCAGGCGTTCGGCCGGCACGTGTGCCCAGCATAGGCCATCGGCCTCCAGCCGGACCATGCCATGGCCGTCGGCCGCCAGCGCCGACAGGTCGCGGCCGGCAAAGCCGCGGCCCAAAGCGTTCAGCGCCTTGGGATCGTCGAAGGGCTCGGACAGCAGCAGTTCGGCGCCGTCGGTGCCAAAGAGGCGTTGGCGAAAACGCCCGTCCTCGTCACGAAAGGACACGATGCGGGCACGACCGGCGCGCGCCGCGTCTGCGGCGGCGCGCGCGGCACCGTCGGCACGGGCCGGCGCACGCAGGCCCACCGCCTCGCGCAGGCGCGCCATGAAAGGTACGGCGATGCGCCGCGCCTTGGCGGCGCCGGCCTGCAGGATATCCTCGATCCGGCCGGGATGCGCCATGAGGTCCGCATATTGCGCGCGCATGGGTCCGATCTGCGCCTCGATGCGCTCGCACAGGGCCTGCTTGGCCTCGCCCCAGCCGAGGCCCTCCTCGAGGGCGGCCCGAAAAGCCGCGGATTCATCCGCCGAGGCGAACGCCCGGTACAGGGTCAGCAGGTGCGAGCCCTCGGCATCCTTGGGTTCGCCCGGCTGGCGTGAATCGGTGACGATGCGCGAGACAGCGGCCCGCAAGGCCTTGGGCCCGCCCTCGAACAACGGAATCGTATTGTTGTAGCTCTTGGACATCTTGCGTCCGTCCAGGCCCGGCAGCGTGGCCACCTCGTCGTCGATCTGCACCTCGGGCAGCGCGAACAATGCTTCGCCCCCGCCATACAGGTGATTGAAGCGCTGGGCGATGTCGCGCGTCATCTCGAGATGCTGGATCTGGTCGCGCCCGACCGGCACCCGATGCGCGTTGAACATCAGGATGTCGGCGGCCATCAGCACGGGGTAGGAAAACAGGCCCATGGTCACGCCGTCGTCCGGATCGACGGCGTTCGCCGTATTGGCATCGACCGAGGCCTTGTAGGCGTGGGCACGGTTCATCAGCCCCTTGGCCGTGACGCAGGCCAGCATCCAGCAAAGTTCGGGGATCTCGGGAACGTCGGACTGCCGATAGAAGGTGACGTGGTCCGGGTCCAGGCCGGCGGCCAGCCAGGTCGCGGCGATCTCGAGGCGCGAGCGGGCGATGCGGGCCGGATCGTCGCACTTGATCAGCGCATGGTAGTCGGCCAGGAAAAAGAAGGCGTCCACGCCGGGCTGGGTGCTGGACTGGATGGCGGGACGGATCGCCCCCGCGTAGTTGCCCAGATGGGGCGTGCCGGAGGTCGTGATGCCGGTGAGGACGCGCGTCGTGGTGGTGGTCATGCGATGGGAGCCTGTTGACTGAAGGCGCAGGAACGCCCGGGTGTTTAGGGCCTGTTCACACTAGAGCGCCACCGCCACCCGGCGCTGCTCGTCCAGGTACTCGCGCGATTGCATTTCCAGCAGGCGCGACACGGTGCGGTGGAACTCGTTGGACATGGGACCCTGAGTATATAACTCGTCGGGGGGGCATTGCGCGGACATGATGAGCTTGACCTTGTGGTCGTAGAGCACGTCCACGAGCCAGGTGAACCGGCGCGCCTCGGAGGCCTGGCGCGGCGTCATGCGCGGGACGTCCGAGAGGATCACGGTCTGGAACCGGTCGACGAGCTCCAGATAGTCGTTCTGCGAGCGCGGGCCGCCGCACAGGGTCGCGAAATCGAACCAGACCACCGTCCCCGCCAGTGCCAGCGCCTGGACCTGGCGGTTCTCGATGGTCAGCACCGGTTTCTGCGCCGCCGTGTCCGCCAAGCGATCGAAGGCCGCCTGCAGCTCGTCGTGCGTGGCGGCGGTGATCGGCGTGAGGTAGGTGCGCAGGGCCGCCAATGTACGGCGGCGGTAGTCCGTGCCGGCATCGACGTTCATCACGTCCATCCGGGCCTGGATCAGCTCGATCGCGGGCAGGATGCGGTCGCGGTGCAGCCCGTCGGGATACAGGGTCGAGGGCTCGTAGTTGGAGGTCATGACGAAGGACGTGCCGTACTCGAACAATCTGGACAGCAGGCGATAGAGGATCATGGCGTCGGCCACGTCCGACACGTGGAATTCGTCGAAGCAGATCAGGCGGTAGCGCCGGGCCACCCTGCGCGCCACGTGGTCCAGGGGGTCGGCCTCGCCGCTGACCTCGCGCAGTTCGCGATGCACGCCGCGCATGAATTCGTGGAAGTGCAGACGCGTCTTGCGCTTGACGGGGACCGTCAGGTAGAACGCATCCATCAGGAAGCTCTTGCCGCGCCCCACCCCGCCCCACATGTACACGCCGCGCGGCACCGCCGGATGCAGGAAGAGTTTTTTCAAGGGGCTGGAGCGCTGCCGCTTGAACTCGATCCAGTCGTCGTAATAACGCTGCAGCCGCTCGACGGCGGCCTGCTGGGCGGCGTCAGCGAGGAAGCCCCGCTCGCGCAGGGCTTCCTCGTAGTATTCCCGGACGTTCATGCCGGGCGGATCACAGGTTCAGCGTACGCTTGTCGACCGCGAGGGCGGCCTCCTTGACGGCTTCCGAGAGCGTCGGATGCGCGTGGCAGATGCGGGCGATGTCCTCGGCCGCGCCGCGGAATTCCATGATGGTCACCGCCTCGGCGATCAGTTCCGACGCCATGGGCCCGACGATATGCACGCCCAGGACTTCGTCGGTCTTGGCGTCGGCCAGGATCTTGACGAAACCGGTGGTGTCGCCCAGCGCCCGCGCCCGCCCGTTGGCCATGAAGGGGAAGCTGCCTGCCTTGTACTCGCGGCCGTCGGCCTTGAGCGCCTGCTCGGTCTTGCCCACCCAGGCGACCTCGGGCGAGGTGTAGATCACCCAGGGGATCGTGTCGAAATTGACGTGGCCGTGCTGGCCGGCGATGCGTTCGGCGACCGCCACGCCTTCCTCTTCGGCCTTGTGCGCCAGCATCGGCCCGCGCACCACGTCGCCCACCGCCCAGACGTTGGTGAGGTTGCTGCGGCAGTCCTCGTCCACCACCACGAAGCCGCGCTCGTCGAGCTTCAGGCCGACGACGTCGGCGCCCAGGCCCGCCGTGTTGGGCACACGGCCGATGGAGACGATCAGGTGGCTGACCGAGAGCTTCTGTTCGGCGCCCGCCGCGTCGGTATAGGCGACGGTGACGCTCTTGGACGAGGTCTTGACCTCGCCGATGCGCACCCCGGTCTGGATGTTCAGGCCTTGCTTGTCGAAGGCCTTGCGTGCCTCCTTGGCGACGTCGCGGTCGACGGCGGCGAGGAAGTCGGGCATGGCTTCGAGGATGGTGACCTCGGCGCCCAGGCGGCGCCACACGCTGCCCATCTCGAGGCCGATCACGCCCGCGCCGATGATGCCGAGCTTTTTCGGCACGGCGGGAATGCGCAGCGCGCCGTCATTGGACAGCACCTGCGTCTCGTCGAACGGCACGCCCGGCAGCTCGCGGGCGCTGGAACCGGTCGCCACGATCACGTGGCGGCCCTCGAGCTCGTCCTCGGCGGCGCCGGAGACCTTCACCAGCCAGCCGAAATCGGTCTTGGCGGCCAGGGCGCCGGTGCCGTGGAAGAACGACACTTTGTTCTTTTTGAACAAGTACAGGATGCCGTCGTTATTCTGCTTGACGACGGTGTCCTTGCGGCCGATCAGCGTGTCTAGATCGAGGCTCACGCCCTTGACCTGGATGCCGTGGTCGCCCAGGAGATGGTTGACTTGGTGGAAGTGCTCGGAAGACTGCAGCAGCGCCTTGGACGGGATGCAACCGACATTGGTGCAGGTGCCGCCGGGCGCGGGCTTGCCCGCCGCATTGGACCAGGCGTCCACGCAGGCCACCGACAGGCCGAGCTGGGCGGCCCGGATCGCGGCGATATAGCCGCCGGGGCCCGCGCCGATCACGATCACATCGAATTGTTTTGCCATGACAGTACTCATAAAGGGTGTTCGGGCGGCGCCCGGCCGAAGCCGGGGCGCACCGGAAGGGCGCACCCCCGGCATCCCCGGCGAACCACCGGCCGGGACCGCCGGGCGCGCGATGCGGAACGCGGACTCAGATGCCGAGCAGCAGGCGCTGCGGATCCTCGAGGGCTTCCTTCATGGCCACGAGGGCCAGGACGGCCTCGCGGCCATCGATGATGCGGTGGTCGTAGGACAGGGCGAGATAGTTCATGGGACGGATGACGACCTGGCCGTTTTCCGCCACCGGGCGGTCCTTGGTGGCATGGATGCCGAGGATGGCCGATTGCGGCGGATTGATGATGGGAGTCGACAGCATGGAACCGAACACGCCGCCGTTCGAGATCGAGAAGGTCCCGCCGGTGAGTTCCTCGAGGCCGAGCTTGCCGTCCTGGGCGCGGCGGCCGAAATCGGCGATCTGCTTTTCGATCTCGGCGATCGAGAGCTGGTCGGCATTGCGCAGGATGGGCACCACCAGGCCGCGCGGGCTGCCGACCGCGATGCCGATGTCGAAGTAGCCGTGATAGATGATGTCCTTGCCGTCGACCGAGGCGTTCACGACCGGATAGCGCTTGAGGGCGGCGACCGCGGCCTTGACGAAGAAGGACGTGAAGCCGAGCTTGACGCCGTGCTCTTTTTCGAACTGGTCCTTGTACTGCTTGCGCAGGTCCATGATGGCCTGCATGTTGACCTCGTTGAACGTGGTCAGGATGGCGTTCTCGGACTGCGACTGCAGCAGGCGCTCGGCCACGCGGGCGCGCAGGCGGCTCATGGGGACGCGCTGCTCGGGGCGTCCGTCCAGGCCCACCGATGCCGGCGCCGGCGCGGCGGCCCCGCTGGATGCACCCGCGGGTGCGGCGGTGGCGTTCAGGGCATCGCCCTTGGTCACGCGGCCGCCTCGGCCGGAGCCCTCGACGGTCGCCGGGTCGATGCCTTTCTCGGACAGGATCTTGCCCGCGGCCGGCGAGGCCGCGGCGGATTTGGCGGCGGGCTTCGATTCCGCCGCGGGGGCGGCCGGGGCTTCGGGTGCGGCGGCGGGCGCTGCCGGCGCGGCCGCCTTGGCGGCGGTGTCGATGCGCGCCAGCACCTCGCCGGACGTGACGGTGCTGCCGTCGCCCTTGACGATCTCGGTCAGGACGCCGGCGGACGGCGCGGGCACCTCGAGCACCACCTTGTCGGTTTCGACCTCGATGAGGATCTCGTCGGCCTCGACGGCTTCGCCCGGTTGTTTCTTCCAGTTCAGCAGCGTCGCCTCGGAGATCGACTCGGAGAGCTGGGGCACGAGGACTTCGGTAATGGCCATAATGTGTGTTCCGTTCTATCTATTGATGTTGGCGTATCGGTGATCGTACTACTTGATCAGCGAAAAGCTTTTCAGCTTGGCCGAGAAGGCCTGCTCGATCAAGTTGCGCTGCTGTTCCTGGTGCTTGGCCAGATAGCCCACGGCCGGCGAGGCCGAGGCCGCGCGGCCGGCGTAGCCGAGCTTTTGCCCGTCGGTCATGTTCTCGTAGAGGTGGTGCTGGACGTAGAACCAGGGCCCCTGGTTCTGGGGCTCGTCCTGCACCCACACGATCTCGGTGGCATTGCCGTACTTTTGCATCTCGGCCTGGAAGGACTTGTGCGCGAACGGATAGAGCTGCTCGATACGCAGGATGGCGACGTCCTTGCGATCCTGGTCGGCACGCGCATGGACCAGGTCGTAATAGACCCTGCCCGAACACACCAGCACGCGCTTGACCTCGGCCGGCACGATATCGGCGTTGGTCTCGCCGATCACGGGCTTGAAGCCGCCCTGGGCCAGGTCCTCGAGAGGTGACGTGGCATCCTTGTGGCGCAGCAGGGACTTGGGCGTCAAGATCACCAGCGGCTTGCGGAAGGGCCGGATCATCTGGCGGCGCAGTACGTGATAGATCTGGGCGCCGTTGGTCGGCTGCACCACCTGCATGTTGTTGTCGGCGCACAGCTGCAGGAAGCGCTCGACGCGGGCGGAGGAGTGCTCGGGGCCCTGCCCCTCGTAGCCGTGCGGCAGCATCAGCGTCAGGCCGCATTGGCGGCCCCACTTGGCCTCGCCCGAGCTGATGAACTGGTCGATCACGACCTGCGCGCCGTTGGCGAAATCGCCGAACTGCGCCTCCCAGATGGTCAGCACATTGGGTTCCGCCGTCGCATAGCCGTACTCGAAGCCCAGCACCGCCGCCTCGGAGAGCACCGAGTCGATGACCGTGAAGGTCGCCTGGCCGTCGGAGACGTTCTGCAGGGGTACATACGTGCCGTCGTCCCAGCGCTCGCGCTTTTGGTCGTGCAGCACGGCATGGCGGTGGGTGAAGGTGCCGCGCCCGGAGTCCTGCCCCGTGATGCGGACCGCGTAGCCGTTGGCCACCAGGGTCGCGAAGGCCAGGTGTTCGCCCATGCCCCAGTCGACGGGGTGCTCGCCGCGCGCCATGGCGCGCCGGTCGTTGAGCAGCTTGCTGACCAGCGGGTGGACCGTGAAGCCCTCGGGAACCTGGGTGAGCCGTTCGCCGATGCGGGTCAGCTCCGCCAGGGGGATGCCGGTGTCGGCATGGTCGGTCCATTTGGCCCCGAGGAACGGCGACCAGTCGGTGGCGTATTTGTTCTTGTAGTCGGTCAGCACGGGCTCGACCGTGCGCTGGCCGTCCTCCATGAGCTGCCGGTAGTCCTTGACCATCTGGTCGGGCTCGCCCTCGGCGAGGACGCCTTGCGCCACCAGCCGGTCGGCGTAGAGCTTGCGCGTGCCGGGGTGCTTGCCGATGCTCTTGTACATCAGGGGCTGGGTCAGCGAGGGGGTGTCCTGCTCGTTGTGGCCGAGCTTGCGGAAGCACACGATGTCGACCACGACGTCGTGCTGGAACTGCTGGCGGTAGTCCAGGGCGAGCTGCGTCACGAACACCACGGCCTCGGGATCGTCGCCGTTGACGTGGAACACCGGCGCCTCGATCATCTTGACCACATCGGTGCAATACAGCGTCGAGCGCGTATCCCGCGGGTCCGAGGTGGTGAAGCCGATCTGGTTGTTGATGACGATGTGCAGGGTGCCGCCGGTGCCATAGCCCCGGGTCTGGGCCAGGTTGAGGGTCTCCATCACCACGCCCTGGCCGGCAAAGGCCGCGTCGCCGTGCACCAGCACGGGCAGGACCTGCAGGCCCTCGTCGTCGCCGCGGCGGTCCTGGCGGGCGCGCACGCTGCCTTCGACGACGGGATTGACGATCTCGAGGTGCGAGGGGTTGAAGGCCAGCGACAAGTGGACCGGGCCGCCCCGGGTGGACAGGTCGCTGGAAAAGCCGTTGTGGTACTTGACGTCGCCGTCGCTCAGGGCCTGGCTGTGCTTGCCTTCGAATTCGGCGAACAGGTCGCCGGGCATCTTGCCCATGATGTTGACCAGCATGTTCAGGCGGCCGCGGTGGGCCATGCCGACCACGATTTCCTGGACGCCGTTGTCGCCCGCGTGGTTGACCACCTCGTCCATGGACGCGATGAAGCTTTCCCCGCCCTCGAGGGAGAAGCGCTTCTGGCCGACGTACTTGGTGTGCAGGAAGCGCTCGAGACCCTCGGCCTCGGTCACCTGCCGCAGGATGTTGCGCTTTTGCTCGACGGCGAATTCGGGCACGCCCAGCGTGGACTCGAGGCGTTCCTGGATCCAGCGCTTGACCGTGGGATCCGAGATATGCATGAACTCGGCGCCGATGTTGCGGCAATAGGTGTCGCGCAAGGCCTTGAGGATGTCCCGCAGGGTCATCGTGTCGGCCTTGGTGAAATAGGTGTTGGTCGCTGAATAGACCTGGTCCAGGTCAGCCTCGGTCAGGCCGTAGAACGTCGGGTCCAGTTCTGGGATGTCGGGGCGATCGCGGCGCTTGAGCGGATCGAGTTCGGCCAGGCGCGAGCCCAGCGAGCGATACGCGGCGATGATGGACTGGACGTAGACCTGCTTGCCGGCGATCGCCAGGGCCTGGTCGGACGCCTGGGCCGGCCGGGCGGTGAAGGTGTTCTCGCGGGCGCGCTGGGCGAACGAGGCGATGATCGGCGCATGGGCCTGGTCGCGCGTCGCCTCGCGGCCGTCGGCGGCGGGCTGGAGCTGGAGTTGATCGAAGTAGCTGCGCCACTGATCCGGAATGGAGCCCGGATTGTCCAGATAGGATTCGTAGAGTTCTTCTACGTAGGGGGCATTGGCGCCGAAAAGATAGGAATTGGACTGGAGTTCTTGTTCCGTGGACATTGTATGCTTCACCTTACGAGTGCTTCACTCGGACGATGCAGGATTGAAAAACCTTCCGCGACACGGCCAGACCGGATAGCGGATAGCGGGGGCAGAAGGCAATAGTACGACGCCTTGCATAAGCCGTATTAGGATTCAAGTATACCCGCGAACCCCAAGGGGTATACACTGATCGGCCCGAAATGCCCGCTTAGTGCCCGTTTCGGCCGCATCGGCGTTGGCATTAACAAACACTTCACGGGACGGACCTTCCGGGAGGCCGCCCCGCACGTCCCAAACAAAGGAAAAGCAGGAGCTCCCTACAACATGGACCTGAACGACGATCGCGCAAAACTGGCACTGGACTACCACGCCCACCCTCAGCCGGGCAAGATTTCCGTGGTGCCGACCAAGCCCCTGGGCAACCAGGACGACCTTTCGCTGGCGTATTCACCGGGCGTGGCCGTCGCCTGCATGGCCATCCACGCCCAGGGCGAGGCCGCCGCGGCCCAGTACACCTCGCGCGCCAACCTCGTCGGCGTGGTGACCAACGGCACCGCCGTGCTGGGCCTGGGCAACATCGGCCCCCTGGCGGCCAAGCCCGTCATGGAGGGCAAGGGCTGCCTGTTCAAGAAATTCGCCGGCATCGACGTCTTCGACATCGAGCTCGCCGAGCACGACCCCGACAAGCTCGTGGACATCATCGCCGCCCTGGAACCCACCCTGGGCGGGGTCAATCTCGAGGACATCAAGGCGCCCGAATGCTTCTACATCGAAAAAAAGCTGCGCGAGCGCATGAAGATCCCGGTCTTCCATGACGACCAGCACGGCACCGCCATCATCTCGTCGGCCGCCATCCTCAACGGCCTGAAGGTCGTGGGCAAGCAGATCGAGACGGTCAAGCTGGTGTGCTCGGGCGCCGGCGCGGCAGCCATCGCCTGCCTCGATCTGCTGGTCAAGCTCGGCGTGCGCCAGTCCAATATCTTCGTCGTCGATTCGCGCGGGGTGATCTGGAAGGGGCGCGACCCGGACATGGAGCCCAACAAGGCGCGCTACGCCCAGGACACCGATGCGCGCACCCTGGCCGACGTCTGCCGCGATGCCGACGTCTTCCTCGGCTGCTCGGCCCCCGGGGTGCTGACCGCCGACATGCTGCGCACCATGGCCGAGCGCCCGCTGATCCTCGCCCTGGCCAATCCCGACCCCGAGATCCGGCCCGAGGACGCCAAGGCGGCGCGCCCCGACTGCGTCATCGCCACCGGGCGCTCGGACTACCCGAACCAGGTCAACAACGTGCTGTGCTTCCCGTTCATCTTCCGCGGGGCGATGGACTGCGGCGCCACCGTCATCAACGAGGAGATGAAGCTCGCCTGCGTCAAGGCGATCGCCGAACTGGCCGAGGCCGAGTCCAGCGCCGAGGTCGCCACCGCCTACGCCGACCAGGACTTGTCCTTCGGGCCGGAATACATCATCCCCAAACCCTTCGATCCGCGCCTGATCGCCAAGATCGCGCCGGCCGTGGCCGAGGCGGCGGCGGCCTCGGGAGTGGCCGCCAGGCCCATCGAGGACATGGATGCCTACCGCCAGTCCCTGATGAGCTTCGTCTATCACTCGGGCCAGCTGATGCGGCCCCTGTTCCGCCAGGCCAAGGCCTCGCCCAAGCGCGTCATCTATGCCGACGGCGAGGACGAGCGCGTCCTGCAGGCCGCACAGACGGTGCTGAACGAGGGGATCGCCCAGCCCATCCTGGTGGGCCGCCCCTCGGTCATCCAGATGCGGGTCCAGAAATTCGGCCTGCGCCTGGTGCCGGGTCAAAACGTCGAGATCGTCGACCCCGAGGACGATGCCCGCTTCAATGAAACCTGGAGCGCCTACTACAAGCTGCGCGGCCGCGAGGGCGTGACGCCCGACATCGCCAAGGCCATGGTGCGCAAGCACAATTCCCTGATCGGCGTGATGCTGCTGCAGCGCGGCGATGCCGATGCGATGATCTGCGGGGTGGCCAGCCGCTTCGACAACCAGCTGCGCTACGTGCAGGAGGTCATCGGCCTGAAGGACGGCGCGCAGACCTATGCCGCCATGAACGTGCTGATGCTGCCCACCCAGACGCTGTTCATCTGCGACACCCACGTCAACGAGGACCCGACGGCCGAACAGGTCGCCGACATGACGATACAGGCCGCCGCCGAGGTGCGCCGTTTCGGGATCGTGCCCAAGATCGCCCTGCTCTCGCACTCGAACTTCGGCAGCCGGCCCACCGCCTCGTCGATGAAGATGGCCGAGGCCCGCCGCATCATCCAGGCGCGCGCGCCCGACCTGGAGGTCGACGGCGAGATGCACGCGGACTCGGCCCTGTCCGAAAAGATCCGCAACAAGGCCTTCCCGGACACGACGCTGGCCGGTGCGGCCAATCTGCTGATCACGCCCAACCTCGACACGGGCAACATCACCTACAACATGCTCAAGATGACCGGCAGCAACGGCGTGGCGATGGGTCCGGTCCTGTTGGGCGCCGCCCGTCCGGTGCACATCCTGACCACCAGCTCGACGGTGCGCCGGATCGTCAACATGACGGCCCTGGCGGTGGTGGACGCCCAGCAGGAGGTGGGGGAGGCGGTGTAAAGCGGCTCAGACAGCGGCGCTGCCCATGCGCACCCCCGGCCATCGGCTGCTGGCCGCTCTCGTTTATTGCCTGGCGGCGGGCCTGGCCGCGATCTGGATCGCCACCGCCCAGCCCTGGCTGGGCCTGGGTCTGCATGGCGGCCCCGATGGCCGGGTGACGGCGCAGACTTGCCGCACCCCCTGCGCCGGCATCCCGTCCGGCGCCGTGATCGCCGGCCTGCAAGCGCCCGGCGCCGGGGCGCTTGCAGAAATCACCGCCGTCGATCTCACCGAAGAGCCGGATGTCCTGCCGGACGCGGCGGCCCTGCGGCAGTTCCTCGAAGACCAGGGCAGGCTGGCGGCCTTGCTGGGCGCGCCGGCCGTCTCCGTCCTCTGGCACGGCACGGCGGGGGCGGCCCCGCACCAGACTCGGATCGAGCCGGCCACCCGCCCCTGGACCAGCCTGCCGGCCATCTTCTGGTTCCAGTGGCTGGCTGCCGCGACGGGCTGCCTGATCGCCATCTGGGTCTGGGCGCTCAGGCCGGGGGATGCCGCTACGCGGCTGTTTGCCCTGACCGGCCTGACCTTCCCGCTCTTTGCCTTGCCGGCAGCGATCTACGGCACCCGGGAACTCGCGCTCGACCCCGGCCTGTTTCGCGTGCTGACCTCGCTGAACTGCCTGGGCGCCCTCACATACGGCGCCGCCTTTGCGGCAATCTTTCTGGCACACCCGCGCCGCCTCGCAAAGCCGGCGGTGCTGCTGGCCTTTCCGCTCGCCGCCGTCCTCTGGTGGCTGCTCTCCGCCGTGGGCCTGCTGACCGACCCGGACTGGGTGATCCGCCTGCCGACGCTGAGCCTGATGCTGGCGGCCCTGGCCTTCGCGCTGATCCAATGGCGGCTGAGCCGCTTCCAGGCTGCGGACCGGGCCGCGTTGCGCTGGTTCCTGCTGTCGCTGCTGCTGGGCGCCGGACTGTATATCGCCAGCCATGTCGTCTCCAGCATCCTCGGCTGGCTGCCGCCCATCCCGCAAGGCTATGCCTTCGGGTTCTTTCTCATCATCTATCTGGGCATCGCCCTGGGCCTGAGGCGCTACCGCCTGTTCGACCTGGATGCCTGGGCCTACCGCCTGCTGGTGTCGATGGGGGTCCTGTTGGCCATCCTGCTGGCCGACGCCGCGATGATCACGCTCCTGGGCTGGTCGGCGCAAACCTCGCTGGGCCTGTCGATCTGGGGCGTCGGACTGCTGTATCTCCTGGTACGGCAACGGCTCTGGAAGCTGCTGGACAGGCCTCGCGACGATGACCTGGTCCGGGTTCTGCCCCTGCTGGTCGAAGTCGCCTTCGAACCCGGCCCGCAGAAACGCGAGCACGGCTGGCAGCAGCTACTGCGCACGCACTATGATCCGTTGCGCATCGAGATCCTGCCGGACAGCGCTGGAACGCTGGACAGCCGGGCGGCCGTCGAGCAGGACGGCGCCGCGCTGTACGTCCCGGCCGGCACCCGGCGCCCCGATCTGCGGCTGCTGCACCGCAACCAGGGCACGCGTCTGTTTTCCAGCCGCGACGCGCGCTTCGCCACCAGCATGATCCGCCTGCTGGAGCGCGCCGAAACCAGCCGCGACGCTTTCGAGGACGCCATCCGCCAGGAGCGCGGCCGCATTGCGCAGGATCTGCACGATGACGTCGGCGCCCGCCTGCTGATGCTCATCCATCGCGCACCGCAGCAGGAAACCGCCGACCTGGCGCGCCAGGCCATGAGCGATCTGCGCGACGCGCTTTCGGTGATCGACGCCGAGCCCAGCCGGCTGAGCGAAAGCCTGGCCGACTGGCGCTCGGAAGCCCAATCCCGCTGCCATGCGGCAGGCGCCGGCCTGATATGGCGTGTGCCGGCCACGGTCACCGATCCGCTGATCCAGCCGCGCCAGAAAATGCTGCTGACCCGGGCGCTGCGGGAATGCCTGAACAACTGCTTCAAGCACGCGCACCACGACGGCTTGCAGATCGAACTGTGCGGCATGCTGTCGGAGACGGGCCTGTTCACCCTCGATTGCACCGATAATGGCGAGGCGGCCGACCCCGGGCAATGGATCAAGGGCCGGGGCCTGCGCGGGCTGGAGCGGCGCCTGCACGACTTGGGCGGCACGGTTGAATTTCACCGTCTGCCCCAAGGCAGCCGGGTCCGCATGCAAATGGCCCTCGCCCTCCCGCCAGGCCGGCAGGCGGGCGCCTCACCCAGGAGGAACGACCATGGAACACTGCCTGCTGGTCGATGACCTGCCCGATGCGCTGGCGCTGATGTCGGACCTGATCCGCCGGGCATTTCCCGACATCGCATTACAGACGGCGGACAGCGTGCAGGAGGCCAAGCGCTGCATCCGCCGCCGGACATTTCAACTCGCGCTCATCGACCTCGAACTGGGCGACGGCGACGGCGCCGAACTCATCGCCTGGCTGGCCGAGCGGCAGCCCGACTGCGTGCCGATCGTGGGCACGATCTTCGATGACGACGATCATCTCATGGCGGCGCTGCAGGCCGGCGCCCAAGGCTACATCCTGAAAGACGAACCACCGGAGCTGGTCGCACAGCAGTTGCAGGGCATCCGCAACGAGCAGCCGCCCCTGTCTCCCGCCATCGCCCGGCGCATGATCCGGCATTTTCGCAAAACGCATGCCCTGCCCGCGGTCGAATGCCGCCTCAGCCCCCGGGAGTCCGAAACACTGGGCCTGCTGGCCAAAGGCCTGCGCCTGGCGGACATCGCCCAAGCCCTGGGAATTTCCCACCATACGGTGGGCGACCATGTCAAAGCCATCTACCGCAAGCTGAACATCAGCAGTCGAGCCGAAGCCGCGCTGGAGGCCCAACGCCTGGGCCTGGTCGATTGATCCATCCTCTGCACGGGCGGCGGGCCGCGCCGGCCACCCGCCCTCGGGATTCAGCCGCCGCTGCGCAGCTCGGCCATCTTGTCCACCATCAGGGTATTGGCCTGCGTCAGGACGGCGCGGGCGGCATCGGCGTACTTGCCCGATGTGGCGTGGAAAATGTATTCGCGCGTCTGGTTCTGGGTCTTGGTCATGGCCCCGAAGAGACCGCCCCTCAGGTAGCCCGTCGCTGCATTGAGGGCCATCGTGGCGCCGGCCTCGACCTCGCTGGTGACGTCCTCGATGGTGGCGAATTCCTGGTCGGAATGCACCGGCTGGCCCAGCGTGAGTTGCCCCGTCTGGGCGGTGGTGATCCCCGTCTCGCCCTTGCTGATGCCCAGAATGCCCGAATCCACCGTCATGCGCTGCCCGACCCGCATGGCCGTCGACGAAAAGAAACCATCACTGCCGGCCGCCCCGGCGAAGTCCACAATATAGGAGACGTTCAGGACCCGCGCATCGGAGATCTCGGCGAACTTGAACGCGGCATTCGAGATCCCCATGCTGTCGAAGCCCGCGAAGGCGCCGGGGTCCGGGCGCTCGCCCGTGAAGAAAGCCTGCTTCGGGCCGATCTGGGCCGGGGAATAAAAGTAGCCTGTTCCGTAGGAAGAGAACAGGCCCGAATTATCTTCCTGATAGGGGAAGTCGAATTCCTTGACGCCCTGGTAGGCCGGGCTGCCCGTGAAGGTCTCGCGAGGCACGACCTGGTAGCCGCGCGCCTGCAGCAGCGTGATGAGGTGTTCGTACATTTCATCGGTCACGCGCTGACGCGTGGCATCGTCTATCCCTTCGAGCTTGACCAGCCCACGGGTCACGGTGTTGTACGCCATGGTCTCCCGCTTGCGTTCCAGCTCCTTGCTGTCGTTGAACCCGACCTTGAAGCCGCCGATGACGACTTTGCTCACCTGCGCAAAGCCTTTCGCATAGCGGACTTCGACGGCGTCCTTGGTGGAAAGGCCCAGAAAACCGCCTTTGCGGGTCTCGGCACCCACGACGCCGTCTGTCGTGCCGACCGTCGTGCAGGCCGCCAGTGTGGCAAGCAGAAGACAAGGGGCCACAGACCGAAGCTTGAAAACCATGATTCAGAATCCTCTTGAAAATGGTCGACCACGCATTCCGGGCCGGAGCGCCCGGCATTAGGCATGCCGGACACAGGTTCATGTCGTCGACATGAAAAATTTACACACGTTCAAGATTTGAAACCATCCCGCGTACAGGGGATGTTTTTGAGGAAATGCGTACGGAGCCCCGCGCTAGGCCGAGGTCCTGGGCTCCACGTAGATCCGCCCCGCCGAATTCACCCGCAGGATCATGGCAAACGCCTGGTCGGGTGCATCGGCGCGGTCGGACTCGAGCTGTCCCCGCAGTTCGAAGCGCAGGGTGATGACCTCGCGCTGTTCCTGTTCGACCGTGATACGGGCGTTGCGCAAGCGGCGCTCGTAGCGGGCCGCCTGGCGGATGATGGCCTCCGACAGCGATTCGGTCGTTCCCAGGGCGAACGAGCCGGCGATGTTGCTCATGTCGGGCATGCCATACTCATGATCGATCGGCACCGAGCCCGCCCGCGTGTTCAGCAGCCGCTCGAGGTGGCGGGCGACGGAGTCGCGCAACTGGCGGTCGTACGGAACGCCCCCCACGCGGCCCGGATCCTCCAGCGCCGTCAAGCGCTCAAACAGACGAATATTGCTCATGCCGTCGGGCTTCCATTGAAAGAATGGCGTGAAAAATCATAGCATCTCCCGCGCGCCCGCCGTCACGCCTGCCTTGACACGGGGAAACGGGTTCATGCAGTATGACCGGCGCGGTCCCCGCCCAAGACTCCTTTACCGAACAGGCCATGGCCACCAGCTTCAACCGGTTCTACGCCACCGAACTCGCCCGCCTGCGCGCCAATTCGCTGGAATTCGCGCAGGCCAACCCGGCCGTCGCCCCCATGCTCGGCTCGGTGTCCACCGATCCCGACGTCGAGCGCCTCCTCGAGGGGGTGGCCTTTCTCAATGGCCTGACCCGCCAGAAGCTCGACGACGAGTTCCCCGAGATCGTCCAGGAGCTCGCCAGCATCCTGGTGCCCCAGTTCCTGCGCCCCCTGCCGGCCTCGACCATGATCGCCTTCACGCCGAAGGCCAAGCTGTCCGAGACGGCCACCATCGCCGAGGGCACCGAGATCGGCTCGACGCCCGTCGAGGGCGTCTCGTGCCGCTTCCGCACCACGGCCTCGCTGCAGATTCAGCCGATCACGCTGGAAACGGCCTCCAGCGAGCGCCTCCCGGACGGCTCCCACGCCCTGCGCCTGCAATTCCAGGCGCCCCAGGATGCGCAAGGCATTCAGCTGCCCGGACGGCTGCGCCTGTTCCTCGCCGGCGAGCACGCCGACGCGGCCAATCTGTTCATGCTGTTCGGCAGCCAGGTCAAGAGCGTGCGCGCGCTGGACCAAAGCGGGCACAGCGTCCCGCTGTCGAGCACGCTGTCCCTACCCGGCTTCGACGAATCCCTGCTGCCCTATCCGGACAACGCCTTCCCGGCCTTCAGCTGGATCCAGGAATTGCTGTTCCTGCCGCAAAAATTCCTGTTCATCGAATTCACCGACCTGCACAAAGGCCTCGGGCGCCTGCAAGGCGAGCGCTTCCGCATCGAGATCGTCTTCCATCGCAGCAGCTTCACCATGCCGGAGGTCACGGCACGCAACTTTGCGCTGAACGTCACGCCGGCGGTCAATCTGTTTCCCGTCGAGGCCGAGCCCATCAATCTCGACCACGAGATGTCGGAATACCTGATCCTGCCCCATGGCTCGCAGCGCCGGCATCATCAGATCTATTCCATCGACTCGGTCAGCGGCTACGTGCAAGGCGGCGCGGAGCCCAAGCGCTACGTGCCCTTTTCCCTGCTGACCCATTCGCGCCAGGAGGCGCAGGCCAGCTACCGGACCTCGATGCGGCCCGCGATGGTGGGCGACACCATCGACACCTATCTGTCGGTCGTCTACCACGCCGGCGACGAGCCCGCCAACGAAACCCTGTCGCTGCGGCTGACCTGCACCAACCGCACCCTGCCAGAAAATCTCAAGCTCGGCGACGTCTCGCGCGCCACCAGTTCATCGCCCGAGCGCTTCGAATTTCGCAACATCACGCCCGTCACCGCCGCCATCGACCCGCCGCACGGCGAGAAACTGCTGTGGGACGTCATCAGCCACACCACGCTCAATCTGCTGTCGCTCTCCAGCATCGAGACCCTGCGCGCCATGCTGCGGCTGTACAACTCGACCTGCTCGTACGACAGCGGCGTGCGCAGCGCCAACGAACGCCAGATCGACGGCCTGCTGGATCTGGCCATCACCCGCGAGATGCGCCTGGTGCGCGGCACCATGATGCAGGGCCAGCACGTCGTGCTCACGTGCGAGGAAAAAAACTGGCCCAGCGCGGGGGCGATGTATCTGTGGGGCTGCGTCCTGGACCGCTTCCTGGCCTGCTACGCCGGCATCAATTCCTATACGCGGTTCGAAATCCACGACAAGAATACGGGGACCACATTCAAATGGCCGATGCGCATGGGACGCAAGCCGGTGCTATGAAGCCCCGGCTGCTCGCCCACGGCGAGCGCTTCTCGTTTTCGCAGGCCTACCGCCTGCTGCGGCTGCTCGCCCGGCGCGAAGGCGCCGAGACCCCCGCCATCAAGGTGCGGCCGAACCTCAGCCTGGATTTTCCCGGCACGGACCTCAGCTCGGTCCATGAAGTCGGTCCGGGCGAATACCGCCTGACGGCCAATTTCCTGGGCCTGTACGGGGTCACCTCGCCGCTGCCCAATTTCTATACCGAGGACCTGCTCGACGAACTGCATGACGGGCGCCACAGCAATCGCGACTTCCTCGACATCATCAGCCAGACCATCTATCCGCTGTTCTTTCGGGCGTGGCTGAAATCGCGGGCGCACATCCGCATCAAGGAATTCGACGACCGCCGGCTGCTCGAGATTTTCCACACTTTCGTCGGCATCAGCCGGCCGCTGCGCTACCTCGACCGCCCGGGCGTCTCGCACCTGCTGCGGTTTGCCGGGCTGTTCAGCCAGTACCCGCGCTCGGCCATGGGTCTGCAGACCATCGTCGCGGCCCTGTACCCGGGCACCCGGGTCGACATCATCCAGCAGGACGAGCGCTGGCAGCCCATTCCGCCGGACCAGCGCCTGGCCCTGGGCCACCAGGCCTGCACCCTGGGCGAGGACGCGCACCTGGGCGTCCTGGTCAAATGCCGCAGCGGCAACCTCGCGCTGCGCATCACCGAGGTCGACAGCGGCCTGTTCCTCAAGCTGCTGCCCGGCGGCGAGGAATTCGAAAAGCTCCGCTTCCTGGTGCGCTATTACCTGCTGGACCCCCTGCACGTCCAACTCGAGATCGGGCTGAAGACCGGCACGGCGCGGCCGCTGCTGCTGGGGGCGGGACGCTGGACCTCGCTGGGCCGCGACAGCTGGCTCGTCTGGCACGACACCAAGCACCGGGGCCGGCTGAGATTCATTTTGTAAACCAAGGAATCATTTTCTAATTAAAAAATCCCCCCGAAAAGCATGCCGCGGGATTGTGTCTTGATGTAATCTTTCGTCAAAAGCAGCGACGGGAGACCCGCATGGCGACCTCCAGCAAGCAATCCTTCCTCACCCCCTGGCCTCCCCCAGGCACATGGTCCAGCGCGCCCCCTCGGCCACCCTCCGAACCCTGACGTTCATCGGCAGGCGCCCCCACCCTCAAGGCGCGATTCCATCCTACCGCCACTCTCATTTCCCACGCCGGATCCGCGCACACGGTCCAGGTGGGCAAGCTTTCTGGACCCATCATGACAGAACCCGAACACGGCGTTGCCGAGTCCACTGAAGGACATAAATTCTCCTGGTACGGCGACGGCGAGACCAAGGTCGCCGCCAACTCGGAATTCGCGCTGACCTATGGGGTGAAAACCGAGGTTTCCCTGGGGATGAGTACGGAATTCTCGCTGGCCGCCAAAACCGAAATATCCATCGGCGCCAAACTCGAGGCCAGCGTCGGCTATGCCTTCGAATTCAAAAAGGACGGGGCGCTCGAGTTCGCCAAGAGCGGCGGCGTTCATTACCTCGATTCCTATGTCGCCAACATCGGCGCCAGCGCCGGCCAACGCCTCGCCATCAAAATCCTCTCGACGGCGGCCTGGATCCTGATCGGCCTGCAGGCGGCCCTGATGGTGGCGTATTCGGTCGCCGCGGTGGCAATCAAGGTCAAGGACCCGAAGGACGAGCACCTCTACCTGCCCGACAGCAAATTCCCGATGGCGCATCTGAGTTCCATGCTCACGATCGCCATCAACCTCGGCGCCATGCTGACGATTGCGGCGGGCCGTCTCATGGACCTGAGCGAGACCAGCGATCCGGCCGGCGTGCTGTCCATGGACACGACCTCGGCGGTCTTCCTGGGATCCCGGCCGGCCGCCGGCGGCACATCCGCGGGGGTCACCCTCGATGCCACCGGCATCGAGTTGAGCACCGCAAACGCGGACCTGCGCTACCAGAAGCCCTCCCCCCACAGCTCGTCCATCATCGGCTTCCAGGACAAGCCGAACGCGCAGAACGTGGCGGGCGCGCGCCTGAACCTGAATGCGGACGGCTCGCTCCAGGCCTGGGGCGACAGCCTGACGACCACAGTGGCCAGCTCCGCCACTCAAAAAGCGCAGATCCACGTGCTGCAGGTCACGGACGGAACGGGTGCGGACCAGCCCAGCTTCCTGCGCACGAACGAGGGCGGAACCTACATCCACGCCAATGCGGACAACGCCCTGTTCGTGAGCTCCGCGATCGGCGTCAACGCCATCGCCGGGGACTCGTTCCTGGGCGTGGGCGCATCCAAGGCCGCGATCGGCCGCGACGGCAACACCCTGGAATGCAGCGCGGGCGCGGTCACGCTCGCATTCGGCAACACCAAGCTGACCATCGATGCCACCGGCATCAATCTGGGCGGCGGTGCGATCTCGATCATGGCGCCGGGGGGCCCCATCAGTTCGCTCGACCTCGTCAACCTCAAGATGCGGTCCACCGAGCAAGAGGCGCTCCAAAGAGCCCATGTCACCCGACTGATCGTGCACAATGCAAAGCTCCAGGCCCTGAGCAAGGCCGTGCGCACGATGAACGAGACACTGATCGCCCTTCGTCCGGGCGACAAGATGTAGCGCCCGGTCGCTTGATGCGCGCACTCGAATCATGCGCCCGCGTCCTGCGGCGCCGCGCGTCATACACCTCGATATTGCTTGGTGTTAAGCTTGGCCCTGAGACAGCGACAGGGAGACATCCATATGGCGATCAACGACAAGGATCTGCTCTTCACCTTCGAACTGGACGGGTCCGGCTCCAAGCTGCAAGTGATACGCTTCGAGGGCCGCGAGGCGATATCGCGCCTGTTCGAATTCGACATCACCCTGGTCAGCGACGATCCCGACATCGATCTCGATGCGGCCCTGAAGTCCACGGCGATACTCACCCTCCGGTCCCGCGACCAGTCGGCCTCCACGCCCTATCGCGGCATGCTCGCGCAATTCGAACAGCTGGGCGGCGTCGACAACTATTATTTTTATCGCGCCACGCTCGTTCCCCGGCTCTGGCGGGCCGGCCTCAATCGCCTCAATGAGGTCTACCTCGACGAACAAACCATCCCCCAGATCATCCGGACGCTGCTCGAACGCAACGACCTCAAGGGCCCCGACCTCAAGATGCTGCTGAAGCAGCCCTCGGACTATCGGGCCCGCAGCTTCATCTGCCAGTACCAGGAAAGCGACCTGGCCTTCGTCTCGCGCTGGATGGAACAGGAAGGCCTGTACTATTACTTCGACCACGACAGCAGCCACTCCGGCGAGGTACTCGCCATCCTGGACTACAAGGAAGCCCAGCCCACCGACGCCCTGCAACTGCGCTACACCCCGCCCGAAAACGTCCAGACCGACCGCCAGGACAGCTGCGTCACCGCATTCACCTGCCGCAAGACGCACCTGCCGGGCAAGGCGCTGGTCCAGGACTTCAACTACCGGCTGGCCAAGCTGGGCGACAACCTCAAGGCCGAGGCCCAGGTCCGCGACGGCGCGCAAGGCGAATACATGCTCTATGGCCAGAACCTGCGCACAGAAGGCGACGCCCGGCGCCTGTCCAGGATCCGCGCCGAGGAACTGGGCGCGCAAGGCACCGTGTTCCACGGCGAAGCCCCGGCGATCGGCGTGCGCAGCGGCTACTTCATCGAGGTCGACAACCATTTCCGCGACAGCTGCAACGCCCGCTACCTCGTCACCGAGGTGACCCACCGCGGATCCCAGGCCGGCGTCGTGCTCGCCGGACAGAACACCGGCTACAACCAGAGCGAGCAAGGCTCGACCTACCACTGCGAATTCCAGGCCATCGGCTCGGACCTGCAGTACCGCGCCCCCCGGCTGACGCCGCGCCCCTCCATCGACGGGGTCCTCAGCGCCCTGATCGACTCCGAGGGCGATGGGGCGGTGGCGGAGCTCAACGAGTACGGCCAATACAAGGTCCAGCTGCTGTACGACTATTCGGACAAGCCCGTCAACAAGGGATCATCGTGGCTGCGCATGGCCACGCCCTACGCCGGGAAATCCGAGGGCATGCATTTTCCGCTGCTCAAGGGGACCGAGGTGCTGCTGGCCTTCAACCAGGGCGACCCGGACCAGCCGATCATCCTGGGCGCCGCCCCCAATTCCGAGGCGCAAAGCATCGTCGACAGTTCCAATGCCACCAACAACGGCATACGCACCGCCGGCGGGAATTCGCTCGTGATGGTAGACACAAAGGATAAACAGTTAATCAGTTTCTACTCGCCCACCCAGAAGTCACTGATCTACATCGGCGCATTTCCAGAGGCGCAGGATTCGCCGAAAGATACCCAATCCGCCAGCAACCCGGCCGACGTCCTGCAGTCCGTGATATGACGCAAGGCGCCCGACTCACCCTGATACGCACCTGGATCAAACCTCACCTGGATTGAACAATGGCAGACAAAGGCATGGGCCTTTTCACGGCAGGCAACTACAAGACGTGGATCGGCCAAGGCAAGACCGAGGTGGTGGCCGCCTCGAACTACACACTGACCTATGGGGTCAAAACCAGTTTGTTCCTGGGCATGACCAACGATTTCACGATCGGCGCCAAGAGCACGTTTTTCCACGGGACCAGCTTCGACGCCAAAAAAGGGACCGCGTTCGAGATATCCAAGGCGAGCGTTCTTCGGGTAGGCGGTGAGGGTGGGTTTCACTACTCCGACCACCACTTTGCCAGCGTCGGCTCGAGCAGGGCGCAAAAGCTCCTGATCGAAAAGGCGCGCTCGGCCGCCTGGTTGCTGATCAATATCCAGACCGTGTCGATGACCGCATTGGCGACAACGGCTTTGGCATTCAAGGTCGACGAACTGGAAAACGCAGGCAAAGCCGATCCGCACAGCAGCAAAGACGTCTTTGGCTACGTGGCCTCGATCGCCACGATCCTCACCAGCCTGGCGGTCATGCTGGGGATTCTGAACAAACGATTCAACCGGTATTGCAAGACCGACACGCCGGTGGGCCTGCTTTCAATGCAAAGCGCCGCGACGGGCTCCGTCTTCCTGGGCACACGGGATTCGTCCGGGCGCAGTTCGGCCGGCGTCGCCATGAACAGGACCGGGATCGAACTCAGCACCGCGGATGACGACCTGGAGTACCGGAAGGCCGGCACCGCCACCATCGGCTTCAAGAAAAAACCCAATGCGGGTCCCGTAGGGGGCGCACGGCTGAAGCTCAATGCCAAAGGCAATATCGAAGCCTGGGGCAAGGACATGGCGATCACCCTCAAGGGCGACGCCACCCACAAGGCACGCAAGCACAACCTGGTGATCACTGACGATCAAGGCGGCGAGACCGACAGCCACCTGCGCATGGATGCGACCGGCGCCGCCATCCAGGCGACCAACACAACCGGATTTTTCACGGACAAGAACATAGGCAGTTGCATCGCGGCCGACACATCCTCTGTGCTCGTGAGCGAGGACTTATGCTTGCTCAAGCACGGCGACAGCACGCTCTGCCTGGAGGACCGGAAAGTCACACTGGACCTGGGCGGTACCGAAATCAAGATCGACCCCACCGGCATCAACCTGGGCGGTGGCGCTTTGACGATCATGGCACCCGGGGGCGGCAGTTCAACGCTCGGCGCCAAGGACATCGCCAAGATCAAAAAACACCTCAGCAAGCTCAAGGCGGCCAGGAAAGCCGAGAAGGCCCAATTGAAAGCCCAGCAGCAGAAAATCGAGATCGAAGACCAATCCGCAGATTCGTCGCAGGCCGCCATCATCAGCGCAAGCTCCGTCTCGAATCCCGACGCATGAACCACCATTTCCCGAGGCCAGGACACCGCCCGTGACCCCCGCTTTTCCCTCCCTGCAGACCTTTATCCCCGAGGGCGCCGAACTCATGCGGCGAATCTACAGCCCCGCCCCGGGCCAGACCGCGCTCGCCTTCGGCGTCATCCTGCCGTTCCCCCTGTACCCACCCGAGGGCGGACCGGCGCCGGCCATGGACGGTCTCTGGAACCGGGTGACCCAGGTCCTGGGCAAGGAGGGCCTGCTGGACGAAGGCTGGCCCAAACCCCGCGGCGAACTGCTGGCGGCCGGATCCTGCCATCCGCCCCAAGGCCACCGCGACCAGCCGGTATCCGCCAGCATCTCGGCGGGCTCTCTCACCAAGCAGCTGGCGGTTTTCGGCGAACGGCGCTATGGTCCGATGGGCCGAATTTCGGCGCCCCTGCCCTTCGACGCGATGCCCCTCACACTCGCCCAGGCCTTCGGCGGCGAGGATCATGCTTTCAACACAGCGGGCAAGGGATTCGATACCCAGGATGGGGCCGAGTTGCCCAATATCGAATCCCCGCACGCACTGATCGCAGCCCACGGCGACCGGCCCGATCCGGCCGGCTTCGGACCGCTGCCCATCACGGCGCCGCAGCGCGCCCGCCATCTGGGATCCCACGGGCCGCAGTGGTTGGAGGAACGCTGGCCACATCTGCCGCTGGACAGCGATCCGCAGTTCTTCATGGCGGCACCCGAGGACCAGCGGATCCAGGGATTCTGGGCAGGAGGCGAGCCCGTCCTGGCGCGCAATATGCACCCGGATTTTCCGGACCTGGGCGGCCGCGTGCCCCAGTTGCGGCCCCGGTTCTTCGTCCACCAGACCCAGCCTGACGGCGAGGTGCGTTTCGTCGAACTGAAGGTCAACACCGATACCGTCTGGCTGCTGCCGGGCGAACGCATCGGCGTGGCGATCTATCGCGCCCTGGTTCCCATCCACACGCCCGATGCCCGCGACGTCAATGGTTTCCTGGCCGAATTCGAGTCCCCCGACGACCCGGAAAGCCCGCTTGAATACTATATCGGCCGCTGCCTGCGGGCCATGTCGCCCGAGGCGTTCAAGGACATTCCCGATCCGGTCGAGGTCGAAAAGGCCAACGCCAACCTGGACAACCACGAGCTGCTGCAGAAAATCGCCGAGCAAAAGGAACTGTTCAAGCAGATGCTCGCGAACCGGGGCGTGGATGAAGCCACCCTCATGCGCGAACTCTCGGACAACCCCCACACCCGAAAGTTCGCCCAGACCATCGCGCAACGCAGCGGCAGCCTGTCCGGCTTTTTCAGCGAAATCGAGCAACTGCTGCACGCCATCGAGGGGACGGACACGACGGCGGCCGCGGCACCCATGCCCTCCCTGGCCTCGGTGCTGCCGCCACCCGCGGCCACGGCGCCGCAGGCCCCCGACGCCCCCATCGCATCGCCCGCATCCCACGGCGAGGCACTGCGCGACGAGGCTCTGGGCGCCCGCCATCGCCAGATCGTGCTCAACCGGGCGAGCAACGGCCAAGCCTGCAGCCAGCTCGACCTCAGCCAGGCGAATCTCGCGGGCCTGAACCTGGCCGGCATGGATTTTTCCGGCGCCTTGCTGGCCGGGGCCAATTTCGCGGGCGCCCAGCTGCAGGGGGCCAACCTGCAAGGGGCCAACCTGCAAGGGGCCCGGCTGGATGCCGCCAACCTCGCCGGCTGCCGGCTCGAGCAGGCGACGCTGGACCGCGCCAGTTTTTCCGGGGCCGTCCTGCAAGGGGCAATCCTGGATGGCAGCGACTGCACCGGCGCCAATTTCGCCGGCACCGACCTGTCGGGCGTCAGCCTGCACCGGACAACCCTGTCCTACGCGTGGCTCAATCGCGTCCGGGCCCCCCAGATCCAGGCCGACGGCGCCGATTTCTCGCATGCCAATCTCGAGGGCATCGATCTGGCGCGCGCCAGCCTGGATCAGGCGAACTTCACAGGCGCACGGCTGCGCCGCGCCGTCCTGGACGATGCGTCCTGCGTGTCCGCCAACTTTACCCAGGCCGATCTGAACGACGCCTCGCTGGCACGCTGCGATCTGCGCAACAGCCAATCCACCGCGGGCTCGCAATGGAGCGGGGCCAATCTGCAAAAGGCCGTACTCGATGACGCCAGCTGGATCGGCGCCTCGCTGGAGGGCGCGCAGATGGACGGCCTCAAGGCCTTGAATGCCGATCTGTCGGATGCGGATCTGCGCAGCGCGGGCATCGCGAACGCCGACCTGCGCAAGGCCACCTTCGACCGTGCCGACCTCAGCCACGCCAGGCTGGAGCGCTCGAACCTGATGGAGGCCTCATTCATCCATGCCGACCTCAGCCACTGCCGGCTCGAGGACAGCAATCTGTACGGCGCGACATTCATGGATACGACGCTGGACCATACCAGGCTCGCAGGCGCCAACCTGGATGGCACGATACTCAAGATTCGTGCCGATGCCTGAGACCGATCGACCGTAGCCCACCCACGGACCCGCCATGCCACCACACACGACCCCTCAAATCATCGATGGCACCCTCGAAGACGCCGACCTCAGCGATGCCGCCCTCGCCGGCACCGACTTCACCGGCATCCGTTTCCGCCAGGTGATCTTCCGCAACGCCGACTTGGGGACCGTAGACTTCACCGGCGCGGATTTCCAGGCGTGCGATTTCACGGGCGCCAACCTGGCCGAGGCCAACCTCATGGGCGCCACGCTGGCCGCCTGCATACTGGACCAGGCCCGGCTGGACGGCGCCAGCCTGACCACCGCCACCATGACCGGCAGCAGTCTGAACGGCGCCAGCGCCGAAGGCGCGGATCTGTCGGCTGTGCTCCTGGATCAGTGCTCGTTGAACCAGGCCGTGCTGCGCAACGCCGACCTGTCGCTGGCCCGCATCAACGGCTGCCAGTTGGACGGCACCGACCTGTCGGGCGCCAACCTGGAGCGCTTCATGGCCCTGGACACCGATCTCAGCAAAGCCCTGTTTCGCGACAATACACTCGACAGCGCCATGCTGATGAAGGCCAACCTGGCGGGCCAGCGCTTCCCCGGATGCACGCTGGAGCTGACCCTGTTCGTCGAGGCCGATCTGCAGGGGGCGGATTTCTCGAACTGCACCCTGCAGGACACGCAGTTCGCCAAATCCAAACTGAGCGGCGCCAGCCTCAAGGGGGTCAATGCCAACAGCGTGAGCTTCGCCATGGCGGACCTGAGCGCCGCCGACCTCTCGGACGCCAGTTTCGAGATGTGCGACTTCTCCAACGCGACGCTGAATGCGGCACGCTGCACCAACAGCACATTCTCCACCTGCCCGCTGGTCCACATGCAGGCGAGCGACAGCGTCTGGGACGGCGCCTCGCTCAAGCTCTGCGACTTGTCCCACGTGGTATTCGACCGGGCCAGTTTCCGCAACGGTTCACTGAACATCTGCAACCTGCACGAGATGTCCGAGGACAAGACCCTCTGGGACGGTACCACGTTCAACGAAACCCAGCGCACCAATCCGGAGCGCGCCCAGGCTGAAAACTGGGCACCGCCCCAATAAGTTCCGGAGCCCGATATGGCCGCCACGATTTCCCCCCTGAAAAAGACCGCGCCCGCCATCGAGGCGCGCCTCGTCCACGCCCGCGTCAGCGGGACGCAGGACGGCATGATCCAGGTCGATCATCCCGAAGGCCCTGTCGCGCGGCGCGCCCTCAGTTGCCTGATCGAACCGCAGGCCGGCGACCTGGTCCTGCTGGCCCTGGACCCGGCGGACGGTCAGGCGCACATCCTGGCCATCCTCGAGCGGCCCGGGTCCCAGGACGCCGACCTGGCCCTGCCCGGAGGGGGTGCCATCCGCACCCGCGACGGCGAGGTCCGGATCGGCGCAAGGTCCCTGCAACTGGACGGCCGGGAAGGCCTCGCCCTGACGACGGGCAGGCTCGACGTCGCCGCCGTGAGCGCCTCCACGACCGTCAAGCATTGGCAAGGCTGGTTCGATACCCTCGAGGCCTACGCCGTCTCCATCGAATATTCGGCCAAGACCCTGTCGGCCAGGTTGGGGCGGCTGCTGTCGCGCTCGCTCGAAAGCTTCCGATCCGTCGAGGGCCTGGACGAAACCCGCGTGGGCCGCAGCCGCACGCGGGTGCGCGACGACCATCGGCTCGAGGCCAGCCACATCACCGCGCGCGCCGACGGCTTCGTCAAGATCGACGGCCAGAAGATCGACCTGGGTTGAGGACACGCCATGCCATTCGTCGCCACCATCAAGTCCGGGCAGGCCATCTGCACGCCCGACGTCTGCAAGACCCCCGCGCCGCCGGGCTCGCCCATCCCGATCCCTTATCCCAACACGGCCATGACGACGCTGGCCAACCCGCCCACCACCAAAGTCCTGGTCGATGGCGCGCCCGCCGTGACGAAATCCTCAAAGCTGCCGCTGAGCAACGGCGACACCGCAGGGTCGGTCGGCGGCGTGGTGTCGGGCACCATCATGGGCGAATGCGAGTGGGTCATGGCCAGCTTCAAGGTCAAGTTCGAGGGCAAGCCCGTCATCCGCCAGGGCGACAGCGCCAAGTCGAACAAGGGCAACGCGTTCGGATCACTGCTGCAGCCCAGCCAAGCCAAGGTCAACTGCAATTGAAGGCCGGCTCCTAAGGTTGCGGATGAAACTCATTGACCGGACGGCCCGAGGCGTCCAGCGCGATCCGGTCGCCGGGATAGTGCCGGACCAGGGCGCTGCGCCGCTCGCCGCCGTACTCGTAGGTGACGCGAAACGGCGATTCGGTGTATTGCACGCGCACCCTGGGCAGGCAGGTGGTCTCGATGTAGAACTGCTGGTCGGGCAGAAACTGTCCGGGCTGCGTGGGCTCGAGCAGCGACTGGGGCGGGCTGTCCGGAAACAGCAGATTGAACAAGCCATCGCCCAGGATGCCGCCGATCAGCGAGACCGCCGCGACCAGGGGCAGCTTGCCGGGCCAGTAGGAGTAGGCCAAGGAGCCCAGGCCATAGGCGCCGGCCACCATGCCCGGCCCTGCGATGGCGCCGACGGCGATGCCGCCGGCGACCGTCGGGTAGGTCCATTTCTTGTGATTTTCACCATAGTTGCGGGTGAACTTGTAGCCCACCAGGCCGCCCAGCACCCCGCCCAGAATCGGTTTCCAGTATTTCACCAGCCAGGACTGGTTCTCGTACTGCTGTCGGGCGCGCTCGCGTTCGCTGACGATCGTCTGCCAGCACACGTCCTCTTTTTTTGTTTTGGCGATTGTTTCATGTGTGACCGAGAGGACCGGCACGCTGCCCTGCGCGCCGGCGGCCCGCGCGCCGAACGAGGCGCCCGCCGCCCAGGCGGAACCCGTCCCGCACGCCATGCCCCAAGCTAGAAAGGACATTGAGTAGATCACGCAAGCACATGATTTTCCGAGGGTGCGCGGCACAAAACCTGGGGATTGACGAAGGGTCATGGGCTATAATCCCACGAGACGTCGGGATACATCTCGAATATTGAGGCAGTTTATTTTCATACCCTCACCATTGCAAGCGCACCCGAATGCCTGACAAACGACACCTGTTGTTACTCGCCTTGGCCGGTGCGCTGTTTCTGGCCCAGGGGTGTTCGAGCGTCAATTCCGCCATGGGCGGCAATACCCAGAAGGAAGCCAAGGCCGAGGTCAGCTGGGATTTCGCCCGCGATGCCATCCAGATCGAACTGGCGTCCGACGACAACCTGAACGCCTATTTCGACCAGCCGCACACCCTGGTCATGGGGGTGTTCCAGCTCGAGGACGCCAAGGCCTTCACGAAGCTGCTGGGCGACGCCGGCCAGCTCAAGACCATCCTCGCCACGGGCGACGCCGGCCAGGACGTCATCCAGCTCGACCGCTACGTGGTCAGCCCCGGCAAGCACACCATCCTCGACATCGACCGCGTACAGGACGCCAAGTTCGTGGGTATCGTTGCGGGGTATTATCATTTCGATCCGACGGCGTCGTCGCGGCTCTTTCGCATACCGCTCAACATCGAGACCAGCGGGCTGGTCAGCACGACCTACAAGGCCCAGCCCGCGCACCTCGCGCTGCGCCTGCAGCTGGGGCGCACCCGCATCGCCAATGCGCAAAGCCTGACCTTCGACGCCGACGCAAAACCCAACATTGAGGCCGTGCCGCTCGATGCCGGCGCGCTCGAGATCGAGCTGAACGACAAAACCTTGAGCGACGCCGAGGCTTCCGCCGGCGCCGCCAGAAAGCTCAGGAAATAAGGATCGCCAATGGACTTCCGGACGGCTACGTACTGGCACCAGGGACTGTTTCTGCAACCCCAGCACTTCCAGCGCCAGGAACTGCACCAGCAGTTCCTGAAAAAGCCCCTGTTCGATCTGGTCACCCCGCATTTCTGGGGCGTGGGCGAGCTGGAATGCGCACCCGAGTCCCTGTCCGCGCATACAGTCGAGGTCCGCAGCGCCCGCTTGATCTTCCGCCAGGACACCTACGTCGAGTTCCCCGGCAACGCCGTCATTCCGCCCCGGTCCTTCGACAAGGCCTGGACCGACACGGACCAGCCGCTGGACCTCTACCTGGGCCTGAAAAAATTCTCCATCGTGTCGCCCAACGTCACGGTCGTGGACTCGTTCGACGCGGCCGCATCGGTCCAGACGCGCTTCGCATCCGAAGCCAACGGCCTGCCCACCCCCGATTTCTACGGCGAAGGCCCCAGCGCCCACATCCCCGTCGTCATGAACGTGGTGCGCATATTCTTCGGCCCCGAGCTCGAGTCGCTGGATGAATACGACCTGATCCCGATCGGCCGCCTCACGCGCGACAACGACGCCATCAAGTTCAGCGCCGACCAGGTCCCGCCCTGCTATGCGATGTCGGGCTCGCACATCCTGCAGGACCTCGTGCGCGACATCCGCGACGACATGTCCGGACGCATGCGCCAGCTCTCGGAGTACAAGGCGCCGCGCGACATGCTGCGCCAGGACCTGGACCCCGATTTCATCATGCTGATGCAATCGCTGCAGGCCCTCAACCGGATGGTGCCGACCCTGACCCACCTGACCGAGACCGACCAGATCCATCCTTGGGAAGTCTACGGCGCCCTGCGCCAGTGCGTGGGCGAGATCAGTACGTTTTCCGAGCAATACGACGCCCTCGGGCGCCGGCGCGACCGCCCTGGCGACGAGGGCCTGCCGCCCTACGACCACCAGCAGCTCTACGCCTGCTTTCATGCGGCACGCCGCATGATCAACCGGCTGCTGGGCGAGATCTCCGTGGGGCCGGAATTCCGCGTCACGCTCGAGCCTCTCGACAATTACCTGGTGGCGCCCATCCCGCGCGACTACTTCACCTCGCGCAACCGCTTCTACCTGGTCATCCAGGCGGCCTCCCTCGGCGAGGACGGCGGCCAGGAATTCCTCAAGACCGCGCGCCTGGCCACGCCGCATGCCTTGCCCGCCATGATCGACCACGCCCTGCCGGGCATCGACATGATCGAGGTCTCGACGCCGCCGCAGGGCATGCCCCAGCGCGCCAATGCCCGCTACTTCCGCATCGAGCAAATGAGCGATGCGTGGGAGCAGGTCGAGCAGGTCGCCGAGATCGGCCTGTTCTGGCCGAGCGCACCTGCCGACCTGCGTGCCCAGGTCGTCGTCCTCAAGGGCTGAGCCATGAAACTCGTGGACTACTTCATACCAGTGACGGCCTTCGTCAAGGCTTTCGGACAGGCGTCCGGCGAGCGCACACCCGAAGGCCTGTCCAAGGAAATCGACGCCCTCGTCAACCAGGCGCGGGTGAGCGCGCTCGAACACGGCATCGAGCCGCCCCGCTTCCAGGAGGCCTTGTTTCCGGTCCTCGCCTGGGCCGACGAGCAGATCTCGCGTTCACGCGCCTGGGACAGCAGCCACGCCTGGCAGCCCTTCCTGCTGCAGCGGCGCTACTTCAAGACCGGCCTGGCCGGCCGCGAGTTCTTCGACCGGCTCGAGGCGCTGGAGCCGCGCGACAGCGCCCTGCGCGAGGTCTACCTGCTGTGCCTGTGCCTGGGCTTCGAGGGCCGCTACAGCATCGCGCCCAATGCCTCTGAACTGGCCAACATCCGGATCGAGCAATACCGCCTGCTGCAGCAGCACGATCCCGCCCTGGCCGGCGGCAGCCACGAACTCTTTCCCGAGGCCTACCTGCAAGGCGGCAAGACCCAGCGCAAGCCGCGCGGCCTGCTCGGGCGCTTTTCCACCCGGCAGGTGCTGTTCGTCCTCCTGCCACCGCTGATCCTCCTCGTGGTCGGGCTGGTGATGCACGCCAACCTGACCCATGCCGTCCAACAGTTCCGCGAAGCCGTCAATCTATGAAGGTCATCCTCATCCGGCTGCTGCAGCTCATCACCCTGGCGCTATTCAGCTGGGTGGTCACCCTCTATCTGCTCTGGCCGCTCTGGGGCGGCCTGGCGATTTTCTTTGGCGTGATCGGCGCGTACTTCGGCATCAAGCTCGCCCGGCGGCTGTGGCTGGTTTCGCGCTCGCGGGTCAAGCTGGCCGCCTCGGAGGCGGCCGGCCGCGCACAGGTCGAAAAATCCAGCGCACAAGCCGACCTCACGCGCAAGTGGAAGGACGCGATCGCCACGCTGCGCCGCTCCAGCTTGCGCCGCTTCGGCAACCCCATCTACGCCCTGCCCTGGTACATGGTGATCGGCGAGTCGGGCGTGGGCAAGACCTCGGCCATCACCCGCTCGCGCCTGGGCTCGCTGAACAAGACCGGCAGTCAGTTCGAACCGATCGAGCAGACCGTCAACTGCGACTGGTGGTTCTTCAACCGCACCGTGATCATCGACACCGCGGGCCGCTACGTCTCGCCCACCGGCACGTCCGAGGACCAGGCCGAATGGGAGCGCATGCTCGAGCTGCTGGCCAAGTACCGGCTCAAGGAAGGCTTGAACGGCCTGGTCCTGGCGGTCGATGCCGACCAGCTGGCGCGCGGCGACGACAAGCTCGAGCAATACGGCCACGTCATCCGTGAACGCATCGACCAGCTCATCCGCCTGTTCGACAAGCGGTTTCCGATTTTCCTGCTGGTCACCAAGTGCGACCGCATCTACGGCTTCGAGCAGTGGACGCAGACCCTGCCGCCCGAAGCCCTGGCCCAGGCCATGGGCTACGTCGGCGCCCTCGAGGAAGGCGACGGCGCCGAGGCCCGCTTTGCCGACCAGGCCTTCGACCAGATCACCACGCGCCTGCGGCAGCTGCGCCTGGACATGGGCGTCAAGGGCGTGGACCTCAGCGCGCCCCTGTTGCTGCTGCCCGAGGAGATCGACCGCCTGCGCGGCGGCCTGAAGCGCTTCCTGGCTGCCTGCATGGGCAACAACCCCTACCTGGAGCAACCCCTGTTGCGCGGGCTGTTCCTGAGCAGCGCCCGCCAGGACGGCGAGACCCTGCCCAACATGCTCGGCCTGATCCAGGAACCCAGCGCTGCGCGCGCCTCCGAAAAGGGCGCCTTCCTGCATGATTTCTTCGAGCGCGTGCTGCCGGCCGACCGCTGGACGTTCCGCCCCACCGTCATCATCGACCGCTGGCGCCTGGCGACGCGCAACCTGGCGGCCGTGTTCTGGATCTGCACCTTCGCCGCCGCGCTGCTGTTCCTGATGCTGTCCTACTACCAGACGCGCAGCAGCCTGACGGCCATCCAGGACGCCTACCCCATGCAGGCGCTGGACAAGGACCAGCCTGCGGAGCAGCGCCTGAACACGCTGCAGGACATGCTCAGGCTCATCGAACTGATCCAGAACCACGAGCGCAACTGGCAGACCCGCTGGCTGGCCTTCAGCCCCGACCTCGAACGGCTCGAGGTCGACATCAAGGCCGCATACGTCAGGGGATTCCGCGAGCTGCTGCAGAAAAACCGCCGCGAGGACGTCCTGCCCGCCCTGGCCGGCAATGCCGACGCGACCACCTATGCCGAGGCCGTCCTCACGCTCACGCGCAGCATCAACATGACTCAGGCGCGCATCGACGGCGCGACCTATGATCAGTTGCTGCGGATGCCACAGGCCCCCGAGCAGATCTCCGAGGTGCTGGGCCTGGACCTGCCGGCCCACCTGATCCAGGCGCCCGCGCACATGTCCGCCGCCTACAAGGCCTGGAGCGACCCTGCCGACCCGGCGCTGCTGCAAGCCCTGGACGTCGACCGCCGGGCCCTCGCACAGGCCGTCGACCAGTCCGAGCATTTCTCGTGGCTGCTGAACTGGGCCAACAAGCAGAGCAGCCTCAGCCCCGTGACCTTGCGGACCTTCTGGCTGCCGGGCTCGCAGGGCGGCAGCCCCGAGACCATCCCGCCCGCGCTCACGCTGGCCGGCCAGCGCCAGATCCGCGGCTTCCTGAACGAGATGGAACAGGCCCTCAGCAACTCGACCGCCTTCCAGTTCAAGCGCGGCGCCTTCGAGGCCTGGTACCGGACCGAGCGCTTCAACGCCTGGCAGGGTTTTGCCTGGTCCTTCGACAACGGCGAGCTGTTGCTCGCCAACGAGCCGGCCTGGCGCGACATGGTGACCAAGGTGGACACCGACACCAGTCCCTATTATGAGTTCTTCGACCGCCTGCGCAGCGAATTCGCCGAGATCCCGGACGGCGAACTGCCGGGCCTGATGCTGTTCGCCCGCGAGTTCCCCGCCCTGCGGCGCGCGGCGGCCGAGGGCGCCTCGGTGGGCAAGGCCAAGGCCATCCTCGAGACGATCAACACGGTGGGCGAGCGCATCGTGCGGCCCTCGGACTTCGGCGCCAACCCCTCGACGACGGCCAGCTCCACCATCCGCCGCTCCATCAAGGGCGTGCAGGCCTTCGCCGACTATGCGCACCAGTTCGACGTCGCGGCGGCCCAGGCCATGGAAGGCAACGGCCAGTCCTACCAGCTCATGGCCGACTACTTCAATCTGGGCACCAATCCGGAAACCAGCGCCTCGGCGCTGCAGACCGCGCAGGACAGCCTGCAGGCCTTCCGCAAGGCCTCCGGCTTCGACCTGCCCGACGACCAGGTGATCTGGAAGCTCATCGGCGGGCCGCTGCGCATCCTGACCCGCTACGCGCTCGAACAGTCCTCCTGCCACCTGCAAAAGGAATGGGAGGAGAAAGTCCTCTGGAAGACTCAGATGGCGGTCAGCGCCCGCGAGACCAACGACCAGCTCTTTGGCGACAACGGATCGGTGTGGGCCTTCGTCGACGGGCCGGCCAAGCCCTTCATCCTGCAAAAGGCGACCCACTTCACGCCCGCCACCAAGGACGACTACACCCTGCCTTTCGCCAATCCCTTCCTGCCTTTCCTGAACCGCTCGGTCGACACCCGCGTCGAGGCGGTGGTCAAATCGCAGCTGGCCGAATCGGCGCAGGGCAAGTCCGCCACCATCCTCATCACGGCCCGCCCGATCGGGATCAACGAGGGTGCCAAGGCCAAGCCATACTCGGTCACCTTGTCGATCCAGTGCGCGCAGCAGGAAATCACGCTGGACAATTTCAACATGTCGGTGACCAACAGCTTCGACTGGTCGCCCGACCAGTGCGGGGACGTCACGCTGCGCATCTACATCGACGAGCTGACGCTCACGCAGCGCTATCCGGGCCCCATGGGGATGGCCCGCTTCATCGCTGAATTCCGGGACGGCGAACGCATCTTCACCCCCGAGGATTTCCCGCAATCGCGCGAGCGGCTGGAGGCGCTGAACGTGCGCACCATCCACGTCCGCTACGACTTTTCGGGCCAGGACCAGCTCCTCAACCTCGCGGACAACCTGGACTATCTGGCCAGCACCTCGACGCCCTCGACCAGCGCCACGCCGGCGCGCGCCGCCTTCAAGGTGCCCGAGCGCATCGGCCAATGCTGGACGGAAGGCCCGCCCGAGCAGTCCGCCTCGCCCATGCCGCTGTACATCCGCCAGCGCGCCGAGAAAATCATCGAGGCGTCGCCGCCTCCGCCGCCGCTGCCGCCCCCGCCCGCACCGCTGCCGGAACGCACGCACCGTGTCAAGGAAGGCGATACTTTGTATTCACTTGCAAAGCAATACGGCACCAGTGTCCAGGTCCTGCAGCAACTGAACCACCTGAAAAATACCGACCTGATCATGAAGGGCCAGATTCTCAAACTGCCGCCGGAGGACACCCCCGTGTAACAACCCGAAACTTACGGCGGACAAGGCTTTCCATGCATTGACACGTTTTGCTTCATAAGACAAAATCATTCCGCTGTTGCAAAGTTTATTAATAAAACTTCGAACCTTCCTTTTTGCACTGTCAGCGTGCGCCGCCATGCGCCCTTGCGGTCCGATCGGCCAACAGCACCCCGTCACAGGAGAACACCATGGCAACCGAAGGATCCGTCGCCCCCAAGGAACGTGTCAACATCACCTACAAGCCGGCCACCGGCGATGCCCAGACCGAAGTCGAACTGCCCCTCAAGCTGCTGATTCTGGGCGATTTCACCCAACGGGAAGACGACCGCAGCGTCGAGGACCGCGCCCCCATCAGCGTCGACAAGGACAACTACAACGACGTCCTCAAGGCCCAGAACCTGTCCCTCGACCTGTCGGTGCCCAACCGCCTGGAACCCGATTCCGACGACAACATCGCAGTCAACCTCAAGTTCGATTCCCTTGCGGATTTCCAGCCCGACAACATCGTCGAGAAAGTCCCCGAGCTGCGCAACATCGTCGAGCTGCGCGGCGCGCTCAAGGCCCTCAAGGGCCCCCTGGGCAACATCCCCGACTTCCGCAAGAAGCTCCAGGAACTCGTTCAGAACGAAGGCGCGCGCGACAAGCTGCTCAAGGAACTCGGCATCGAGGATAAATGACGCCGTCCCGACGGACATCGAGCCGTCACGGACACGCTGTAAAAACCAGATACGCCATACAGGGTTGAGACACCATGAGCGAAGAAACCGCAAAGCAAGAGGAAGCCGCCGGCAGCGAGGCCGCCAGCGGCTCCCTGATCGACCAGCTCCTCGAGACCACCCGGGTGCGCCCCGGCGACGAATCCTACGCGATCACCCGTCAGGGGATCCAGACCTTCATTTCCTCCCTGCTCGACCCGGCGCGCGCGACCGACCGCATCACCGCCTCGCTGGCCGACGACATGATCGCCGAGCTGGACAAGAAACTATGCCGGCAGGTCGACGAGATCCTGCACAACCCGGAATTCCAGCGGCTCGAATCCTCATGGCGCTCGCTGAAGTTCCTGATCGACCGCACGAATTTCCGCGAGAACATCAAGATCCAGATCATGAACGTCAACAAGGACGATCTGCTCAGCGATTTCGAGGACTCGCCCGAGGTCACCAAATCCGGCCTCTACAAGAACTGCTATACGGCTGAATTCGGCCAGTTCGGCGGCCAGCCCTTCGGCGCCATCATCGCCAACTACGAGTTCGGCCCCGGATCCTCGGACGTCAAGCTCCTGCAGTACTGCGCGAGCGTGGCCTCGATGGCGCATGCGCCCTTCATCGCGGCCGCCGGCGCGCAGTTCTTCGGCCTGGACGACTTCGCCAAGCTGCCCGACCTCAAGGATCTCTCGTCGATCTTCGAGATGCCGCAATACACCAAATGGAACGGCTTTCGCGAAAGCGAAGACGCGCGCAACGTGGGCCTGGTGCTGCCCCACTTCCTGCTGCGCACGCCCTACGGCAACGACACCACGCCGTCCAAGAAATTCAACTACGAGGAAGACGTCTCCGCCGGCAACAACGCCTTCCTGTGGGGCAACGCGGCCTTCGCCTTCGCATCGCGCCTGACCGCCAGCTTTGCCGACTACCGCTGGTGCGCCAACATCATCGGCCCGCAGGGCGGCGGCACGGTGGGCGACCTGCCCATCTACAACTACGAGGCGATGGGCGAGATCCAGACCAAGATCCCCACCGAGGTGCTGATCTCCGAGCGCCGCGAATTCGAACTGGCCGAACAAGGCTTCATCGGCCTGGCGATGCGCAAGAACAGCGACAACGCGGCCTTCTTCTCGGCCAATTCCTGCCAGAAACCGAAATTCTTCGGCAACACCAAGGAAGGCAAGGAGGCCGAAACCAACTACAAACTGGGTACGCAGCTGCCTTACATCTTTGTCGTGAGCCGCCTGGCCCACTACATCAAGGTGCTGCAGCGCGAGAACATCGGTACCTGGAAGGAACGCGCCGATCTCGAAGGCGAGCTCAACAACTGGATCCGTCAGTACGTGGCCGACATGGACGCCCCGGGGCCCGAAGTCCGCAGCCGCCGGCCGCTACGCACCGCACAGATCAACGTCGAGGACGTCGAAGGCGACCCCGGCTGGTATCGCGTGTCGATGCTGGTGCGACCGCACTTCAAATACATGGGAGCATCGTTCACGCTCTCGCTGGTCGGCAAGCTCGATCGCAAATGACGGAACGGCCCCAATGCCATCCATGGATCATGGATTCCTTAACCACCGCAAGATGCGGGTAGGAGATCACAATCATGCCAATGCCAGGCTACTTCACCCTGACGGGTCAGACGCAAGGAAAAATCGACGGTAGCTGCACCATCCAGGGCCACGAGGACACGATCCTGGTCCAGGCTGTCGACCACACGATCGAGATCCCCAAATCCATTCAGACCGGCCTGCCCACCGGCAAGCGCATCCACGGGCCGCTGACGATCACCAAGGAAATCGACAAGGCCTCGCCGAAACTCTTCCAGGCCCTGACCTCGGGCGAGCAGCTCACCGACGCCAAGCTCGAGTACTACCGCATCTCGCCGCAAGGGAAAGAGGAGCTCTACTACACCGTCGAGATCAAGAACGCCATCATCACCTCCATGCACAAGTTCGTCCCCATGTGCCTGGACCCGGCCAACAAATCCATGGGCCACATGGAGGCGGTGTCGTTCACCTACGAGACCATCATCGAGACCTTCACGCCCGACGGCATCGAGGCCCAGGACTCCTGGAACGCGCCGAAGTCCTAAGCAATCCCAAGGGGTGGCGTTCGTCCACGATCGCCACACCCTGCCGCCCGCCATCGCACACCGCCTGCGTTCCCGGCGGGCGGTTGGCGCCGCAACACCGTCTTTCCGCGGGCGAGTGACCGGGCCCCATCACGCAAGAGCTCGAGCCACCCCCCGATACGACTCAACCACCTCCGGGGGCGAGCATGCAAATCGTCGAGTTCAAGTCGCTGGTCAGCAGACTGAACCCCACTTGTCGCGATGCGCTGGAAAACGCGGCGGGCATCTGCCTGAACCGCACGCACTACGAGATCACCATCGAGCACATGCTGGTGCGCCTGATCGATGATCCGCGCTGTGACACGCAGCTCATCCTCAAGCAGGCCGGCATCGATCCGGGACGCGTGCAGCGCGCCCTCGAGCAATCCATCGAGACCTTCAAGACCGGCAACGCCGGCCGCCCCCAGTTTTCACCGCTGCTGCCCGAGTTGTTCGCCGACGCCTGGATGATCGCCTCGGTCGACCTCTACGAAGGCTCCATCCGCTCCGGCGCCTTGCTGGCGGCCTTCGTCGCTCGCGCATCCTTTTACGCCAGCGGCACCTATTCCGAACTGCTCGCCGAACTCGACAAGAACCGCACGGTCGAGCTGCTGGGCGTCGTCGCCGCCACGTCGCGGGAATCCGAGGAGGCCGTCGCGGCCGGCCCGGGCGGCGCACCCGCCGCGGCCGGCGCACCCGAGGGCCGCGCGGGCTCGGCCATCCAGCGATTCTGCGAGGATTTCACGGCCAAGGCGCGCGAGGGCCGCATCGACCCGGTGTTCGGGCGCGACCCCGAGATCCGCCAGATGGTCGACATCCTGGCGCGGCGCCGCAAAAACAACCCCATCTGCGTCGGCGACCCCGGCGTGGGCAAGACCGCCGTGATAGAGGGCCTGGCCGTGCGCGTGGCCGAGGGCGACGTGCCCGAGCTTCTCAAGGACGTCACCATCCTCGGCCTGGACATGGGCGCCCTCGAGGCGGGCGCCGGCGTCAAGGGCGAATTCGAAAACCGCCTGCGCGGCGTGATCAACGAGATCAAGGCCTCGCCCACCCCCATCATCCTGTTCATCGACGAGGCGCACACGCTGATCGGCGCGGGCGGCGCGGCCGGCACCAGCGACGCCGCCAATCTGCTCAAGCCCGCCCTGGCGCGCGGCGAGCTGCGCACCATCGCCGCCACCACCTGGAGCGAGTACAAAAAATACTTCGAAAAAGACCCGGCGCTGGCGCGCCGCTTCGAACTCGTCAAGCTCGACGAACCCACCGTGGACATGGCGGTGCAGATCCTGCGCGGCCTCAAGGAACGCTACGAGCAGGTCCACAAGGTCATCATCCGCGAGGACGCCCTGGTGGCGGCGGCCGAACTGTCCAACCGCTACATCACCGGCCGCCAGCTGCCCGACAAGGCGATCGACCTGCTCGACACGGCCTGCGCGCGCATCAAGGTCAACCTGTCCTCCAAGCCCGACTTCATCGAGGATCGCGAGCGCACCCTGCAGATGCTCGAGCGCGAAAAGCGCGGCCTGCTGCGCGACATCGAGAACCGCGTGCCCACCGATGCCGCGCGCCTCGACGAGATCGACGCGCTCGCCGCCAGCACCCAGGCGGAACTGGACGAGCGCCGCAACCGCTTCCAGGCGCAATACGACGCGGCCCAGCGCATCCTCGCCCTGCGGGCCGAGCGTGCCCAGGCGCGCGACGGCGCGGCGTCCCCGGCGCCGGCCGACGAGACAGCGCCCACCGCAGACCAGGCGCCGGCAGAGGGCGCCGCCCAGGCCGCGCCGGCCGCGGCGCGCGACCTGGCGGCCATCGAGGCGGAACTGGCCGAGGCCGAGCAGGCCCTCGACACGCTGCAGGCGCAGGACAAGTTCATTTTCATCGACGTCTCGCCCGACACCGTCGCCAAGGTCGTGTCCGACCGCACCGGCATCCCGCTGGGCAAGATGATGCGCGACCAGGCCGCGGCCGCCCTGGCCCTGGAGGACACCCTCGGCGCCCGGATCAAAGGCCAGGACTACGCGCTGTCCCACATCGCCGAGGTCCTCAAGTCCGCGCGTTCGGGGCTGCGCGATCCCGACCAGCCCATGGGCATCTTCCTGCTGGTCGGCCCCTCGGGCACGGGCAAGACCGAGACCGCGCTGTCCGTGGCCGACACCATGTTCGGCGGCGAGCAATCGATGGTCACCATCAACATGAGCGAGTTCCAGGAAAAGCACACCGTCAGCCGCCTGGTGGGTTCGCCCCCGGGCTACGTCGGCTACGGCGAGGGCGGCGTGCTCACCGAGGCGGTGCGCCAACGCCCTTACTCGGTGGTCCTGCTCGACGAGGTCGAGAAAGCCCACCTCGACGTGGTGAATCTGTTCTACCAGGTCTTCGACAAGGGTGTGCTGTCCGACGGCGAGGGCCGCGAGATCAATTTCCGCAATACCGTGGTGTTCCTGACCTCCAACCTGGGCCTGGACGTGATCACCGAGCTGTGCGCGGGGGACGAGCCCCCGCCGATGGAGGCCATCCAGGCCGCCATCCGGCCGATCCTGTCCAATCACTTCAAGCCGGCGCTGCTCGCGCGCATGACCATCGTCCCCTTCATGACGCTGAAGGGCGACGCGCTGCATGGCATCGTGCGGCTCAAGCTGCGCAAGCTCGCCCAGCGCATGCAGCGCAACAACAAGATCGCCCTCGAGGTCGCCGACGAGGCGATCGATGCGATCGCCCAGCGCTGCACCGAGGTCGAGACCGGCGCGCGCAACATCGACTTCATCCTCAAGGGCACCATCCTGCCCCTGCTGTCGAATACCCTGCTGGCGCGCATGTCCGACGCCGACGCGCTCAGCCGCGCACGCCTGGGGGTCGACGAACACGGCCAGTTCACGGCCAGTTTCGAATAGGGGCGGGCATGGCGGACAAGTGCGCATGGTTCATCAACCTGGACGAGGATGACACGGCCGCCCGGCTGGCCGCCGGGCAGCTCGGCCCGTATGGCCTCGCGGTCAAGGGCCAGCGCTGGCCCGCCGAGGACAAAGCCTGGCTGGGATCGGCCCAGGAGGCCGCCGATGCGGGCGCGGCCGTCGTCCTCGTGATCGGATCGCCGGCACGGCAAGCCGAGGCCGCCGTGCGGCGCGGCCTCGCGCTGTTTCGCCTGGCCCTCCAGACGCGGCTGGGCCGCGCCGTCAACGGCTTCACGCTGGTGACGGGCGAGGCGTCCGACGGCGAGCCGGCCGCCGGCCACGCGGTGCTGGGCGACTGGAGCCGCCTCGATGGCACGCGCTGGCAGGCCAAAGTCGTGGCGCGCGCCCATGCACCGATCGCGCCGTCCTGGCCGGCCCGGCTGGCCCTGCACGCGCACGAACGCCTGGGCATCTGGCTGGAAACCCATCCCGCGCCCGGCGGCACGGCCCCGGGCGCCCTGGTCGGCATCGCCGGCAACGATGCGCGGATCGATTTCCATGCCGTCGGTCCGGCCGGCGGCATGCCGGAACGTACCGTCAACGAATACGAGCTCCAGGGCCTGCAATTCGAGGCCGGCGGCCAGGCGTTCCAGGCCTGGGGCCTGCGCAATGCCATCGCCCCCGACCACAGCTATTATGTCCGTCTGGACGGGGAACCCGATACACTGGCCATCGGGACCCTGCCCGGCGGCGAACCCGAGGACGTCAGCCTCGTCGCCATGGGCTGATGCCCGCCCCTGCGAACCCACTTCCCCCCATGGCATGATCATCGACGTTGCACCCCTGCTGGAACCCGTCTCGGAGGCCGCGCCCGGCGGCACCGACATCCGCGACACCGAGGACTACGAGGCCGTCGCGGCCGAAATCGAGAAAATGACCAGCCCCACCAGCTCGGGGCAGGTCGACTGGCAAAAGGTCGAGACCCTGGGCGCCCGCTTGTTTTCCGCCCACGGCAAGGATTTCATGATCGCCGCCTGGGTGGCGGCGGCCTGGACCGAGCGCTACGGCATCGAGGGCCTGGGCGCCGGCCTGCAGCTCCAGGAGGGCCTGGTCAGCCGGTATTGGGACACGGCATACCCGCCGCTCAAGCGCTTGCGCGGCCGCCGCAACGCCCTGAACTGGTGGACCGAGCGCACCACCAATTGGTTCGAAAACAAGGACATCCCGCCGCTGCGCGAGGAAACCTACCAGGCCATGGTGGCCGCCGCCGAATCCCTGGACGCCCGGCTGGCCGAACTCGATCCCGAATCGCCGCCCCTGGGCGCCTTCGTCCAGCAGATCCGCCGGCTGGAGGTCATCGCGCCGGTCGCGGCCGAGGCGCCGGAAGCGGCCCCGGCCGCCGAGGCGGCCGCGCCCCAGGACGGCGCCGCGGGTGCCGGCTCGACGGCCGCACCCGCCGCCCCCGCAGCGGCGCGCACCGCGCCGGCCGCTGGCCCCTCACCCCAGGCATTCAGCGCGGCAGCGCCGGCCGCCGACGCGCTCGATAGCCTGGATGCCGTGATCGGCGCACTGTCGCCCGCCCTCGGCTACATCGGCCAGATCACCAACGCGCTGCGCACCCTGGACCGGTTCAATCCCCTGTCCATCGAAATGGGGCGCTTTGCCGCGCGTGGCGCCCTGATCAGCCCGCCGCCCGCGCAACAAGGCGTCACACCCTTCATCCCGCCGCCCGTGGCCATCTCCGATGCCTTCGCCACCATCGCCAGCAGCGGCAACGCCGACGGCCTGATCGAGTTCTGCGAATCGCGCATCGCGACCTTTCCCTACTGGCTGGACCTGGACCGTGAATCCGCCCGCGGCTACGGCATGCTGGGCGAACCCGGCGCCGCCATGCGCCAGGCCGTCGTCCAGAACGCCCTGGCCTTCGTCAAGCGGCTGCCGGGCATCGAACGCCTGGCCTTTTCCGACGGCACGCCGTTCGCCGACGACGCCACCCTGCAATGGCTGGAGAACTGCAAGGCGGAAAGCCAGGGCGGCGCAGGCCCCGCCGACCGATTCAGCCGCGTGCGCCAGCAAGCCCTCGAGGCCCTGGACGCCGGCCGGCAGGACGAGGCCATGCAATGCTATCAGGCGCTGATCGAATCCACCTGGAGCGGGCGCGAACGCTTCCAGGCCCGCCTGGCGCTGGCCGAATTGTTCCTCGGCATGCCGGGCGACGCGGACCTCGTGCCCCTGGTATCCCACCTGGCCGAGGAATGCCGCCAGCGCCAACTGGCCGCCTGGGAACCCAAGCTGGCCCTCCAGGCCTGGCAGCTCGTCCTGCGCGCCGCCCGCCAGGCCCTGGCCGGTCCCGCGGCGGCCGACGACGAGCACCGGCACAAGGCCTGTCAGGAGGCGGCCCGCGAGGCCCTGCGCGAACTGGCCGCCATCGACTTCATCATGGCCTCGAAAAGCCGCTGAATCCCTCTATCCGCCCGGCAGGATGTCGGCATATACGCCTGACCGATCCTGCCGGGCGCATGGCACAATGGCGCGGCGCACCGGAATGCGCCCGACACCCATCGCCGGGAACACGACATGACAATGGGAATGTGGATGCCCTGGCATCCTGAACGCTGGTTCGGCATCGCCTTGTGCATGGGCCTCGCCCTGCCCTTGGGCGGCGTCTTGCTGCATGCCGCCCACCGCCTGGCCGAGGCGCTGGAGGCCGGCTCCGTGCTGCCCGGCGCAGGGCCCGGCCGCCGCCGCATCCTGGCGATTTGGTGGACGGGCGCCCTGGCGCTGGCGGCCGCCTGCGGCGGGTGCTTCGGCGCCACCCCGGCGGCCCTCGCGGCCACGGGCTGCGTGCTGGTCCTGTGGACGCTGGCCTGGATCGATGGCCGCACGGGCCTGCTGCCCGACGGCCTGACGCTGCCCCTGCTGTGGGCGGGCCTGCTGGTGAACCTGGACGATACCTTTGCCTTCCTGCCCGATGCCGTGCTGGGCGCCGTCGCCGGCTACCTGTGCCTGTGGACGCTGTATCTGGTGTTCCTGCGCCTGACCGGGCGCGAGGGCATGGGCTACGGCGACTTCAAGCTGACCGCCGCGTTGGGCGCCTGGCTGGGCTGGCAGGCCCTGCCCGGGATCCTGTTGTCGGCGTCTCTGGGCGGATTGTGCTTTGCCGTGTGGCTGCGCGCGACCGGCCGCGCCGGGGCCGGGCAACACCTGGTCTTCGGGCCGTGGCTGGCCCTGGCCGGCGCCTGGGCCCTGCTGGGCCCGCAGCTCTGAGGCGGTCGCCGCGTTCAGCGACCCCGGCGGCGCCGCGCCGCCAGCGCGCAGGCGCCCCATCCCACGATGCCCCCGCAAAACCCATACACGTGGGCGATGCCGACGATGTGCCCGCCGATCAGGAGTTCCTCGGAGACCGCCGGCCCCTGAATCCATTGCCACAGCATCCAGCCCGCGATCCCGGCCAGCACCCAGCCGGCAATCCGGTCGCCGGCACGCAGCTGCGGCAGCAGGCCCCAGGCGAACAAGCCGTACAGCACACCGGAGAATCCCGCATAATCCGGCACACCGGGCGATGCCAGCCACAAGGCCAGGCCCACCCCCAGGCCCAGCAGCACCAGGCGCGCCCCCAATCCGCGACCGAACACCGCCGGCGCCAGCAGGCCGCACAGCACCACGCCGATGACATTCAACAGGGCATGCGCCCACCCCAGATGCACGAGATGCGCGCTCAGCAGCCGCCACCACTGGCCCTGCGCCAGGGCGGCCCGATCGAAACGCAAGGCCGTGCGAGCCTCGTCGCCCAGCGCGGCCAGGACCAGGAAGGCCGCGCACAATGCAGCCACTGCGGCCCAGACGCGCCGGGGCGGCGGTTGGCCGTCGAACCCATTGGCGATGACCCGGTCCTCCTGGAATCCCGTGGGCGAGTCCGAAGCCATGGTTATTGCGTGATCAGCCGGGCCTCGAAGCGCAGGTTGAAGTTTCTGGGCACACTCGGCTCGTCCAGAGAGTGGCAGCTGGGCATGATCGTTTCCTTAGCGACCCCACCGACGATCTCCCTCACCGACACCGGCAAGTCGGGATTACCCCCGATGGCGAAAATCTGCCAGGGGCCCGCGGCCGATTCCCCATAGAAGGCATAGCTGCCCAGCGCATAGTTTGCGAACTCGGTGATCGGCCCGGTTTTCAGGCCCGCGAAGTGGTCGGCGGGCGACTTCAGGATCGAGACCGTGCCGGCCGGCGAGCGCACGGCGATGCCCAGCGAACCCAGACAGACGCCCTCCCCGCTCATGCGCAGCTGGAATTGATCGACGATCCGGTCGGGGCCGGGCAGCTCGCGGATCAAGGTCACGTGCTCGTAGGGGAAGGCCCCTACGCGCCCGCCCTCTGGCACGGGCTGGGGCGCGAAAGGGTCGCGCTGCCAGCGAGCGAATTCCTCGAACGGCGGGATGTTCACGTCGATCTGGCGGCTGCGTTGCGGATTGCGGCCATAATCCTGCGCCAACGCCACCGCCTTTTGCACGTCCGGCACGCCAAAGCCGTACCAGTCGGAATAGTCCAGGCCCGCGCCATTGCGCTGCCAGCCCAGATTGATGGGGGCCCGCGTGGCGCCATCCACGAGACGGTCGGGCCCGCCCTGCTCATTGTCGGCAACCGGCTTGGTGGTGGACAGGTCCAGCATCGTGCCGTAGGGCTGGGTGCTGCGCAGCGGCACGCGGGCCGGGTAGTCCGCATCGACCTTGCGCGCCGACAGGCGCAGGATGTCACGCACGTCGCGCCAGGACAGATCGGAATTGGCGCTGAGCATGAGGGCCACCACGCCGCTGATGGACGGCGCGGCCGCCGAGGTGCCGTTCATGTAGGTATAGTCGCAAGCCGGGTTTTCGGGCTGGCCGTTGCGCGTGGTCTGGCCGCGATTGAAGGACGTGTTGGCGGTTGCACGGCTGTAGCCGACGGCACAGCCGCGCAGGTCGGTGCTGAACAGGGTGGGGCCATCGTTGTTGACCGCCCCTTCCCCATAATCGCCGCTGTTGCCGTACTCGCCGCCCATGCCCGTGATCCACACGACCGGCCCGGCGCTGCTGTAGCTGCTGCGCATCCCCAGGGCGTTGAGCGCAGCCACCGTGATGGTGTTGGGTTCGAGCGTCTCGGGATCGTTGGCGGGGTTGGTGCAGGGATAATGGTATGGCGCCTGGGACTTGTCCGCATTCAGGTAACGGCAAGGCTCCCCCTCGAACGCATTGCCGGCGGCCTTGACGAAGATCGCCCCGCGCCCATTGCGCAAGGCCTTCATGCTGCGCACGAGGAGGGGGCCCTGCCCGCCCACGCCCGCCTCATAGGGCAGGACGCCCTCGTCCTCGCCATAGGACGCGTTGAACACATGGGCCTGGGCGGACCAGGGCTCGCCGCCGTAGGATTCGAACACCTTGTCCTCTTGCTCGACATAATTGGCGGCGCCCAGCGTCGCCCGGGGCGCCATGCCCATCACGCCCTTGCCATTCTGCGCCGCGGCGATGATGCCCGCCACCGCCGTGCCATGGGCATCGTTCGGATCCTCCGTTGGATAGGGATTGTCGCTGCCGTCCGCCAGGTTGCGCGACATGCCGAAATCGGTATTGGGCAGCAGGTCTTCGTTGTGCAGGTCGGTGCCGCCATCGAGCACCAGCACGCGCACGCCCTGGCCCTTGATGCCCTGGCGATGCACGGGCTCGACATTCAGGTCGACACCGCCGCTGGCGGTGGCCGGAAAACCCGTGAAGAAGCTGGCGGCGTAGTTCAACGCCCACTGATAGGTATAGAGGGGTTCGCTATCCCCCGTCCTGCAGGCGTAGGCACCGGTCTCGGGGCACGCCGACGGCGCGGCGGCGGTCTGCGTGGAGCCGCCCCCGTCGCAGCCGGCCAGCAGCAGCGAAGCCAGGGGGAGTGCGATCAGGAGTCGGGCATGGAGCATGATGTGCTGTTCCTTAACGCGGCGTCTTGCGGCCAAAGACCACGGACAGGCGCACCGTCGCCTGCGGCAGCGCCTGGCTCAGCGCCTCGTAGCCCTCCACGCTTTGCGAAAAGTCGGCGAATTTCACCAGCGTGATGCCCGTGGGCGCAAAGCGCCGCACCGACACCGGCTGCGGCTGCACCATGCGCAACTGCACGTCCAGATCGGCCTCGTCGGCATCGGCCACCATCACCTCGTGACGGCTGATGCCCACCGCGCCCTGCGCATTGAGCAGGAACGTGCCCTGGCCGCCGTCGGGCACGCCCGGCAGCACCCGCAATTCCGTGCCATCGATGGTGGCGCTGGGCAGTTCGCCCAATTGCGCGATCTCGTCGGCCGTGAGCTTCTGGCCCAGTTCGTAGGCGCCGGCCGGCGCCGCCACACCCAGGCCCAGCGCCAGGGCCAGGCTACCCCCGAAGCGGATCATTTGTTGATGAATGTTCATGTGAGTTCCTTTCGTCAGTGCGTCGTTTGATGAAGATGCAAGCGCGTCAGGCGGGGCGGGCCGAGCAGGTTTCACCCGCCCTGGCCACCCCCGGTTTCATTGCGTGATGATACGGGCCTCGGTCAGCAGGGAGAACCCCGCCCCCGGTACGCATTTGTCCGGTGGCGGCGGATTCTTCGGATCGCCAACCGGAGGATCCTGCTTATCCGGGTCAACCGAAAACGCCAGAATTTCCCAGGCGCCCGCCGCGGCTTCGCCATAAAAGGCGAAGCTGGCCAGCCCATAGTTGCGGAAATCGGCGGCCGGCAGGCCCAGTTCCACCACCTGATCGTTCGGCAGCCTCAACAGGGACACCGTCCCCGCCGGGGAACGCACCGCGATCCCCACGGCGCCCAGGCAGACGCCCTCGCCCGTCAGACGCACCTGAAAGGCGTCGACCACGCCCTCGCCGCCTTCGAGCGTGCCGATGGTCGCGACCTTCCTGTAAGGAAAAGCCGGAAGATCGGCGTCCGGTGTCCCATCGGGGGCCGGCGCCAGATTGTTCCGCCAGAACATGACGCCCGTGAACTTGCCGGGAATCCGCACGTCGCCGAGGCGGCTGCGTGCCGGATCGCGGGCGTATTCCCGCGCCAGGGCCACGGCGCGCTGGGCATCGGGCACGCCGAAGCCATACCAGTCGGAATACTCCAGTCCGGCGCCATTGCGCTGCCAGCCCAGGTTCAGGGGTGCGGCCGTGCTGCCATCCTTGAAGTCTGCGGCGCTGCCCTGGTCGGCCGTCATGGCGTTCGTCACCAAGTCGAGCCGCGCACCATAGGCGGCCTTGCCCGGCGCCGGACTGCGGTCCTGGTAATCGGCGTCGACCTTGCGCGCCGACAGGCGCAGGATGTCGCGCACGTCGCGCCACGACAGATCCGGATTCGCACTGAGCATCAGGGCCACTACGCCGACGATTGTCGGCGCGGCCGACGAGGTGCCGTTCATGTAGGCATAGTCGCAATTGGGGTTGTCGGGCACCCCATTGCGGCTGGATACCCCGACCATGAAATCGGTGTCGATCTCGTCCTCAGGCAGGGTGGCCTTGTGCTGACTGGCACCCCGGTCACAACCCGCCACGTCGGTGGTAAATAGGGTGGGGCCATCGGCGACATCGGTGCCGCCCTCGCCATAAACGCCCAGCTTGCCACCCTCCCCGCCCATGCCGGTGATCCACATGACTGGGCCCGCACTGCTGTAGCTGCTGCGCTGGCCACGGGCGTTCAGCGCCGCCACCATGATCGTATTGGACTCGAGCGCCTCGACGTCATTGGCGGGATTCTCGCAGGTATGGAATTGGGCGTCATCGATCCGGCACACCCGATGCTTGGCGAAGTCGTTGCCCGCCGCCTTGACGAAGACCACACCCTTGCCGTCGCGCAGGTTCTTCAGGCCTCGCACGGCGTAGGTGTCGACCTTCCCGCCCTTGGTGTCATAGGCCTCGAGTGCATCGCTCTTGCCATACGAGGCGTTGATGACGTGGGCCTTGCGCGACCAGTCGGCGCCGCCATAGGCCAGGAAAATGTTTGACGGATCGTCGGACACCGGCGGCTCGATCAGATTGGCCGCGCCCAGGACTGCCCTGGGAGCGATACCCATCACGCCCTTGCCGTTCTGGGCCGCGGCGATCATGCCGGCCACGTTGGTTCCGTGGGATTGCTCCGGATCCTCGGGATTGATGGGATAGGGGTCGGACGTCTGCGTCACGAAATTCCACGACATGCCGTAGTCGGCATTCGGCGCCAGGTCCTCGTTCCTGAAGTCCGTCCCCGAATCCAGCACCAGCACATTCACGCCCTGGCCCTTGATGCCCTGCCGATGCACAGGCTCGACGTTCAGGTCCAGGCCGCCGCCGAACGTCTCGGGGTATGCGCGAAAGAAGCTGGCGGCATAGTTCAGAGCCCACTGAAATGTATATAGAGGCTCGCCCTCGCCCGTTTTGCAGGCATAGAGGCCGGTCTCGGGGCAGGCCGGTTGTGGCGCGCCTGCGCTTTGCGTGGAACTGCCGTCGCAGCCGGCCAAAGCCAGCGCCAGCGGCAGGCCCATGCCGTATCGTTTCATGCTGCGATGGATGTTCATTGCAAGTCTTCCGTCGGTTGATGGAGCCCGCAAGCCCGCAATTCTGCGAATCATGTCGCCCGTATGGTTGATGGCTGCGAGACCCCAGAGTCGTTTCATTGCTTGATGATACGGGCCTCGGCGAGGAACTGGAATGCGCGTGGATCACCGCCACCGTCCAAAGCTGAGCACAACGCCGGGTCGGCAGGCGGCGTGTCGGGGTTCGACGCGACCGCCAGGATCTGCCAGTCGCCGGCGGCGGGCTCGCCATAAAAGGCGTAGCTGCCCACGGTGTAATGCTGGGCGTTGGAATAGCTGGAGCTGATCAGCGCGAAATGATCGAGGGGCTGCTTCAGCAGGGACACCGTGCCCGCCGGCGAGCGCACGGCGATCCCCACGGAACCCAGGCAGACGTTCTGCTGGCTGAGGCGCACCTGGAACTCGTCGGCCACCCCGTCGCCGCCCGGGAACGTCGCAATCTGGGTGACTGTTTCATAAGGAAAGCCGACGTCCTTGAACCTATCATCGCCCGGCTGCGGCGCGGCGCGCGGCGTGTCCTTGTGCCAGAAGGCGACTTCCTTGAAGGGCTCGAAACGCACATCGTGGCCACGCCCCAGGGCCGGGTCGCGGGCGTATTCCTGGGCCAGCGCGACCGCCCGTTGCGTATCGGGCACGCCGAAGCCGTACCAGTCGGAATACTCGAGGCCGGCGCCGTTTGTCTGCCAGCCCAGGTTCAGCGGCACCGCGCTCGCGCCCGCCACGATATCGGCCGCCGCGCCCGGCGCCGCGAAGCTGTGGTCCGTCAAATCGAACAGCGCGCCGTAGGCGGGTTCGCCCAGGGCCGGACTGCGATCGGGGTAGCCGATATCGACCTTGCGCGCCGACAGGCGCAGGATGTCGCGCACGTCGCGCCACGACAAATCCGGATTCGCGCTGAGCACCAGGGCAACCACGCCTGAAATCGTCGGCGCGGCCGACGAGGTGCCGTTCATGTACGTATAGTCGCAGTTGGGATTGTCGGGCACGCCGTTGCGGCTGGACTTGCCCACCATGAAGTCGGTCACGATGTACCGCGCGGGGTCCAGGTTTGCCTCGTACTGGCTGAAACCGAGCGAGCAGCCGCTGATGTCCGTGGTGAAGATCGTCGGCCCGTCCACGGGGCCGTTGCCCTCGCCATAGACGCCGCCCCTGCCGGATTCGCCGCCCATGCCGGTGATCCACACCACCGGCCCGGCGCTGCTGTAGCTGCTGCGTTGCCCGCGCGCATTGAGCGCCGCCACCGCGATGACGTTGGGTTCGAGCATTTCGATGTCGTTGGCGGGATTGACGCAAGGGGACCGGGCCTGCCCGACCGGCATACAGCGGAATCCCAGTCCGCCAAGGTTGAAACTGCCGAAATAGTTGCCCGCCGACTTGACGAAGACGATGCCCTTCTGGGCGCGCAGGCCTTTCAGGGATCGTATCGCCGCGGTATCGATCGCGGTGCCTTGCTCGTAGGGTTCAGCGTAAATGCCTTTGCCATAGGACGCATTGATGACGTGCGCCTTGCTGGACCAGTCGCCGCCGCCATAGGCCTCGAACAGGGTGGCGGCATCCGCGATCGCGACCACGGCGGCATCGAGCAGGTTGGCGGCGCCCAGCGACGCCCGCGGCGCGATGCCCATGACGCCCTGGCCGTTCTGGGCCGCCAGGATGGTCCCGGACACCGCCGTGCCGTGGGCGCTTTCGGGGGCCTTGAGCTCGGTTTCAGAGGGAAAGGGATCGGACGTCTGCGTGAGCAGATTGCGGGACAGGCTGGGATCGGCGTTCGGCGCCAGGTCCTCGTTGCGAAAATCGACGCCCGAATCCAGCACCAGCACGTTCACGCCCTGGCCCTTGATGCCTTGGCGATGGACGGGTTCGACGTTCAGGTCTAGGCCGCCGTCCGATACGTCGGGCGTGCCGCTGAAAAAGCTGGCGACGTGGTTCAAGGCCCACTGGAAGGTGTAGAGCGGCTCGGTTTCGCCCGCCTTGCAGGCGTGGGGGCCGGTCTCTGGGCAAGTGGCCGCGGCCTGCGGAGACGAGGAAGAACCGCTGCCGTCGCAACCAGCCAGTATCAGCAGGCTGATGGGCAGTAGGGCGAGTCGTCGCATGGGGCTCCTTTGCATGTGTAACCGATATGTATTCAAAGTGTTGCTGATGTTACCGTATAAGTCAATGGGTCTTTGGCCGGATGCCGGGCCGCCCGCATGGCGCGCCCAGGGCCGGCGCCGCAATAGCGGCCTACAGCACCAGTTGATTGATTTCGATGATGGGCATCATCACGGCCAGCACGATCACCAGCACGATGCCGCCCATGATGAGGATCATCAGGGGTTCGAGGATCGCCGTCATCGTCATGGCGCGACGCTCGAGGTCGGTGGACATCACGGTCGCCGCGCGCGACAGCATGGCGGGCAGTTCGCCGGTGCGCTCGCCGCTGCCGATCAGATGGATCAACAGCGGCGGGAAGATCTGCTGCGCCAGCAAGGCCCGGGCCAGCGGACTGCCTTCGCGCACGCGGTTGGTGGCATCGGCCACGGCGGCTTGCAGCCGCCGGTTGCCCAGGGTGCGGCGCGACGCCTCGAGGGCGGTCAGCAGGGGCACGCTGCTGGCCGTCAGGATCGCCAGCGTCGCCGAAAAGCGGGCCACGTCCACCCCCAGCGCGTAGCGCCCGAACACCGGCAGGCGCAGCACCCGGGCATGCCAGGCCAGGCGCGCCGCGGGCCGGCGCAGGTGCAGCCGCCACAGGATGAACAGCACCGCCATCCCGGCCAGGGTGGCCAGCCCCCAATGGCGGGCGAAATCGCTGGCCGCCAGCATCATGCGGGTGAGCAGGGGCAGCGCCTGGTGCGCCTGTGAAAAGGCGCCGACCACCTGCGGCACCACATAGCTGAGCAGGAAAATCACAATGCCGATGGACACCAGGGTGACCATGCCGGGATAGATGAAGGCGGTCAGCACCTTGTTGCGCAATGCGCTGCGGCTCTCGATGTAGTCGGCCAGGCGCTCGAGCACCTGCGCCAGGTCGCCGGACTGTTCGCCGGCATCGACCAGGGCCGTATAGATCTCGGGAAAGTCGCGCGGATGGGCGGCCAGCGCCTGGCCGAACCGCAGCCCGGCGCGGACATCGTCGCGCACCTGGGCCAGCACCCGCGCCACGTGGCGGCGCTCGGCCTGCTCGAACGTGGCCCGCAGCGCGGCCTCCAGCGGCAGGCTGGCCGACAACAGGCTGGCGAGCTGGCGCGTGAGCCAGCCCAGGTCGGCGTCGCTGATGCGGGCCCGGGCCACCCAGGCCTGGCGGCCGCGGCCGCGCGCCTCGGACACCGACAGCGGCAGCAGCCCGCGCGCGCGCAGCGCCTGGCGCGCGCCGCGTTCGCTGTCGGCGTCCAGCATGCCGCGCTCGCTGCGGCCGCCGGCGTCCAGGGCTTCGTACTGGTAGGTAGGCATGGCCCGGTCCTATCGACTCATTGCTCGCGCGTGACGCGCAGGACTTCCTCGAGCGAGCTGACGCCCTGGACCACCCAGCGCTGCGCGTCGTCGTACAGGGAGCGCATGCCCGCGCGGCGCGCGGCGCTGCGCAAGGCCTGCTCGCCCTCGCCCTCGTGGATCAGCGTCCGCAGCCCGTCATCCAGCACGAAAAGCTCGTGCACCCCCGTGCGGCCGCTATAGCCCGTATGGCTGCAGGCCGCGCAGCCTGCGGGATTCCACGCCGCCGTGCCGTCCGCCTGCGGCACCCGGCAATGCGCGCACAGTTTGCGTACCAGACGCTGTGCCAGCACGCCGCGCAGCGTCGAGGCGAGCAGGAAGGGCTCGACCCCCATGTCGATGAGCCGCGTCACCGCCGACACCGCATCGTTGGTGTGCAGGGTGGCCAGGACGAGGTGGCCGGTCAGCGAGGCCTGCACCGCGATCTCGGCCGTTTCGAGGTCGCGGATCTCGCCCACCATGATGACGTCCGGATCCTGGCGCAGGATGGCCCGCAGGGCCGAGGCGAAGCTGAGGTTGATGCGGGCATTGATCTGTGTTTGGCCAATGCCGGGCAGATCGTATTCGATGGGATCCTCGACGGTGAGGATGTTGGTGGTGCCCGCATCCAGGCGGCCCAGGGCGGCGTACAGGGTGGTGGTCTTGCCGCTGCCGGTGGGCCCGGTCACCAGCACGATGCCGTGCGGCAGGTGGATCAGGGCATCCAGGCCCTGCAGCACGTCGGGCGCCATGCCCAGGCGTCCGAGTTCCAGCCGGCCGGCCTCCTTGTCGAGCAGGCGCAGCACCACGCGCTCGCCATGGCCGGTGGGCAGCGTGGACACCCGCACGTCGATGGCGCGGCCGCCCACGCGCAGGGCGATGCGGCCATCCTGCGGCATGCGCTTTTCCGCGATATCGAGGTTGGCCATGATCTTGATGCGGGACACCAGGGCGTTGTGCAGGGCGCGGCGCGGGCTGACGATGTCGCGCAAGGTGCCGTCCACCCGGTAGCGCACGATCGAGTGGGTCTCGAAGGCCTCGAGATGGATGTCGCTGGCCTGGTCGCGCACCGCCTGGGTGAACAGCGCGTTGATCATGCGGATGATGGGCGCATCGTCGCTGGTGTCGAGCAGGTCCTCGATTTCCGGCATGTCCTGCATCAGCCGGTCCAGGTCGATCTGGCTGGCGGCGGCGTCCACCACCGAGGCCGCGTCATCCGTGCGCGCGTAAGCGGCCGCCAGCAGCGTGTCCAGTTCGGCATCTGACACGCGGCGCTGCGGCAGGCTGCCGTAACGGCGCCGGATCTCGGCGAGCGCCCAGGCCGGGGTGCGCTCGGACACCGTCAGCGACGGCCCGGCCGTACCGGCCTGGATCAGTGCGCGGTGGCTGCGCGCCCACGCATACGGCAAGCGCGCCATCAGTGCGCCTCCGACGCCTCGCCCGGCGTGGGGACGGCCTGCGGCGTGGCCGGCACCGCTGCGCCGGGGGCCTCTGGGCGGCGCAGGTCCAGCAGGCCGCTGGCCGGATCGCGCTGGATCGGCGGCAGGCTGGCCCCCGTGGAGCCGGGCATCAGCCAGGACGAGGATACGGGCATGTTGATCTGTGCCGCGCGCATGTAGTTGTAGCGGTCCAGGGTCAGGCGCGCCCCATCCTGGGCGGTGCGCACGATGTGCGGACGCAGAAAGAGCATCAGGTTGGTCTTGGAATGCGCGCGCTTTTGATATTTGAAGAGATTGCCCAATACGGGGATGTCGCCTAGCAAGGGGACCTGGCTGGTGCTGTCGTCGATGATGTCCTCCAGCAGGCCGCCCAGGATGATGATCTGACCGTCGTCCACCAGCACCTTGGTCTCGAGCGCCCGCTTGCGTGTGATGATGCGGTTCTCGGTGGATGAGGCCCGGTCGATGCTGCTGACCTCCTGGTACAGCGAGAGCTTGACCGTGCCACCCTCGGAGATCTGGGGGCGGATGCGCAGCGTCAGGCCGACGTCCTCGCGCTGTACCGTCTGGAAGGGGTTGCTGGCGCCGTCGCCCGATGTGGTGTAGCTGCCGGTGACGAAGGGCACGGTGCTGCCCACGATGATGCTGGCTTCCTCGTTGTCCAGCGTCATCAGGTTCGGGGTCGACAGCACGTTCACGCCGCCCTGCTGCTGCATGGCGCGCGCCAGCACACCCAGGTTGACCAATTCGGTGCCCAGCACGTTCACGGTGCCGCGCACCATGCCGGCGCTGAGTCCCGCCCCCAGCGCGTCGATGGTGGTGGTGGGGTTGGCGACCGCGGTGCCCAGCCCCGAGCCGCCGAGATTGGCCCCGCCGAAGAACGCCGTGCCCCCATCGGCCAGGCTGTTGCCGCCGGCGGACCATTGCAGGCCGAATTCGGCCGCCTTGTCGGCATTGACCTCGACGATCAGACTTTCGATCAGCACCTGGGCGCGGCGCTGGTCGAGCATGTCGATGACTTCGCGCAAGCTGCGGTAGAGCGGATCGGGCGCCGAGATGATCAGCGTATTGGTGGTGGGATCGGCCTGGACGGTCGCCCCGCCCGCCGTGAAGGCCACCGACGACGATGACAGGCCGACACTGTCCATCATGGCCGGCGTGATCAGATTCGACTGGCCGGCATCCCGCCCCGAGCCGCCCGACAGGCCCGCCATGGCGCCGCTGCCGGTGGTGCGTCCGCCCGTCTGCGAAAAGGGTGAGGTCCCGCCGCCCAGGCTGGACTCCGTCCCCCCCGTTCCCGTGCCGCCGCCGCGCCCGGAGAGCGCGCCGCGCAACACCTCGGCCAGGTGCGTGGCCTGGGCGTTGCGCAGATAGACGACATGCAGGTTGCCGGCGCGGGATTCGGGCGTGTCGATGCGCAGGATCAGGTCGCGCGCCAGGCGCAGGCGTTCGGGGGTGCTGGCGCGCACCAGCACCGTGTTGCTGCGCGGATCGGCCACGACGACGACCGACTGGCGCCCCGCCCTGCCGGCCGCCGCCGTCCCGCCTTCCGACAGGAGCTGCTGCGCCAGCGCGGCAACGTCCAGGGCGACCCCGTACTCGATCGGAATCACATCGGTGTTGACCGCCATCGGCGTATCGATGCGCGCGATGACCTGGGCCACCCGCTCGATATTGTCCGCATAGTCGGTGATGACCAGCGTGTTGCTGCCGGCCTCGGCGACGATCGTATTGTTGGGGGTCACCATGGGCCGCAGGACGGGCACCAGATCGCCGGCGTTTTCATAATGCAGGGAAAACACGCGGGTGACGAGTTCCCCCGATGCGTCCGAGCCGGCCGCGCCCACGACCGCGCCGCCTTGCGTCTTGGCGTCGGCCTCGGGCACGACGCGATTGACGCCGTCGACGTCGACCACGGCGAAGCCCTGCATGCGCAGGGCCGCCAACAGCATGGCGTAGGCGGTATCCCTGTCGACGGGCGTATCCGACACCAGGGTGAGCTGGCCCTTGACGCGCGGATCGACCACGAAATTACGGCCGGTGAACTGCGCCAGCGCGCGCACCACGCCGTGCAGTTCGGCCTCGTTGAAGTTCAGCATGGTGCGCGGGCCCGCCGATGCCGCCGAGGCGGATTCCGGCGTGGCATGCGCGGGGCGCTCCGGGATGGGCGGCAGATTGCGCGGCCGCGCAGCGGGTGCGGGCGCCGAGGGCGTATAGCGCTCGGCGGCCTGCGGCGCCTCGGAACCCACAGCCGTGAAAACCGTGATCGGGGATTCGCGATCCTGCGTGGCCTGGGGGACGGCGCAGCCCGCCAGCAGCACGGCGAGCAGCGGCAGGGCCAGCCGCCGGCACATGCGGACGCGGACACGGGGTTGGACGACAGGGGCTGGGCTCATCTTCATCGACAGTTAAAAATCAGGATACAAATGCAAATCTTTGCCATCAAACCACGGATAGCCTGATCGGCACAATGCAGGGCTGCCCCAAATGCGGCTTCATGACATCAACGCAGCCGCAAGGCGACCTCGCCGGTCTCGCCGGCACCCGGGCCCAGCACGTCGAGCACCCCGCGCAAGGCCGCGCGCACATCGGGCCCCGACGAGGCATCCGCGCGCGCGCGCCCGTCGAAGCTCAGCCGGCCGCCGCGAGGCAGCCGGCCGCGGCCCTCGATCAACAGGGGACCGCGCTCGGTCTGGACCGTGAACTGCAGCGCGCCCTCGTCGATCTGGTCGGCGGCGAGCGTATAGTCGCCAAAGGGGCGGATGCGGCTGAGCGACGAGGATGCCTGCTGCCAGCGCGCCGTCAGCAGGCGCGAGCCGCCTTGCGCCGGCACGGCGCCGCCGCCGCCGCGCAGCAGCAGGTCCGGCCATTCGATCGAGAGCGCCCCACCCGGATCGAGCGTATTGAACAGGGGATGCAACGTCGTCAGCACGGAGGCGGGCAACTGCAGGGACTGTCCCGTCAAGCGCACGCCGCGCCAGGTGGCGGACAGCGCCACGGGACCGCGCAGCCAGGCGTGCTGCACCACCAGCACAGGCGCCGGATCGAACTGCAGCCGCCATTGCGCCAGGCCGGGCACGGTGCGCCGCAAGCCCGGCACGCCCACCGCCAATTGCGCCTTGGCCGCCCAGATGGAACCGCTGGCATCGACCACCACGACCGGGGAATTTGCCGGAATCCAGGCCATGACCCAGCGCGCGGGCAGCACCCACAAGGCTGCGCCCGCCGCCACGCACAGCAGCAGCACGACCGCGAGGATGCGCGCCGCGGGCCTCACGCGGCCTCCGCCAGGACCAGCAGGATCTCGCCGCTGAGCCGGCCGGGGCGTTCGCGCCCCGCAACCAGGCTGCGCCCCAGATCGAGTTCGAGCACGCGCAGGGACGCGATGTCGGGCAGCCCCGCCAGCCATTCCAGGACTTGCGCGGCCGGTGCGTCGTCGAACCGGATACGCCACTGCGCAACGGCATCGCTGTCGGCGCCCGGTCCCTGCGCCGCCAGGCCGGCATCCAGGCCTGCGCCGCGCAAGCTCGCGGCCAGCGCCTCGCCCGCCTCGGCGGCCGACAGCTGTCCGCGCCGCACCTGGCCCAGCGCCTGGGCTTCGCGTATCACGGCATCGAGCTGCGCCGCACGCGCCTGCAGGCCCGGCAAGCCGGCCTGGGCGCGCTCGATCGTGCGCAGCGCGGGCGACAGGGCCAGCGTCCAAAGCACCGCCGCCAGCAGCACTGCCGCCATCGCCAGCAGCAGGCGCTTTTCCCGCTGGCTGCGCGCCGCCCACAGGGCGGCGCACCGGGCGCAGACGGCATCGATCCCGTTGCGCCAGCGCGCCACGCCCTGCGCCATCCGGCCGCGCGGACTCATCGGGCCCCCTGTGCGGCGGCCGGCGTGGTCCGCCGGGCATGCCAGACATGGGGCTGCACGGGGTCTTTCTCGATGTGGATCTGCTGCACCGAGGCCGCCTGCGCCAGCGCCGCCTCGTTGGCCGGCGGCACGTAGCCCTCGGCCAGGATGAGGCTGAGCGTGCCTTGGCGGTACGCCACCGAGCGCACATGGCCCTGCGCAAAACCCAGCACCTGCGCCGCGGCCCGTGCCAGCGGCATGAAATCATCCTGACCCGAACCGCCAAAGGCCTGCCGGCGGGCATCGCGTTCCTGCATGGCCTGGCGCAAGGGATCGATGATGACCGGAATCTGCGGAAAGGCCTGCGCCACCGCGGCCTGCATCGAATCCTGCAAGTGCCGCATCCGGGCATCCAGCCGGGCCGCGTACGCATTCAGGCCCAACAGCCACACCGCGCATGCCAGGCCCGTCCATGCCAGCGGGCGACGCCAGGCCCCCAGGCCGCTGGCCGGACGCAGGCCTTCCTCGGCCAGGGACCAGCGCGGCAGGGGCGCCAGCCACCTCGGCCCCACGGGCAGCGACAGCGGAACGTCTGGATCGTCCTCGGCCCGGACGGCCAGGGCCTGCGGCAACAGCGCGTCGACGCGCAGGCCCACGCCGGCCAGCGCCATCCAGGCGGCTCGCAAGGCGTCGCGCGCGGCCCAGGCGACCTGGACCGAGCCATCGTCGGCGCGCGGACCGTGCGCCACGACCAGTTCGTCGAGCTCGGACAGCGCCATGGGCTCCACACTGCTCAAAACCGCGGCGCGCAGACGGGCGGCCCCGACCGGCGGCACCGTGACCCGGGCACTGATCGCATCCGTATCGCGCAAAATGCCGACCACCGGTATGCGCGGGTACAGCGCGCCCAGCGAACGCAGCGGCAGTTCGCCGCCGCGCAGCAATTGCCCATCGCGGCCGATCAGCGCGAACGCCACGACGCCGTCCGGGTCCAGCTCGGGCAAAGAAGGCAAGGCCAGCCGCAGTTCTTGTCTCATGATCTTTATGGATAAGCGATCCAGCGCACGCTGGATCGCCCTTGTTCGTCGCGATGCAGCAATGCCCGCAAGGCGACTATGGTAGCACCGACCCGCGCTTCGCCGGCCACCCGGAACCACTGGCTGCGCACCACCACCCGCTGGCCGCCGTCCGCGCCGCTGCGCCGCAGCCGGTTGATGAAATCCCCGCGGTTGGTAAACCATAGTCCGCGGTCCCGCTCGCGCAGCAGCGCGCGGGCAGCCGCCAGATCCACCCCCTCGATCGCCATGGCGAGCACCTCGGGCGAGCTGGTGTTGACATTGATCTGCGAGGCATCGGGCAAGACCGTCAGATAAGGCTGCAGCACGCGGACATGCTCGGGCGTGAAGCCCTCCAGGGCGGCCAGGTCCTCCACCGCGCGCAGCGCCAGCGCCAGTGGCGGCCGGTCCTCGGCGGCCTGGCTCTGGGCCACCCGCTGGGCCGCCGTGGCCGCCAGCGCCGGTTCCAGCCGCAGCCACTGCAGCAATTGTTCCAGCCCATGCAAGGCCTGCGGGTCGATGCGGCCTTTGTGCGACAGGCTGGACAGATTGAACTTGCCCTGTTCGTCTTCGATCTGCCCGGACAGCAGGATGCGGCCCGGATCCTCGGCCGGCCCCACGGGCAGGTCGATCACGGGATGCGACCAGAGGCCGTCGAGCCGCGTGGTTGCGCTGCGTTCCGCATCCATGCGCAGCACCACGCGCGACCAGTCCAACGCGCCGCGCAGGGCCCAGGCGGCCTGCGCGCGGTCGCGTTGCATGGTCAGTTCAGCCGCCAGCACGCCCTGGCGCTCGATCAAGGCGGTCGCCATCGCGGCGGCGGCGATGACGACCAGCAGCGCGGCGACGATCGCCACGCCGCGCTGCGACCCGGGGACCGAAGACACGCGCCGCCGCCTCATCCCAGCACCACGACCTTGCGGTAAGGCATGACCTCGTCCGCGCCCTGGCGACGAATGGTGATCTCGACCCCGGTATAGGCGTCGGCCGTGGAAGGAATGCCCTGCGTCTGGCCGGCCGCCACCCAGCCCAGGCCGGGGCGCCAGAACCGGACCGTCCAATCGGCCACACGCTCGACCACCGGCACCGGCGCCTGCGCCTCGGCCGGCGCGACCGCGAAGCCGGCCGGGCCCGCGGCGCGGTACAGCACACCGTCCTTCAGATACCAATGCAAGGCCTGCCAGCGTCCCTCGCCCGCCGCGCGCAGGATCCGCAGACCCGTATCCGGCGACCAGGCGATGCCCGGCAATGCCAGCCCGGGATGGTCCTGCGCGCTGGAGGCCAGGCCGGCGGGCGGCGGCGCGGCGGGCGGCAGCACATCGGCGCCCGCATGCAGCAGCACGTCGCGCTCCAGCTGCGAGAGCGCATGGACGATGGACAGGGTGTCCCGGGCCCGGGCGTCCAGGCGTTCGCCGCCCTGCTGCATGGCGTCCAGGCCGCGCCACGAGATCAGACTGAGCAAGGCCAGCAGCGTCAAGGCCACCAGCACTTCGATCAGGGTAAAGCCCTGCGGGCGATGCGGGCGGCTCATTGCAGGCTGGAGGCCAGCCCGTCGATCCGGGCCAGCACAGGGCCGTTCGCCATGCGCACGCTGACGCTGACCCGGCGAAAGCGCAAATTCGGCGTGGCTTGCACCCACTGCTCGCACAACAGGGGCATGCCCCCCTGGGGGCACGGCTGGCTGTGGCGGCCCACGGACGGAAAAGCGCCCTGCAGCCGCATCTCGGCCAGCAGATTGCCGGCGGCCTGCAAGGCCAGGCTGCGTTCCTGCAGGTTGCGCACACCGTTGGTACCGATCCCCAAAGCGCGGATCGATGCCGCCAAGGCGACGGCGACGATGGCCAGGGCCACCAGGACCTCGACCAGGGTGAAGCCGCCGGCCCGCCGCCGGGCGCTCATGGCCGCACCACGAAATGGCCGTCGCCCAGGCGGGCGATGTGTGCCCCGTACGCCCCTGAGCGCAGCTCGACCTGAAAGGGTGCATGAACCCATTCGGTATCGAACACAAGGTCCGTGCCTGAGGGAATGTGCACCTCGATGGCCGCCCCGTCCGGCCAATCGCGCCGCCGCAAGGCCGTGTTCGCCTGGGACAAGGGCGGCTGTTGCGCCCGCGCGCGCGCCGCCAGGCGCGGCGACAGGACCAGGGAGCCGGGCAGGCGCGCAAAGCCATAGCCTTGCGCATCGTACGTCCAGACAATGGGCTGGCCGCCCGTGCGCGCCTCGACCTGGGCCAGGGCGAACAAGCGCGCCAGGCGCTGTGCCTCGTGTCGCAGCGCGCGCTCGCCCTCATGGCCGAAGGCCGCCACACTGGCCAGGCCGGTGGCGATCCCGATGATCAGCAACACCACCATCATTTCGAGCAGGCTGAAGCCTGCCTGGGTCCCAGGGCCTGTCGACGCCCTAGTCCCCCCAGGAGCCGACGTCCGCATCGAAGCCCTCGCCCCCGGCTTGCCGATCGGCCCCCAGGGAAAACACATCGATCTCGCCATGCACGCCCGGATTCAGGTATTGATAGGGGGTGCCCCAGGGATCATTGGGCAGCCGGTCCATATAGCGCGTGCCCTGGCCTTGCGCGTCGCCCAGCAGCGCGGCGAGGCCTTGCTCGCTGGAGGGATAGCGCCCATGGTCCAGCCGATAGAGCTTGAGCGCCTGCATGATCGCGCCGATGTCCTGCCGCGCCGCGATCACGCGGGCCTGGTCGGGACGGTCCATGACGTTGGGCACGATCAGGGCGGCCAGGACGCCCATGATGACCACGACCACCATGATCTCGATCAGTGAAAAACCCCGTTGCAAGCGGGCGTAACGGTGTCGGCGCAGGACACGGGAGCGAGTCTGGGTCATGGCGTGATACTTGAAGTCACGGGCATTCGATGGAAAAATCATGTTACTTGTGGCGAAGGAGGAAGGTCAATGCGCGCTCCGTTCCAACAGGCCGCGCCCTGGTTCGTGCAGCGCGGCCCCGGCATCCTGCAGGCGGCCTCGGCCCTGGCGCTGGCGGCCGGCATCGGCCTGTGGGGCGCCCTGCTGCTGGCGCCGCGCCCGGCGCCGGTGCCGCCGGCGCTGGCCGCGGCCGACACGCAGGGCCATGGCGTGGATTCCGTCATCGGCTGGTTCGGCGGCGGCAGTGCACGCCTGCGGCTGACCATCGTGGGCCTGATCGCCTCGGGCCGGGACGGCGCCGCCCTGCTGTCCATCAACGGCGCGCCGCCGCGCGCCTATCACGTCGGCCAGACGCTGGTCCCGGGCGTGATCCTGTCCGATGTGCTGCCCGGCGCGATCACGATCGAGCAGGACGGCCTGGCCGAAGACATCGCCATGCCCCGGCAACACGCCCCCATTGAAGGATTCGTGCCGGCGGACGCCGGCACGACAAGGCCTCATTCGAACTAGCCGCGCGGCGACCCGGTCGAATGCGCCCGGACGCCCGCGGCCTGGGTCGCGGGCGGACCCGCGGATCAGGGCACGTTGCGCAGCGGCGCGCCGGAATAGAGTTGGCGCGGGCGGCCGATCTTGTAGTCGGGATCCGACAGCATCTCGTTCCATTGGGCAATCCAGCCCACCGTGCGGGCCAGGGCGAAGATCGCCGTGAACAGCGAGGTCGGGATACCGACTGCACGTTGCACGATACCCGAATAGAAGTCGACGTTCGGGTAGAGCTTGCGCTCGACGAAGTACGGATCCTCGAGCGCGATGCGCTCGACCTCCATGGCCAGCTTGAACAGCGGGTCGTTATGCAGCCCCAGCGCGTCGAGCACCTCGCGGCAGGTTTCCTGCATCATCTTGGCGCGCGGGTCGTAGTTCTTGTAGACGCGGTGGCCAAAGCCCATCAGGCGCACGCCCGAGTTCTTGTCCTTGACCTGCTCCATGAACTCGCCGACCTTGGCCACGCCGCCCTGGGCCTGGATGTTTTCCAGCATGTTCAGGCAGGCCTCGTTCGCGCCGCCGTGGGCGGGCCCCCACAGGCACGCCACGCCGGCCGCAATGGCCGCGAACGGGTTCGTGCCCGAAGAACCGCACAGGCGCACCGTCGAGGTCGAGGCGTTTTGCTCGTGGTCGGCGTGCAGGATGAAGATGCGGTCCAGCGCGCGCTCGACCACCTCGTTGACGTGGTAATCGTCGCAAGGCGTAGCGAACATCATGCGCAGGAAATTGCCCGTGTACGACAGATCGTTCTTGGGATAGATGAAGGGCTGGCCCAGGGAATGCTTGTAGGCCATCGCCACCAGCGTGGGCATCTTGGCGATGAGCCGGATGGCCGAAACCTCGCGATGACGCGGATTGGTGATGTCCGTCGAGTCGTGGTAGAAGGCCGACAGCGCGCCCACCAGGCCGGTCAGCACCGCCATCGGATGGGCGTCGCGCCGGAAGCCCTGCAGGAAGGTGTGCATCTGCTCGTGCACCAGCGTGTGATGCGTCACCAGGTCGTCGAAATCGGCCTTCTGGCGGGCATCGGGCAGCTCGCCGTTGAGCACCAGGTAGCAGATCGTCAGGAAGTCGCACTTTTGCGCGAGCTGGTCGATGGGATAGCCGCGATACAGCAGCTGGCCCTTGTCGCCGTCGATGTAGGTGATCGCCGATTCGCACGCGGCCGTCGACAGGAAGCCCGGGTCGTACGTGAACATCCCGGTCTGGCCGTACAGTTTGCGGATATCGACCACGTTCGGGCCCACAGTACCCTCGTAGACGGGGAATTCGACGGACGGGCTGCCGTCCGAGAACGATAGCGTGGCTTTTTTATCGGATAACTGCATGTCGGGTCTTCCTTAAAGTGATATCGCTTTCATTTGCTCGACCAGCCGGCGGATGTCGGGGTCGTCGTAATCCCCCGACAGATCGGCGCGGCCCAGCAGCACATCGAGCAGTTCGTTGTCGCCCATTTCAAAAAGGTGCGTCAGCGCCTGGACGTCCCGCGCGGCCAGCGTGGACTCGTGAGCGTCCAGGAAACGCGTGATGATCAAGTCGTTCTCGAGCAGGCCGCGACGTGCACGCCAACGCAGGCGCGCACGATCGAGGTCCGAGAGTCCGCTGGGCATCTCGTATGCCTAAATCGTGCGACGCACGAGCATTTCCTTGATCTTGCCGATCGCCGCCGAGGGGTTCAGCCCCTTGGGACACACATCCGTGCAGTTCATGATGGTGTGGCAGCGGAACAGCCGATAAGGATCCTCGAGGTCGTCCAGGCGTTCGCCGGTCGCCTCGTCGCGGGAGTCGGCAATGAAGCGATACGCCTGCAGCAGCCCGGCGGGGCCGACGAACTTGTCGGGATTCCACCAGAATGAGGGACAGGCCGTCGAGCAGCAGGCGCACAGGATGCACTCGTACAGGCCGTTGAGTTCCTCGCGTTCCTCGGGGCTTTGCAGGCGCTCTTTCTCGGGCGGCGGCGTGTCGTTGATCAGATACGGCTTGACCGAATGGTATTGGTCGAAGAAGAACGTCATGTCGACGATCAGGTCGCGCACCACCGGCAGGCCGGGCAGCGGCTTGAGCACGATGGGTTCCTTGAGCGTCAGCAGGTTCGTCGTGCAGGCCAGGCCGTTCTTGCCGTTGATGTTCATGGCGTCGGAGCCGCACACGCCCTCGCGGCACGAGCGGCGCAGCGCCAGGCTGTCGTCGACCTCGTTCTTGATGCGCAGGATCGCATCCAGCAGCATCTTGTCGGTGGGCTGCAGCTCGACCTCGAGCTTTTGCATATAGGGGCGCTCGTCCTTGTCAGGGTCGTAGCGGTAGATCTCGAATTTGACGATGCGTTTTTGGCTCATTTCGGGTTCCTGCTCAGAAGGTGCGCGGCTTGGGCGGCATGGTGTCCACCGTGAGCGGCTTCATGCGTACGGGCTTGTATTCCAGGCGGCTGCCTTCCGAGAACCAGAGGGTGTGCTTCAGCCACTCCACGTCGTCGCGTTCGGGGTATTCCTCGAGGGCGTGGGCGCCGCGGGATTCGAGGCGGTTGACGGCCGACTTGGTGGTCGCGCGGGCCACCTCGATCATGTTGGCCGCCTCGAGCGCCTCGATGCGGGCCGTGTTGAAGACCTTGGACTTGTCGGCATAGTGGATGGCCTTGAATTCCTCGACCATGTCCTCGATCATGCGTTCGCCCTCGGCCAGGATGTCGAGCTTGCGGAACACGCCGCAATGGCTCTGCATGATCGCCCGCATCTTGTCGATGACGTCATGCGTCTTTTCGCCCGAGGTGCGCCGCTCGGTGCGATCGACGCGATCCACCGACGCGTCGATGGCCGACTCGGGGATGTCCTGGTGGGCGTGTTGGCGTTCGGGGTGCTGGGAAACGATGAAGTTGCCCGCCGAGCGGCCGAAGACGATCAGATCCAGCAGCGAGTTGGTGCCCAGGCGGTTGGCGCCGTGCACCGAGGTTGCCGCGCACTCGCCCACGGCATACAAGCCGTTGACGATCTGGTCCTCGCCATTGACGCGGGTGACGACCTGGCCGTGATAGTTGGCCGGGATGCCGCCCATCTGGTAGTGCAGCGTCGGCACCACCGGGATCGGATCCTTGATCGGATCGATGTTGGCGAACTTGATCGCGATCTCGCGAATCGAAGGCAGGCGCTTCATGATGGTCTCGGCGCCCAGGTGGTCGAGTTTCAGCACCACGTAGCTGCCGTCGCCGCAGCCGCGGCCCTCCTTGATTTCCTGGTCCATCGAACGGGACACGAAATCGCGCGGGGCGAGATCCTTGAGCTGGGGCGCATAGCGTTCCATGAAGCGCTCGCCGTCCTTGTTGAGCAGGAAGCCGCCCTCGCCGCGCACGCCCTCGGTGATGAGCACGCCCGCGCCGGCCACGCCGGTCGGATGGAACTGCCAGAACTCCATGTCCTGCAGCGGAATGCCGGCGCGCGCGGCCATGCCCAGGCCGTCGCCGGTGTTGATGAAGGCGTTCGTGGTCGCCTGGAAGATGCGCCCCGCCCCGCCCGTGGCCAGCACGGTGTGCTTGGCCTCGAGGACGTAGATCTGTCCGGTTTCCATTTCCATGGCGGTCACGCCGAGGACGTCGCCGTCGCCGTTCCTGAGCAGGTCCAGCGCCATCCATTCCACGAAGAACTGGGTGCGCGCCGCGACGTTGCGCTGGTAGAGCGTATGCAGCATGGCGTGGCCGGTGCGGTCGGCCGCCGCACAGGCGCGCTGCACGGGTTTTTCGCCGAAATTGGCCGTGTGGCCGCCAAACGGGCGCTGATAGATGGTGCCGTCGGCGTTGCGGTCGAACGGCATGCCGAAGTGTTCCAGTTCGTAGACGGCGTTGGGCGCCTCGCGCACCATGAATTCGATCGAATCCTGGTCGCCGAGCCAGTCCGAGCCCTTGACCGTGTCGTACATGTGCCAGAGCCAGTTGTCCTCGCTCATGTTGCCCAGCGAGGCGCTGACGCCGCCTTGCGCGGCCACCGTGTGCGAACGCGTCGGAAAGACCTTGGAGAGCACAGCCACCGACAGGCCCGCCTGCGCGAGCTGCAGGGAGCAGCGCATGCCGGCCCCGCCGGCGCCGACGACCACCACATCGAACTGGCGGCGCGGGAGAGATGTCTTGACAGCGGCCACGGTTATAGACTCCAGAGAATTTGAGCAAAGAAAACCACCGCGGCCACCAGCCACATGATGGTCAGCACCTGCAGGAACAGGCGCAATCCGTCGTTACGGGCGTAGTCCATCCAGATGTCGCGCACGCCCACCCAGGCATGCCAGGCGAGCGACAGGAAGGCGACCGTCGCCAGGAGCTGGCCCAGCGGCAGGGCCCCGACGGTGAACGAGAAGAAGGCGCGCCAGGACTCGAAATCCAGGCTGGGGACGAAAACCGCGTACAACACCAGGGCCAGGGTGTAGACCGCCATGATGACGGCGGTCGCGCGTTGGACGATGAAATCGCGCGTGCCATAGTGGGCGCCGACGACCAGGCGCCGGCGGCCGATGCGTTCTTGGTGGGCCATTACCAGACTCCAAACAGTTTCAAACCGAACACGACCGTCAGCCCGAGGCCGACGCCCAGCACCAGGGCGCCCGAGCGCTGGGAGGGCTCGCGGGCGTTGCCGTAGTGCAGGTCCAGCGCCAGGTAGCGGATGCCCGCGCAGAAGTGGTGGAAATAACCCCACATCAGGACCAGGAGGATGATCTTACAGAAGGGATTGGCGACCCATTCCTGCATCGCGGCGAAAGTCGCCGGCGATTGGACGCTTTGCGCGAACAGCGGCACCAGCACGATGGGCAGCGCGAGAAACAGCAGGGCGCCGCTGATGCGGTGGAGGATGGACGACTTGGCGGCCGGGGGCTGGCGGTAGCTCAGCAGGTCGGTCAAGCCGAGGTTCCGGAACTGCGGACGCGGCTTTGTGGCGGGTTCAGACATGATGGCCTCTTTTATTTAAACAAATGTCGTGGATGCTCATCCTCGTGACAGGCATTTTCGCCGATCCGGGATTCAATTCAAACTGTTCCGGTAATGATAGCGCTCGGTCACGTAGTGGCCCCGGCGCAGCTCCATGGGCCGGTCGCCGAAGGTGTAGGACACGCGCTCGACCTGCAGCAGCGGGCTGCCGGGATCGACCTTCAGCCAGCCGGCCTGCGCGTCGCTGGCGACGACGGCGCGCAGCTTTTCCTCGGCGCGCACCATACTGACCCCGAATTCCGTTTCGAACAGGGCATAGACCGGACCGCGATAGCGCGTCAGGGACTCCATGGTCAGGCCCTTGAAGGGGGCGCCCGGCAGCCAGATGTCATCGAGGATGGTGGGCATGTCGTCGAAGGACAGCACGCGCCGCATGTTGACCACCACGTCGCCCGCGCGCAGGTCCAGGGCCTGGGCCACGTCGGCGGGCGCCTTGGTGCGGCGGCAGTCGAGGATCTGGCTGGAGGACACGGCCTGGCGGCCGTCGTCGGGCGCCAGGCGCAGGAAGCGATAGCGGACCTTGGCCTCGTTGTGGGTCGCCACGAAGGTGCCCTTGCCCTGGCGGCGGATCAGGAGGTTGTCGGCCGCGAGCTCGTCAATGGCCTTGCGCACCGTGCCCTGGCTGACCTGGAAGCGCGCCGCCAATTCGAATTCGCTGGGGATGGCCTCGCCGGGCTTCCATTCCCCCCGGTCCAGCCCCTGGAGGATCAGTCCCTTGATCTGCTGGTACAGCGGGCTGAAGGCAGCGCTATTGGCGCGGCCCAGCTCGTGGACGCGATCGGTCGGGGAGGAATCTGACATGGGTTCGGGAGGGGCCCGCGGGGCGGTCGTGCTACAAAATAAAACTTTCGCATTTTCGCATGGCGGACGCCAGATGTCTAATACTCTTGTGTCTTATATAAGATATAAGAATCTTGACGCAAGAACTGGAATAAACTACTCTTTTCCGCGTTTCCGGATCCCCCGTTTCCGCCATTCATCCTCTCGGAGATTTTTATGTCCAAAGCCGCCATGCGCGTGGCCGTCACCGGCGCCGCCGGCCAGATCGGCTACGCCCTGTTGTTTCGCATCGCTTCCGGAGAAATGCTGGGCAAGGACCAGCCCGTGATCCTGCAGCTGCTGGAAATTCCCGACGACAAGGCCCAGCAGGCGCTCAAGGGCGTGATGATGGAACTCGAGGACTGCGCCTTCCCGCTGCTGGCCGGCATGAGCGCCCACAGCGATCCGCGCGAGGCGTTCAAGGATGCCGACGTGGCCCTGCTGGTCGGCGCCCGCCCCCGCAGCAAGGGCATGGAGCGCAAGGACCTGCTGCAGGTCAACGCCCAGATCTTCACCGCCCAGGGCAAGGCGCTCAACGAGGTCGCCAGCCGCGACGTCAAGGTGCTGGTGGTCGGCAACCCGGCCAACACCAACGCCTACATCGCCATGAAATCCGCGCCCGACCTGCCGGCTCGCAATTTCACCGCCATGCTGCGCCTGGACCACAACCGCGCCCTGTCGCAGATCGCCGCCCGCACGGGCAAGGCCGTCGCGGGCATCGAAAAGCTCATCGTATGGGGCAACCACTCGCCCACCATGTACCCGGACACGCGCTTTGCCACCATCGACGGCCAGCCTGTGCAAACGCTGATCAACGATGACGCCTGGATCCGCGACACGTTCATCCCGACCGTCGGCAAGCGCGGCGCCGCCATCATCGAGGCGCGCGGCCTGTCCTCGGCCGCCTCCGCGGCCAATGCCGCCATCGACCACGTCCGCGACTGGGTCCTGGGCTCCAACGGCAAGTGGGTCACCATGGGCGTGCCCTCCGACGGCTCCTACGGCATCCCGGAAGGCATCATCTACGGCGTGCCGGTCATCACCGCCAAGGGCGAATACACGCGTGTCGAGGGCCTCGAGATCGACGCTTTCTCGCGCGAGCGCATGGACTTCACCTTGAACGAGCTGCTCGAGGAACGCGACGGCATCGCCGACCTGCTGCAGTAAACCGCCCCCCCGGCGCGCCGGCCGGACAGCGCACCCGGGCTCGGACGCCGGCATCCGCACAGGAGATCCACATGACCCGACCCGCTTCCCCCGGCGCGCTCTTTCGCCAGGCCCTCAAGGACGAATCGCCCCTGCAGATCATCGGCGCCATCAACGCCAACCACGCCCTGCTCGCGCAGCGCGCGGGCTATCGCACGATCTACCTCTCGGGCGGCGGCGTGGCCGCCGGCTCGCTGGGCATGCCCGACCTGGGCATCAATACGCTCGACGATGTGCTGATCGACGTGCGCCGCATCACCGACGTCTGCGATCTGCCGCTGCTGGTGGACATCGACACCGGATTCGGGCCGTCGGCCTTCAACATCGCCCGCACCGTCAAGTCCCTCATCAAGTTCGGCGCCGCCGCCTGCCACATCGAGGACCAGGTGGGCGCCAAGCGCTGCGGGCACCGCCCCGGCAAGGAAATCGTCGGCACCGATGAAATGGCCGACCGCGTCAAGGCGGCCGTGGATGCCCGCACCGACAGCGATTTCTACATCATCGCCCGCACCGACGCGATCGCGGTCGACGGCGTGGACGCGGCGCTCGAACGCGCGCACGCCTGCGTGGAGGCGGGCGCCGACGCGATCTTTGCCGAGGCGTCCTACGACCTGGACACCTACCGGACATTCTCCGCCAGCCTGAAGGTCCCCGTCCTGGCCAACATCACCGAGTTCGGCCAGACGCCGCTGTTCACGGTCGAGGAGCTGGCCGGCGCGGGCGTAGGCATGGTGTTGTATCCGCTGTCGGCCTTCCGCGCCATGAACAAGGCGGCCGAGGCCGTCTACGAGGCGATTCGCCGCGACGGCCACCAGCACAATGTGGTCGATCTGATGCAGACCCGCGAGGAACTCTACGACCGGATCGGCTACCACCGCTACGAAGCGCAGCTCGACGCCCTGTTCCGGCAGGGCAAGCACAAGGCGTCCTGACCGGGATACGCCCGCGACCCGAAACCCTCATCCAAGGAGACCCCCGATGGCGACCAAGAACACCTCCAATGCCCGGAAAACCCCGGCCCGCAAGGCCGCGGTGCCGCAGACGCCCGCCGCCCAGGGCGATGCCCCCGCCGGGCCAAAGCCCAAGAAATCGGTGGCCCTGTCGGGCGTCGTCGCCGGCAACACCGCGCTGTGCACGGTGGGCCGCAGCGGCAACGACCTGCACTATCGCGGTTACGACATCCTGGATATCGCCGACACCTGCGAATTCGAGGAAGTCGCCCACCTGCTGATCCACGGCAAGCTGCCGACCAGGGCCGAACTCAAGGCCTACAAGGAAAAGCTGCGCCGCCTGCGCGGCCTGCCCGCCCAGGTCCAGGTCGCCCTCGAGGCGCTGCCCGCCGCCAGCCACCCGATGGACGTCATGCGCACGGCCGCCTCGGTGATGGGCTGCGTGCTGCCCGAAAAGGACGACCACAACCTCGCCGATGCGCGCGACATCGCCGACCGCCTGATGGCCGGCCTGGGCTCGGCCCTGCTGTACTGGTACCACTACAGCCACAACGGCCGCGTCATCGACGTCCAGACCGACGACGACAGCATCGGCGGACATTTCCTGCATCTGCTGCACGGCGAAACCCCCAGCGACGACTGGGTGCGCGCCATGCATACGTCGCTGATCCTGTATGCCGAGCACGAGTTCAACGCCTCGACCTTCACCGGCCGGGTGATCGCGGGCACCGGCTCGGACATGTACTCGGCCATCACCGGCGCGATCGGCGCGCTGCGCGGCCCCAAGCACGGCGGCGCCAACGAGGTCGCCTTCGAGATTCAAAAACGCTACGACGATCCCGACGAGGCCGAGGCCGACATCCGCCGCCGCGTCGAGGCCAAGGAGGTCATCATCGGCTTCGGGCACCCGGTCTATACGGTCTCCGATCCGCGCAACAAAGTCATCAAGGAAGTCGCCCGAAAACTGTCCAAGAAGGCCGGCTCGACCAAGATGTATGACATCGCCGAGCGCCTGGAATCGGTGATGTGGGAGGTCAAGCGCATGTTCCCGAACCTGGACTGGTTCTCGGCCGTGTCCTACCACATGATGGGCGTGCCCACCGCCATGTTCACGCCGCTGTTCGTGATCGCGCGCACCGCCGGCTGGTCGGCGCACATCATCGAGCAGCGCATCGACAACAAGATCATCCGCCCGACGGCCAACTACGTCGGCCCCGAGGACCGCAAGTTCCTCCCCATCGAAAAGCGCAAATAAGCCGCAACCCCTTTCAGGAAACCCCATGTCTGCGACTATTTCCAACGTGCGTCCCCAGCCCGACCAGGTCCTGGTGGACATCGTCGATTATGTGCTGGATTACCAGATCGACAGCGCGCTCGCGCTCGAGACCGCGCGCAATTGCCTCATCGACACCCTGGGCTGCGGCCTCGAGGCGCTCGAATACCCCGCCTGCCGCAAGCTGCTGGGACCCATCGTGCCGGGCACCGTGGTGCCCAACGGCGCCAAGGTCCCCGGCACCCAGTTCCAGCTGGACCCGGTGCAGGCCGCCTTCAACATCGGCTGCATGATCCGCTGGCTGGACTTCAACGACACCTGGCTCGCGGCCGAATGGGGCCATCCCTCGGACAACCTCGGCGGCATCCTGGCGGTGGCCGATTGGCTCTCGCGCAACGCCGTGGCCGCCGGCAAGCCGCCGCTGACCATGCGGGCCGTGCTCGAAGGCATGATCAAGGCCCACGAGATCCAGGGCTGCATCGCGCTGGAGAACTCCTTCAACAAGGTCGGGCTAGACCACGTGGTCCTGGTCAAGATCGCCTCGACGGCCGTGGTCTCGCAGATGCTCGGGCTGTCGCGCGACGAGACCATCAACGCGGTGTCCCTGGCCTGGGTCGACGGCCAGAGCCTGCGCACCTACCGCCACGCCCCCAACACCGGCAGCCGCAAGTCCTGGGCCGCGGGCGACGCGACCAGCCGCGCCGTGCGCCTGGCCCTGATCGCGCGCACCGGCGAGATGGGCTACCCTTCCGTGTTGACGGCGCCGACCTGGGGCTTCTACGACGTGCTGTTCAAGGGCCAGCCCTTCAAGTTCCAGCGGCCCTACGGCAGCTACGTGATGGAGAACGTGCTGTTCAAGATCTCCTTCCCGGCCGAATTCCACTCGCAAACCGCCGTGGAATGCGCCATGCAGATCCACGACCGCCTCGAGGCGCTGGGCAAGACCGACGCGGACATCGCCAAGATCACCATCCGCACCCACGAGGCCTGCATCCGCATCATCGACAAGAAGGGCCCGCTGGACAACCCCGCCGACCGCGACCACTGCGTGCAGTACATGGTCGCCGTGCCGGTGATCTTCGGGCGCCTGACGGCGGCCGACTACGAGGACGGCATCGCCGCCGACCCGCGCATCGACGCGCTGCGCGACAAGATCGTCTGCGTCGAGGATCCGGCCTTTACCGCCGATTACCACGATCCCGAAAAACGTTCCATCGCCAACGCGCTGACGGTCGAGTTCACGGACGGCACACGCCTGGACGAGATCGTCTGCGAGTACCCGATCGGCCACAAGCGCCGCCGCAAGGAAGGCATCCCGCTGCTCGAGGCCAAGTTCCGCACCAATCTCGCGCGCCAGTTCCCGGCGCGCCAGCAGCAGCGCATCCTGGACGTGTCCCTGGACCAGAAGGCGCTCGAGGCGATGCCGGTGCACGAGTACGTGGACCTGTACGTCATCTGAGGCCTGGGCGCGGCCGCCGGACAGGCCCCGGCACGCCGCGCCGCCCCGCATCGACACCGAACCCCAGAGAGAAGATCGCCATGACACGCGCTGTACGGCACGACGAGGCCCGCCGCCGCTTCGAATGGACCGAGGAAGGCCACCTCTGCGTCATGGACTACGTCCTGGCCGACGGCGTGGCGGCCTTCACGCACACCGGGGTCCCCCGCCCCGTCGAGGGCCGGGGCATCGCCGCCGACCTGGTGCGCACCGCCCTGGAGACCGCCCGGCTGCGCGGCTGGCGCGTCCGCCCGGTCTGCTCCTACGTCGCCGCCTTCATGCGGCGGCATCCGGAATACCAGGATCTGCTGGATTGAACACTCATGTCTTATATCTTATATAAGACTGTTGCCTGAAATCCCGCCTCCCCGTAAAATAGGGGCCGGACAGAACCCCCCTGAAACCTTTCTTTAGAGCCCCGACATGCTGGATTCCTACCGCACCGAAGCCGCCGCGCGCGAAGCCATGGGCATAGCCCCGCTTCCGCTGACCGCGCACCAGACCGCCGACCTGATCGAACTGCTGAAAAACCCGCCCGCGGGCGAGGAACAGTTCCTGCTGGACCTGTTCACCCATCGCGTGCCGGCCGGCGTGGACGAGGCGGCCAGCGTCAAGGCGTCCTACCTGGCCGCGGTGGCCCTGGGCAAAGAGGTCTGTCCGCTGATCGACGGCAAGCACGCCACCGAACTGCTGGGCACCATGCTGGGCGGCTACAACATCAGCGCGCTGATCGAACTCCTCGACCATGCCGAACTGGCGCCCGTGGCCGCCGAGGGCCTGAAAAAGACCTTGTTGATCTTCGATGCCTTCCACGACGTCGAGGAAAAAGCCAAGGCGGGCAATGCCCACGCCCAGGCGGTGCTGCAAAGCTGGGCGGACGCCGAGTGGTTCACCAGCCGCCCCGAGGTCCCGCAAAGCCTGACCCTGACCGTGTTCAAGGTCACGGGCGAAACCAACACCGACGACCTGTCGCCCGCGCCCGACGCCTGGAGCCGGCCCGACATCCCGCTGCACGCGCTGGCCATGCTGAAGAACCCGCGCGACGGCATCGAGCCCGACGTCCCCGGCAAGGTCGGCCCCATCCAATTCCTGAACGCGCTCAAGGCCAAGGGCCACCTGGTCGCCTACGTGGGCGACGTGGTCGGCACGGGCTCCTCGCGCAAATCCGCCACCAACTCGGTGATCTGGCACACCGGCGAGGACATCCCCTTCGTGCCCAACAAGCGCTTCGGCGGCGTCTGCCTGGGCGGCAAGATCGCGCCGATCTTCTACAACACGATGGAGGACTCCGGCGCCCTGCCCATCGAGCTCGACGTCTCGGCCATGAACATGGGCGATGTGATCGAGCTGCGTCCCTACGAAGGCAAGGCCTTGAAGGACGGCCAGGTCATCTCCGAGTTCCAGCTCAAGTCCGACGTGCTGCTGGACGAGGTCCGCGCCGGCGGCCGCATCCCGCTGATCATCGGCCGCGGCCTGACGGCCAAGGCGCGCGCCGCGCTGGGCCTGCCGCCCACCACCCTGTTCCGCCTGCCCGAAAACCCCGTCGACAGCGGCAAGGGCTACTCGATCGCCCAGAAACTCGTCGGCCGCGCCTGCGGCCTGCCCGAGGGCCAGGGCGTGCGCCCCGGCACCTACTGCGAACCGCGCATGACCTCGGTCGGCAGCCAGGACACCACGGGTCCCATGACCCGCGACGAGCTCAAGGACCTCGCTTGCGTGGGCTTCTCAGCCGACCTGGTGATGCAGTCCTTCTGCCACACCGCCGCCTATCCCAAGCCCGTCGACGTCAAGACCCACCACGAGCTGCCCGCCTTCATCAGCACGCGCGGCGGCGTGTCCCTGCGCCCAGGCGACGGCATCATCCACTCGTGGCTCAATCGCATGCTGCTGCCCGATACCGTGGGCACCGGCGGCGACTCGCACACGCGCTTCCCCATCGGCATCAGCTTCCCCGCCGGCTCGGGCCTCGTGGCCTTCGCCGCGGCCACCGGCGTGATGCCGCTGGACATGCCCGAATCGGTCCTGGTGCGCTTCAAGGGCGACATGCAGCCCGGCGTCACGCTGCGCGACCTGGTCAACGCCATCCCGCTGTATGCCATCAAGCAAGGCCTGCTGACGGTCGAGAAGAAAGGCAAAAAGAACGTCTTCTCGGGCCGCATTCTCGAGATCGAAGGCCTGCCCAACCTCAAGATCGAACAGGCGTTCGAACTCTCCGATGCCTCGGCCGAACGCTCGGCCGCGGCCTGCACCGTGCGCCTGAACAAGGAACCGATCATCGAATACCTGAACAGCAACATCACGCTGCTGAAGTGGATGATCGCCAACGGCTACCAGGACGCCCGGACGCTGGCGCGCCGCATCAAGGCCATGGAGGCCTGGCTGGCCGACCCGCAGCTCGTCGAGCCCGATGCCGATGCCGACTATGCGGCGGTGATCGAGATCGACCTGGCCGACATCCACGAACCCATCGTCGCCTGCCCCAACGACCCCGACGACGTCAAGACGCTGTCGGACGTGGCCGGCACCCCCATCGACGAGGTCTTCATCGGCAGCTGCATGACCAACATCGGCCACTTCCGCGCGGCCGCCAAGCTGCTCGAGGGCAAGCGCGACCTGCCCTCCAAGCTCTGGGTCGCCCCGCCGACCAAGATGGACGCCAGCGAATTGACCAAGGAAGGCCACTACGGCACCTTCGGCACCGCCGGCGCGCGCATGGAGATGCCGGGCTGCTCGCTGTGCATGGGCAACCAGGCGCAGGTGCGCGAAGGCGCCACCGTGTTCTCGACCAGCACCCGCAACTTCCCCAACCGCCTGGGCAAGAACGCCAATGTGTTCCTCGGTTCGGCCGAGCTCGCCGCGATCTGCTCGCGCCTGGGCCGCATCCCGACGCGCGAGGAATACCTGGCCGACATGGGCGTGCTGTCCAAGGACGGCGACCGGATCTACCGTTACATGAACTTCGACCAGATCGAGGATTTCACGGCGGTCGCCAATACCGTCGAGGCCTGACGGCACGGCCCGCCGCCCAAGGCGGGCATCCTCCCGGGGGGCGGGACGGTCTTCGCGGACCGTCCCGCCCCCCCGGGCCTTCCAGTCCACCCAAACACGAACGGCGGGCAGGCGGTACACTAGTACGGTGTCTCATACGCACATCGCCGCGCAGGCGCGATGTCACGGTTGCGTCCACGAGACACGACACCAGCAAGCCGCAGCCCTTCGTCCGCACGTCATGGCATCCTCCTCTCGTCACGCACACCTGTCCCGCCCCTCCCGTTCCCTGATCGCCCTGGCCGACGCGCTGGCGCGCTCGGGCAGCCGCATCGAGGACGATTACTGGGAGCGCCAGCTCGGCGCCCTGCTGGATCGCGCCCTGTCGGGCAAACCGGGACGCACGGTCGAGTCGGCCCTCGACCACCTCATGGATGCCCAGTCGCAGGCCTATGAGGTCCTGGTCGAACAGGCGGAAAACCGTTCGGAATCCCTGCGCCTCACCCATCAGGGCCAGGCCTGGGAGGTTCTGCTGTTTTCCGCGCCCATCCTGGCCTGGACGCGCTACAAGCTGCCCGAGGGCGGGCTGAACCCGGACCACGTCCGCGAACTGGAAGCGCTGCTGGCGGATTCGGTGGCGGCCCCGGGCGCACGGCTGGCGCTGCTGCCCGAACTGATCCGCTTCGAGCGCCTGCCGCAGTCCTTCCATGAAACCCGCGCCTGGACCCAAAGCCTCGCGCTGCGCGCCCTGGGCGGCGGCCCGGGCGCACCGATCCGCAGCGACGCCGAGCAGCCCGACAACCTGCTGGCCGACGTGCTGTTCCTCGTGGGCATCATCGCCGTCCCCGAGGGCGAGGCCCTGTTTCGCTGGCAGGATGCCCAAGCCGAGCGGCCCGCCGAACTGCGCGAGGAATCGGCGGCCCGCTGGCGCGCCAATTGCGCACGGCTCCTGGATCCGGTCTTCACGGGCTGCCAGGTCGAATACCTGCAGCCCGAGGCCTACTACACCAGCACCCGCCTGGCCGACCAGCGCATCCGCCCGCTGTCGCTCAAGGCCGCGGTGACCTGGCTGCAGACCGCGGGGCACATCCCGGCCAAGGATCTGCGCGCGGCCATCGTCGCCTGCGGCGAACAGGGCGTCGAGGAATACCGGGTCGGATTCTGCACTCGCGAGAACAACGACGTCATCTACGGCTGCGTCTGGCCGGCCCTCAGCCGCGAGGAGGCCCTGCCCGAGCCCAGCACCGACGACCAGATCAATGCCTGGGAGGAAATCGCCGCCTTGCTGCGCGAGGAAGGCATCCAGGACATCCGCCGCCTGCCGGGCCTGCAGGCACTGGAATTCTGCGATGATTGCGGCACTCCTTATTTCCCCAACATGCTGGGCGAGATGCAACACCCCGAGCTGCCCGAGGAAATCGACCCGGAGCCCATGCATTTCCATTGACGTCGCCGCATCCCGTCCATCCATGACACCCGGTTCGTGCGCATGAACCCACCGGCTTTCGACCTATTCTGCCGGGTGGTCGACAATTTTGGCGACGCCGGGGTGTGCTGGCGGCTGGCGGCCCAGCTGGCGGCCGGCGGCCACGCCGTCAGGCTATGGATCGATGAACGGGCGGCACTGGCGCGCCTCGTGCCGGCGATCGATGCCGCGGCATCCGACCAGACCGTCGAAGGCGTCCGCGTCCTGCCATGGGCGCACGCCGCGGCGGCGCTGCCGCCCCGGGACGGCGTCGTCATCGAGGCCTTTGCCTGCACGCCGCCGGCCCCCTACCTGGCCGCCATGCCCGGGCGCGGCTGCCTGTGGATCAATCTCGAATACCTCAGCGCCGAGGACTGGGTGCGCGGCTGCCATGGCCTGCCCTCGCCGCAGGCCAACGGGGTCCCCAAGCATTTCTTTTTTCCCGGCTTCGTCCCCGGCACCGGCGGCCTGCTGCGCGAGCCCGGCCTGGTCGCCCGGCGCGAGGCCGCGCAGTCGATCCCGCGCCGGCAGCGCCTGCGCGAATTGACCGGGCGGGATTTCGGCGCCCTGGCCGACGAGGCGCGGGTGGTCCTGCTGTTCTGCTATCCGCACGCCCCGCTGGCGGGACTGCAGCGCGCGCTCGCCGCCGATCCGCGCCCCACCCTGCTGTTGGCGCCGGGCGCCGTGCCCGCCGGATTGACCGGCGAGGGCGCCCTGCAGGTCCATGCCATCCCCTTCACGCCCCAGCGGCGATTCGACGAATTGCTGTGGTGCTGCGACCTGAACCTCGTGCGCGGCGAGGATTCGCTGGTCCGCGCCCTGTGGGCGGGCGTCCCGCTGCTCTGGCACATCTATCCCCAGACCGGGGACACGCACCTCGACAAGCTGGAGGCCTGGCTGGCGCTTGCCGCCCTGCCGCCACCCGCGGCCGAGGCGGTGCGGGCATGGAACGGCCCAGACGCCTCGGCGCTGGCACAAGCCCTGACGCAGGCCCTCGAGGCGCCGGCCTGCGACGCCTGGCGCCGGCGCAGCCGGCAATGGTCCGACGCGCTGTCCGAGGCGCCCGACCTGGCCGCAAACCTGCTGGCGTTTTGCATGCGGCATCGCCAAAGCGTTAAAATAGAAAGTTATTGATTTTTCAGCTTTGCTCCGGACCCCACGGGGCAGAACACCCCGGAGCCACTTCCTTTATGAAAACCGCACAAGAATTGCGCGTGGGCAACGTCATCATGGTCGGCAACGACCCCCTGGTCGTCCAGAAGGCCGAATACAACAAGTCGGGGCGCAACGCCGCCGTCGTCAAGCTCAAGTTCAAGAACCTGCTGTCGGGCACCGCCAGCGAGGCCGTCTACAAGGCCGATGAAAAATTCGAACTCGTCGTGCTCGAGAACAAGGAATGCACCTATTCCTATTTCGCCGACCCGATGTACGTCTTCATGGATGAGGAGTACAACCAGCACGAGGTCGAGGCCGACAGCATGGGCGACGCCCTCAACTACCTCGAGGAAGGCATGACCGTCGCGGTGGTCTTCTACGAAGGCCGCGCGATCTCGGTCGAACTGCCGACCATCATCGTGCGCGAGATCGCCTACACCGAGCCGGCCGTCAAGGGCGACACCTCGGGCAAGGTCCTCAAGCCCGCCAAGATCAACACGGGCTACGAGCTCGCTGTCCCGCTGTTTTGCAACATCGGCGACAAGATCGAGATCGACACGCGCACCAACGAGTACCGCAGCCGCGTGATGTGATCCGGTCGGGATGCGAAAAAGCCAGGCGATGCCTGGCTTTTTTCATGGCCGCGCAACCGCAAGACTACTGCAGGCGGTCGTCGTCGAGGATATCGGGAATCGGCATGATCGAAATGCCGTCCTCGACCAATGACTGGCATTCCTCGGCGGTGGCCGTGCCGCGGATCGCGCGATGCTCGATCTCGCC
>Ga0160496_1000046_pt1 | contig 162934 bp, 151 predicted proteins | sample DIDPMG_2_FD_108231 | JGI IMG/M metagenome (GOLD analysis project Ga0160496, IMG submission 108231) | Enriched soil microbial communities from UW Madison campus, WI, USA - DID2937_E24_FP MG | ecosystem: Environmental > Terrestrial > Soil > Grasslands | place: USA: Madison, Wisconsin | collected...
ACTGCTTCGTCTTCGCCCTGCTGGCGACGTGGCAGTTGCCGTCCGGTGCAGCCGGAACGGCCCGACATGGTCTCCCCGGCATTGCTGGGTAAGGCCCTCCATACGCGCGAACGGAAGACAGGCGACCCCATCCTCATCCGGCCCCCGCACCGATTGTTCGTAGCGACCGCGCAGCCTGTGCAGGGGTGAGGGGATTGTGCGGGAGGATAGAGGTGGCGGGGATAAGTTTATTGGAACTCTGGCTCCAACCTATCACAGACCGTCACCCTCGGGCCTGACCCGAGGGGGTTTTGTTTCAATGCACCCGCCGCTCGTCACCCTCGGGTCAAGCCCGAGGGTGACGAGCGGCGGGTGCGAAAGCATCGAGGCTCCCACACCCCCTCCGAGCTTCGCTACGGCCAAGGACCAAGCTGCGCTACCTCCCTCGTCTAGGGGGAGGTGGGCATCGAGTGCGCTGTGATATGCGGGGAAACCAAGGCTCTATCGCGGTCTTCCGGACGCCTCAGTATTTCCGAAGCAGCCCAACAAGCCGACCCTGGACCTTGACCCGATCCGGCGGGAAGATGCGGGTTTCGTAGGCGGGATTGGCGGCTTCGAGGGCGATGGTATTGCCCTTGCGCCGCAGTCGCTTGAGCGTCGCTTCCTCGTCGTCCACCAGTGCAACGATGATCTCGCCGGTCGAGGCGCTTTCCTGCTTTTTGATCAGCACGGTATCACCGTCGAAGATGCCCGCATCGATCATCGAATCGCCGCGCACTTCGAGCGCATAATGCTCGCCTGCGCCGAGCATTTCGGGTGGAACGGCAATGGTGTGAGAATGAGTCTGGATCGCTTCGATAGGCGTACCGGCAGCGATGCGGCCCATCACCGGGATCGAAATGGGACGGGCATAGTCCTCGGAAGTGCCTGCATTACCGCGTGCCGGTGGCGCTGCAACCTTACCCAGATTGCCTTCGATCACCGATGGCTCGAAGCGCGCCTTGCGACCGCCAAGCGAGGGGTTCATCGAATCCGGCAGCTTGACCACTTCCAGCGCGCGCGCCCGATTGGGTAGACGGCGAATAAAACCGCGCTCTTCAAGCGCTGTAATCAAGCGATGAATGCCCGATTTTGATGCGAGATCGAGAGCATCCTTCATCTCGTCAAAGGAGGGCGGGATGCCGCTTTCCTTCATCCGTTCATGGATGAACATCAGCAGCTCGTGTTGTTTGCGTGTCAGCATCGGCCCCAAACCCCAGAATCGGAACATAGACGGAACGACTATATGTGTTCCAGTTATGTTCTGCAATGGGCAGCCGGAACTTCCTGAAATTCCACTAGAAAGCGTCGATGGGAAGGGCTTCTACGAGTGTGCCAGTGGGTTGGCCCGGATCGTTTTCGGGCTGAACGATCAGCATATCGGCGTCGGCCAGCGAGGATGTATGCCCGGAATCGGTTTGTGACACAGGCTGCAATTGCAGGCCGGCCGGTGTTTGCAGCAGCTGTGCGCGCATGAAATGGCGACGCGCACTATTGGGTGGTGTGGCATTGGCTAGCGGCAGACGCCAATGCTCCGGTTCGGCATAGCCCAGCCAGGCCCGCAGGGCCGGCCTGATGAAGACAATCGCCGTGACCATGGTCGAAACCGGATTGCCCGGGAGACCAAAGACCAGCGTCTTGCCGTGCGTGCCAAACATGAGCGGCTTGCCGGGGCGCATATTGATGCGCCAGAAATCGAGTGTAACGCCCAGATCCTTGAGTGCATCCTGCACCAGATCATGCTCTCCGACCGACGCGCCACCCGTGGTGATGAGAATGTCTGGCTGGGCAGCGAAGGCTTTGCCGAGGCTTTGTCGGAGCAGGACAGCATCGTCGGCAATTATGCCGTGGTCGGCGATCGATCCGGCATATGGCGCGAGCATTGCGGCAAGACCGAAGCTGTTCGATGCCACGATCTGATCGGCGCCAAGCTCCGTGCCCGGCGGGACCAGTTCGTCACCAGTGGCGACAAGGGCGATATCGGGCCGCGTGGAAACGGCAAGGCTGGCGTGATTTGCCGCTGCCGCTACCGCAATCTGCATCGGGGTCAGTCGCGCGCCGGGCCGCAGCAAGATGTCGCCGGTCGCAAAGTCATTGCCCTTGGTGCGCACGCTATGGCCAAGCCGGGCAGGGGTGGTGAATCGCACGAGATCGCCATCGCGCAGGGCTTCTTCCTGCATTATGACCGTGTCTGCGCCGGGCGGCAGGGGCGCTCCGGTGAAGATGCGCACCGCTTCGCCAGCGGACAGCGCTCCCGGAAAACCGGCTCCGGCCTGTGACATGCCGATAACGCGCAAAGCCGTTCCCTCGGAAACATCTGCTGCACGCAGCGCATAGCCATCCATTGCACTGGCATGGAAAGGCGGCTGGTCATGACTGGCGATAACCGGAGCCGCGAGAACGCGCCCCAATGCCTCGTTCAGCGTGACCTGTTCTGGAATGACAGGGGGAACACGCGCCAGAATGGCTTTAAGAGCCGCATCAACCGGCAACAGGCTCATGGCTGGCGCACGAAGTCGCCCGACGCGCCGCCGGATTTTTCAAGCAGGCAGATGTCGGAAATGACCATGGCCCGGTCGACGGCCTTGGCCATGTCGTAGAGCGTCAATGCGGCATTCGAGGCCGCCACAAGCGCCTCCATTTCTACTCCGGTCTGGCCGGTGGTTTCGGCGGTTGCGACCACAAGGAGCGAGCCTTCGCCGTCGTCATCAATCGCAACGCTTACCTTGGTGAGCGGAATGGGATGGCAAAGGGGAATGAGCTCTGCCGTCTTCTTGGCGGCCATGATCCCGGCAATACGCGCGACGGCCAGCGCATCGCCTTTCTTGAGGCCACCGCCAAGAATGAGCGCGATGGTTTCTGGCTTGCCCGACAGTCGCGCCTGTGCAAGTGCGTGGCGACGCGTAACAGGCTTGTCACCAATATCGACAATATGGGCTTCGCCCTTTTCGTTGAGATGGGTGAGGGTGGATTGGGCCATCAGCGCGCCGCCGCCGATCCCGTCAGCAGTGTGCGCGTCGCGGCGACCACGTCGTCCTGCCGCATCAGGCTCTCGCCAACGAGGAAGGTAGAAACGCCGCAGCGCTCGTCGAGCATCTTGACATGCTCATGGGTGATGATGCCGCTTTCGCTGACCAGCAGCACGTCGGAAGGAACGCCAGCAGCAAGAGTCACGGTGGTTTCGAGCGTGGTCTCGAAGGTTCGCAGGTTGCGATTATTGATGCCGATGAACTTGGAATCGAGCGCCAATGCGCGATCCAGCTCAATCTGGTCATGCACCTCCACGAGCGCGTCCATTCCCCATTCATGAGCGGCATCCAGGAGGTAGCGCGCCACGTCGTCACCCACGGCGGCGAGAATGATCAGGATGCAGTCAGCGCCCCATGAGCGGGCCTCGGCAACCTGATAGGTCTCGAACAGGAAGTCCTTGCGCAGCACCGGCAGGTTCGTTGCCGCCCGCGCTTCGATCAGGTAGCTGGGCGAACCCTGAAAGCTCGGGCGATCGGTGAGGACAGAGAGGCAGGCCGCGCCTGCCAGCTCGTAATCACGGGCGATTTGGGTCGGATCGAAGTCGGGCCGGATCAAGCCTTTGGAGGGGCTCGCCTTCTTGACCTCGGCAATAAGCGCATAGTCGCCTTTGGAATGTTTGCTTTTGAGGGCTTTTACGAAGCCTCGCGGAGCCGGCTGGTCATGGGCTTCGGCCACGACTTCGGCCCATGGGCGCATGGATTTGGCGGAGGCGATTTCCTCGCGCTTATAGGCTTCGATCTGCTTGAGAATATCGGTCATTCCGCTCGTCCGTTCGATACCGCCACGAGGCGGGCGAGTGTTGCTTTTGCCTTGCCGCTATCAATGGCGGCGGCGGCGGCTTGCGCGCCATCCTTGAGATTGTCGACCTTGTCGGCGACGATCAGGGCCGCGGCAGCATTGAGTAGCACGATGTCTCGATAAGCGCCCGGTGCGCCATCGAACAGGTCGTGTATTGCTTGCGCATTTTCCTCGGGCGTACCGCCGAGAATGTCTTTGAGCTCATATTGCTTGAGGCCGGCCTGTTCAGGGGTGACCTCAAAACTGCGCAGATCGCCACCGGAAATCTGGGCCACAAAGCTTGGGCCGGTGACGGTGAGTTCATCGAGCCCGTCACTGCCGTGAACGACCCAGGCTTTCACTGCACGATTGGCCTGTAGCGCCTGCGCGACCGGTTCCACCCATTCCTCGGCAAATACGCCGAGCAGGTAGCGCTGTACACCTGCGGGATTGGATTGAGGGCCGAGTAGGTTGAACATGGTGCGCACGCCCATTTCGGCGCGGGCCGGGCCGACATATTTCATCGCAGGATGGTGCGACGGGGCGAACATGAAGCCAATACCGGCCTGTTCGATCGTGCGGCCAATTTCCTCGGGCGTGAGATCCAGCTTTACGCCCAGCGCTTCCAAAGCCTGCGAGGAGCCTGACTTTGATGAAAGTGCGCGATTGCCGTGCTTGGCTACGGGAACACCCATCGCGGCGACGAGGATCGATGCCGCGGTGGAGATGTTGAGCGTGCCGACGCCATCGCCGCCCGTGCCGACAATATCGATGGCATTTTCAGGTGCGGCGACCGGGATCATCTTCTCGCGCAGGATGGAGACGGCGGCGGCAATTTCGCCTGCGGTCTCGCCCTTGAGGCGCATGCCCATGAGGAAAGCGCCGATCTGGCTGGGCGTGGCTTCGCCCGACATGATGAAACGCATGACGCCACGCATTTCTTCGCCGGTGAGGTCACGACGAGATGCGATCTTGTTGAGAGCCTGCTTGATATCCATCAGGCGGCCTGCTTTCCGTTGAAGTCGCGGGCAATGTTGAGGAAATTCTGCAGCAGGGCATGACCGTTTTCGGACGCGATGCTTTCGGGGTGAAACTGCACGCCGTGGATGGGCAACGTTTTATGCTGCATGCCCATGATCAGGCCATCATCGGTGGTGGCGGTGACTTCGAGCGTGTCGGGCAGGGTGTCGGCCTTGACGATCAGCGAGTGATAGCGTGTCGCTTCAAACCCGGCGTTCAGGCCACGGAAAATGCCCTTGCCATTGTGATTGATCTTGCTGGTCTTGCCGTGAAAAAGGCTCGGCGCGCGGATCACATCGCCGCCCAGAGCCTGGCCCATGGCCTGGTGGCCGAGGCAGACGCCGAGCATGGGGATTTCGCCCTTGAAGCGGTCGATGACGGCAAGGCAGATGCCGGCTTCATTGGGTGTGCAGGGGCCGGGGGAAAGCACGATGGCTTCCGGCACCATGGCTGCGATTTCCTCAAGCGTAATCTTGTCGTTACGCTTTACAGTGATATCCGCGCCCAGCTCGCCGAGGAAGTGGACGAGATTATAGGTAAAGCTGTCGTAATTATCGATGACGAGGGTTTTGGTCATTGGGGCCTGCCTCTGGAAACGTGGTTCTGGTGAAAGGGATCAGAACCAGCTCCGCCATCGGAACATCTGGATATTTGCAGCCATCATTGCCCCACTCCTGCCTCACCGGCATAGCGTAGCGCTTCTTCGGCGGCGCTGAAAAGGGCACGGGCCTTGTTCTCGCATTCGAGCTGTTCAAGCTCGGGCTTGCTATCCGCTACGATACCGGCACCGGACTGCACGTAAAGCTTGTCGTCCTTGACGATGCCGGTGCGCAGCACGATGCAGGTGTCCATGGTGCCATCGGCGCCGAAATAGCCGACGCAGCCGCCATAGATGCCGCGACGGGATTTTTCGAGTTCGTCGATGATCTCCATGGCGCGCACCTTTGGCGCACCGGAAACCGTGCCCGCAGGGAAACCTGCGGAGAGGGCATCTACGAAGTCATATTGCGGGTCGAGCACGCCCACGACATTGGAGACGATGTGCATGACGTGGGAGTAATATTCGAGGAAGAACTTGTCCGTAACCTTGACGCTGCCGGTCTTGGCGACGCGGCCAACGTCATTGCGGCCAAGGTCGAGCAGCATGAGATGCTCTGACAATTCCTTTGGATCGGAAAGAAGCTCGGCCGCCAGTTCCTGATCCTGTGTCGGGGTCGCGCCGCGCTTGCGGGTGCCGGCGATAGGGCGAATGGTGACGTCACCATCCTGCACCCGCACCAGAATTTCCGGGCTCGACCCGGCGACCGCAAAGCTGCCGAAGTCGAGGAAATACATGTAGGGGCTGGGATTGGTCCGGCGCAGCGCACGATAAAGCGCGGTTGGGGGCAGCGTGAAATCAGCCGAGAAACGCTGGCTCAGCACAACCTGGAAGATGTCGCCCGCCGTGATGTAGTCCTTGGCCTTGGCAACCATGGCGGCATATTCGTCGGCGCTGGTATTGCTGGTGACGGCGATGGATTCGAGGGCGGGCAAGGCGGGAGTGGTCGGCAGGGCGCGCGACAACCGGGCGACGGCGTCATCGATCCGGCCATTTGCGGCTTCCAGTGCCTGTTGGGCGCTTACACCCGAACGAACATAGACCGGCGCGGTGAGATATAGCTCGTCCTTGACCGTATCGAAGATGGCCAGCAGGGACGGGCGCATCAGCACGGCTTCAGGCGTCTGCAAGTCGTCCGGATTGCCGTTTGGCAGTACTTCCATGTAGCGGACCATCTCATAGCCGAGATAGCCGTAAATACCGGCCGATTGCGGTGGCAGGCCGGCCGGCATTTCAATCTGGCTTTCCGCGACCAGCGCCCGGAGAGCATCGAGTGGCATGGCGTCCATGGGCTCAAAGGCCTCGGGGGCACTCTGGGCCGACCGGTTGATGGCTGCCTGACCGTCCTCAACCTTGAGGATCAGATCGGGAAGCAGCCCGATGATCGAATAGCGGCCACGGGTCGTTCCGTCCTGAACGCTTTCCAGAAGGAACGAATGCGTGCGACCTGCTGCCAGCTTCAGATAGGTGCCAATCGGTGTTTCCAGATCCGCCACGACGCGACGCCAGACGATTCCAGACTTTCCGGCATCGTATTGCGCGGCAAAGGTCTTGGAAAAGTCATCAGCCATTTTGGTCTGGTTCCGTTGGATTTGGGTCTATTCGCCGAAATTCTGCACGAGAAGCTGTCGCAATGCCTGCTGGTTGACGCGCAGCCCCGCGTCATCACGCAATGCCGCTACGAATTCGCCATAGAGGCTATTGCGGGCATCATTGTCGAGATTTGCAAGGATCGGTGCATCAAGAGGCGTTGCGGGCTCTGCGGCGTCTACAACTTCAAAGACAATGAATTCGCCGCTTTCAGTGACGACCGATCCCTTATGATCGGCGCCACCGGCAAAGACTGCAGAGGCCAGCGTGCCGTCGATGAAGCCATCTTCGGAGCCGAAGCGGGTGAAGGGCGAGCTGATCTGCGGGAAGGTGTTCAGTTCCAGCGCTATGTCGGCAAGCGTTTCCCCGTTCTGCAGGCGCGCTACGACGTCCTGCCCCAAAGCGAGCAATGCGTCATTGCTGCGCTGTTCGGTGATGGCGGTGACGATGGTGTCGCGCACTTCGTCGAGCGTCTGATCGCGCGCGGGTTCGATTTCTTCCAAATCGAACCAGAGGTGAGCATTGCCCGCGAGCGGAACGCTCGGAATCAACTGACCATCCTGAGCGCGGAAAATGGCTTGAGATACGCGCGAATATTCTTCTGCCGGGAGATTGGGTAGTGCGGACAGCTCTGCACCAGAGGCGGTGACGTCGATGTCATAGACAACGAGGCCAAACCGCTCGGCAATTGTATCAATCGGCTGGAAGGCGGCGCGCAATTCTTCGATCTGATCGAGAATTTCATTGATTTCTGTGCGGGCCGCGGCGGTCCCCAGACGGTTTGTGATGTCGGCGCGGGCTTCTTCCAGCGTGGGCAGTCCCTGCGCTTCGATGGCGGAGACGTGAACGGCACGCTTGCCGCCAATACCGTCGATGATGGCAAAGCCACCCTCTTCAAGGCCGAAAGCTGCTTCTGCAAGGCGCGCATCGGTGACCTGATTGCGCGTCAGCGTTCCAAGAACCGACGGCGTAACCCCGGCTTCGGCGACGACAATTGCGAAATCCGAGCCCGATGCAAGCGCGGCTTCAAACAAGGCCTGCCGCTCTGGCGTGGTGAGCGCCACCTGTTCAATCGTACGGCGTTCAGGCGTCGTCAGAGTGTCCTTGATGCGCTCATATTCGGCGGCGATCTCGGTTTCATCGAAGGTCATGGTGGCGGCGACGGAAGCCAGCGACAAATCGAGCAGCTTTACCTTGCGCGTTTCGACAGTCCGATATTCAGACTGATGTTCGGCAAGGTAGGCTGTCAGCTCTGCCTCGGTGGGCTCGGCCTGCGCCTCTATATTGGTTTCGCTCAGCGTGACATAATCGATGGTACGGGTGGCCGACGCGTAGGAATTGATGAGTTCGCCCGAAACCTTGGGCAAAGTGACGCCTGCCATCAGCGCATCTTTCAATTGCTGGCGCTTGGCTTCGCTGCCGCGGGCTTCAAAATACTCGGCCTCGGTCCAGCCCGACCGCTGCAGGGTCTGGCTGAAAAGGGCAGGCTCGAAGGTGCCCAAAGTGCCGTGGAACGATGGGTCTTCGCGCAGCAATCGCGCCAGTTCCGCGTCGGAAACGCCCAGGCTGAACTGGTTGGCGAGACCATCCAGCGCGGCGCTTTCAGAAAGGCGCATCAGAACAGCTGTTGGAATGCCCAACTGCTCGGCCTGGCTGGTGGTGGGGATAGATCCCAGCTGGCTTGACAGCGCGCTAACCTGAGACTGGTAAGCACGCAAAAATTCACGAGAATTGATCTCTTCATCGCCGACGCGCGCGACATTATTGCTGCCCAGATCAACAATCACATTGTTGATACCGAACCCGGCGACCCCGACCAACAGGAACGCACCAAGAATTTTCCCGGGCCAGGATTTTGCAAAATCACGCAAACCATCGAGCATTTCGAGCGTTCCAGTTTAGTGTCCAAGCCTTTACCCGAGGGCAGGAGCCGGACTAGTAAGACAATTCGACTGCCGGGGTTAGGGCAAAGCCTCCTTCGGCGCAAGAGGCAGGAGTAGCTAGATTGACGACCATCTCACCGCTAATCGCAGGAAACTGGAAGATGAATGGGCTGACCCATTCGCTGGATGAGCTGGCCGAACTGGCGCGGCTATTGACCACGGGCGCCTCGCCACGCGCGCTTGTCGTGGTCTGTCCTCCAGCCACTTTGCTTGCCGCTGTCGCCGCCCAAGGCGCATCGAGCGGCATTCTCGCTGGCGGACAGGATTGCCACCCGGCAGCATCGGGCGCACATACCGGAGATATTTCGGCAGGCATGGTTGCAGATGCCGGTGCTCAATTCGTTATCGTGGGGCACTCCGAGCGACGGGCTGACCATGGCGAAACGGACGAAACCGTCCGCGCCAAGGCGGAAGCTGCTATCGGTGCAGGGCTGAAACCCATTATCTGCGTGGGTGAAACAGAAGCGGAGCGTGATGCGGGGCAGGCAGAGGCGATTGTGGCTGGCCAGCTTGCAGCATCCATTCCCGATGCGGCCGAGCAGCATGAAGTTGTGGTCGCTTATGAGCCGGTCTGGGCAATCGGTACGGGCCGTACGCCGACGCTGGAAGACATTGCGGCAATGCATGCATCCATCCGCGCTGGTCTTGATGCACGTTTTGGCGCTGAGCGTAGTCAAACCATCCGTATTCTCTACGGTGGCTCGATGAAACCACAGAACGCGCGGGAGATTCTGGCGGTTGAAAACGTCAATGGCGGCCTTGTCGGCGGCGCCAGCCTCTTGGCAAAGGACTTCTATACGATTATCTCCGCCGTGTAGCTGAACGGAACACTGTCCGGTTGGGGCGAATAATCGCCGCGACCGGCTGGTATTTGCCGTTCGAGGGGTGTATGACCCCGCATCCTTTCATAAACGGGACGTCAGTTTCTGCACGTCCCTGACTGACGCGAAGACAAGACTTACATGGCCAATGTTCTGCTCGTCGCCTATCTGCTGATCGTATTGGCGCTGATCGTCGTTATCCTGCTGCAGCGCTCCGAAGGCGGCGCTCTCGGCATTGGCGGGGGCAATAATGGCATGATGCAGGCGCGGGGTTCTGCGAACCTCATGACCCGCACGACCGCTGTTCTGGCGGCGTTGTTCTTCGCATCGGCTATTGGTCTGACGATTCTCAGCGAACTCGACCGCACCACATCGAGCATTCTCGATAGCGCGGTGACGACGCCGGATGGTCAGCAGCCGAGCACAGTTCTCGACGCTCTTAACGCGCTGCAGGGTGACCTTCCGGTTCCTGCCCAGGTCGAAACGCCAGCTCCGGCGGCGACGGAATCGACCAGCGGCGATCTGCCTGTGCCGGCCGCTCCTGTGGAAACTGAAGTGCCTGCTGCCGAATCGAGCATGATGATGGCTCCGGCGGTGGAAACGCCAGCTGAAAGCCCGGCACCCGCAGAATCCCCGTCAACGACGACGGGCAACTAATCCGCCGAAAGGCGAAACCGAAAAGGGGATGGCGACATCCCCTTCTTCTTTTTGTGTAGAGCGGGTTTCCCACTCTGCGAATCGTTTTTGTTATGCTTATGGTGATCGCCCATGGCTCGGTACGTTTTTATCACCGGAGGCGTGGTCTCCTCCCTTGGAAAAGGTCTTGCATCAGCGGCTCTTGGCGCTGTGCTGCAGGCACGCGGCTATAAGGTCCGCCTGCGCAAGCTCGACCCCTATCTCAATGTCGATCCCGGCACGATGTCGCCGACCCAGCACGGTGAGGTTTTCGTCACCGATGACGGGGCGGAAACCGATCTCGATCTCGGTCACTATGAGCGCTTTACCGGACGCGCCGCCAACAAGCGCGACAATATCACCTCCGGTCGTATTTATTCCGATCTGCTTGCCAAGGAGCGCCGGGGAGAATTCCTCGGAGCCACCGTGCAGGTCATCCCGCACGTTACCGACTCGATCAAGAATTTCGTTCTCGAAGGTAATGAGGACTATGATTTCGTGCTGGTCGAGATCGGCGGCACTGTCGGCGATATCGAAGGCCTGCCGTTCTTTGAAGCCATCCGCCAGCTCGGCAATGAATTGCCGCGCAATCACGCCGCTTACCTACATCTGACGCTGATGCCCTATATTCCTTCGGCGGGTGAGCTCAAGACCAAGCCGACACAGCACTCGGTCAAGGAGCTGCGCTCCATCGGTATTGCGCCTGACGTGTTGCTGGTGCGGTGTGATCGCCCGATTCCCGAAGGCGAAAAGAAAAAGCTCAGCCTGTTCTGCAATGTGCGTGAAAGCGCTGTCATTCAGGGGCTCGACGTGGGCTCCATTTATGATGTACCCATGGCCTACCATCAGGAAGGTCTTGACCGAGAAATCCTTGCGGCGCTGGGCATTACCGATGCGCCGGAGCCGGATATGTCGGCCTGGGATGAAGTTTCCCGCCGCCATCACAATCCCGAAGGCGAAGTGAACATCGCCATTGTCGGTAAATATACCGGCCTCAAGGACGCCTATAAGTCGCTGTCCGAAGCGCTGATCCATGGTGGCATTGCCAACAAGGTGAAGGTCAACCTGCAATGGATCGACTCGGAAGTCTTCGAGCGTGACGATCCCGCGCCCTATCTCGAACATGTTCACGGCATTCTGGTGCCAGGTGGATTTGGCGAGCGCGGTGCGCAGGGCAAGATCGAGGCCGCGCGCTTCGCCCGCATCAAGGATGTGCCCTATTTCGGCATCTGTTTTGGTATGCAGATGGCCTGTATCGAAGCCGCGCGGAACACTGCCGGCATCAAGAATGCGTCCTCGACCGAATTCGGCCCGACCAAGGAAGCTGTGGTCGGCATGATGACGGAATGGGTGAAGGGGAACGAGAAGGAAAGCCGGGAATCGAATGGCGATCTCGGCGGCACGCTGCGCCTCGGCGCTTATCCCGCACAGCTCACCCGCGGTTCGCGTGTGGCCGACATTTACGGATCGACCCGCATTTCCGAGCGCCATCGTCACCGCTATGAGGTGAATATGGATTACCGCAAGGTGTTGGAAAAGAACGGTCTTTTGTTCTCCGGCGTTTCGCCTGATGGCACGCTGCCGGAAATCGTGGAGCGCACCGACCATCCGTGGTTCATCGGCGTGCAGTTCCACCCCGAACTCAAGTCCAAGCCGTTTGAACCGCATCCGCTGTTCACCAGCTTCATTGCGGCGGCCATGGACCAGAGCCGTCTGGTCTAGGGGGATTGCCTCGGGGTGTGGTTCTTGCAACGCCCCGGCAAGCCCGCTAAGCACTCGAGATGAGTTTCCAAGACTATTCAGGACTGCCAAGTGACCCTCGTCGATACCCGCACCCCCGACAAGAAGCGCCTGATTTCCGGTTCGACCGGCGATTGGGAAGTGATCATCGGCATGGAAGTGCACGCGCAGGTGACCAGCGAAAGCAAGCTGTTCTCCGGCTCGTCGACCGAATTCGGCAATCCGCCCAATGCCAATGTCAGCTTTGTTGATGCGGCCATGCCGGGCATGCTGCCTGTCATCAACGAGGAATGCGTTCGGCAGGCCGTGCGCACTGGCTTGGGTCTGAAGGCGCAGATCAACAAGCGCTCGGTGTTTGACCGTAAGAATTATTTCTATCCGGATTTGCCGCAGGGCTACCAGATTTCCCAGTTCAAGGACCCCATAGTCGGCGAGGGCAAGGTGCTCCTGGATGTCGATAATGAACAGATCGAAATCGGCATCGAGCGCCTGCATCTGGAGCAGGACGCGGGCAAGTCGATCCACGACCAGCATCCGAATATGAGCTTCGTGGATTTGAACCGCTCGGGCGTGGCGTTGATGGAAATCGTCAGCAAGCCCGATCTACGTTCGTCCGAAGAAGCCAAGGCCTATTTGTCCAAGCTGCGCACCATCCTGCGCTATCTGGGCACCTGCGACGGCAATATGGAGCAGGGCTCCATGCGCGCCGACGTGAACGTGTCGGTGCGCCGCCCGGGCGGTGAGTTCGGCACGCGCTGCGAGATCAAGAACGTCAACTCCATCCGTTTTGCCGGTCAGGCCATCGAGTATGAAGCCCGTCGCCAGATCGATATTCTGGAAGATGGCGGCTCGATCGATCAGGAAACGCGGCTCTACGATCCCAAGACGGGCGAAACGCGGTCGATGCGCTCGAAGGAAGAGGCGCATGATTATCGCTACTTCCCTGATCCGGACCTGCTGCCGCTTGAGTTCGATGATGCCTTCGTCGCTGCGCTGGCGGAACACCTGCCGGAACTGCCGGACGAGAAGCAGGCGCGCTTCATCGCCGACTATGGCGTCACTGCCTATGACGCGCATGTGCTGACGCTCGATCGTGAAACCGCAGACTATTACGAGTCCTGCGTTGCATTTGGCGGCGCCAAGCGCGACGGCAAGGCTGTTGCCAATATTCTCAATGGCGATGTGGCCGCCTTCGCCAATAGCCAAGGGTTGGCGGTGTGGGAAACCCACCTCAAGCCTGCGCAGATTGCCGGGCTGGTCGATCTCATCTCTGGTGGCACCATTTCGTCCAAGGGCGGCAAGGACGTGCTGCAAATCCTGATTGCTGAGGAACCCGAGGGTGATCCGGCCGATATCGTCGAGCGTCGCGGCCTCAAGCAGGTGACCGATCTCGGCGCTATCGAGAAGATCGTCGACGACATCATTGCCGCGAACCCGGATCAGGTCGAAAAGGTGAAGGCCAAGCCGACGATGATTGGCTGGTTCGTTGGTCAGGCCATGAAGGCGTCGGGTGGCAAGGCCAATCCGCAGGCGCTCAATGATCTGATGAAGGCAAAGCTCGGGATCGAGTAAACCGCTAGCTAAAGCTCAATTTTGTGGCCCGACTTCGCGCACGCTCGAAGTCGGGCTTTTTGTTTTTGATCATGCCCTTGGCTGCGGCTCATGGCCGGGCAGGGGCGGAATTTCAGGTGCCGGTGAGGGCATGGGGTCTTCGACGGGCTGCTCGGGCTGGGGAAACTCTTCGGGGCCGGGCGGATAAGGCTCGACCGGTTCTGGCCGGGGTGGCTCTGGCTGTGGAATGATCTCGGGGATCGGGCGCGGATCGATATCGGGTCTTGGTTCGGGCATAAAACACCTCCACCTGGCCAACGGGCCGGCGGAGGAAATGTTCCGATCAGGCCGTATCGCGTTTCCAGACCTGTTTGATGCGGCCATCGATGAACAGCAGGCCAAAAAATATGACGGCCATGCCAAGAAGCTGAATCGGCAGAATAGTTTCACCGAGAACGCTGACCCCAATGATCAAGGCCGAGATGGGGGCAATGAACGTGGTGGTGGCAAAATTGGTTGCGCCGACGCGGGGCAGGATGCGGTACATGATCTGAAAGGTGAAGGCGGTCGAGAGCAGGCCGATGGCGATAGCCGCGCCCCAGGTTTCCGGATGCGTCATTACGGGAATTCCTTCGCCGAAAAATGCCACCGGAATGGACACGATTGCGGCTCCGGTCAGGGCAATGCAGGCGAATGCGGTTGGCTCGATATGCTTGTAGCTGCGCGTAATGTTGAGCGAGAGCGCATAACAGAAGGTTGCGCCCAAACACGCCGCTATGGCCCATAGCTGAGATGTGCCGCCCGATGAGAGGGCGGGCGAAACCAGAATGGCTGCTCCGACAAAGCCGATAAAGACGCCGGCGAATTTGGTCCGCGTTGCCTTCTCGCCGCCCAGCCAGAAATGCGACACGATGGCGGTGACCATTGGTGTAAGCGCGTTGATAATCGCCGCAATACCGCTGGCCAAGTGTGCCTGAGCCAGCGGGAACAGGGCAAAGGGTATGGCATAGGCGATAATGCCCAGCGCACCCAGTTGTAGCCAGAGGCCAAGATCGCGCGGCACCGGCTTGCGCAAGGCAAACAGCACGGCCCAGCAGCCGAGTGCACCAATACCCACGCGCAGGGACGTAACCCAAAGCGGGCCAAGCTCGCGGATGAGCACCGCGTTAAACACGAAGGAGCAACCCCAGATCGCGCCGAGCATGATGATAAGCAGCCAATCGCGCAGACTCATGGAACACCCTTGCAAAGAGGCGCGACGCTATGCCGGACCCGAACGGAGGTCGAACCGATTTTGACGATGGGAGTCATCAATCGTGGTGATGGGTCTGAAGACCTCATGGTGAGCCTGTCGAACCACGAGGTCGGGCGCGCTGAGGCTCGTGTGCCACGACCTCGTCCTTCGACGGGCTCAGGATGAGGTCTACTGGGACGTTAGAGCCGCGCTTCGCCCGCAGCCAGCAGCCGCAGTGCTTCGGGATATATCCGGTGTTCTTCGACCAGAACGCGCGCGGCAAGGGTGTCAGGCGTGTCATCGGCCAGAACGGGCACGCGCGCCTGAAGGATCGACGGCCCTTCATCAAGGCCGGGGGTGACGAAATGCACCGTGCAACCATGTTCCTTCGCGCCGTCTTCCAAGGCGCGTTCATGGGTGTGCAGGCCCTTATAGGCGGGGAGCAGGGACGGGTGGATGTTGATCATCCGGCCCTGCCAATGGGTAACAAAATCCTCACCGAGAATGCGCATGAAGCCCGCCAGACAGACGATGTCTGCTTCCCAGCTTTCCAGCACCTGCGTCATGGTATCCTCGAACATATCCCTGCTGGGGAACTTGCTCTGGGCCAGCGAGGCGGTGGCAATACCATGCGAGGCGGCGACTTCCAGACCGGGCGCGCTGGCCTTGTTGGACAAGACGCCGACGATCTCGGCTGGATAGTCGGGTGCCTTGGCAGCATCGATCAGCGTGGCCATGTTGGAGCCTCGCCCTGAAATCAAAATGGCAACTTTCTTGCGGCTCACAGTGCGAGCTTGCCCCGGAAGGTCACCGGCTCGGCCGAACGCTCGGTGAGTTGACCAACGATAGAGGCGATTTCGCCCGAAGCGTTGAGGCTTTCCACCAGCTTTTCGGCATCGGCAGGGGCGACAGCGACCAGCATGCCCACGCCGCAATTGAAGGTGCGCAACATTTCGCGCTCTTCCATGCCGCCGGTCTTGCTGAGCCAGCCGAAAACGGCAGGCACGTTGACGGCGCCCAGATCGATATCGGCAGCGAGATTATCAGGCAGAACACGCGGAATATTGTCGATAAAGCCGCCGCCGGTGATATGGGCGAGCGCCTTGATCTCGAGGCCGGCTTTCAGCGCCGCCAGCAATGGCTTCACATAAATTCGGGTGGGTTCGAGCAAGGCTTCGGCCAGCGACTTGTCCTCGGCAAAGGGGGCAGGGGCGTCCCAGTCAAGACCGGAAAGCTCGACGATCTTGCGGACCAGTGAATAGCCGTTTGAATGCACGCCCGAGGACGCAATGGCGACCAGAACGTCGCCTGTGGCAATGTCGGGGCGGGGTAGGAGGGCGCCACGTTCAGCCGCGCCGACAGCAAAACCGGCCAGATCATAGTCATTGCCATGATACAGGCCGGGCATTTCCGCTGTCTCGCCGCCGATCAGCGCGCAACCGGCAAGGCGACAGCCCTGGGCAATGCCTTCGACGATGGCGGTGCCCTGCGTGACGTCGAGCTTACCGGTGGCAAGATAATCGAGGAAGAAAAGCGGCTCTGCGCCTTGTACCACGAGATCGTTGACGCACATGGCGACCAGATCCTGGCCGATCGTGTCATGCTTGCCGGTATCGATGGCGATCTTGAGCTTGGTGCCCACGCCGTCATTGGCGGCGACAAGGACCGGATCCTTGAAGCCGGCGGCTTTCAAATCGAAGAGGCCACCGAAACCGCCGATTTCACCATCTGCGCCGGGACGGCGTGTGGAGCGGACGGCGGGCTTGATGGCTTCCACAAGGGCATTGCCCGCGTCGATATCGACGCCAGCCTGCTTGTACGAAAGACCGTTTGATGGCAGGTTTTGCGCGTCGGACATGAGCCTTGATGCCAATGCTGGGGATTGCGGGCGCAACAGGATGCGTGCGATCCGGGTTGGTTGAATTTTTCGGTACTGGCCGTTAGACGGCCTGATAGCTTTTCGCTTACTCATACGCAAGGGCCGCCCGGCGCCATGACGCTCAGAAATCAAGTGCTCATCTGGATCGGCCTGCTGCTGGTGCTGATCCTGACCCTTTGGGTGTTCCGCGGTATTCTGCTGCCGTTCGTCGTTGGCGCGGCCTTGGCCTATCTGCTCAACCCACTGGTCAATCAATTGCAGAAATGGCGGTTCAACCGCGTTTGGGCGACGGTGGTGGTGCTGCTCTGCATGATGACGATCGTCATCAGCCTGTTCCTGATCTTCGTGCCGCTGATCGGCCAGCAGATCATCGGGCTGATCCAGCGCCTGCCTGCCTATTTCAGCGATTTGCAGGAATTGGCGACCCGTTACTCACCCGAGTTGAACGAATGGCTAGGCCCCGAGCGCGCCGCGCAGGTGCAGACCGGCATCAACGACCTGACGCGCAGTGCGCTAGGTTTTATCGCTACCTTACCGGCCGAGCTGGTCAATATCGGGCTTACCGGCGCAGCGGTGGTCGGCTTCACCATTCTCTCGCCGGTCGTCGCCTTTTATCTGCTGCTCGACTGGGAAGGCATGGTTCGCGGTATCGATGGCCTGCTGCCCAAAGCACATAAGGGCGAAATCAAAGGCATTTTGCGCGATATCGACCGCTCCATGGCCGGCGTTATTCGCGGGCAGGGCGGTGTGCTGCTGATTGACGCCGCCTATTACGCCACGGCTCTCAGCCTTGCTGGGCTTAATTATGGGCTGGCGGTCGGCCTGATTGCCGGGTTGCTGAGCTTTATTCCTTTTGCCGGCTTTACCCTCGGTCTTGCTTTGTCCGTCGGTATCGCCATGGTGCAGTTCGCGCCGAATTGGTGGGCGGTGGCGGGCATAGCCAGCATTTTTCTGTTCTGGCAATTCATTGAAGGCAATGTTCTTTATCCAAAGCTGGTAGGCTCTTCGATCAATATCAACCCAGTCTGGATGATGTTTGCGCTGCTCGCTCTGGGTGCGGTCTTTGGTTTTGTCGGCCTGCTGCTGGCGGTGCCGATGGCCGCAATCGCTTCGGTCCTCGTGCGCTATGGCGTCAGAAAATATAAGGAAAGTCCGCTCTATCTCGGCCCCAATGACAACAAGACCAGCGATGATGCCACTGCCTGAAAACGGAGTGCGGCAATTGCCGCTCGATCTGGGGCACGAGCCTTCACACGCCGAAGATGATTATCTCGTCGGGGAAGGCAATGCGTTGGCGCATGCGCGTATTCTCGCCTGGCCGCATTGGCCCGATGGCATGACACTGGTCATTGGCCCCGCCGCATCGGGCAAATCGCATCTGGCGCGCATATTTGTGGATCGCGCCAGTGCGGTGGTCGCAACGCCTGATAGCATCGTCGCCATTGCGTCGGCAGATGGCAGAGAACCCTTGCTGATCGACGATGTCGATCGCGCTGGTTATGACGAACACGCGCTGTTTCATCTGCTCAATCAGGCCATGCGCGGCGAGCGGAGCCTGCTGATGACCGCCCGCGAGGATGTGGGGCAATGGGTGCTGAAGACCGACGATGCCCGCTCCCGGGCGCGCCGGGCCTCCACATTCCGGCTTGAAATCAGCGATGACATCGAACTGTCACAGATGTTCGTGAAACTATTCCTGGATCGCCAGATCAGGGTCGATCCCAAGGTTATCGGCTTCGTTGTGCCGCGCATGGAGCGCAGTCCCGAAGAAGCCTCCGCCCTTGTTGACCTAATGGACCGGCTGGCCCTTGCCAAAGGGTCGGCCATTACTCGTAATCTGGCCGCAGAGGCGCTGGCGTATCGGCAGGATATGCGCCAGGCTGCCGAACAGGATTGGGACGCCGAAAAAGATGAATGAGATGAGTGAGTTCGCGGAAACCGGTGCGTCGGACCCAGACATCGAGGCTCTGCGCAAAAGCCCGGCCCGCTTCGTCAACCGCGAAGTGAGCTGGCTGCAGTTCAATATGCGCGTGCTTGAAGAAGCCGGGAACCAGTCTCACCCGCTGCTGGAGCGACTGCGCTTCGTCTCGATTTCGGCCAATAATCTCGACGAATTCTACATGGTCCGCGTTGCGGGTATCAAAGGGCAGATCCGGGCGGGTCTTTCCAAGCAGAGTGCTGATGGACTCACGCCGAGCGAACAGCTCGAAGAGATCGCCACGCTGGCGCAGCACCTGCAATTGGAGCAGCAGGATCACTGGAAGGAATTGCGCGAGGAATTGTTCGCGCAGAATGTGGTGATCCACGAAGCCGATGATCTCACCTCGGAGCAAATTGCCTATCTGCAAAAGCTGTTCCGCGAGGAGATTTTCCCGGTCCTGACGCCGATTGCCGTCGATCCTGCGCACCCATTCCCGTTCATCCCCAATCTCGGGCTGGCGCTGGCGTTTGAACTGAAGCGGCCCAATAGCGACCAGAACCTGACCGCGCTTGTGCGCATCCCGGGCAATCTCGACCGCTTCATCAACCTGCCTTCGGCGCTGGTGTCCGAGGGACGCAGCGAGGTCGTCACCATCGACACGCTGGTGAAGCTGTTCTTTCACAAGATGTTTCCCGGCCACGAAGTGGTGGGTTCCGGCGCGTTCCGTATCATCCGCGACAGCGAAATCGAAATCGATGACGAAGCGGCCGATCTGGTGGTGGAGTTCGAGTCTGCGCTGCGCCAGCGTCGGCGCGGGCAGGTGATAAGGCTCGAAATCGAGCGCTCCATGCCTCGCGCACTCAAGCGACAAATTGGCGAGCAGCTTGGCGTCAAGGAAGCCGATGTGTTTGAGGTGCAGGGCTTTCTGGGCCTCGCCGATGCGCGCAAGGTTTGCGATATCGACCGTCCCGATCTCAAGTTCACGCCCTATCTGGCGCGGTTTCCCGAGCGCATCCGCGATTATAATGGTGACAGCTTTGCCGCCATTCGCGCCAAGGACATTCTCGTCCACCATCCGTTCGAGAGTTTCGACGTGGTGGCGCAATTCCTCATGCAGGCGGCGCGCGATCCGGACGTGGTGGCCATCAAGCAGACGCTGTATCGAACTTCGTCAGACAGCCCCATCGTCAAGGCGCTGATCATGGCGGCGGAGGCGGGGAAGTCGGTCACGTGTCTCGTCGAACTCAAGGCCCGCTTTGATGAAGAGGCCAATATCCGCTGGGCCCGCGATCTTGAACGGGCAGGGGCGCAGGTTGTCTTTGGCTTTATCGAGCTGAAGACCCACGCCAAGCTGAGCCAGGTGGTCCGGCGCGAAAAGGGCAAGCTGGTGAGCTATTGCCATATCGGCACCGGCAATTATCACCCGATTACAGCCAAGATTTATACCGATCTGAGCTATTTCACCATCGACCCGGCGATCACGCGGGACGTGGCGCGGGTGTTCAATTTCATCACCGGCTATGCACGGCCAACCGAGCTTGAGACCATCGCCGTCTCGCCGGTCAATCTGCGCCAGACGCTCATTGACAATATCGCCCGGGAAATCGAACTGGCGCGCAGCGGCCAGCCTGCTCACATTCTGCTCAAGATGAATTCGCTGGTCGATCCGCAGGTCATCGACGCGCTTTACGATGCAAGTCAGGCTGGCGTGAGAGTGGACCTGATCGTGCGCGGAATCTGCTGCCTGCGCCCTGGTATTCCGGGTTTCTCTGACAATATCCGCGTGAAATCGGTGGTTGGCCGGTTCCTTGAACACAGCCGCATCTATTGCTTCGGCAATGGCGAGATCATGCCGTCTGCACGTGCCAAGGTCTATATTTCCTCCGCCGATCTCATGGGCCGTAATCTGGATGGTCGGGTGGAAGTTATGGTGCCGATACTCAACAAGACGGTGCACAAGCAGATTCTGGACCAGATCATGGTTGCCTATCTCAAGGACAATCAGCAAAGTTGGGAAGTGCTGCCCGATGGAAGTTCCCATCGGGTGCGACTTGCTGATGGCGACGAACCTTTCAACGCCCACAGCTATTTTATGACGAATCCCTCGCTGTCGGGTCGTGGCAGCGCCGGAATGGTGGAGTCTGACGAGGGTTGAACGTGACTCAATTCTGGGGCGTCGATGCCGATCCAACCGCGCAGGGCCGTATAAAAGGCGCCCGGCCGGTGGCTGTGCTCGACATCGGCTCCAACTCTGTGCGCCTTGTCGTTTATGAACGGCATGCCCGCGCGCTGACCCCGCTTTATAACGAAAAGTCCGCCTGCGCCCTTGGGCGCGGAATTGCCAAGAGCGGCAGGTTGTCCGACGCGAGCATGGCCACGGCCATCGACGCCATCAAGCGTTTTGCGATGGTGGCGCGCATGATGCGGGTGGGCAAGGTGCATGTATTGGCCACCTCGGCGGTGCGAGACGCGACGAACCGCGAGGAATTCGTGGCCGCCGTCGAAGCGGTGATGGAAACCAGCGTCAACGTCCTGAGCGGGGAGCAAGAGGCACATTTCGCTGCGCTTGGCGTTGTCGCCGGCATTCCCGGATTTTCGGGCATTGTGGGCGATCTGGGCGGTGGCAGTCTTGAACTGTCGGAAATCGCTAATGGTTCGGACACCAATGGCGAAAGCTATGAACTGGGTGTCATCCGGTTGCAGGATGACGCCGATGGCTCTCCCAAAAAAGGGGCCGAACTGGTTCGCAACCGGCTGTCGCAGAGCATGCTGGCAAATGTGCAGCCGGGCGGTCGCTTTGCGGCGATTGGCGGAACCTGGCGTTCGCTCGCCAAATTGCATCAGGCCCGTACCAATTATGCGCTGCATATGGTGCAGGATTATGTGGTTTCGGCGTCCGACATGATCGCTTTCTGCGACGCAATCGTGCTCGCGGATTCCACCAAGAATTATCCGGGGTCCGGCAGCGTCAGCTCGTCGCGGCGTGAACTTGTGCCCATTGGCGCGGCCGTTCTCGCCGAAATTCTGCGCGCGGGCCGGTTCGAGAGTGTGGTCTTTTCGGCTCTTGGTGTGCGTGAGGGCTATCTCTACGGCAAGCTGGATCAAAGGGAGCGTGCCATCGATCCCCTGATACAAGGCGCCGAGGAATTGTCGGTGCTGCGGTCACGTTCACCCGCGCATGCCGACGACCTGATCGAGTTTACCGGGCAATATTTCGGTGCGGCAGGAATTTTGGAAACGCCGTCCGAATCGCGTTTGCGTTCGGTTGTTTGCCTGCTTGCCGATATCGGCTGGCGTTCGCACCCCGATTATCGCGGGCCGCAAAGCGTCGACGCGGTGGCCTATGGTTCATTGACCGGCGTTGACCATCCCGGACGCTCGTTTTTGGCGCAGACAGTGGCGATCCGCTATGATGGGCTCAAGAGCAAGGCAGCACAGAGCCTGGCGCCCTTGGGTACACCAGAATTGACTGCAAGGGCTCGGGTGATCGGAGCGCTATTCCGGGTCGCCTATCCGATGACTGCCGCCATGCCGGGTATTCTGCCGCGCACGCGTTTCAGCATCGAGGAAACGACGCTGGTTCTCCATCTCCCGGCGGATTTCATCTTTCTCAATGGCGACCATCTGCGGAACCGGCTTCGGCAATTTGCCGAGATTACCGGTTACACAGCGTCACGGGTCGAGGTTGGCTGAAGCGGGCTATTCTGCCGCTTCGGCCTGATTGACCGCGAATTCCACGATGCCTTTGCGTGTCGCAACCAGACCAACGCGTCCATGCTTTATGGCCAGTGCCTTGTCGCCGAACAGCTTGCGGCGCCAGCCCTTCAGCGCCGGAACATCGGCATCGTCATCAAGCACCAGCGCGTCGATATCGTCTGATGTGGCAATGATCCGTGCGGCAACGCCATGCTGCTCGGAAACGGCCTTCAGCAATACGCGGACGAGATCGCCTACCGCGCCTTTGGGCGAGGGACCGCGATAGCGTTCCGGCAGGCTGGGAAGTTCCGATTTCTGCAAAGCTTCCACGGTTTTGAGCAGCGCGATGATTTCGCCGGCGGCGCTGCTGCGGCCAAAACCGCGCGGCACGGCGCGTAGCTTTTCAAACGCATCCGGCGTCAACGGGCGTTGTGTCGCCAACTCAGCGATCACATCATCCTTGAGAATGCGGCTGCGCGGCTGATCGGTTTCCTGCGCGCGGCGCTCGCGCCATTCGGCCAGCACCTTCAGGGCGGCAAGATCGCGTGGGCGGTTGAGCTTCATCTTGAGCCGTTCCCAGGCCTGTTCCGGGCGAACCACATAGGTGTCGATGCTGCGCAAAATCCCCAGTTCATCCTCTACCCAGTCCCAGCGGCGGGTGGCTTCCACCTGCTTGCGTAGTTCGCGGTAGATATCGCGCAGCCAGGTAACGTCGGCCAGAGCATAGGTGAGCTGCTTTTCCGAAAGCGGGCGCGCCGACCAGTCGGTGAAGCGGGAAGACTTGTCGAGCTCGACCTTGCAGATGCTGCGCACCAGGCTGTCATAAGAGGCGCTGTCGCCAAAGCCGCAGACGCTGGCGGCGATCTGGGTGTCAAAAATATTATGCGGTACGGCACCGGTCAGCTTGACGAAAATTTCGATGTCCTGCCGCGCCGCATGGAACACCTTGGTTACGTTGGGATTGGCCAAAAGCTCAAAGAATGGGGCCAGCCTGATGTCTGATGCCAGCGGGTCGATCAGCACGGCTTCGTCGTCGGTCGCAACCTGAATCAGGCAGAGACGCGGCCAATAGGTGGTTTCTCGGAGAAATTCGGTATCGACCGTCACAAATTCAAATTGTGCAGCGCGCTCGCAGAACGCGGCGAGCGCATCTGTGGAAACAATCAAGTCCATACCGGCTTCCGTCCAAAAAAAGTCAATATTCTTCCTAGCAGGTGTGATCGGATTGCTCCACCGTCGATTTCCCTTGCGGTAAACCGGCAAAAGCCGATATGCCCCGCAGCTTGACAAGGGCGGGCAGAAATGCGCTTTTCCCGCCCGATAATCCGGCCTTTTCCCTAGCAAATCCGAGCTTTGACATGACCATACATCGCTACCGCACCCACACCTGTGGCGCCCTGACGGCGGCTGATGCTGGCAATAATGTGCGCCTGAGCGGCTGGGTGCATCGCGTGCGCGATCACGGTGGCCTGCTGTTTATCGATCTGCGCGATCATTATGGAATCACCCAATGCGTGATCGATCCCGATTCTGCCGCTTTCGCGCAGGCGGAAAAGGTGCGCTCGGAATGGGTGCTGCGCATCGACGGCGAAGTGAAGCTGCGTGATGCCGCCGCCGTCAATTCCAACATTCCCACCGGCGCGATCGAAATCTTCATCCGTGAGATCGAAGTGCTGTCTGCGGCCAAGGAATTGCCGCTGCCGGTGTTTGGTGATGCCGAATATCCGGAAGACATTCGCCTGCGCTACCGTTTCCTCGATCTGCGCCGCGAAAAGCTGCACAACAACATCGTCAAGCGCACCAAGATCATTTCTTCGATGCGCGCCGGCATGGGCGGGGCAGGGTTCACTGAATTCTCCACCCCCATCCTGACGGCCTCCTCGCCGGAAGGCGCGCGCGACTTCCTCGTGCCGAGCCGCATCCACCCCGGCAAGTTCTTCGCCCTGCCGCAGGCGCCGCAGCAATATAAGCAGCTCCTGATGGTGGCCGGTTTCGACCGCTATTTCCAGGTCGCGCCCTGTTTCCGCGACGAAGACCCGCGTGCCGACCGCCTGCCGGGCGAGTTCTATCAGCTCGACCTCGAGATGAGCTTTGTGACGCAGGAAGATGTGTGGAACACCGTCGAGCCGGTCATTACCGATGTGTTCGAGCAGTTTGCCGATGGCAAGCGCGTCACCAAGGGTTGGCCGCGCATTCCTTACGACACGGCGATCCGCAAATATGGTTCGGACAAGCCGGACCTGCGTAACCCCATCGAAATCCAGGCCGTCACCGAGCACTTCGCCGGTTCCGGTTTCAAGGTCTTCGCCAACCAGATCGAAGCCGATCCCAAGGTCGAAGTCTGGGCAATCCCTGCCAAAAACAAGGCTGGTGCTGAGCCGATTGGCCGTGCCTTCTGTGACCGCATGAATGCCTGGGCGCAGGGCGAGGGTCAGCCGGGCCTCGGCTATATCTTCTTCAAGGATGGCGCTGGCTCTGGCCCGATTGCCAAGAATATCGGCGAAGACCGGACCGCGGCGCTCAAGGCGCAGCTTGGCCTCGAAGACGGCGATGCTGTGTTCTTCGTCGCTGGTCGTCCCGAAAAGTTCTATAAATTCGCTGGCGAGGCCCGCACCAAGGTGGGCACCGATCTTGGCGTTGTCGATACTGAGCAATTTGCGCTGTGCTGGATCGTCGACTTCCCGTTCTATGAATGGAGCGAGGAAGAAAAGCGTATCGACTTCGCGCACAATCCCTTCTCGATGCCGCAGGGCGGTATTGATGGCCTGAATGGAGACGACCCGCTCTCGCTCAAGGCCTATCAGTATGACGCTGTCTGCAATGGCTTTGAAATCGCATCCGGCTCGATCCGTAATCAGGAGCCGGAGACCATGGTCAAGGCGTTCGAGCTGACCGGCAAGTCGCGCGAAGAGGTTGAGGAGCAGTTCGGCGGCCTGTACCGGGCCTTCCAGTATGGCGCTCCGCCGCATGGCGGCGCCGCTTTCGGCATCGACCGTATTGTGATGCTGCTTTGCGGCGTGCAGAACCTGCGCGAGATCACCGCATTCCCGATGAACCAGCAGGCCGAAGATCTGTTGATGGGCGCTCCGAGCCCGGCGGACAACAAGCAGTTGCGCGAGTTGAGCATAAGGCTGAATGTTCAGAGCTGATCGAGCGGAACAGAAATGGAAAAGGGCAGCCACCGTGCTGCCCTTTTTGTTTAGCGCTGGTTAATTAGCGTTAATGATGCATTAAAACCTTACTTGCTACCGCTTGAATGCAACTCCCTTGGGGTGGATTCGCGGCGTGAAGTCGAACTTTACACATGTCCTGATGCTAATCGGCGCCATTCTGGCGTTTGTGCCGATTATTGCCGTGGACCATCTGCTCGACGCCTATGTCCGCCACAAGGAGAAAGCCGTTGCCCAAGAATATGTTGATGCCAAAAGCTCACATATAAATTCAAGCATTATGGATGGCGTGACGGCGCTGCGGAAGGTGATTGCGGATAGTCCGTCCCTCTGCACGCCCACCTTTGTCACCAATGTCCAGACGGCCATCGAGGCCAGTCTGAGCATAAAGCAGTTCATCGTCGAGAACCGTGACGGCGTTCAATATTGCGACGCCTATGGCCGCATCGTGAATTACTCGCCGCTGTCACAGCCGATTCCGGTGCCGGGTCTTACTGAAACTTTCACCGTTGTCGCTTTTGCCGATCTGGCCATGCCTGCGCTCAAGATCAGCCAGACATTTGGGGAGACGCGGCGTGTTTCCGTTTTTGTGCCTCTGCTGAACCAGACCGAAGCGGCTCTGTCGGAAACGCTCAAAGATGCCTCGATGATGCGCGTCACGCTGAGCAATGGCATGCCGATAATCACGATTGGCGACCCGACAGGTTTTGATCGCCGCGACACCAGTACCGAATTTTTGAGTGCGCAGGGCTATGCGGGCCAATTCCCGATCAGGGTCGAGCTGGCGCTGCCTTTTGCGATGGTGCGCGCAAATTATGCTGATCTTGACGCCGTTTTCACGGTTCTGGCCTGTATTGCGAGCGCGGCTTTCCTGTTGCTGAACCTCAATTATGCCCGGCGCTCGCGCATGCCGGCATTCGATCTGGAACGCGCCATCGAGCGCAACGAGATCAAACCCTATTATCAGCCGGTCATTAATTTGCGGACTGGCGAGCTGGTGGGCTGCGAAGTCCTGTGCCGCTGGGAAAAGCGGAATGGGCAGGTGATTCCACCCGGCGCGTTCATCGACTATGCCGAAGTGACCGGCCTTGCCATTCCCATGACTCTGTCGCTGATGCAGCAGGTGCGGAACGATCTCGGCGATTTGTGCAAAGTCCTGCCGGAGATGAAAATCTCCATAAACCTGTTCGAGGGGCATTTCCGCGATGGCGGTATCGTGGAGGATGTTCAGGCCATTTTCGGACAGTCCGCAATCAGTTTCAGTCAGCTCGTGTTCGAGATTACCGAGCGGCGCCCGCTGAACAATTCGATTGCCACCACAAGTGTGATCGCTGGGCTACACGCGCTGGGATGTCGGCTGGCCATGGACGATGCCGGTACCGGCCATTCCAATCTGGCCTATCTGGCAACGCTCGGCGTCGACGTGATCAAGATTGATCGTATCTTCGTGGATATGATCAAGCCCGGGACGACGCAGGTGCCGGTGCTGGACGGACTAATCGCCATGGCCAAGGATCTTGATTGCGAGATCGTGGCGGAAGGTGTGGAAACCGAGGAGCAGGCGCTCTATCTGCGCGCGCGCGGCGTGTTGCATGCCCAGGGCTACATTTTCGCTCCGGCCCTCAAGATTGGCGCGTTCAAAGAGCTTGCTCTGGCCTTGAGCACGCCCATTGCGCCGCAGATCGAGGCAAGCGCCGTCGCCACGGCTGCCTGACGCCGTAATTTTGCCAGCAAACGCCATCATCGACTTTTGTCCTCTTTTCAATCCGGGTGATTGATGGCACCAACGCCGACATTAGGGGCGGGGAGGTATTCAGTGTCCACCGACATCAATGAACAGCGTAAGGCATTGCGGGACGCGGCGCTGCATTTCCACGAGTTCCCCAAGCCGGGTAAGCTGGAAATCCAGCCTCTGAAGCCGCTGGGCAATCAGCGCGATCTGGCGCTGGCCTATTCCCCCGGCGTGGCCGCACCCTGCGAAGAAATTGCGCAGACGCCCGAGGCGGTTGCGCGCTACACGTCCCGCCAAAATCTGGTGGCGGTAATATCCAACGGCACCGCTGTGCTGGGCCTTGGCAATATCGGCGCGCTTGCGTCCAAGCCGGTGATGGAAGGCAAGGCCGTTCTGTTCAAGAAGTTTGCCGGAATCGATGTGTTCGATCTGGAAATCGATGAACTCGATCCCCAGAAATTCATCGATGCTGTTTCCCCGCTCTGGCCGACTTTCGGCGGCATCAATCTCGAAGATATTCGTGCGCCCGACTGTTTCGAGATCGAAGAAGCACTGCGTGAGCGCATGCCTATTCCGGTTTTTCACGACGATCAGCATGGCACGGCCATCATCGTCGGAGCGGCCGTGCTGAACGGGTTGGAACTGGCCGGCAAGAAAATCGACGAGGTGAAAATCTGCGCATCCGGGGCAGGGGCCGCAGCAATTGCCTGCCTGAATGTTCTCGTCGCGCTGGGCGCAAAGCATGAAAATATCTGGGTGGCCGACAAGGATGGTCTGGTTACCCACAAGCGCAATGATGTCAACGACAAATGGCGTGGCCAATTCCGCCGCACCAGTGAAGCGACATCGCTGGCCGAAGTCATCGATGGCGCTGATGTGTTTGTCGGCCTGTCGGCTGCTGGTGCGCTGAAGCCTGAAATGCTCGCCAAAATGGCGCCCAAGCCGCTGATTCTGGCGCTGGCCAATCCAAACCCGGAAATCATGCCGGAACTGGCGAAGGAGACGCGTCCGGACGCCATGGTCTGCACCGGACGTTCGGACTATCCGAACCAGGTCAACAATGTCCTCTGCTTCCCTTTCATTTTCCGTGGCGCACTCGATGTTCACGCGACCACGATCAACGAAGAAATGAAGCTGGCGGCAGTCCGGGCCATTGCCAAGCTGGCGCACGAGCCCGGCCTCGAGGTTTCGCCTTCGGGCGCGCCCGCCGTGTTTGGGCCGGATCATATCATTCCCAATCCGTTCGATCAGCGCCTGATGCTCCGTATTGCGCCTGCAGTGGCACGCGCCGCGATGGAATCGGGCGTTGCCAAAAAGCCCATCGAAAACTGGGATGCCTATCTCGACGGGCTCAATCGCTTCGTCTTCCGCTCCGGCATGGTGATGAAGCCCATCATCGACCGCGCGCGGGGGCAGGAAAAGCGGATCGCCTTTGCCGATGGTGAAGACGAGCGCGTATTGCGCGCCACTCAGGTGCTGCTGGAAGAGCGTATTGCCCGTCCAATCCTGATCGGTCGCCCGGCCGTGCTTGAAGCACGTATCGAGCGGTTTGGGCTGAGCATCAGGCCCGGCGTTGATTTTGAGTTCATCAACCCCGAAGACGATCCGCGCTACCGAGACTATGTGACCTTGTTCCATTCCATGGTCGGGCGCGATGGGGTGACGCCTGAAACGGCGCGCACCATTGTGCGTACCAATACGACGGTGATTGCGGCGCTCGCGGTCAAACGGGGTGAGGCTGATGGCCTGATCTGCGGGTTGCAGGGACGCTATATCAAGCACGTCCGCGATATTCGCTCGATCATCGGACTTCAGGATGGCGTCAGCGATGTGTCGGCAATGTCCATGCTCATCATGCCGCGCGGCGCTTTCTTCCTCACTGACACCTATGTGAGCCAGAGCCCCAGCGCCGACGAGATTGTCGCCATTGCCTTGCAGGCACGCGCCCACCTGAAGCGCTTCAATATCGAGGCGCGCGCGGCCCTGTTGTCCTATTCCAATTTTGGCTCCCGTGAAGGCGACAGCGCCTATAAGATGCGCGAAGCCTATGAGAAGCTGCGTATTGCCGCTCCCGATTTCATCGTGGAGGGGGAAATGCAGGGCGATCTGGCGCTGAATGAAACCCTGCGTGAACGCTATGTTCCCAGCACGGCGCTGCGCGGCGAGGCCAATCTGCTGATCTTCCCCGATCTTGATGCGGCGAACCTCTCCATGACTCTGCTCAAGGAAATGAACAACGCGCTCTCGGTCGGCCCGATCCTGATGGGGACGCGCGCACCCGCTCATATCCTCGCGCCATCGGTGACGAGCCGCGGTATCGTCAACATGGCCGCCATCGCTGCCAATGAAGCTTTGGGGCTTGAAGCATGATCCGCCATACCGTCGTCTTCTCGCTCAAGCATGCTACGGGTTCTGCCGAAGAGAAGGCATTTCTCGATGCGGCACTCGTACTCGAACGCATTCCGGGCGTCGAGAAATTCGAGCGCCTGCGGCAGGTCAGTCCCAAGGCTGACTATGCTTTTGGCTTCTCGATGGAGTTCGCTGACCAGCACGCCTATGACGGCTACAATGCGCACCCCGATCATACAGGCTTTGTCGAAGGGCGCTGGATTCCTGAAGTCAGCAAATTTCAGGAAATCGACTATATCGCCCTGTGATCCCTGGCCGGATTTGTGCTGATCCGGCCAAACTTCAACCCCGCATTAATCCCTTGTTGGGCATAGTCGACCAAGCAAAAATGGTCCGCCTATGCCCACCCGTCTTAAACGTCCACCATTCTGGCGCCCATTGGCGATGACTGCGACGCTTCTCGCGTTTCAGTTTTATCTGGGCTATTCGGCGATTTCAGGCCAGTTCGGCATCGAAAGCCGCGAAGAAATCAAGGCAGAGATCGAGGTTCTGGCTGATCGCAGCTCGGCGCTGCAGGCGGAGCTCGACTCGTTCAAGCATCGGATTTCGCTGATGAATCCGCGCCATCTTGATCCGGATCTGGTCACGGAGCGGGCTCGTGCACTGCTCAATATGGCGCATGTCGATGACGTTCTCATCATGATCAATCCCGAGAACGGTAAACCGATTTCTGGTCAATTTGTAGAATTAATCGATGATCAGTTAATCTCGATTATTCAAGCGGATTCAACGCTTTAAATCTGATTTTGTATCATCATTAGGGCAATGTTATTGCGTTGACCCTTGCGGTATAGTCCGCACCGTGGGCACATTGGCCCAGCGGCAAATCCCCGACCCAAGCGGAGTGTAGTATGGCGCGCAAGGCGACGGCCACCCAGGCCAAGGCACAAGCCAACGTCCCCCAGTTCACCGGTGAACAGGATCTCGAAGCATTCCGCGAGATGCTGCTGATCCGCCGGTTTGAGGAAAAGGCCGGCCAGATGTATGGCATGGGCCTGATCGGTGGTTTCTGTCACCTTTATATTGGTCAGGAAGCTGTCGTTACCGGCATCACCATGGCATCGGAGAAGGGCAAGGACGCCCAGATCACCGGTTATCGGGATCATGGGCACATGCTGGTCATGGGGCTTGATCCCAAGGGCGTGATGGCCGAGTTGACCGGGCGTCAGGGCGGCTTGTCGAAAGGCAAGGGAGGCTCGATGCACATGTTCTCCAACGAACATCGCTTCTATGGCGGCAATGGCATTGTCGGCGCGCAGGCCTCCCTCGGCACCGGCCTCGGCTTCGCATCCAAGTATAAGGGCGACGGCTCGGTATCCATCGCCTATTTTGGTGACGGCGCGGCCAATCAGGGGCAGGTCTACGAGAGCTTCAACATGGCCAAGCTCTGGAAATTGCCGGTCGTCTACATCATCGAAAACAACAAATATGCCATGGGTACCTCCATCGAACGCGCTGCCGCGACGACGGATTTCTCCATGCGCGGCGCCTCGTTCGACATTCCGGGCGAACAGGTCGACGGCATGGACGTTCGCATGGTCTATGATGCCGCACAGCGCGCCATCGAACATGCCCGCTCCGGCAAGGGGCCATATATTCTCGAAATGCTGACCTATCGCTATCGCGGCCACTCCATGTCCGATCCAGCGAAATATCGCTCCAAGGACGAAGTGACCAAGTATCGCCAGGAACGTGACCCGATCGAGCAGGTCCGCGCCCGCCTTATCGAAGGCGGTGTCGTCACCGAGGACGATCTCAAGAAGATCGAAACCGATATTCGCGCCATCGTCACCGAAGCGGCCGATTTTGCGACCAACGATCCCGAGCCCGATCCGTCAGAACTCTGGACCGATATCACCATCGAAGCCTGATTGAAGGCCGGCCCAACGGGGCCGGTCGTAACAAAGCTTTTGTTGAGTTTCGCCGCGCGGCCATCGGCCCGGCGTTGAATTGCTGGAGAGCTGATATGCCCCAAATCCTGATGCCCGCTCTGTCGCCCACCATGGAAGAAGGCAAGCTGGCCAAGTGGCTGGTCAAGGTCGGTGACGTGGTCAAGTCCGGCGACGTGCTGGCCGAGATCGAAACCGACAAGGCGACGATGGAAGTCGAGTCGGTCGATGAGGGCACCGTCACAGAAATTCTCGTTGCCGAAGGCACCGAGGGCGTGAAGGTCAATGCCCCCATCGCGCTCATTCTGGCGGAAGGCGAGAGCGCTGGCGAAGCGCCGGCCACGACGCCAGCTGCCACCGAAGAGCCTGCGCCGAGCATGGTTCAGGCAGAGGCCCCTGTGCCAGCGCCCGCCGCTGCACCTGTTGCCGCCGCACCCAAATTCGAGCCGCAGAACGATCCCGATCTGCCCGAAGGCGTCGAAATGGTCGAAATGACCGTGCGTCAGGCGCTGAACGAGGCGATGGCCGAAGAGCTGCGCCGTGATAAGGACGTCTTCATCATGGGTGAAGAAGTCGCCGAATATCAGGGCGCCTATAAGATCACGCAGGGACTGCTCCAGGAATTCGGTCCCGAGCGCGTCATCGACACGCCGATCACCGAGCATGGTTTTGCCGGTCTGGCGGTTGGTGCGGCCTTTGCCGGTTTGAAGCCCATCGTTGAATTCATGACCTGGAATTTTGCCATGCAGGCGATTGACCAGATCATCAACTCCGCCGCCAAGCAGCTTTACATGTCCGGCGGTCAGGTGCAGGCGCCAATGGTGTTCCGTGGCCCCAATGGCGCTGCTGCCCGCGTTGGCGCGCAGCACAGTCAGGATTACTCGGCATGGTACAGCCATGTGCCGGGCCTGACCGTCATCGCGCCCTATAGCGCTGCCGATGCCAAGGGCCTGCTCAAGGCGGCGATCCGCTCGCCCAATCCGGTCGTGTTCCTCGAAAACGAAATTCTTTATGGCTCCACCGGCCTCGTGCCCAAGGTCGATGATTTCGTGCTGCCGATCGGCAAGGCCCGCATTGCCCGCAAGGGTGCCGATGTGACGATCGTCTCCTTCTCGATGGGCATGCGTTACGCGACGCAGGCCACCGAGAAGCTTGTTGCTGCCGGTGTCGATGTGGAACTGATTGATCTGCGCACTCTGCGTCCGCTCGATAGCGCGACGGTTATCGAATCGGTCAAGAAAACCGGCCGTCTTGTTACGGTGGAAGAAGGCTGGCCGCAGGGCGGTATTGGCGCGGAACTCTCGGCGCTCGTCATGGAACACGCCTTCGATTATCTCGATGCGCCGGTTCTGCGCGTCACCGGCAAGGATGTTCCCATGCCCTATGCCGCCAACCTCGAAAAGCTGGCGCTGCCCAACGTTGATGAAGTGATCGCGGCTGTGAACGCCGTGACCTATCGCTCGTAAGGAGAACCGGGATGCCAATCGATATCACCATGCCGGCGCTCTCTCCGACGATGGAAGAGGGCAAGCTCGCCAAGTGGCACGTCAAGGAAGGCGACAGCGTCTCTTCCGGGGACGTGATCGCCGAAATCGAAACGGACAAGGCCACGATGGAAGTTGAGGCCGTGGACGAAGGCAAGATCGGCAAAATTCTGGTCGCTGAAGGCACTGACAATGTGAAGGTCAACGCCGTCATCGCCGTGCTGTTGCAGGATGGTGAAGACGCTGCTTCCATTGGTTCTGCCCCGGCACCCAACGCTGAAGAAAAGACCCCCTCACCCCAGCCCTCTCCCCCAAAGGGAGAGGGGGCGCAGGCTCCTGCGCCGGTGGCCAAGCAGGCTCCCACCTCTCCCTCTGGGGGAGAGGTCGCCCGTAGGGCGGGTGAGGGGGCCTCAAGTGGCGCTCGCGTCTTCGCGTCGCCGCTGGCCAAGCGCCTCGCTAAAGAAGCTGGCATTGATCTGTCCACCATTTCCGGCACCGGCCCCAAGGGTCGCGTTGTGAAGTCGGATGTGGAAGCCGCCAAGTCTGGCAAGGCGCCGCTCAAGGCTGTGGCTTCCGCCCCGGCTGCTGCCGCTGCTGCGGCGACCGGAATGAGCAAGAACCAGGTCATCGCGCTCTATGAAGAGGGCACTTACGAGCTGGTTCCGAACGATGGCATGCGCAAGGTGGTGGCCGCTCGCCTCACCGAGAGCAAGCAGACCGTTCCGCATTTCTATCTGACGCTCGATTGCAAGATCGATGCGCTGATGGCCGCGCGTGAGCAGATCAACAATTCCGCGCCCAAGGGCAAGGACGGCAAGCCGTCTTACAAGCTTTCGGTCAATGACTTCGTCATGAAGGCATGGGCTGTTGCGCTCCAGCGCGTGCCCGCTGCCAATGCGACATGGGCCGGGGACTCGATCCTCTACCATAAGCGTAGCGACGTGGCGGTTGCCGTCTCGGTGCCCGGCGGTCTCTTTACGCCAGTCGTGAAATCGGCAGACACAAAAACCCTGCGCGAGATTTCCGAAGAAGTGAAGGATCTGGCCACGCGCGCCAAGTCCAAGAAGCTGGCGCCGCATGAATATCAGGGCGGTTCGTCCTCGGTGTCCAATCTGGGCATGTTCGGCATCAAGCATTTTGCCGCCGTCATCAACCCGCCGCATGGCACGATCCTCGCGGTCGGTGCCGGTGAAGAGCGCGTCTATCCTGAAAACGGCCAGATCAAGATCGGCCAGTTCATGACCGCGACGCTCTCCTGCGATCACCGTGCCGTCGACGGCGCTCTGGGCGCAGAACTGCTCGGCGTCTTCAAGAGCCTCATCGAAAACCCGGTGATGATGCTGGCGTAAGGGCAGGGCGATGAAAACCATCCTCGCCTATGGCGACAGCCTGACATTCGGGGCCAACCCCACGGGGGGCCCGCGTCATGCCTATGAAGATCGGTGGCCAACGGCGTTGGAAAGCGGTCTCGGCGGCAAGGCGCGGGTGATTGCCGAGGGCCTGGGCGGTCGCACCACCGCATTTGACGACTTTTCGAGCGTTGCCGACCGCAACGGCGCGCGTGTGCTGCCGACCCTGCTCGACAGCCACAAGCCACTCGATCTGGTCATCATCATGCTAGGCACTAATGACCTCAAGGTCTATCTCAACGGCACCGCCTTCGGCGCGGCCATGGGGATCAAACGGCTGGTGCAGATCATTCGGCAGCATCCCTATGATGTCGGCCAGCCGGTGCCGCAGGTGGTGATTGTGGCGCCGCCGCTGACAGTGGAGACAGATCACGCCGATCTCCATCCGATGTTCGCGCCGCGCGCCGACGAGGCCAAGCTGTTCGACTTCTATTATAGCCGCATCGCCCGCGATCTGGGCGCGGGCTATTTCAACGCCGCCGCTGTCGCTGTCGCCGACAAGGCAGATGGCGTCCATCTCGACCCGGCAAACACCCGCGCCATCGGCGATGGGCTCGTGCCGCTCGTTCGCAAAATTCTGGGTCTCTGACCCAAATTTCTCTGGAGGCCCTTATGGCTGACCAATACGATCTTCTCGTCCTCGGCGCCGGTCCTGGCGGTTACGTCGCCGCCATTCGTGGCGCGCAGCTTGGCATGAAAGTGGCCATTGTCGAGCGTGAGCACATGGCCGGTATCTGCTCCAATTGGGGATGTATCCCAACCAAGGCGCTGCTGCGCTCGGCTGAAATTTACGGCCATATGGGTCATGCAAAAGATTACGGTCTGACGGCAGAAAAATTCGGCTTTGACCTGGACGGCATCGTCAAGCGTTCGCGCGCCATTGCGGCGCAGATGAACAATGGCGTGCAGTTCCTGATGAAGAAGAACAAGGTCGACATCATCTGGGGCGAAGCGACCATCACCAAGCCTGGTGAAATCAAGGTAGCCGCGTCCAAGAAGCCGATCGTCCAGCCTCAAGGCCCGGTGCCCAAGAATGCACTCGGTGATGGCACCTACAAGGCAAAGAACATCATCATCGCCACTGGTGCGCGGCCGCGCGTATTGCCGGGCATCGAGCCGGATGGTGACAAGATTTGGACCTATTTCGAGGCGCTCAAGCCTGCTGAAATGCCCAAATCGCTCGTCGTCATGGGTTCGGGAGCAATCGGTATCGAATTCGCATCCTTCTATCGCTCGCTGGGCGCGGAAGTGACCGTTATCGAACTGCTTCCGCAAATTCTGCCCGTGGAAGATGCCGAGATTTCCGGGCTTGCCCGCAAGCGCCTCGAAAAGCGCGGCATCAAGTTCCTCACCGAAGCCAAGGTTGCCAAGGTCGAAAAGACCAAGGATGGCGTGATTGCTCACGTCGAAACCAAGGATGGCAAGAGCCAGCAGGTTGTCGGCGACAAGCTGATCTCGGCTGTCGGCGTACAGTGCAATATCGAAGGCCTCGGTCTCGAAACAGTCGGCGTCAAGACTGATCGTGGCGCCATCGTCATCGATGGCTATGGTGCAACCAATGTTGCGGGCATCTGGGCCATTGGCGATGTCGCCGGTCCTCCGATGCTGGCGCACAAAGCCGAGCATGAGGCCGTCATTACCGTTGAAAAGATCGCCGGTCTCAAGGTGCATGGCCTCGATAAATCCAAGGTTCCGGGCTGCACCTATTGCGAGCCTCAGGTTGCCTCAGTCGGCCTCACCGAAGCCAACGCCAAGGAAGCCGGGCGCGAGATCAAGGTTGGTCGTTTCCCCTTCGTGGGCAATGGCAAGGCGATTGCGCTGGGCGAACCCGACGGTCTGGTGAAGACCATTTTCGACGCGAAGACCGGCGAATTGCTGGGTGCCCATATGGTCGGCGCGGAAGTGACCGAGCTGATCCAGGGCTTTGTCGTGGCCATGAACCTCGAAACGACCGAGGAAGATCTTATGCACACCATCTTCCCGCATCCGACCCTTTCCGAGTCGATGAAGGAAAGCGTGCTCGATGCCTATGGCAAGGCCATCAATATCTAGCCATTTGCGGCGAAAGGCTGGGTTGAACCAGCCATCCGGGGGGACGATATAGGGGCAGAACCCCAGTCAGGACTGACATGGTCACGCTCATTAATAACGCGGTTAGCCCGCGCCACCCCGAAAAAGCCAACCGGCCCGACAGCATTGTCTTGCGCAAGCCGGACTGGATCAGGGTGAAGGCGCCCGGCTCGCCGGTTTATAACGAAACTCAAAAGATCGTGCGCGAGAACAAGCTCGTCACGGTCTGCGAGGAAGCCGGCTGCCCCAATATTGGCGAGTGCTGGAGCAAGAAGCACGCGACCATGATGATCATGGGCGAGATCTGCACCCGCGCCTGTGCCTTCTGCAATGTTCGCACCGGCCTGCCGACCGCGCTCGATCCGAACGAGCCTGAAAATGTCGCAAAGGGCGTCCATACGCTTGGCCTGCAACACGTTGTCATCACCTCGGTGGATCGTGACGATCTGCCCGATGGCGGCGCACAGCATTTCGCCGATGTCATTCTCGCCATCCGCGCGATGAATCCCAAGACCACCATTGAAATCCTGACGCCCGATTTCCTGCGCAAGGACGGGGCTCTCGAAATCGTCGTGGCGGCGAAGCCGGACGTGTTCAACCACAATCTTGAAACGGTGCCGTCGAAATATCTCAAGGTTCGCCCGGGCGCGCGCTATTTCCATTCGATACGCCTGTTGCAGCGGGTCAAGGAACTCGATCCGACCATCTTTACCAAGTCCGGCATCATGGTCGGGCTGGGCGAAGAGCGGAACGAAGTGCTGCAATTGATGGACGATCTGCGTTCGGCGGATGTGGATTTCCTCACCATCGGCCAATATCTGCAGCCGACCAAGAAGCACTATCCGCTGCAACGGTTCGTGACGCCGGAGGAATTCAAGTCTTTCGCAACTGTGGCGACGGCCAAGGGCTTCCTGCTGGTGTCATCGAGCCCACTCACACGCTCATCTCACCATGCTGGCGAAGATTTTGCGCGTCTCAAGGCCAATCGTCTCGCAAGGCTCGGCCACTGAATGAAGCGCTTCTATGAACGCCACGTGTCGCATCTGCCTGAGCGGATGTTCAACATCGTGGCCGACCTCAACGACTACCCGCGCTTCATCCCCAATTGCAGCGCCATGCAGATGCGGCCTGATCCGGCAGCAAATGGTGGCGATGTGCGGCTGGCGAGGATGACGATATCCTTCGGCCCCATAACGCAGTCCTATACCAGCCGCGTGACCCTAGACCCCCAAGCACGGACAATCCGAGCCAAGGCCGTGGATGGCCCCTTCGCCTATCTCGACAGCATATGGCGTTTCGAGCCTGAAGGGCAGGGCACCCGGGTGCGTTTTGAGATCGACTTCAAGATTTCCAATCCGCTGATTGCGGCCGTGGCAGAACCGGCCTTTGCGGCCAAGCAGGACGAGATCATACGCGCTTTTGCCGATGAAGCTGACCGGCGCTTCGGCGACTAGCATGGCCAACACCGTCCGGCTGACGGGAAGGCTTATCTGTGCGTCTGAAGCCGAATGCGCTCTGGTGCGCCAATTCCTGCCGGACCATATCCGCCTGACCCGGCAGGAGCCCGGCTGCATCTCGTTCGAGGTCACACAGTCTGCCGACCCGCTGATCTGGACGGTCGAAGAATGCTTCGTCGATCAGGCAGCGTTCGATGTGCATCAAGCGCGCACAAAGACCTCTGAATGGGCCCGGCAGACGGCTACAATCCAGCGTGACTACCGGATCATTGCGGCGGATCGCTCGTAAGCACCTGCAATACCAGATCGAGCGCAGCGTCCACCGTTGCCTTGCGAATGCCCTCCCGACCCAGATCGCCAAAGCGATGCTCGATCACGACGGTTGCAAGGTTGGAGGAAACCGCCACATACACCAGACCGACCGGTTTCTTTTCGGTGCCCCCATCCGGTCCGGCAATGCCGGTGACGGCGACGGCGAAGTCGACATTGGCGGTGTTGCGGGCACCATCTGCCATGGCCCGCGCAACCTGGTTGCTGACCGCGCCATAGTCCCGGATCAGCCGGGACTGCACATGGATCATCTTGGATTTGGCGGCATTGGCATAGGTGATATAGCCGCCATATAGCGCCGCCGAAGCGCCGGGAACATCAGTCAGCGCCGCCGCGATCATCCCTCCGGTACAGCTTTCCGCCGTGACGATGGTCTGGTTGCGCTCTGTCAGAATATCGATGATCTGCTTGCCGCTGGAGGGCTTGGCCTTGGCTGCCATTCAATCGACCCTCGGCATTTCCACGCTTGCACTCGCCATCGCCACGATCCCTTCCTCCCGCCCGATAAAACCGAGCTTTTCGTTCGTTGTCGCCTTGACCGCCACCCGGCTTGCCGAAATCCCCAAAGTCTCGGCAATGACCGCGCACATGGCGGGGGCGTGTGGGCTGATCTTGGGAGCTTCCGCAACAATTGTCACGTCGCAATTGACGATGCGCCCACCGCGTTTGGCCACCAGCGTTGCAGCGTGTTTGAGAAAGATGGTCGAGGCTGCGCCCTTCCACTGCATATCGCTGGGCGGAAAGTGTACGCCGATATCACCTTCACCAATTGCGCCCAGAATCGCATCAGTCAGCGCATGCAGCGCCACGTCCGAGTCAGAATGACCGTTGAGCTTGGCCTTGTGGGGAATGCGAACACCACCGAGCCAGACGGCATCACCCGGCTCGAATGAATGAACATCGTAGCCGGTGCCGATGCGCGTTTCCATCTGACTGTCTCCCATCAGAATATATTCGGCACGAACAAAGTCTGCCGGATGCGTAAGTTTGAAATTGTCGGGATCACCCATCACCAGTCCAACGCGCAAATCGGCCCATTCGGCGATTTCAGCATCATCGGTGAAATCCCGGCGAATATTGGCAGCGCGCATATGGGCGGAAAAAATCTGCCCGAACCGGAAGCCCTGCGGTGTCTGCGCCGCCGAGAGTTGCCGCCGATCTTCAGTGGCCGCAACTTCGCGCCCGTCGAGCGAGCGCTTGATCGTATCGGTGACGGGCAGGGCGGGTAGGGCGCCATCACATTGCTGTAACACTGCTATAACGTCGCCAATGATCTCGGGCGAGGTAAAGGGGCGGGCGGCGTCTTGTATCAAGACATAGTCGGGCTTGAGCGGCCCAAGCGCTTTCAGGCCCTCCAGCACTGAGGATTGCCGGCTAGCACCGCCCGGTACTGGCGCAAGCAGTTTGGGATCATCAAGGCCAAGCGCAGAATAGCGTTCGCCATGCTCGGCGTTGATGACAGGGAGCACATGGCTCACCTGCGGATGTGCCAGGAAGGCTGCAATGGTTCTGCTCAGCACGGGCACGCCGCCGACAGACCGATATTGCTTGGGTATTGAATTGCCATCGACGCCAGCACGCTCGCCTTTTCCGGCGGCAACGACGATGACGGCTATGGATTTCGGACGCGGGGACATATAGGGCACTTGGATACGAAACGCTCAACTGCCTATGGGTCTAGCCCTCGTCCTGCCATGCGGCAAGAGCAGGGCTGATTTCCCCTATTCGCTAGGGTGGAGGCGGTTGCGCCCGCGCGCAAAATGATTATTGTGCGGGCACCAATTTAGTTTTGACCATTTCTGGGGCAGTTCGTGGAAAGCAATGCCTGCGCTTTGAGCATCGGGGGGCATGCAATCCGTAATCGCGCCCTTCTGGCGCCGATGGCGGGTATTACCGATCGCCCCTTCCGCGAGATTGCCGAGCGTTATGGCGCGGGCATGGTCGTGTCCGAAATGGTGGCAAGCGCAGCGCTGACCACCGGGCACAACGACATGGTGCGTAAACTGACGCGCTCGGGAAATCTGCCGCATATGGTGCAGCTGGCAGGATGCGAGCCGCATTGGATGGCAGAAGGCGCGCGTATTGCCGAGGATTCCGGCGCCGATATCATCGACATCAATTTCGGCTGCCCAGCCAAGCGCGTCACGAGCGGCTATGCAGGCTCGGCACTCATGCGTGTGCCGGATCAGGCTTTGGCAATCGTCGATGCTGTTGCGCGCGCGACGAGTAAAACCGTAACGGTCAAGATGCGTCTTGGCTGGGACGACGACAGCCTGAATGCGCCACAGATCGCGCAATTGGCCGTGGGGGCAGGTGCCCAGATGATCACCGTTCATGGGCGTACGCGCCAGCAGTTCTATAAGGGGCAGGCGCGGTGGGAACTGGTCCGGTCCGTGGTTGAAACCGTGCCGGTTCCTGTTGTGGTCAATGGTGATATCGTCGATGCAGAGAGCGCCATGGCAGCTCTTGAGGAATCCGGCGCGGCAGCCGTTATGCTGGGGCGCGGTGCGCAGGGGCAACCCTGGCGTGTTGGCCAGATCGGCGCGGCGCTGAATGGCGAAACCGTAGGACCTGCACCAGAAGGTGCGGAACTCATTACGCTCATTCGGCAGCATTACGAACACATGCTGAGTGACTACGGTATCGAGGTCGGGCTGCGCGCCGCCCGCAAGCATCTCGACTGGTACGCGGAAGCCGCAGGCCTCGCGCTCGACAAGGCAACGCGCAAAACGCTGCTCGACAACGATGATCCCAAGGCTGTGATCGCGCTGATCGGTACGCTGTTTTCTGGTGAATGGAGGGCGGCGGCATGAGTGCCGTTATTAAGGACGTCGATTCTGTTCCTGCACGCGCGGTTTTGCAGGCGCTGCCGCAGCCCATACTGGTGCTCGATGCGACGCGGCGAATTCTTTTCGTCAATTATGCGGCGGAGGCATTTTTTGGCGCATCGCTGAGCGTACTCACCCGGCAGGCGTTGGATGATCTGATCGCCTTTGGTTCTCCAATTATTTCCCTGGTGGAAACGGTCAGCCAGCGCCGGGCGCCGATGACGGAATATCGCGTTCGCGTCGGCTCGTCCCGCTTTGGAGATGAGCGTGTGGCCGATGTTTTTGCCACCCCGATTTCGGACGTGGATGAGCGTGTGGCCGTGCTGATTCAAGAGCGCACCATGGCGGACAAGATCGACCGGCAAATGGTGTCACGTGGGGCTGCGCGCTCTGTCACCGGATTGGCGTCGATGTTGGCGCATGAGATCAAGAACCCGCTCTCCGGCATCCGTGGCGCTGCGCAATTGCTTGAGCAGTCTGTGTCCGCTGATGAAGTGCCGCTGGCTCGTTTGATCCGCGACGAAACGGATCGTATTGTCGGGCTTATCGATCGTGTGGAAGTGTTCGGTGATGAGCGTCCGCTGGAGCGCGAGCCGATCAACATTCACATCATTCTGGATCGGGTAAAGCTTTTGGCACGCAACGGTGTCGCACGCGGCATTACCTTTGCTGAAGAATATGACCCCTCGCTTCCGCCGGTGTTTGGCAACCGCGACCAGCTCATCCAGATATTCCTGAACTTGATCAAGAACGCCTCGGAAGCGCTTGAAAGAACACAGAAACCTGAGATTAAAATCTCGACGGCTTTTCGCCCGGGTATTCGCATCAGCGTGGCCGGTGTCGCAGAGCGTATCTCGTTGCCGCTTGAAATTGTCATCGAGGACAATGGGCCGGGCGTTCCGCCGGATATCTTGCCTTTCCTCTTTGACCCATTCGTGACCACCAAGACCAACGGGTCTGGTCTCGGCCTCGCGTTGGTGGCCAAAATCGTCGGGGATCATGGCGGCGTCATCGATTGCGATAGCCGGCCAGGCCGCACCAGATTCCGCATCCTGCTGCCCGTTGTCAGCGGTGCCTTCCAGTTACAAGCCGAAGCCGAAGAGGGTTCGATCCAATGAGTCATGTTGTCCTGCTTGCCGATGACGACGCAGCCATCCGCATGGTGCTCAATCAGGCCCTGACGCGAGCTGGCTACGAGGTGCGCCCCACTGGAAATATCTCCACCATGTGGAACTGGGTGAGCCGTGGCGAAGGGGACATCCTCATCACTGACGTGGCGATGCCAGATGGCAATGCCTTTGAAGTGATGCCGAAGATCAAGAAGCTTCGTCCCGATCTGCCGATGATCGTCATGAGCGCCCAGAACACGTTCATGACGGCTATCCGGGCCTCTGAAGTGGGTGCCTACGAATATCTGCCCAAGCCCTTCGACATCACCGAAGTACTTTCCGTGGTGTCGCGGGCTCTGGCCGACGCCAAGAAGCCGAACACCGCCGAACGCAAGGCTGACGAGACCGGCGAAACCATGCCGCTGGTCGGTCGTTCGACGGCCATGCAGGACATCTATCGGGCTCTGGCTCGGCTGATGCAGACCGACCTTACCGTGATGATCACCGGCGAAAGCGGCACCGGGAAGGAACTGGTCGCTCGCGCACTGCACGATTTTGGTAAGCGGCGTAACGGTCCATTCGTGGCTATCAATATGGCTGCGATTCCGCGCGACCTGATTGAAGCAGAATTGTTCGGCCACGAAAAAGGTGCCTTTACCGGGGCCAATACCCGCTCATCGGGTCGTTTCGAGCAGGCCGAAGGCGGCACGCTCTTCCTCGATGAAATCGGCGATATGCCGATGGATGCGCAGACCCGGCTGCTGCGCGTTCTGCAAGAGGGCGAATATACGATGGTGGGTGGCCGCAGCGCCATCAAGACCAATGTCCGCATTGTCGCCGCGACCCACCGCGATCTCAGCCAGATGATCCGGCAGGGCCTGTTCCGCGAAGATCTCTACTATCGCCTCAATGTCGTGCCGATCCGCTTGCCGCCGCTGCGCGAGCGTGTCGACGATGTTCCTGATCTGGCGCAGCACTTTCTGCGGTTGGCGCAGCGGGAAGGCGAGCCGTCCAAAACCATTTCTGCCGAGGCCATCCGCCTGATGCAGAACTATTCCTGGCCCGGAAATATCCGTGAGCTGGAAAACCTCGTGCGCCGCCTGTCTGCGCTCTATGCCGACGAGCAAATCTCGGCCGAGATCGTACAGAACGAACTCAATATCAGTGATCGCCCGACGGTGACGGGCGGCTCCGGGCCAGTGGATATATCCATGGCAGTGGAAACTCATGTCGGCCAGATATTGCGCGAATATGAGCCCAATCTGCCGCCGGCGGGCATGTACCAGCGTGTTATCGACAAGGTCGAGGCACCGTTGATCGCCATGGCGCTCAACGCCTGTGGTGGCAATCAGATCAAGGCGGCAGACCTGCTGGGCCTGAACCGCAACACGCTGCGTAAGAAAATCCGCACGCATAGCATCGAGATCGTCAAGCACAGCCGCCGCGGCAGCTAGGGGCGGGGACTACGCAAAGAAGAGCCCCCGCAGCATGTGCGGGGGCCTAAAAGACTCATGTCGATTTTCTGAGTTAGCCTGTGCCCACGAAACTGCGCACCAGCGAGCCTGCGACTAGATACCAGCCATCGACCAGCACGAAAAAGATCAGCTTGAACGGCAGGGAAATGACCACTGGCGGCAGCATCATCATGCCCATGCTCATCAGCACCGATGCGACGACCATGTCGATGACGACAAATGGCAGGAACAACAGGAAGCCGATTTCAAAGGCCCGGCGAAGCTCCGAAATGATGAAGGCCGGAATCAGCAACTGTAGAGAAATCGCCTCCGGCTCGTCGGGCGGTTCGGCATTTGTCAGATCGTAGAAAAGCTCCAGGTCCTTATCGCGTACATTAAAGCGCATGAATTCATGGACCGGCGCAACGCCCGCCTCGAATGCCTCGGCAAATTCGATCTCTCCAGCCATAAGCGGGGCGATGCCCTGATCATAGCTTTGCTGCAGCACTGGTTGCATGATGAACAGTGTCAGGAACAGCGCCAGCGAGACCATTACCGTGTTAGGCGGGGCGGTCTGCAAGCCGATGGCCGTGCGCAGCAGGGACAGCACGACCACGATACGGGTAAAGCTCGTCACCATCACCAGAATGGAGGGCGCTAGCGACAGCAGCGTAATCAGGCCGATGAGCTGAATGGCCCGCTCGGTCAGTGTTGTTTCGTCGCCGAAATCTATCGAAATATCCTGCGCCGCCACGCGGGATGTCATGGCCAGCACAAGCAAGCCGCCGACGACAAGCGGAATCCAACGCGTCCATCTCGGGCGCATTGGCTCAGACCTGCTTCGTGTCGTTTGTGCTGTCGTCTTCAAGCGTCGTGCTTTCGCCCGTCCCACGATGATCTGTTTTATGAACTGAGTCGGCTGGGGGAGCGGTTGAAATGTCCGGGTTTTGCCCGGCCTGGCCACGTGCGGTGGCGTCCGACTGCCGCATCAGGCCGGTTTTGCGCAGCGACACTCTGGTCTTTTTATCCCCCGTATGGCCGGATTTCTGCAATTGCTCCAGCAAAGTGTCCGGTTCTGCCTTGGGCACAACCACCTGCGCCTTTGCAACAGGCTCTACGGCCGGTGCTGGAGCTGGCTGGGCAATAGTGCGCGCTGGCGTCTGCGGCAGAGGCTGTCGGCGCGGCAGAGGTTGCGACATTGGCGCTTCGGCGACCGCAATTCCGGTTTCGACCACGATATCCTGCGTGCTGCCGGTCAGGATGAGGTGCTCGACATTATCCCGGCGCACGATCAGCAATTGTCGCTTCTGATCGATAACCAGCGTTTCGACCACGCCAAGGCGTCGGCTTCGACCACGAACGCCAGTGCCGGACACCTTGGAAAGAACCTTCAGCAGCCATACCGCCAGAATGATCAGGACAATGACCGCGCCCAACGCAAAAACCACGGTCAGTATGGTGTTGCCGCTGCCGCCAAACAGGCCGGTGATGAACTGCACAGATGAATGCTCCCATGCTCGCGGGATCAATGCCGCGATCGCTAGTCGGGCCGCACGCGAATCCTGTGCGGCAATTTCTTCCCAGTTAGCCGGTAAATTGCGCAAAATGCGAGGCCAGCAGGGGTGGTTAATCCTAAAGTTAACTATTGATTAACCATCGATAGGCAGGATTTGCCTATCAAGACTCGCCCGGAGATCGGCCTATGGGGCTCATGGACACGCCGGTTTTTTCGGCCCTGACGGACAAGATGCGCTGGCATCAGACTCGTCAAGGCCTGCTGGCCGAAAACGTAGCGAATGCGGAAACGCCCGGCTATCGCGGCCGCGATCTCAAGCAGTTCGACACCAATGACGGCCTGTCGGCAATGAGTTCGGCAAGCGTGTCCACAAGTGTCACCCAGCCGATGCATTTCTCCGTCTCCTCGGGCGTCGGGGGATTTGATGCGCAGCGCATGGCCAATTTCGAGATCACGCCTGAGGGCAATGGCATCACGCTGGAAGAAGAAATGATGAAGGTGACCACCAATATGATGGACTATCAGGCGGCCACCACACTCTACCAGAAATCCATTCGTATCCTGCGCGTTGCGCTGGGCAAGAACGCGTAAGGCCTGAGCAATGGACTTCAATTCCTCCCTTCGTATCGCTGCTACTGGCCTGCAAGCGCAGACCGCCCGCATGCGCGTCATTGCCGAAAACATTGCCAATGCCGATTCCGCCGGCAAGGCGCCGGGCGACGAGCCTTATCGCCGCCGCATCCCCACCTTTCAGACCGTGTTCGATAATGAAGTTGGCGGTCGTGTCGTGGAGGTGGGGCGGCTCGCCTATGACATGAGCGATTTTTCGTCGCGCTACGAGCCCGGGCACCCCGCAGCAGATGCAACGGGATATGTGCAATATCCAAATGTGAACACGCTGATCGAAACGGTGGATATGCGGGAGGCCCAGCGTAGCTACGAGGCCAATCTCAACGTCGTCACCGTTACCCGGCAGATGCTCGGGCGCACGCTCGATATTCTGCGCGGCTGATTGGATAGGGAGCAAGCACCATGGCCATCAATACTCCGTTCAACGCCGCGACCGCTGCCTATGGCAATGCGAGCCGGCTGATCAATCAGGCCGCAAAGCCCGCAACCGATCTCACCGCTAGCACCTCGGCGGGTGGCAGCAATTTTGCCGACCTGCTCGCGCAAAATGTGCAAGGCGTCGTCGATCAGGGCAAGGTGTCCGACCAGATGGCCATGGACATGGTGAGCGGTAAGGCCAATGTCGTGGACATGGTCACGGCACTTTCGGAAACCGAGATGGCCATCGAAAGCATGGTCACGATCCGGGACCGCGTAATCTCCGCCTATGAAGAAATCATGCGGATGCCGATCTAGTAGCGGCAAAGACAGCCTGCGATAGCGACATCATGTGGGCAAAGCCCGTGATGGCGATGCTCTGGCTGGGGCAGGGGTGTAGTGTGTTCAGGTGATTCCGCAACTGGAACCCCGCCATGACCGGCGCTGAAGTGCTCGACATTGCCACGCAAGGCATCTGGACCCTGCTCATCGTCTCGCTGCCGATGATGCTGGTGGGGCTGATTGTCGGTGTGGTGATCGCGCTGTTTCAGGCTCTGACGCAAATTCAGGAAATGACCCTGGTTTTCGTCCCCAAGATCATCGCCATCTTCGTCACCATGCTGATCGCGCTGCCTTTTCTGGGCTCCACCATGGCCGCCTATATGGATCGGGTGGTCGACATGATCATCGTGGGGTTCTGAGGTGACGATCGGCCTCGACTGGCTCCCGGCTACCGCCTTCACCTATATGATCCTGTTCGCTCGCATCGGATCGATGATGATGCTGATGCCCGCACTGGGCGAGCAGATGATCCCGATGCGGATGCGCCTTGGTTTTGCGCTCGCTTTTACCCTGGTCCTCTTTCCGCTGCTCAGCGACATCATTCCGGCAATGCCGGATGATCTTGGTGGCATGGTCGGTATTTTGGGACATGAACTTGCCATCGGCCTGATGATCGGCTCCATCGTGCGGATCACTGTCATGGCAACGCAGGTTGCGGGTGCAATCGTCGCGTTTCAAACCGGGTTGTCCGGCGCGATGGCCGCCGATCCGACCATGAGTGGCATGCAAAGTGCGGTTTTCGCCAGTTTTCTGTCGTTTCTGGGCGTCACGCTGATCTTTGCGACCGATCTGCATCATGTGGCTTTGGCCGCGATCTACGACAGCTATATGGTGTTCTCACCGACCGATCCGCTGATGTTCGAGGATGCCATGCAGATGGCGATCCGCACCATTGCAGGTGCCTTCACCGTCGGCGTGCAGATGGCCGCTCCATTCGTGGTGTTCGGCCTCGTCTTCAACCTGGGCGCAGGTATTCTGGCGCGCCTCATGCCGCAATTGCAGGTCTATTTCGTTTTGATGCCCGCCAACATTATCGTTGGCTTGCTGCTTTTTGCGATCCTGCTGACCATGATGATGGGCTGGTATCTGACAGCCTTTGAAAATCATCTGGCAATGTGGAGGGGCTAGTCCATGTCGAGCGATGCACCCGATAAAGAATCCCAAACAGAAGACCCCTCCCAGAAAAAGCTCGATGACGCCCATAAAAAGGGCGACGTGGCCAAGAGCCAGGAGGTGACGACCTGGTTCATGCTTTTGGGCTCGGCTATCATCTTCACAACCATGGCGCCCTGGGCCAGCGCGCATTTGAGCTCCTCGCTCAGTCTGGTGATGATGAATGCCGATCAGTTCGATCTTAGCGGCTCGGGCTTTTCAGACTTCTTCAATGGGCTGGCACTGTCGCTTCTGTTGATCGTCCTTGCACCGCTGTCTGTGCTCTATGTGTGCGGCATCGTCGCCAATCTCATTCAGCACAAGCCTGTATGGTCGAGTGAGCCGATTACGCCAAAGCTTTCAAAAATCTCGCCTTTCTCTGGCGCAAAGCGTCTCTTCTCCATGGAAGCGCTGGTCAATTTCGGCAAAGGCCTGTTCAAAATCGGCGTCGTTGGCACTGTCGTCGTGGTGGTCTGCTGGCCCGAGCGTGACCGGCTCGATACGATGATGACGGCCGACCCGATCTTCATCCTGCTCGACTTTCAGGAAATCGGTACGAAGATTTTCGCAGCAACCCTGGCTATCGTCACCGCAGTCGCCGCAGCAGACTATTTCTACGTTCGCCAGAAGTGGTGGAAGCGGCAGATGATGACCGTTCAGGAGACGCGCGACGAATATAAGCAGATGGAAGGTGACCCGCATGTAAAGGGCCGCATCAGGCAATTGCGACAGGAGCGCGCCAGCAAACGCATGATGGCCGCAGTGCCCGATTCAACTGTGGTGATCACCAACCCGACCCACTATGCCGTGGCTCTGAAATACGACAAGTCGATGGCTGCGCCTAAATGCGTCGCCAAGGGCGCCGACGCCATCGCGCTGCGTATCCGTGAACTGGCCAAGGATCACGACGTTCCAATCGTGGAAAATCCCCCGCTCGCCCGCGCTCTATTCGCTTCGGTCGACATTGATGAGACCGTGCCGGCCGAGCACTTCAAGGCCGTTGCTGAAGTCATCGGCTTCGTGATGAAGCTCAAGCAGGGCAAAAGTGGCTGGCAGGCAAGCTCGTAAGAGCTTTGGCAGAGCTGGGGCTATTGGGCCTTCAAGAGGCTGAGTTCAACCAGTGTCACATTTTGGCAACAATTATCTTGAAGGGTCCGCCAAATTAGGTCAGGCTCCGCTCTCCGGTAACTAAATGCTTGTCCATAGTGACATCTGGAGTGTCTGGATGCCGGTTCGGGTCCGGCGAAGCGGAAGGTTTTAGCGCTATATGACCGAACTGGTCGCGGAGACAGGCAAGGAGGGCGGCGAGCAGCCAACCTCCCCAGGCAAATGGCGACGGCCCTTTCTGGGGCTTGAGCAGAATCGCGCCCTGCGCGTGCTTGGCTTTGTCGTGGTCTTTGCCTCCGTGCTTATGTCCACGATCTCGTTCCTGATCCTGTCGGGGACAACGGGAATCGAGCCATCGCCCGGGGTCTGGACCATAATCTGGATTGCTACCGGTATTCTGGTGCTGCTCGTGATCGCATTGGTGGTGACCGAAGCGACATTGCTTATTCAGGCCAGAATGCGTCGTGTGCCCGGCTCGGGCATGCAGGTGCGCATGGTCACCATGTTTGCGGTCGTTGCCGGTGTTCCTGCCGCTTTGGTTGCGGTGGTGGCCACAATCGCGCTCAATCAGGGGCTCGATCAATGGTTTTCCGAACGCACGCGGTCCATGGTGGAAAGCTCCCGTCTGGTCGCCCGGTCCTACATGCTCGAACACGCGCAGGTTTTGCGTGATGACATTATCTGGGTTGCGACGGAGCTGGAGCAGGCGCGGAACAGCTATGAAACCGATCCGCAGCGTTTCGAGCGCGTCTTGACAGCTTTGGCGGTCACGAGATCGCTGCCTTATACGTCGCTGCTGGATGCCGATGGCAATGAAATCATGCGCGCGCAGATTTCTGTGGGCAGCAATTATCCACGCCCGCCTCCTGACATTACCGATGGTGTCGTCGAAGGCATTCCTACCCAGATCGCGCCCGGTTCGACCCAGTTCATCGGATCGATCGTCAAGCTGCGCGGTTATGAGGAAACATACCTTTTCGTGGTCCGGCCGGTTGATGCAGAAGTGCTTCAATATATGCGGCTAACTGACGAAAATATAACGGAATATCGTCAATACGCCTCAAGTCGCCTCGTGTTCCAGATTACCTTCACGATCATGTATGTCGGTCTGGCGGTCGTGTTGCTTCTGGCCGCCCTATGGATCGGCATTGCTCTGGCTAACCGGTTCGTCGATCCCATTAAGAACCTGATGATTGCTTCGCGCCGGGTGAGTAGCGGCGACCTCGATGTTCAGGTTCCGGTTCAGGAGGGCAGGGGTGATTTGCGCGATCTGTCCAACGGCTTCAACCGCATGACGCAACAGCTCAAGACCCAGCGTGAAGATCTGCTCAAGGCCAATGAGGTGAACGAAAAGCGTCGTCAGTTCACCGAGGCCGTGGTGGAAGGGGTGTCGGCCGGCATTATCGGTCTCGATCCTTATGGTGCGGTGACGCTGGTCAATGCGCGGGCCTGCGACATGCTTGGCAAGACCGAAATTGAGCTGATGGGTGAGCGCATGGAGGCAATTCTGCCCGAAATCGCGCCGACCATGGAGAAAGCCCGCTCGGCCCGCCGTGGACAGGTTCGTGATCAGATACAGCTCGGCAACGAAACTGATCGGCGCATCTATCAGGTGCAGCTCACTCGGGAAGGCACGATCACCGAGTCAAAGGGCTATGTCGTGACCTTCGATGACATTACCGACCTTGAATCAGCGCAGCGCACCAGCGCCTGGGCCGATGTGGCGCGCCGCATTGCCCATGAAATCAAAAATCCGCTGACCCCCATTCAGCTTTCCGCCGAACGTCTGCGCCGCCGCTATGGCAACAAGCTGGACGATGACCGTGAGGTCTTCGACAAATGCATCAACACGATCGTGCGTCAGGTCGGCGACATTGGCCGGATGGTCGATGAATTTTCGGCCTTTGCACGCATGCCGGAATCGGCACCCGAAATGGCCGATCTCAGCGACACTATCCGCCAGGCGGTATTCCTCGAAAGCGTGCGCCTGCCGGAGGTCGACATTGTCACGCTGCTGCCGGACGAGGCTATCCACGCCTGGTTCGATAACCGTCTTGTCTCACAGGTTCTGACCAATCTGATAAAGAATGCGGTTGAGGCATTTGAGGGCATTGCCCTGAAGGAAGACTGGCGACCCATTATCAATGTGGAAGGCCACATCGAATCTGGACACGCCCGCGTCTCCGTTTCCGATAATGGCAAAGGCTGGCCAAGCGAAAATCGCCAGCGGCTGCTCGAACCCTATATGACCACGCGCGAGAAAGGCACGGGCCTTGGTCTGGCGATCGTTGCGAGGATCATCGAACAACATGGCGGAATTGTAGAACTTATTGACGCCGAACCCGACGCACAGGGCAGGGTAGGCGCCTGCGTCACCTTCACTCTTCCTTTGCATTCGCCTGCAAAGACCACCGTCGAAGACGGTGCCGCTCAGGCGGACCCAATTTTGCTCCAACAGGAGGAGTCGCAGTTTTCTGCGGCTATTCAGAAGTAAATGGCTTTGGACATTCTGATTATCGATGACGAGGACGATATCCGCGATCTGATCGCTGGCATCCTCGAAGACGAGGGCTTTGAAGCGCGGCAGGCTCATGACGCCGATAGCGGCCTCAACGAGATCGCGCGCCGCCGCCCCAGCCTGGTTTTCCTCGACATATGGATGCAGGGCTCGCGTCTTGACGGATTGCAATTGCTGGATGTGTTCCAGAGCCAGCATCCTGATATGCCGGTCGTCATGATTTCCGGCCACGGTAATGTTGAAACTGCCGTGTCGGCCATCCGCCGCGGTGCTTACGACTATATTGAAAAGCCGTTCAAGATCGATCGCCTGCTGCACATCACCCAGCGCGCCATGGAGGCGACGCGGCTGCGCAGTGAGGTGGCCGAGCTTAAGGAGAAATCGGCAAACAAGAGTCTGGACCTGGTTGGCTCCTCGCCTGCGCTCCAGCAGGTCAAGGCCACTATCGAAAAGTCCGCGCCCACCAATTCGCGTATCTTTGTGTCTGGTCCTTCGGGAGCGGGTAAGGGTCTGGTAGCCCGCCAAATCCACCAGCGCAGCCCGCGCGCCAATGCGCCATTCGTTGAAATCAATGCCTCGCTCTATGCACCAGACGAGGTTGCCGTGGTGCTGTTCGGCCGGGAAGCCCGTGAAAAGAACGGGCTGCTCAAAGTTGAGGTGGGTGCCCTGGAGCGCGCCCATGGCGGCACGCTCTACCTGTCCGAGGTGACAACCCTGCCGCAGCAGGTCCAGACTGCCTTGCTGCGTACATTGGTGGAAAACCGCTTCAATCGCGTCGGTGGCACGCAGGCCGTGCCCATCGATGTTCGCATTATCTCATCGAGCTCGCAGAACGTTGCTGCACAGATAGAAGCGGGAGAATTCCGCTCGGATCTGTTCCATCGCCTGTCCATCGTTCCACTACCATTGACGCCGCTGCGCGACCGGCGCGAGGACGTACCGCCACTCGTTTCGGTGTTCATCGATCAGGTCTGCCGCATGCACAATCTGCAGCGCCTGAGCATTGGCGACGACGCCATGGCGGTGTTGCAGGCGCAGGATTGGCCGGGCAATGCGCGGCAATTGCGCAATTCGCTCGAGCGCCTGCTGATCCTGATGAAAGACCAGCAGCCCGAAGATGGGGTGATCACGGCGACTATGTTGCCCTCCGATATCGGCGAAGTGCTTCCCACTGTGGGAGACACGGATTCCTCGGCGCATCTGATGAGTCTGCCGCTCCGGGACGCCCGCGAAGTGTTCGAGCGGCAATATCTGCTGGCGCAGATCGAGCGGTTTGGCGGCAACATTTCCAAGACCGCCGAGTTCGTCGGCATGGAGCGCAGCGCACTGCATCGGAAAATCAAGTCACTCGGCCTGTGACCCGGGCCGGGTAAATAGCTTGGTGCCATGCGTTTGCTGCGGGTAGGCAGGCGGCATCCGCTGTGCCATAGTGGCTAACATATGATAAATCTGGACGTTAAGGACTGGGCGGCAGTCTTTCGGGTCCGGGCGCAATTCATTGCGACGACAACAGCGACAATTAATGCCGCGGCAAAAGAGGCCACAAATGGCTAGCGAAAAGCAGCAAAATCTGCAGGATTCCTTCCTCAATCACGTCAGAAAGCAAAAGGTCCCCGTCACCATTTTCCTGGTCAACGGTGTCAAGCTGCAGGGCGTCATCACCTGGTTCGACAATTTCTGCCTGCTGCTTCGCCGTGACGCGCAGTCGCAACTGGTTTATAAGCACGCCATTTCCACCATCATGCCCGGCGCGCCGATACAATTGTTCGACCCCGAGCAGAACATCGACCACGACTGACGGGTTTACATGGGTCAATATGACGAGGATGGGGAAGCCTTTGGTGGCGGCCCCAAGCCCTATATAGATCGGCAGGAAAAGCCGACGCGGACAGCACTTGTTTGTCCGGATGTGCGCGGAAAAGCGACCAATCACGATATAGATGCAAGACAGGCTGAGTTTGAAGGACTGGCTGGCGCCATTCGCCTCGATATCATCTTTTCCGAAGTGGTGCGGGTGCGCGAAATCCGCCCCGCCACCTATCTTGGCGCCGGGCATGTCGAGACGCTTGCCGATCGGGTAAAGGCCGACGATATCGAGCTGCTGTTGGTCGATGCGGCGCTGTCGCCTATCCAGCAACGCAATCTCGAACGTGAAACCGGCACCAAGGTCCTGGATCGTACCGCGCTCATTCTGGAGATTTTTGGCGAGCGCGCCGCGACACGCGAAGGCGTGTTGCAGGTCGAGCTGGCCCATCTCAATTATCAGAAGGGGCGGCTGGTTCGATCCTGGACCCACCTTGAGCGCCAGCGCGGCAGCGGCGGCATGGGCTTTATGGGCGGCCCCGGTGAAACCCAGATCGAAAGCGATCGCCGTCAGATCGGCGAGCGCATCGCCCTGCTCGAAAACCGCCTGGAAAAGGTCAAGAGGACCCGCGCGCAACAGCGCAGCCAGCGTACAAGGGCGCAAATACCGGTCGTGGCTCTCGTCGGCTACACCAATGCTGGAAAGTCCAGTCTTTTCAACAGGCTGACGGGGGCAGGGGTCTTTGCCGAAAACCTGCTTTTCGCCACGCTCGACACCACTGTGCGCAAAATCGAATTGCCGCACGGCCGCGAGGTCATGCTGAGCGATACGGTGGGTTTCGTTGCCGATCTGCCGCATGATCTGGTCGCTGCTTTCCGCGCCACGCTGGAAGAAGTAACCGATGCCGACATCATCCTGCATGTCCGCGACATTGCCAATCCAGATCATGCCGCGCAGGCGCAGGATGTGCTCACCGTGCTTGAAGAGCTGGGCGTTTCATCGGAAACGACGCCTGTCATTGAAGTCTGGAACAAGATCGACCTGCTGGAAGAGCTTGGCCTGTCACTTGCCGCCGCCACGCCTGCCGGCAAGGTGATTGCGACGATTCCGGTTTCCGCTCAGACCGGGCAGGGGCTAGATGCCCTCCAATTGGAAATCGAAAAAACGCTTGGCGAACAAGGGCGTAGCTATCGAGTACATGTGCCGCACAGCGCCGGGAGCGATATTGGCTGGCTGCATAGCCATGCCGAGGTCATATCGCGCGACGAACCGACGGAGCAGGGCTCTGATTTCGTCGTTCGTGTCGATCCCCGACACCGAACTGCGTTTCTGGAGCGGTTTAACGGCCGGATATCGGCCGCCGATCATTAAGCCTTGTCGCGGGCGCGGATTTCGTTCCAATAGGCGTCGAGGCGGTCCAGCCCGGCCTCTGCCGGTTGGATTTCCTCTTCGCGGCAGCGCGCTTCGACATAGTGAAAGCGGCGGGTAAACTTGCTGTTGGCGTCCCTGAGCGCTGCTTCTGGATCGACGCCGGCCTTGCGCGCCAGATTGGCAGCAGCAAAGAGCAGGTCGCCGATTTCCTCGCGTATCGCGGCCTCATTGCCGGACGCCTCGGCTTCAGCCACTTCTGCGAGCTCTTCAGCAATTTTGGCGCGCACGGCAGCAAGGTCCGGCCAATCGAACCCAACCTTGGCAGCGCGCTTTGTCAGCTTTTCAGCGCGGGCAAGGGCAGGGAGCACCTGCGGCACATCATCGAGCAATGAAGGCTCGTGATCACCTTTGCGCTCCGCCTTGGCGGCGCGCTCCTTGACCTTGATGGCTTCCCACTTGTCCTGTGCGTCAACGGCGCCATCGGCCACGACATCGCCAAATACATGAGGATGTCGACGGATCAGTTTTTCGGTGATGGCTTGCACGACATCGCCAATATCGAAGTGACCAGCTTCCTTGGCCATCTGTGCGTGATAGATCGGCTGCAATAGCAGATCGCCCAATTCCTCGCGCAGATCGGCAAAATCCTCGCGCTCGATCGCATCGGCCACCTCATAGGCTTCCTCGATCGTGTAGTGCCGGATGGACCGAAAATCCTGTTCCAGATCCCAGGGACAGCCACCATCAGGATTACGAAGCGCCGCCATGATCTCGATCAGGCGGGAGATATCTCTGGAAGGCTGCATGAAAATCGTCCTGGGGAATCGCTACACACCATCCTAACAAAGCTCGGGGCAGAAGCCGACGTCCACGCAATTTCAGCCCGATTTATGCAAATCCGTTTTTCGCATAATATATATTATGGAACTTTTATGTGTTTGGAATTTGAGGAATATGAGCGTTTTAGCATGCCGAGCCTGGCCCGAGGATAAGTTTGGCTAGCGATTGAGAATGCGGCCGGTGAGAATGTCGATCTGCATTCCGTCAAATGCCGGCGTGACGTTGTCGGGCGTCTCTGCGTCGAGCGTCGCGTAGTCGAGATCGATATGCATGTCCGTGAGCACAGCCTGACGCGGCTGGAAGCGCGCGATGAGTTCAAGGCTTTCCGGCAGGCTCAGATGGCTGGGATGCGGTGTTGGCCGCAAGGCATCGAGAATCCAAGTATCAAGCCCGCTAATGGCGGCGTGTGACGTTTCAGGGAAACCCGACAGATCGCAGCTATAGGCGAAGTTCTCTACCCGGAAACCCAGCGAGGAAATGTCGCCATGCAATTGCAGAAAAGCCTGCAAATGCAATGTGCCGCCGGGTCCGTCGACGGCAATGGTCTGGCCCGCGTCAATTTCGTGCGCATTGAGAATGGGTGGATAATTGCTGCCCGGAGGCGTGGCGAAACAATAGCCGAAGGCTTCGTAGAGGCGCGCACCGCATTCCCTGGTAAAATAGACATCCACGCGACGCCGATTGTGCAGCGCCAGCACGCGCAGATCGTCGATCCCATGGGTGTGATCGGCGTGTTCGTGGGTATAGAAAACCGCGTCTACGCGATCGACCTTGGCATCCAGAAGTTGCTCGCGCAGATCGACACCGGTGTCGATAAGTACCCGTGTAGGCTCAGAAATTCCGTCCTGCCAGGCTTCGATCAGCAAGGCGCAGCGACGGCGGCGATTGCGGATTTCGTTCGGGTCGCAAATGCCCCAATCATTGCCGATGCGCGGCACTCCACCCGAGGAACCGCAGCCAAGAATGGTCGCAATAATCCGGGCAGGCTTTGCCATCACGCGATGCCGGTTTTTGAGAACAGACGACCGAAATTCGCAGTGGTTTCGCGGCCCACCTGTTCGAGGCTAACTCCCCGTATTTCAGCGACTTTTTCGGCTGTGTGACGCACGAAAGACGGCTCGTTGGACTGGCCGCGATGCGGGATCGGAGCGAGGTAAGGCGCGTCAGTTTCGACCAGGTAGCGGTCGGCCGGAACGATGCGCGCAACCTCCTGAATTTCCAAAGCATTTTTGAACGTGATAATGCCCGAAAACGATATATAACCGCCCAGTTTCAGGGCGGTTTGGGCAAGGTCAATGCCAGCGGTGAAGCAATGGAGAAGGAAAGGGAAGGCCCCTGCCCGGCTTTCTTCCTCGAGGATTGCCGCCATGTCTTCATCGGCGGCGCGGCTGTGGATAACCAGTGGAAGATTTGTGATTCTGGCCGCAGCGATATGGCGCCGCAGGCCAATGGCCTGAGCCTCACGCGGGGCATTGTCATAGAAATAGTCGAGGCCCGCTTCGCCGATGGCAACGCAGCGTGGATGGGCACTTAGGCGCACCAAGTCCTCGGTTTCTATATGCAATTCCTGATCCGCATTGTGCGGATGGGTGCCGACCGAGCACCAAACGTTCGGGAAACGTTCCGCCAGGCCGGCATAGGTGGAAAAGTTATCCACCCTTGTGGAAATCGTCACCATGCCGGTGACGCCAGCCGCTTCGGCGCGTGCCATGACCCCGTCCAGATCGGTGGAAAGGGACTCGAAATCGAGATGGCAATGGCTATCGATCAGCATGTCACTCAGCCGGTTTTTCAACGCGTGCGAAGACGCCTTGAGGTGCCGGCAGCTCTTTATTCGCTGGCAGACTGTTGACGTTGAGTGCGGCACTCAACGTCCTGGCGTCATTTTCGACGCCCAATTGGTCAAGAAGACGCGCAGCGGAGGCAGGAACGAAGGCGAGCATCGGAATGGCGAGCCGGCGAACGGTGTCGGCGGTAACATAGAGCACCGTAGCCATCCGTGCCGGATCGGTCTTTTTCAGTGCCCAGGGCTCCTGCCCGGCGAAATAATTATTGGCCGAGCTGAGCGCTGCGATGATCGCTCCGGTGGCGTCGTGAACCAGTTGCTGGTCCATGGCCTTCTGCGCCGCGTCGAGCGCTTCGGTCACTTCCGCGATGATCGCATTATCTGCCTCGGTCAGTGCGCCGAGTTCGGGCACCTTGCCGTCGCAGTTCTTGTTGATCATCGACAGGGAGCGCTGGGCCAGATTACCGAGATTGTTGGCGAGGTCCGCATTGACGCGATTGACCAGCTTTTCGTTGCTGTAGTCGCCATCATTGCCGAAAGAGACTTCGCGGAGGAAAAAATAGCGGACGGCATCGGCGCCGAAGGTTTCGACCAGCTCAAACGGATCAATGACATTGCCGAGCGACTTGCTCATCTTCTGGCCATCGACAGTGAGGAAGCCGTGAGCGAAGACGCGGTGCTGCACATCGAGACCAGCGCTCATCAGGAAGGCGGGCCAATAGACGGTGTGAAAGCGGATGATGTCCTTGCCGATGACATGCAGGTCGGCGGGCCAGAACTTCCTGAACAGTTCGCTCTGCTCGTCCGGATAGCCGACGCCGGTGATGTAATTGGTCAGCGCGTCGACCCACACATACATGACATGGCCCGGTGCATCCGGAACCGGAATGCCCCAGTCGAAAGTGGTGCGGGAAATCGAGAGATCCTGCAGACCGCTTTTGACGAAGGAGATGATTTCGTTGCGGCGCTCTTTGGGCGCGATGAAATCAGGATTGGCTTCGTAAAGGTCCAGCAGCTTCTGCTGATAGGCCGACAGGCGGAAGAAATAGGTCGGCTCTTCGACCCATTCGACTTCGGCGCCGGATGGGGCGAAGCGCTTGCCGTCCTTTTCGGTCAGCTCGGCTTCGTCGAAATAGGCTTCGTCGCGCACCGAATACCAGCCCTTGTAGGTAGACTGGAAAATGTCGCCATCGGCGTTCTCGGCCATCTTTTTCCAGATGGCCTGCGACGCTTCGTGGTGGCGCGGTTCGGTGGTGCGGATAAAATCGTCGTTGGAGAGGTTCAGCGCAGCGGCAAGCTTGCGAAACTCGCCCGCATTGCGATCGGCCAGCTCGCGCACAGGAATACCTTCCTTGGCGGCGGTCTGCACCATCTTGATGCCATGCTCGTCGGTCCCGGTGAGGAAATAGACCTCCCTGCCCTCAAGCCACTTCCAGCGGGCGATGGCGTCGGTGGCGATCATCTCATAGGCGTGGCCGATATGGGGCGCGCCATTGGGATAGGAAATCGCGGTCGTGACGTAGAATGGCTTGGTATTCATGCTGGCTCGGCTGGGCTGGCGGACAGGGCGCAATGCTTCCGGATGGAATCGAAGATCACAACAAGCGTCTGCTTCATATCGAGGTTGACGCTGTCGGCTTCGCCCAGAAGTGCGCCTGCCTTCTCCCATAGCTCGGTGGCAGAGGCAAGCCGCCTGCGCGCGCCGGGCTGCATTGCGGCATCCCGCATTTCAGTGGCCAGCCAGTCATTGAGAATTTCGCGCGCGAATGACATGTCCGGGCCCTGTGGGTCGCTGCCAAGCGCATCGGCCAGTTTCAGCTCGGCCGCAATTGGGATCGCGGCGGGCTGCTGGAGCCATTGGATCAGCGCACCGACAGGGGAATCCTCGGCCAATGCCAGCGTCTCGAACGCGCGTCGGGGCCGACCGCCCGCCAATTGCACGGCCCGATCCAGCGTTGCCCCGTCGAGGTCAGGCAGCGTCGTTGAAAGCACATCGGTAACCAGTGCGTCACTCAAAGGCCGCAGCGCCACATTGTGACAGCGTGACTTGATGGTGGGCAGGAGCGAACCGGGGCGATGGGAGATCAGAAAGAAGGTTGTATCGGCTGGGGGCTCTTCCAGCGTCTTCAGCAAGGCATTGGCCGCATTGGGATTGCAATCGTCAATGCTGTCGAGAATGGCGATGCGATGGCCGGTTCTGCCGCGCGTCTGTTGCAGCGTCTCGCGCAGATCACGGACATCTTCGACGCGGATCACCGAATAAAAGCTCTTGCTGTCCTTGGGGCGGCGGCGCAGCACCGAAACATTGGGGTGGGAAAATGCCGCGATCTGTTCGCGCACCCGGTTTGCATCTTCGTCGCCGGTGGCGGCGAGAATGGCGGCGGCAAGTTCAAAGGCCAACGTCGCCTTGCCAATACCCTGCGGGCCGTGGAGCATGATCGCGCCCGGAAGACGATGCGCTTCCAATTGCGCCAGAATGGCAGCGCGGGCCGCATCGTGGCCAATGGCCGCCTGCCTGTGTTCGGGCAGGGGCAAATCGGCAAGTGCATTGGGATCGATCACGAAGCGGGCTCGTCTTTCAGCTCTGGAAAGCGATTGCTCACCACCGACCAGATGGCCGTTTCAAGCGCATCCTCGCCCTGCTCCGCTGAAATCACCACGCAGCGATCCGGATTGTTGCGGGCGATATCGAGGAAATTGTTGCGCAGCAGTTCATGCCATTCCAACTCCTCTTTCTCAAAACGGTCGCCGGTCAATTGCAGACCGTCTTCCAGCGTCCGCTGCTCGACGCGCTTGAAAGCCGCCCGTGGATCCATATCGAGGATGATGGTGAGATCGGGTGTGTGTCCGTCAAGCGCCAGATCTTCGAGCGCATTGATCAGCCGGTCATCGACACCGCCGGTCAGCCCCTGATAGGCGCGTGTTGAATCACAAAAGCGATCGGAAATGACCCAGGTGCCCTTGGCGAGATTGGGCGCGATCAATTGCTTGACGTGATCGAGCCGCGCGGCTGCGAACAGCACGGCCTCCGAGCCTGCTCCCCAGACCTCGGAGCGCCCTTGCAGGATAAAGGAGCGGATGGCCTCGGCCTTGGGCGTGCCGCCCGGCTCGCGGGTGCGGATGACTTCAATGGAATGACGCGCCAGATTGTTGAGCAGCCGCCGCACTTGCGTCGACTTGCCGACACCCTCGCCACCTTCAAAGGTGATGAAGCGGGCAGCACGTTTTTGGGGCGCGTCAGGCATAGGCGGGATGATTCCTTGGCTGGCTTTCTTTTAGGGCACAGGAGGGAGTGGGGAAAGATGTGAGCTTGTTTTAGGATAGCGCCTCTCGTTTAAAGACGCAGGATACCCCCACCCGGCCTCCCCCTGAAGAAGGGGGAGGAGAAGAGGTGCTATCACTGCAATATTCGCATATCCGACATGTCCCTCCCCCTCCTTCAGGGGGAGGTTAGGTGGGGGCGCCTTGGGCGACAGGGGTCAAAGCCAGCCCAGAGCCAAATGCTTCAGCGCATCGGTCGCCCGGCGCAGGAGATCGCCCTGCCCCACATCTTCAGCAGCATAGAGCGGCGCGGCCTGCACAAGCTGGTCATTGCAGAACACACGCAGCTCGCCGATCTTGTCGCCCTGCCGAACGGGCGGCATCAGCGGGCCGGTATAGTTGAGCGTGGCTGAAAGACATTGGCGGGAGCCGCGCGGTAGATAGAGCGCCAATTCGCCATTGCCGACCATGCCGACATTGGGCGCTTCGCCGCCGTAAACGTCGGCATAGCCCACCACGGCGCCACTGGCATAGGGCGTGATGCGCTCAAAGGCGCGCTGGCCCCAGGTGAGCAGTTTGCGGCCCTCTTCCGCACGATCGCGCATCGAGGTGAGGCCGTGGACAACAGCAATCAGGCGACGATCGCCCTGAGCCGTCGAAATAACCGAGCCATAGCCTGCGGCGCTGGTGTGTCCGGTCTTGAGACCGTCGACACCAATGCCCACTTCGATCAATGAATTGCGGTTGGCCTGCTTGATCCTATTCCACTCCATCTCCGGCTCGGAGAAATAGTGGTAATATTCGGGGAATTCGCGGATCAGATAGCGGCCGATTTCAGCCAGGTCGCGCGCCGTCGAATATTCGTCGGGGTCCGGCAGGCCGGTGGAATTGGTGAAATTGGAGCCGTCGAGCCCAAGGTCGCGCGCCAGCTCGTTCATCATCAGGGCAAAGGTGCCTTCCGAACCGGCAATGCCTTCGGCCAGCACAATGGCGGCATCATTACCGGACTGGATGATCACCGAGCGCACCAGATCCTCGACGCGAATCTGCGAATTCAGCTCGGCAAACATGGTGGAACCGCCCGAGGCCGCGCCACCGGTGCGCCAGGCGTTTTCGGAAACGAAGAAGGTGTCGTCGAGGCTGACGCGGCCCGCACGGATTTCATTGAACACCACGGCCAGAGTCATGAGTTTGGTCATGCTGGCCGGTTCCAGCCGCGCGTCCGCGTCTTTCTGGAAGATGATTGCCCCGGATTCATAATCCATCAGCACGGCGAAGCGGGCCTTGGTATCAAATCCTGCCTGCGCCGTAGCGGGCGTCGCCAGAGCCAGGAAGGCGGCAGCGATGGTGATCAGAAACCTCACGAAAGCGCTCCCCTCTTTCCGCCTCGCCCTGCCACAGATATGGGCAGGACGGTCTCTGCTTTAATAGAGAACTATGTCGTTAAGGCCAAGTTCCCGCGCCAGTTGGGCAACATCGTCCTGACCCACGCCGGGCTTCAAATATGTGAGAGTAAGGCGGGTGGCGGCGCGGCCATTGGCCGTGATCCCATCTTCGGTCACGGCACCGAGCAGCGCAAATTCCTGCGCAAGACGGGCGGCATTGGCCGGATCGGCATAAATACCCAGGCCAATATTGACCTTGCGGGCATCGGCATCGATTGACGCCGCCCATGCGGAGAGATCGGCATTGCCGACAGCCATGGCATTTGCAGCCGCATGGGCCGATCCGATGGCCGCATCGGCCTGCTCCGCCGTGTCAGCGTACGAGAACAGGCCAGTAAAGAAATTGGTGGTCATGCCGACAAGGCTGCGATCACTTTGCCCACCGGCACTCGCAACGCTTGTGCGACCGGTATCATAGGCGGGACCATTATAGCTGGCGACCAGCATGCGTGTGTCATCGCCATTGAGCGGCGCTTCGCCGACATATTCAACCGTAACATTGGCCGAACCATTGTTGACATAGCCCAGCATGGAAGCGGCACGATAGCTGAGATCGATCACGCGGCCGGCAACATAGGGCCCGCGATCATTGATGCGCACCACGACCGAGCGGCCATTGTCCTTGTTGGTCACGCGCGCATAGGACGGCAAGGGCAGCGTCGGATGGGCAGCCGTGATATGATTGGCCGAGAAAATCTCGCCATTGGCCGTCTGGCGACCATGGAAATCCGAGCCGTACCAGGAGGCTGTGCCCGAGGCGACATAATTGGGATTGTGTTCGGGCACATAGGTTTTGCCGCGCACCGTATAGGGCTTGCCGACCTGATAGCGCCCGCCGCCACGTGGCGGATTGGGATTGGAGCTGACGCGCGGCGAGACGGCAACGCCATATTCGCTCGAGGTAAAGGCCGAACGTTTGACGGTTGCACCCAGCCCGCCGCCAGTGGCGCAGGCAGCGATCATGGGAAGGATCAGGGCCGAAAGGGCAATGAAACGGACGGCGCTGCGCCAGGAGGTCGTCACGGGCATTAATACTCTACAAAATCACAGTTTTTCGCGCGCAAGGGTAACCCAGCGGGACCTGTGTTCACAGAAAGGAACAATTTTACGGTTTAGAGGAGGTTAAGGTGAGCGAGACGTTAGCGCGGACGGTGGCATTTGAGGTTTGGGGCGATGTGTTCCGTTTCTACCTTTTTCGTCGCAACACGCAGCACCCCCACCTAACCTCCCCCTGAAGAAGGGGGAGGGACAGATCGCGTTTGCTCGACATTTTGGGCGCCCCTGACGGACTCCTCCCCCTTCTTCAGGGGGAGGGTGGGTGGGGGTTGTCAGGTTAAATGCATACCCTCAAAGCCCCACCCGTACACCCTTCCTACTTGACTGATATAAAGATATCTTTATGTGATGTCTGGCGCCCTCCCCCGATTGCGCCCCGACCATAAAAGAAAGAGGACGCGATGAGCCCCTCCCCGACCAGTGCATCCATTCTCCCCAACTGGACCGAAGTCCGCTCCGCTTTGGCCAAGGCCATGGACGAGCGTATCCTGATCCTCGATGGCGCAATGGGCACGATGATCCAGCGGCTGGGGCTGACCGAGGAGAATTTCCGGGGCGAGCGCTTCAAGGACTGGAGCCATCCGCTCAAGGGCAATAACGATCTTCTGGTCATCACCGAGCCGCATATGATCGAGGATATCCACTACGCCTATTATATGGCCGGTGCGGATATCGTCGAAACCAACACCTTTTCCGGCACTTCAGTCGCGCAGGCGGACTATGCCTGCGAAAGCGCGGTCTATGACATAAACTTTCAAGGTGTCGTGGTCGCGCGGCGTGCAGCATTGCGGGCCGAGCAGACGGATGGGCGGCGGCGCTTCGTCGCCGGGGCCTTGGGGCCAACCACCAAGACCTCGTCCATGTCGACCGACGTCAACAATCCGGGCCATCGCTCGATCAGGTTCGACGATCTGGTGGAAGCCTATGGCGAGGCCGTGCGTGGCTTGGTTGATGCCGGTGCAGATCTGCTGCTGTTTGAAACCATCACCGATACGCTGAACACCAAGGCCGGTATTTTCGCCGCGCAGAAGCTGTTTGAAGAACGCGGGATCGATGTGCCGATCATGATTTCGGGCACGATCACCGACCTCAGCGGTCGCACGCTGTCCGGCCAGACACCAACGGCATTCTGGTATTCGATCCGCCACGCCAACCCGATCACCATCGGGCTCAATTGCGCGCTGGGCGCGGATTTGATGCGGGATCACATTGCCGAGCTTTCGGGCGTCGCCGACACCTTTGTCTGTGCCTATCCCAATGCCGGCCTGCCCAATGAAATGGGCGCCTATGACGAAACACCCGAGCAGATGGCCAGCCAGTTGCAGGCTTTCGCCAGCGATGGGCTGCTCAACATCGTCGGCGGCTGCTGCGGTTCCACGCCGGACCATATTCGTGCCATCGCGCAGATGGCGGCGCAATATCAGCCGCGCAAGGTGCCGCATATCGAGCGCAAATTGCGCCTTGCCGGACTGGAGCCGTTCACGCTCACCAAGGACATTCCCTTCGTCAATATCGGCGAACGCACCAATGTCACCGGCTCGGCCCGATTCAAGAAACTGATCACTGCGGGCGATTACACAACCGCGCTCGATGTGGCGCGTGATCAGGTGGCCAATGGTGCGCAGGTCATCGACATCAACATGGATGAGGGGCTGATCGACTCCAAACAGGTGATGGTCGATTACCTCAACCTGCTGGCAGCCGAGCCCGATATCGCCAAGGTGCCGCTGATGATCGACTCCTCCAAGTGGGAAGTGATCGAGGCTGGCCTGAAATGCGTTCAGGGCAAGGCGCTGGTGAACTCGATTTCGCTCAAGGAAGGCGAAGAGCAGTTCATCCACCATGCCAAGCTGGTGAAGGCCTATGGCGCTGCCGTGGTCGTCATGGCGTTCGACGAAACCGGACAGGCCGACACCAAGCAGCGCAAGGTGGAAATCTGCGCGCGCGCCTACAAGATTTTGACCGAAGTGGTCGGCTTCCCGCCCGAGGATATCATCTTCGACCCCAACGTCTTCGCCATCGCCACTGGCATCGACGAGCACAACAATTATGGCGTCGATTTCATCGAGGCGACGAAAGAGATCACCGATACCCTGCCGTATGTGCATATTTCGGGCGGCATATCGAACCTCTCCTTCTCGTTCCGGGGTAATGAGCCGGTCCGCGAAGCGATGCACGCCGTCTTCCTCTATTATGCCATCCAGAATGGCATGGACATGGGCATCGTCAATGCCGGCCAGCTCGCAGTCTATGAGAGCATCGACAAGGAATTGCGCGACGCCTGCGAGGACGTAATCCTCAATCGCCGCGCCGACTCCACCGACCGCATGCTGGAACTGGCGGAGCGCTATAAGGGCCAGGGCGGCGGCGCAGGCAAGGAAAAGGATCTGAGCTGGCGTGAATTGCCGGTGGGCGAACGCATCACCCATGCTCTGGTCAATGGCGTCACCGAATATATCGAGGCCGACACCGAGGAGGCGCGCCTGACCTTTGACCGTCCGCTGCACGTGATCGAAGGCCCGCTGATGGCGGGGATGAACGTGGTGGGTGATCTGTTCGGTTCGGGCAAGATGTTCCTGCCGCAGGTGGTGAAGTCCGCCCGCGTCATGAAACAGGCTGTGGCCTATCTCATGCCCTTCATGGAAGCCGAAAAGCTCGCCAATGGTGATGTTGGCGGCCGCCAGAGCGCCGGCAAGGTGCTGATGGCGACGGTCAAGGGCGACGTGCACGATATCGGCAAGAACATCGTGGGCGTCGTGCTGTCCTGCAACAATTACGAGATCGTCGATCTTGGCGTCATGGTGCCGACGCAGAAAATTCTGGAAACGGCGCGGGCAGAGAATGTCGATATTATCGGACTCTCCGGCCTCATCACGCCCTCGCTGGACGAGATGGTGCATGTCGCCTCCGAAATGGAGCGCGAAGGTTTCGACATTCCGCTTTTGATTGGCGGCGCAACGACCAGCCGCGTGCACACTGCCGTCAAAATTCACCCACGCTATGCGCGTGGACAGGCCGTTTACGTCAATGATGCGAGCCGCGCGGTGGGCGTGGTGTCCAATTTATTGTCCGATGACAAGGTTACGTTCATCAAAGGGGTCCAGGCCGAGTATGCCAAGGCCGCTGCAGCCCATGAACGCGCTGAATCGGAAAAGAAGCGGTTACCACTCGAAACCGCCCGCGCCAATGCCTTCAAGCCGGATTGGGGCAGCTATACACCCCCTGCTCCCAGCTTTCTGGGCACCCGCGTTTTTGAAGAATTCGATCTGGCAGAACTGGCCCAATACATTGATTGGACACCATTTTTCCAGACCTGGGAGCTGAAGGGCCGCTTCCCGGCAATTCTCGAAGACGAGAAGCAGGGCGAAGCCGCACGGGCGCTCTGGGCCGACGCCCAGAAAATGCTCAAACAGATCATCGACGAAAAATGGTTTGCCCCCAAGGCAGTTGTCGGCTTCTGGCCCGCAAATGCCGTAGGCGACGACGTCCGCCTGTTCACCGACGAGAGCCGCAAGGACGAGCTGGCGACCTTCTTTACGCTGCGCCAACAATTGACCAAGCGCGACGGCAAGGCAAACATGGCGTTGAGCGACTTCGTCGCGCCGCTGGATAGCGGCAAGCCGGACTATCTTGGTGGGTTCGTGGTGACGGCCGGGCTTGGCGAGGTGGCGATTGCCGAGCGTTTCGAGCGGGCAAACGACGATTATTCGTCCATTCTGGTCAAGGCCCTGGCGGATCGCTATGCGGAAACGCTGGCTGAGTTCATGCACCTCAAGGTGCGGCGTGAACTCTGGGGTTATGCCGCAGACGAGACGCTGACGCCCGAAGAAATCATCCTTGAAACCTATCAGGGCATTCGCCCCGCCCCGGGCTATCCGGCCCAGCCCGACCACACAGAAAAGACGACTTTGTTCGCGCTTCTGGATGCGAAGAACAGCGTCGGGGTGGAACTGACCGAAAGCTATGCCATGTGGCCCGGCTCCTCGGTTTCAGGCCTCTATTTCGCTCATCCCGACGCTTACTATTTTGGCGTCGCCAAGGTGGAACGTGACCAGGTGCTCGACTATGCGCAGCGCAAGAGCATGGATGTCGAAGAGGTCGAACGCTGGTTGGGGCCGATTCTCAACTACATGCCGGGTAAAGTGGCGGCGGAGTGAGGGCGATGAGGGGCTCGCAGCTAAAACCGGGACAAAACCCCTCATCCGCCCTTCGGGCACCTTCTCCCGCAAGGGGAGAAGGGGGCATTGTGTTTAAACAAGCTCCGGCACATCCCTCTCCCCTTGCGGGAGAGGGTGGATCGCGCGAAGCGCGAGACGGGTGAGGGGTATGTCGCAAACTGCCCCCATCCCGGTCACCCTCTTCATTAAACCCGGCGTCATTCCACCGCTCAACGGCGAGACGGTCTTTATCCGGCTGCCCGCCAATTCAGGCCATGGACACGAAGACGGGACCACTTGCGTGGCCTGTGCGGCGCAGACCGATATTCGTGCCCTGCTCCACAATCTGCTGGAGGAGCAGAAACGCGGGCTGCGTCCGGCCTTTGACCGCGTTGTTGTCGATGCCAGCGCTTTGACCGATCCACAGCAGGCGGTGCTCGCACTGACGGGTAAACTGCCGGCGCAGGCGCTGCGCGATCATGTGGTGGCGCGCACCTTTTATCTTGTCGAAACGGTCTGAACGCTTATCGTCGGCCTGACTTCAGGAGAAGGCGATGCGTAAACTCAAAATCGGACTGGCTCTTGGCAGTGGCGCAGCGCGCGGCTGGGCGCATGTCGGTGTTCTCGATGCCTTGCTGGCGGCCGGGATCAAGCCCGATATCATCGCAGGCACGTCGATGGGTGCGCTGGTGGGCGGCGTCTATGCCAGCGGTCGGCATGAGGCTTTGCGCGACTGGGCGCTGGCCGCAGACCGCCGCATCGTAGCGTCACTGGTCGATGTCGGTTTTCTTGCGGGCGGTCTGGTTGATGGCGTTCGCATCGTAGACTGGCTGGCCGGGCTGAAAATTTCTCGCAATATCGAAGACCTGAAATTACCTTTTGCCGCCGTGGCCACCGACCTTGCCAGCGGACGTGAAGTCTGGTTGCGCGATGGACCGCTGGACAAGGCCATTCGTGCGTCCATCTCCATGCCGGGGATTTTCAGCCCGGTCGAAATCGACGGTGACTGGCTGGTGGATGGCGGATTGGTCAATCCAATTCCAGTTTCGCTCTGCCGAGCCATGGGGGCCGACTTCGTCATTGCGGTCAATCTCAATGAAGACCTGCTCGGGCGCCGCCTGTTGCCGGAGATCGCTGTCACACCCGACCCGACAGAGCCGCAAAAGGCGGGCAACTGGATCGACATGGTCAAGACCATGCCAACGGCAATGGCGGCCCAGATGTCGAACTTCAAGCTGTTCGGAAATGACGGCTTGGCGCCCGGCTATTTCGATGTGTTGGGCAACGCCCTCAACATCATGCAGGATCACATCACGCGTTCACGGCTTGCCGGAGAACCACCGCACGCGCTGATTCTGCCGCGCGTGGTCGATATCGGATTGATGGACTTTCACCGCGCGGCAGAAGCCATCGAAGAAGGACGCGCCGCGACCGAGCGGGTCTTGCCGGTGATCGAGGCCAAGCTGGGCCGAACGAAAAGCACATGATCGTACCCTCGCGCCGGGCAGCAAGGATCGCTAGGCTTGATGCCTGACCAAAGGCGATTCCATGACTATTCCTTTCTTCGACGGCCACAACGACACATTGCTCCGCCTGCTGGAAAAGCCGCGTGACCAACGCGTTCGCGCTTTTGTGGATGGTACGCCAGAAGGCCATATCGACCTGCCACGGGCGCAGAAGGCCGGGATGGTGGGCGGCTTCTACGCCATGTTCCCGCCACCGGTGAAAACCGACCTGGCCAGCGTCGCCGCCAGCCCCGGTGCGGGCAAGGGCGATTTGCCGCCGCAGCTTGATCTGGCCGACGCGCAATATTCGACTAATGGCATGGCCGCATTGCTGCTTGATCTGGAGCGGGCGGGCGCACTCAATATCTGCCGCAGCGCCGCCGATATCCGCGCCGCCATTGCCCAAAACAAGCATGCTGCAATTTTCCATATCGAAGGCGCCGAAGCGATCGACACCGAGTTCCGCTCGTTCGAGGTTCTCTATGCGGCAGGCCTGCGCTCCATCGGCATCACCTGGAGCCGCGCCAATGCCTTTGGCACCGGCGTTCCGTTTCGCCACCATGCCGATCCCGATATCGGTCCCGGCCTGACCGAGCTTGGCAAGGAACTGGTGCGGGTCTGCGACAGCCGGGGCCTGCTGATCGACCTCAGCCATCTGAACGCCGCAGGCTTCCGCGATATCGCTACGATTTCAAGCAAGCCGTTGGTAGCGACCCATTCCAACGTGCATGCCATCTGCCCGGGCACGCGCAATCTGACAGCGTGGCAGCTTGCTGCCATTGCGGAAAGCCGCGGGCTGGTAGGGCTGAATTTTGCGACGGGCTTTTTGCGGCCCGATGGCAAGATGGACCCGGATACCGGCATCGACATCATGGTCCGCCATATCGACGCGCTGGTTGAAGCATTGGGCGAAGACGGCGTGGCGCTGGGCAGCGATTTCGATGGCGCCAATATGCCCAATGCCATTGGTGACGTGACCGGGGTCCCCAAGCTGCTACAGGCACTGCTGGACAAGGGCTATGGCGAGGCGCTGGTGCGCAAGATCGCTTTGGACAATTGGCTGGGCCTGATCGAGCGGGTGATCGGCTGATCCAACATGCCGGGCTGACAGGCAGCCCGGCAGTTTGCGCTACAGGGTGTGCGGCACCACAAGCCCGCCCTTGATCGTCACGATGCGGTCGGCGCGGCGGGCCAGATCATAATTGTGGGTGGCGATGAGGGCGGCTGCACCTTCATTGCGGATGAGGCTTTTCAGGGCCTCAAACACCCGATCGCTGGTTTCAGGATCGAGATTGCCGGTTGGCTCGTCGGCAAGAATAACGCGCGGATGATTGGCGGCAGCGCGGGCGATAGCGATGCGCTGCTGCTCGCCACCCGATAATTCGGCCGGTCTATGGCTGGCGCGTGGCGCGACGCCGAGAAGGTCCAGCAATTCCATCGCCCGGCTCTCTGCCGATGGCTGGTCTTTACCGGCGATCAATTGCGGCATGACCACATTTTCAAGCGCAGTGAATTCGGGCAGCAGATGGTGGAACTGATAGACATAGCCAACGGTGGAGCGGCGTAGCTGTGTGCGTCCGCGATCGTTGAGCTTGCTGGTCGGCTGGCCGACGATTTCCACTTCGCCCGATTGTGGGGATTCCAGCAGGCCGCACAGATGCAGCAAGGTGGACTTGCCAGCACCCGACGGCGCGACAAGCGCGACCATTTCGCCGCTTTCGACGCTGAGGTCAGCGGCTTCCAGCACACGAACCATACGCTCGCCTTCGCCATAATGGCGATGAACGCCCGAGAGACGCAGATGGGGCTTACTCATAGCGCAGGGCCTCCACCGGGTCATATTGGGCAGCGCGCCAAGCCGGATAAAGCGTGGCGAGGAAAGACAGGCAGAGCGCCAGAGTAACCACGACTGTCACTTCCACCGGATCGACGCGGCTGGGCAGGGACGACAGAAAGAACACCTCTGGCGGGAATAGCGCCACGCCGAGGAAATTGGAGATGGAGGCCCGAATGGTCTCTGCATTGGCCGCGACGATCAGCCCGACAACGAAGCCGACCAATGTGCCGATGAAGCCGATGGCCGTGCCTGTAATCGAGAAAATCCGCATGATCGATCCGCGCGTCGCCCCCATGGTGCGAAGCACTGCGATATCGGCGCTCTTGTCTTTGACCAGCATGATCAGGCTGGAAATGATATTGAACGCCGCAACGAGAATGATCATCGACAGGATGGTGAACATCACCACGCGCTCTACCTGAAGGGCGGAGAAGAATGTCTGATTGCGCTCCTGCCATGAGGTGAGGATCATCGGGCGCACACCGGGCGCGGACTGAATGCGCGGCCGCATGATGGAAACGGCATCGGGATCATCGATGAACACTTCTGCGGCTGAAACGCGGGGAATGCGCTCATAGGCCGCTTCGATTTCCGCGTCACTCGCCAGCGGATCAAGCGGTCCCATACCGGGCTTGAGCACTTCGTCGACCAGCTTGAAATAGTCCTGCGCGGGTTCGAGCGGCATATACATGAAGAAGCTGTCGAACTCGACCATGCCAAGATTGAAGATGGCATTGACCGGATAGGAGCGGATCTGCGGGGTTGAGCCGAACGGCGTCATCGTGCCTTCCGGGTTGATGATCTGCACCTGATCGCCAATGCCGACGCCGAGATTTTGGGCGAGGCGGTAGCCGATGGCGACGCCACGGCTATCGTCCCACTGGTCAAAACCGCCCTGCTCTGCCCCGTTATACAGCAGGGTCAGCTTCTTGAGGTTTTCCTCATCCATGCCGCGCACGGTAACGCCGGTGGAAGACCCGCGGCCCGATGCGAGCACCTGTCCCTCCACGAAATAGACCGCATAGGACACACCATCGACCTGTTCGAGCGCCGTTATGGCTTCCTTATAGTCGGTGAACTGGCTCTCGATGGGATAGGCCGTGAAATGGCCGTTGAGACCCAGAATTTTGTCCAGCAATTCGCCCCGGAACCCGTTCATCACCGACATGACGACTATAAGCGTCGCCACGCCGATGGCCACGCCGACCATGGTCAGGCTGGCAATGACCGAGATGAAGGCTTCCTTGCGGCGCGCGCGCAGATAGCGCCCGGCAATCATCCATTCGAACCAGGCAAAAGGACGTGTCCGGCTCGCTGGGGCATCTTGCGTGGTGGAGGTCAAATGTCAGTCATCCGCTGGGGTTCGATCAGGCTCTTGAGACGTTCGACAGCCGCAGCAAGCGGCAGGGTTTCGCGTTCGCCCGATTTGCGATGCTTGATCTCGACTTCTCCCGATTTGAGGCCGCGCGGCCCGAGAATAAGCTGATAGGGAATACCGACGAGATCGGCTGTAGCAAACTTGCTGCCTGCGGGCTGGTCGCGGTCATCATAGAGCATATCGAGACCAGCGGCAGTCAGCTCGGCATAGAGCTTGTCGCAAGCAGCGTCCGTCTCGGCATCGCCTGCCTTGAGGTTGATCAGCACGGCTTCAAACGGCGCAACCGAGACCGGCCAGACAATGCCGTTCTCGTCATGCATGGCTTCCACGATGGCCGGGACCACGCGGGTCAATCCAATGCCGTAAGAGCCCATGTGGACGGTAACGTCCTTGCCGTCGGGGCCGGTGACATTGGCCTTCATCGGCTCGGAATATTTGGTGCCGAAATAGAAGATATGGCCAACCTCGATGCCGCGCGCCGACACGCGCTTGTTTTCGGGGACAGCGGCTTCGTACTCGGCGTGATCGACCATCTCCTCGGTAGCCGCATAGAGCGACGTCCAGTCGTTGAAAATAGGCTTCAGATCGCCACGGAAATCCACATCCTTGGGCGGAATGGGCTTATCCAGCAGATCGCGGTGACAGAAGACCTGGCTTTCGCCGGTTTCTGCCAGGATGATCCACTCATGGCTGAGATCGCCGCCGATCGGGCCGGTATCGGCGCGCATCGGAATGGCGGTCAGGCCCATGCGGGCATAGGTGCGAAGATAGGCCACGAACATGCGCTCATAGGCGGCAACGGCGCGGTCCTTGTCGAGATCGAAGGAATAGGCATCCTTCATCAGAAATTCGCGGCTGCGCATGGTGCCGAAACGCGGGCGCACCTCGTCGCGGAACTTCCACTGGATATGGTAGAGATTGAGCGGCAGGTCCTTGTAGGACTTCACATAGCTGCGGAAAATATCGGTGATCATTTCCTCATTGGTCGGACCATAGAGGAATTCGCGCTCGTGCCGGTCCTCGATGCGCAGCATTTCCTTGCCGTACGCATCATAGCGACCCGACTCGCGCCAAAGGTCGACCGACTGAATGGTGGGCATGAGCAATTGGATCGCGCCGGAGCGGTTCTGCTCCTCCTCGATGATCTTCTGCACCTTCATCAGCACCTTGTAGCCAAGGGGCAGCCATGAATAGAGGCCCGACGCCTGCTGGCGGATCATCCCCGCACGCAGCATCAGGCGGTGCGAGACAATTTCGGCCTCTTTGGGGACGTCGCGCAGCACCGGTAGAAAATATCGGGAAAGGCGCATGATAACTCCGGAAAACTGGTGCTTCGACTCGTGATGTTTGTTGATGCCCACTCAGAGCCCAACCGTCCATTCGTTTCAAGCATGCAAGCTATGCAGAATCTACTTGGCAGAGCGAAAAAGTGTTGTTACGTTCCCGGCCAATAAAACAAAGGCGGCCCAAACCGCCGGACGTCGACAACGTCAAGGGAGGAGCATTGGCTGCCGCTTTGTAGCGCGCCTAAGACCAATGTATTGTCGAACAAACTCAATTCAGCGGGGCCTCGTGCCCCGCTTTTTTATTTCTAAATCAAAAGATTGTGGCGGTTTTCTGAACTTCTGGTTGCGGTAAGGGGTGGTGGATCACCCTGCCCGGCCTAGCGGTTCCAATAGTGTTGCAACGTCTCATTCGCCAGCCCCCAGAGCAGCAGCGCGGTGAAGATGACCGACAGGCCCGTGGCCAGCAAAAGTTTTCTGACCAGGCGTGGGTTTATGGGGGATGCGGGATCGCCGCCCGCGACCACTTCCGTGCCAGCCTCATGATGGCTCTGACTGCCGATGGGCAAGACCATTACAAAGGTGAGCCACCAGACGATGAAATAGACAGCGATGATTGAGCCGATCTGCATGGAGCCTATCTAGCCTGTTCCTGAGGATGAAGGAAAGAAGTCAACCTGTCGCGGTGGTGACGCTTCACTGAATCGTCACCCTCGGGGCAGCCCGAGGGTGACCAGCGGTGAAATGGACGGACAATTCAGCCCGATCAAACCCGATGCACGAAGACGCTGACATTGGGCTTGCGGCCCCAAAACGCGTTGACCTCGTTGCGGATGGCTTTGAACAGCGCCGAATTCAACACTTCCGTATCGGAGCGGCGCTTGGGCGGCATGGACTTGATGACGCCGGCAATGGTGTCTTCCACCAGTTCCGCCACTGATTCCTCGTCTGTCTCGGGCAGGCCTTCGACCACCATTTCCGGGCCGGAAACCACCTGCCCACTGGCATTGACGGCGAGGCTGACAACGATCATGCCGCCAAAGGACAGGCGACGCCGCCCTTTGACGCCACTTTCTTCGGGCGTGCAGAGCACAAGACCGTCGAGATAAAGCTCGCCGGTGCGCACTTCACCCGGGAAGGTCATGGATTCAGGGAAAAGCCGCACCAGATCGCCGTTGCGGATTTCGCGGACATGGGGAATGCCCGATTCCCGGCCGAGCTTGGCATGGGCATCGAGATGGGCTGCCTCGCCGTGCACCGGCACCAGCACTTCCGGCTTCACCATGGCATAGAGCTTTTGCAGCTCGCCCCGGCGAGGGTGGCCGGTGACGTGCACCAGCGCATCATTGGCGGTGATCACTTCCACGCCCTTGTCGATGAGCTGGTTCTGGATGTCCTGCACTTCACGCTCATTGCCCGGAATGGCCCAGGACGAGAAGATCATGCGGTCGCCCGCCGCCAGATCGATCACGGGATGATCGCCGCGCGCAATACGGGCAATGGCGGCGCGGGCCTCGCCTTGGCTGCCAGTGCAAATCAGCACGCATTTATTACGCGCGATGGACTTGTACATGTCCTGATCATGCAAGGGCGGCAGGCCTTCGAGCATGCCCAATTCCTTGGCAATGCCCATGATCCGGTGCAGCGATCGACCCGACATGACCACTTCGCGGCCCGCCTTGTGAGCAGCGCGAACAATGGAGACCACGCGACCGACATTGGAAGCGAAAGTGGTGACGGCAACGCGGTTTGGCGCCTCAGCGATCAGTTTGGCGAGGTTATCGCCCACTTCCTGCTCGCTCGGGCTCTCGCCATGTTTCATGGCATTGGTGGAATCGCAAATCAGCGCCAGCGGCAATTCGCTTTCGGTGCCAATCTTTTCCAGCCGCGCCACATCGGTTGGCGCACTGGTAATCGGGGTCGGATCAAGCTTCCAGTCGCCGGTATGCAGAGCACGGCCGACAGGCGTGGTGATCAGCAGTGCGTTGGATTCGGGGATCGAATGCGCGACATTGATCGGCTCGATGGCGAAGGGGCCGACAGTGAACGCCTTGCCCGGCCGCATGATGGTGATGTCGACATTTTCGACGATACCGTCCCCTGCCCGCTTGGCGGCCAGCATGGCAGCGGTAAAGGGCGTGGCATAAACCGGCTTGTCGAACACGGGCCACAGATCGAGCACCGCACCATAATGGTCTTCGTGGCTATGGGTGAGGATCAGCGCCAGAACGTCATCGGCGTTTTCTTCAAGAAATTCGGGATTGGCCATGATCAGCTCAATGCCCGGCAGGTCCGGCCCGCCGAAGCTGACGCCGCAATCGACGACGATCCACTTGCGCTTGCGCTCGGGACCGAAGCCATAAGCGGCCATGTTCATGCCGATTTCGCCGACGCCACCAAGCGGCACGAAGACAAGTTCATCCCTTTGGTTCTTAGCCATGGGTCTTTTTTCCTTTTCGTCGGCACGACGCCAGGCGAGCTATGGTCGCCGGTCGCCATGCCTATGTTATGGTCAGCTTCGGGCGCTGGCCGTTGCCCCAAAATGCACATCGCCGGCGGTGATCGGGAACCGCGAACCGTCATCGTCGCGGATAATCAACCGACCGCTGGAGTCGATGGTTTCAAAAATGCCGCGCCGGATAACGCCGTCCTGCGAGACTGCGACCGGGGCGCCGATGCCGGCGGCTGAGCCGCGCCAGATGTCGAGTACGTCGGAAACGCCGCGCCCATCATTCCAAAGGCCGAAAACCTCGACCCATGCATCCGAGAGCGCCTCGAACACCTCTTCGGCACTGCGCTCAACGCCGAGCGCGCGGAGCGAGGTTGCTGGATAAGGCGTACCTTCGGGCGCTGCAACAACATTCACGCCGCAGCCGATGACAATGGCGCTACGGCCATCGGGCGTCTTGCTGGCCTCCAGCAAAATACCGGAGAGCTTGGCCCCATCAGCAAGCACGTCATTGGGCCATTTGAGCGCAATGCGCGAGCGGCCATCGGCTCCATCCGCACCATCGATGCCAATGCGGAAAATCCCGTCTGGCAACACTGCGGAAAGACCACGATTGAGCGCAACACCAGCCACGAAGCCAAGCGTTGCGATCAATTCCGGCGACGTATCGGGCACGATAAGTAGGCTGGCGGCAAGATTGCCCGGCACACTATGCCATTGGCGACCGCGACGGCCCCGCCCCGCATTCTGGTGGCGGGCCGCAAACCAGATGCCACCCGGATCGCCCGCAGCCGCCGCTGCGAGCGCTTCGCTATTGGTGGAGCCGATTTCGTCAAAGCCAGCCAGCCTGTATCCGGCCGACTTTGCCTTGGCCCCGAGCGTGAAGCTGGCCACCTAGAACAGGCTTCCGGCCGCATTATGCGCCAGTGTGGCGAGCGGGCTGCCGATGGTGAAGAAATAGGTCACGATCAGGAAGCCGAACACCGCCATGATGATGTTGAGTTCACCGGGCACCGCGACGAATTCGTCCTTGGGCTCGTCAAAATACATCACCTTGACCACGCGCAGATAATAGAAGGCGCTGATGGCCGAAGCCAGCATGCCGATAACGGCGAGGACATAGAGATTGGCTTCGATGGCGGCGAGGAAAACCTGCCACTTGGCGAAGAATCCGGCCAGCGGCGGCATGCCGATCAGCGAGAACATGACAATGGCCATGATCGCCGCAACGAAAGGACGAGCCTTCGAGACACCGGCCAGATCGTCGATGGTCTCGACATAGCCCTTTTCAGTGCGCAGCGAGAGCAGGCAGGCAAACAGCGCGACCGTCATGCCGACATAGATCGCCATATAAACCGCGACACCTTCGACACCCACCTGCGTACCCGAAGACAGGCCCACAAGGGCAAAGCCCACGTGACCAATCGAGGAATAAGCAATCAGGCGCTTGATCGACTTCTGGCCGATGGCAGCGAAGGCGGCCAGAACCATGGAGGCAATCGAGAGGAAGACCACGATCTGCTGCCAATCGCTAGTGATGGGCGCGAACGTATCCATGACCAGTCGAATCATCAGCGACATCGCCGCAACCTTGGGGGCCATGGCGAAGAAAGCGGTGACCGGCGTGGGCGCGCCTTCGTAGACGTCCGGCGTCCACATATGGAACGGCACAGCCGAAATCTTGAAGGCAACGCCGGCAAGCAGGAACACCATGCCGAAGATCAGCCCGATCGAGCGGCCTTCATTGGCGATGGCAATGACGATCTCGGAGAGATTGGTATGGCCGGTAAAGCCATAGACCAGCGATGCGCCATAGAGCAGCATGCCCGAGGACAGCGCGCCCAGAACGAAGTATTTGAGGCCTGCTTCCGTCGCCTTGCTGTCGTCGCGCTTGATCGCGGCCATAACGTAGAGCGCCAGCGATTGTAGTTCGAGACCCACATAAAGGCTCATCAGGTCATTGGCCGAAACCATGACCATCATGCCAAGTGAAGCAAGTACGGCGAGGATGGCGTATTCGTATTTATGGACGCCGTTCTCTTCCGCATTGGAGAGGCCAAGAACAAGCGCCAGTGCGGCACCACCGAGCACCAGCACCTTCATGTAGCGGGCAAAGCCGTCGGCGATGAACAGGCCATTGAAGATGATGCCATCGGCTGGCTGAAGCACCACCAGCACGGCGGTCGCAACCAGCAGGCCGATAGCCAGCCAGTTGACGAGGCTGGACTTTTCCTTGTTGACGATAATGCCAACAAGGAGCAGCGCCAGCGCGCCGACGGCCATCAGCAGTTCGGGATAGGCCGGAGCCAGGCTCGCAAAATCGGTAATGTCAGAGTTCACGACTGTCTCCTAGTGCGAAGCAGGCGCTGCGGCCGGCTGTGCCCCGCCCGTGGGCGCGGCATATTCGAGATGGATGCGCTGATCGGCCAGGTCGACAGCCGGATCGCGGCCAATGGTGGTGGAGTAATGGCTCACCAGATTGTCGACGGCAGCGGCGGTCGTATCGAGGATTGGCGCGGGGTAGAAGCCGAACACAATGGTCAGCACGAGCAGCGGATAGATGACGATCTTTTCGCGCAGGTTGAGATCGAGGATACCCTTGAGGCTGTCCTTGGTCAGCGCGCCGAAGATTACCCGACGATAGAGCCAGAGCGCATAGCCAGCCGACAGGATCACGCCAAAGGCCGCGCCGAACGCCACCCAGGTATTGACCTGGAACACGCCCATAAGCGTCAAGAACTCACCGACAAAGCCAGATGTGCCCGGGAGGCCGACATTGGCCATGGTGAAGACCATGAACGCAAAGGCATATTGCGGCATGCGCTCGACCAGACCGCCATAAGCGGAAATCTCGCGGGTATGCATGCGGTCATAGATGACGCCAACTGCAAGGAACAGAGCGCCCGACACGATGCCGTGCGAGATCATCTGGAACATCGCGCCCTGAACACCCAGAGCATTGCCCGCAAAGATGCCCATGGTCACAAAGCCCATATGCGCCACGGACGAATAGGCGATCAGCTTCTTGATGTCAGTCTGCACCAAGGCGACCAGCGAGGTAAGGATGATGGCAGCGACCGAAAGCAGGAAGATGAAATTGGCGAACTGTGCAGAGGCTTCCGGGAACATCGGCAGCGAAAAGCGCAGGAAGCCATAGCCGCCCAGCTTGAGCAGGATTGCAGCCAGGATCACCGAACCAGCGGTCGGGGCCTGAACGTGCGCTTCGGGCAGCCAGCGGTGGAACGGCCACATCGGCATCTTCACCGCCAGCGAGGCGAAGAAGGCCAGCCACAGCCAGGTCTGCATGCCCACGGGGAAGTCATGATTGAGCAGACGCGCGATATCGGTCGTGCCCGCATCCCAATACATGGCCATCATGGCGAGCAGCATCAGCACCGAGCCGATGAAGGTGTAGAAGAAGAACTTATACGCCGCCTGAATACGGGCCGACCCGCCCCAGATGCCGATGATAAGGAACATCGGCAGCAGCGTGCCTTCGAAGAACACGTAGAACATGGCCAGATCGAGCGTGGTGAACACGCCGATCATCAGCGTTTCAAGGACCATGAAAACGATCATGTATTCCTTGAGGCGCGTCTCGACTTCCCAGCTTGCCAGCACGACTGCTGGCATGAGCAGCGCGGTCAGCACCACGAACAGCACCGAAATACCGTCGACGCCGACGCGATAGCCGATGCTGTCGCCGATCCAGGGCATGTTAACTACGAACTGGAAGCCGGCATTGGACGCGTCGAACGCGTTCCACAGCGCCAGCGACAGCGCGAAGACCACGAGGGTCGTCGCCAGCGAAATCCAGCGTACAGCGTCGATAGCCGTCTTGGGCGTTGCCAGCAGGATTGCGGCACCCAGCAACGGAAGCCAGGTGACGAGAGAAAGGATCGAATTATCGAAGGTCATCAGAGGAGCCCCCCGGCCGTAATGGCCCAGGTCAGCAGCGCCGCAATGCCGATAAGCATGGCGAAGGCATAGTGATAGAGATAGCCGGACTGAAGCTTGACGACCCAGCTGGTGACATTCTGCACGCGACGACCAAGGCCTTCGGCAATCTTGCCGTCAACCAGCCAGTCATCGAACCCCTTCCAGATCGCATTGCCGACCCAGAGCGCGGGGCGCACGAAGATCGTGTTGTAGAGCTCGTCGAAGTACCACTTGTTGAGCAGGAACTTGTAGAGCCCCGGATTGGCGGCAGCCAGGCGGCCCGGCACGTCAGGACGCTTGATATACATGTACCAGGCGGCCACGAAGCCGATGATCATGGAGGCCGTGGCGCTCCACTTCACCCAAAGCGGCACGTGATGCGCGTCTTCGATGATCTGGTGATCGACATAGATCGAACCGGCAAAGAAGTGTTCGATATGTTCGACGTCGTGGAAGAACATGCCGTAGAACACCACGCCAGCCAGCACAGCGCCAACGGCCAGAACATAGAGCGGCACCAGCATGACATTGGGCGATTCATGAGCATGTTCATAGGCCGAGCCATGTTCATGGGCGTGGTCGTGAGACACCGCGGCATGTGCATGATCGCTGAGATTGCTGTCATCGATCGGCTCATCATGGGATTCCGCATCGGAAATCGGCTCATCATGGGATTCCGCATCGGAATGGGCAGGATCCGGGTGAGCAGTGTGGCTGTGCTGTGCGTCGCGCGGCGAACCGTGGAAGGTCAGGTGGACCAAACGCCAGGAATAGAAGCTGGTGAACAGAGCCGCGATGACGAGCATCCAGAAGGCGAAGCTGCCGATATTGCCACCGAATGCAAAAGCGCTTTCGATGATAGCGTCCTTGGAGAAGAAGCCGGCAAAACCGAAATTTGTGCCAGGAATGCCGACGCCGGTCAGGGCAAGCGTGCCGATCATCATCATCGCATAGGTGATGGGGATTTTCTTGCGCAGCCCGCCCATGTTCCGCATGTCCTGCTCATGGTGCATCGCATGGATCACCGAGCCGGCGCCCAAGAACAGAAGTGCCTTGAAGAAAGCGTGGGTGAACAGGTGGAACACACCCGCAGAATAGGCCCCTACCCCAAGCGCCACGAACATATAGCCGAGCTGCGAACAGGTCGAATAGGCGATCACGCGCTTGATGTCGTTCTGCACCAAGCCGACCGTTGCCGCAAAGAATGCGGTGATGGCGCCGATGATGATGATGACATTGAGCGCAAAAGGCGAGGTTTCAAACAGCGGCGACAAACGCGCCACCATGAACACGCCAGCAGTCACCATGGTGGCCGCATGGATAAGTGCCGACACGGGGGTCGGGCCTTCCATTGCGTCAGGCAGCCAGGTGTGCAGCAGGAACTGCGCCGACTTGCCCATTGCGCCCATGAACAGCAGCAGGCAGATCACGGTCATCGCATCCACATTCCAGCTCAGGAACTGGAAGGTCGGCATGCCCGTCGTGGCAAATTCATCGACAGCTGCAAATGCACCGTCAAAACCGATCTGGCCGAGTACGAGAAACGAGCCGAAGATGCCGAGGAGAAAGCCGAAGTCACCGACGCGGTTGACGATAAAGGCTTTCATCGCCGCAGCCGAGGCTGAGGGCTTGGTGTACCAGAAACCGATCAGCAGATAGGAGGCCAGCCCCACGCCTTCCCAACCAAAGAACATCTGGAGGAAGTTGTCGGCCGTCACCAGCATGAGCATGGCGAAGGTGAAGAGCGAAAGATAGGCGAAGAAGCGCGAACGGTGCGGATCTTCGTTCATGTAGCCGATGGAGTAGAGGTGCACGAGCGCCGACACCGTGTTCACCACCACCAGCATGATGGCGGTCAGCGTATCGACGCGCAGCGTCCAGCGCAGGTCCATTTCGCCGACCTGAATCCAGCGCATGACCTCGATCTTGAGGACGGCGGCATGGCCATCGCCAACAGCACCGATCAAACCGTCACCAAAGGCGACAGGGATGAAAACGACCCAGCTCAGTACCGCCGCGACAAGCAGCAGGCCCGTGGTGATGAACTCAGATGGGCGGTGCCCGATCTGACGGCCCAGAAGGCCGGCAATAAGCGCCCCGATAAGGGGCAGGAAAACAATCGCCTGAATGATCATAGCGGGTGCCTTTAGCCCTTCATCATGTTGACGTCCTCAACCGCGATGGAGCCACGGTTGCGGTAGAAAATAACGAGGATGGCCAGACCGATGGCGGCCTCGGCGGCAGCCACGGTGAGGATCATCAGCGCAAAGACCTGACCCTGGAGGTCATTGAGATGCGCGCTGAAGGCCACCAGATTGAGATTGACGGCAAGCAGGATCAACTCGACCGACATCAGGATGACAATGATGTTCTTGCGGTTGATGAAGATGCCGAACACGCCGAGCGTGAACAGGATGGCTGCGACGGTCAGGTAGTGACCGAGCCCGATTTCCAGACCCATGATAATCCCCTATAGCCCCTGACCCGATTTGACCTTGACGACCTTGAGCGTCTCGCTGGCCTTGCGACCGACCTGCGAAGCCGTGCTCTGGCGCTTGATGCCCGGACGGTGACGCAGTGTCAGCACAATGGCGCCGATCATGGCGACCAGCAGTACAGCGGCAGCGCCCTGGAACAGGAAGACATAGCGCGTATACAGCACCTGGCCGAGCGCGCGCGTATTTTCGATGGCGTTGTCGATCGGCAAGGCCGAGCCGCCCGCGATCTCTGGCGAAATGAATGCGCTACCGGCAACCAGCAGCAGTTCAAGGAAGAGAACCAGCCCCACCAGAATGCCGATGGGCGCATATTGCAGCAGGCCCGATTTCAGTTCGGCAAAGTCCACGTCGAGCATCATGACGACGAAGAGGAACAGCACCGCGACTGCGCCGACATAGACCACGATCAGCAGCAGCGCCAGGAATTCGGCGCCAGCCAGCATGAACAGGCCCGCCGCATTCACGAAGGTGAGAATGAGGAACAGGACTGCATGAACCGGATTGCGCGACGCGATGACCATGAAGGCCGAAGCGACGGCGATTGCCGAGAACACATAGAAGAAGAACAGTGGAAGGGTCATGCTCTTCCCTCTCAGCGATAAGGCGCGTCGGCGGCGAGGTTGGCGGCGATTTCACGCTCCCAACGATCACCATTGCTGAGGAGCTTCTCCTTGGAGAAGTAGAGTTCCTCGCGCGTTTCAGTTGCGAATTCGAAGTTGGGGCCTTCGACAATGGCGTCCACCGGGCAGGCTTCCTGACAGAAACCGCAATAGATGCACTTCACCATGTCGATATCGTAGCGCACTGTGCGGCGGGTGCCGTCATTCTGGCGCGGACCAGCCTCGATGGTGATGGCCTGAGCCGGGCAGATGGCCTCGCACAGTTTACAGGCAATGCAGCGCTCTTCCCCATTGGGGTAGCGGCGCAAGGCGTGTTCGCCACGGAAGCGCGGGCTGACAGCGCCCTTTTCGAACGGGTAGTTCACGGTCGGCTTGGGCGCAAAGAAATAGCGCATGGCCAGGAAGAAGGCCGATACGAATTCGCGCAGCAGCAGGGTATTTACGAGCTGTCCGGCACGCATCAGGCAATCCCTCCGTTCCAGCCCCAGCCAGTGAGCTGAAGGACGAAAGCAACGATCACAACCATGATCAGCGACAGCGGCAGGAACAGTTTCCAGCCGATACGCATGAGCTGGTCATAGCGGTAACGAGGCACCATGGCCTTGGCCATAGCGATGAAGAAGAACATCATGCTGACCTTGATGAAGAACCAGATGATGCCCGGAATCCAGGTGAATGGCGGCAGATCGATCGGCGCTGCCCAGCCCCCGAGGAACAGGATCGTCGCCATGGCGCACATCAAAAGGATCGAGATGTACTCGCCCAGCATGAAGAGCAGGTATGGCGTAGAGGAATATTCGGTCATGAAACCGGCCACCAGTTCCGATTCACCTTCGGCAAAGTCGAAGGGCGGGCGGTTGGTTTCAGCCAGGGCCGAGATATAGAACACCACGAACATCGGGAAGAGCGGCAGCCAGAACCAGTTGAGGAAGCTCAACCACGGCACGCCCAGCGAATGGGCCAGACCCATTTCAGACTGCGCGATGACGATATCGTTGAGGTTCAGCGAGCCTACACAGAGCAGAACGGTGATGATGACGAGGCCGATCGAGACTTCGTAGGACACCATCTGCGCAGCAGCGCGGATCGAGCCGAAGAACGGATATTTCGAGTTCGAGGCCCAGCCGCCGATGATGACGCCATAGACACCGAGCGAGGAGATCGCCAGCAGGTAGAGGATACCCACATTGATGTTCGCCATCGCCCAGCCGTCGGACACGGGGATAACGGCCCAGCCGGCCAGAGCCAATGTAGCGGTAATCAGCGGTGCCGCCAGAAATAGCACCTTGTCGGCGCCAGCCGGAATGATCGCTTCCTTGAAGACGAACTTCAAAAGGTCGGCGAAAGATTGCAGCAGGCCAAATGGGCCAACCACGTTGGGACCACGACGCAATTGCACGGCGGCCCAGATCTTGCGGTCTGCCAGCAGAATGAAAGCGGTGAAGATCAGCAGGCCAACCAGCAATGCCAGAGCCTTGTAGACGAACCCGATCTGCACGCCCCAACCGAGAAAGGGAATGCCGAGCAGGTAATCGAGAGCAGCGAGTATAAAGTCCATGATGCTCCCCTATTCCGCAGCCTGCCGGAGGCCAGCGGCCAAGGCGGCGCACTCACCCATCGTCGCAGACGAACGCGCAATCGGATTGCTGAGGTAGAAATCCTCAACCAGCGACGCGTAAGGCGCAGACTTGGTCTTGATCCCGGCCTTTGCCAGCTTGGCAATGTCGGCAACCGAGCCTGCCGCGATTTCGTCAATGCGGGCCAGATGCGGGAATTCTGCATAAAGCGCAGCGCGCAACTGGGACAGCGAACCATAGGGCAGAGCCTGGCCAATGGCGCCGGAAAGCGCGCGGATAATGGCCCAGTCTTCCTTGGCATCGCCCGGCGGGAACACGGCGCGCGTGGTAACCTGCACGCGACCTTCAGTGTTCACATAAGTACCCGACTTTTCCGTATAGGTCGCGCCCGGCAGAATGACGTCGGCGCGGTGCGCACCCTTGTCGCCATGGCTGCCGATATAGACGACGAAGGCCTTGCCCATGGCGGAGGTGTCGTATTCGTCCGCACCGAGCAGGAACAGAACATCGAGTTCACCCTTGCCGGCCAGAGCGATCTGGTCCGCCGAGCAAACGCCGCCATCATGGGGCACGAAACCGATATCAAGGCCACCGACACGGCTGGCAGCGCTGTGCAGCATGGCAAAGCCATTCCAGCCTTCGGCGACATTGGCACCGCTGGCAAGCTTGGCAGCAAGCGCAATGGTGTCACGACCTGCCTGCTTGCCAAGCGAAGCGTGCGAAACCGCGCCTTCACCAACAATGATCAGCGGACGCTGGGCCTTGGCCAGAATTTCGGCAAAAGCACCCTGCCCTGCGGCCAGATCGGCCAGCGTTTCGAGGCCGGAACCGAGATAGGTGTAATCATAGGTCAGGTCAGCCTGCTCGCCGATCACGGCGACCGGCAGGCCCTTGGCGCGCCAGGTCTTGCGGATGCGGGCATTCAGCACCGCCGCTTCCTTGCGCGGATTGGAACCGATGATGAGGATGGCGTCCGCTTCTTCGATCCCGGCAATGGTCGGGTTGAAGATATAGGCCGAACGCGGCATGGACGGATCGATGCCCGACATTGCCGGACGTACATCGGTCATGCCCGAGCCGATGGAAGCGAGCAGCCCCTTGAGCGCATACATTTCCTCGACGGCAGCCAGATCGCCGGCGATAGCGCCGACCTTATTGCCGGCCTTCTTGATCTTGGCGGCGACTGCGGCAAGTGCTTCTTCCCAGCTCGCGGGCTGGAGCTTGCCGGCCTTGCGCACATAGGGACGATCCAGGCGCTGGCTCTTGAGGCCATCCCAGACAAAACGGGTCTTGTCCGAAATCCACTCTTCGTTGATCGCTTCGTTGACGCGCGGCAGAATGCGCATCACTTCGCGTCCACGGCTGTCGACACGGATGGCCGAACCAACGGCATCCATGACGTCGATGGATTCGGTCTTGCTCAGCTCCCACGGACGGGCGTGGAAAGCATAGGGCTTGGAGGTCAGCGCGCCGACCGGGCAAAGATCAATGACATTGCCCTGAAGCTCGCTCGACAGAGCGCGTTCGAGATAGGGCGTGATTTCGGCATCTTCACCGCGACCGATCAGGCCCAGCTCGGAAATACCGGCAACTTCAGTGGTGAAGCGGACGCAGCGCGTGCAGTGAATGCAGCGGTTCATCGAGGTCTTGATCAGCGGACCCATATATTTGTCTTCGACAGCGCGCTTGTTCTCGAAGAAGCGCGAGCCGGAGACACCATAGGCCATGGCCTGATCCTGCAGATCGCACTCGCCGCCCTGATCGCAGATCGGGCAATCAAGCGGGTGGTTGATCAGCAGGAATTCCATCACGCCTTCGCGGGCCTTTTTGACCATCGGCGTGTTGGTGAACATTTCGGGCGGTTCGCCATTCGGGCCGGGGCGCAGGTCGCGCACCGACATGGCGCAAGACGCCTGCGGCTTTGGGGGGCCACCCTTCACTTCCACAAGGCACATCCGGCAATTGCCGGCGACCGAAAGGCGTTCATGGTAACAGAAGCGCGGGATTTCCGCGCCGGCTGCTTCTGCGGCCTGCATCAGTGTGTAGTGATCTGGAACTTCGACGAGCTGGCCGTCGACTTTAATAGAAGCCATCGACTTACTCCGCAGCGATCGACGGCACGGCGCCGTCGCTGGTGGACGAATAGGTATACTGATCGATCCGCGCTTCGATAACGTCGCGGAAATTGCGGATCAGGCCCTGAACAGGCCAGGAAGCGGCATCGCCAAGCGCACAGATCGTGTGACCTTCGATCTGCTTGGTCACCTCGAACAGCATGTCGATTTCGCGCTTCTGGGCGCGGCCCTGCACCATGCGGTCGAGAACGCGCATCATCCAGCCGGTGCCTTCGCGGCAAGGCGTGCACTGGCCGCAGCTCTCATGCTTGAAGAACGCCGAAATACGCCAGATGGCCTTGATGATGTCGGTCGACTTGTCCATGACGATCATGCCGCCGGTACCGAACGAGCTTTTCTTCTCGCGCAACCCGTCAAAATCCATGATGGCATCCATCATGTCTTCGCCGCGCACGACCGGGCAGGACGCGCCGCCGGGGATCACCGCAAGAAGATTGTCCCAGCCGCCGCGAATGCCGCCGCAATGCTTTTCGATGATGTCCTTGAAGCTCTCGCCGAGCGCTTCTTCAAACACGGCTGGCTTGTTCACATGGCCCGAAACCATGAACAGCTTCGTGCCCTGATTGTTCGGGCGGCCGATGGACGCGAACCATGCGCCCGAGCGGCGCAGGATTTCCGGCACAACGGCAATGGATTCAACATTGTTGACGGTGGTCGGGTTGCCATAGACGCCCATCGCAGCCGGGAATGGCGGCTTGAGGCGCGGCTGGCCCTTCTTGCCTTCCAGCGATTCCATCAAGGCGGTTTCTTCGCCGCATATATAGGCGCCGGCACCATGGTGGACGACGATGTCGAAGTCCCAGCCATGCACGTTGTTCTTGCCGATCAGCTTGGCGTCGTAGGCCTGCTGCACGGCTTCTTCGAGGTGTTGGCGTTCACGGATGAACTCGCCGCGCACATAGATATAGGCAATATGCGCGCCCATGGCGCGACCGGCGAGCAGGCAACCCTCGACCAGATGGTGCGGGTCGTGACGCAGGATTTCGCGGTCTTTGCAGGTGCCGGGCTCGGATTCGTCGGCATTGACGAGAAGCTGGCTCGGGCGACCGTCACCGGCGCCTTCCTTGGGCATGAAGGTCCATTTGAGCGCCGTGGGGAAACCCGCGCCACCGCGACCGCGCAGACCCGAGGCCTTGACCTCGCTGACGATCCAGTCCCGACCCTGGTCGATGAATTCCTTCGTTCCAACCCAAGCGCCGCGCTCGCGCGCGCCCTTAAGGCCCCAATCGTGGTGGCCGTAGAGATTGGTGAAAATACGATCCTTGTCAGCGAGCATGATCAGCTTTTCCGCTTCAACAGATAAGTAAACCAGGCAGCAACACCGATTGCCGCCCCGGCTGCCGAAACCAATAGGCTCGGCACATTAAGATTTGCAGCCATTTCGACGCCAGTGACGATGGCAGTGGCAACAATCGTCAGGATCACGCCGATGACGTAATCCAGAAGAGAGAGCTTGCCGAAGTCGATCTTGCGATTGGCCATTTAGCGCGGGTCCTTCCCGAACACCTTGCGGTATTCTTCGACGCCACCCTTGGCGAGCGCCTTGGCCTGCTTGACCCATTCGTCGCGCTCGATACGGCCCTTGAAGTTCAGCACTTCATCGACCTTGGCAATGTCGGCCTTCTTGAACCTGGCAATTTGAGCATAGGTCGTGATGCCGAGCGCATGCAGCTTGCCTTCAAGCACCGGGCCGACGCCCGAAATCAGCTTGAGGTCATCGGGCTCACCCGCAGGGCGCTCAAACAGGGGCTGGACGGCGGCACTATCGCGCGTTGGCGACACGGCCTTGGGATCGGCCGCAGGCGCTTTAACCGCAGGCGTCACCTTCTTTACGGAAGCCGATGCACCACCATCAGCCGACGCGCTGGTTTTTGCCTTGCCGACAGCCTTACCGCCGTCGATGGCTTCGGCCTTCGATTCAGCACCGGTAGCGCCTTCGCGCATCGCATTGTTCGGCGTGCCATCTGCCTTGGCGGCAATATCGGCGGCCTTGCGCTCGCCTTCGGCCTTGGCCACGGAAACCTTGGCTTCCTTGGGCGTGCCCTTTAGCGCAGGCGCATTTTCTTCGGCCACGTCCTTGGGCTTGGCAGCCGTGGTCGGTGCCGGTGCAGCGGGAGCAGCCGGTGCGGGTTCGGCTTCTGGAGCCGGAGGCGGCACGAACTTTTCGCGCTTGGCTGTTGGCGTTTCGAGCAGCGTTGTCTGGCCGCCTTCGGCAGCGCCATGCAGGCGACCGATTTGCGGGCCCGGCTTGATGCTGTCGCCATTACCGGCCTGGAAGGCATCGATGATTTCTTCCAGACGCGCAGGCGTGAGGTCTTCATAGGTGTCATGGAAAATCGCCACCATGGGCGCATTTACGCAGGCCCCGGCGCATTCCACTTCTTCCCAGCTCAGCGAACCATCTTCATTGAGATGGTGCGGCTCGGCGTGGATCTTGCTCTTGCAGACATCGATCAGCCCTTCGGCACCCCGCAGCATGCAGGGCGTGGTGCCACACACCTGAATGTGGGCGCGCTTGCCAACGGGCACGAGCTGGAACTGGGTATAGAAGGTCGCCACTTCGAGAACGCGGATATAGGGCATATCCAGCATTTCGGCGACCTTTTCGATGGTCGCGCGGGTGACCCAGCCATCCTGATCCTGCGCCCGCATGAGCAGTGGGATCACGGCGGATTGCTGCCGACCAGGCGGGTAAAGGCCAATGCGCTTTTCAGCCCAGGCCTGGTTTTCAGCGGTGAAGGCGAAACTTGCCGGCTGTACCGACTCGTCTGCAAGGCGTCGCACAGACATCAGCGATCAACCTCTCCGAACACAATATCAATCGAACCCAGAATTGCCGTGACGTCAGCCAGCATGTGGCCTCGGCACAGACGATCCATGGCGCTCAGATGGGCAAAGCCCGGAGCGCGGATATGGCAGCGATAGGGCTTGTTGGTGCCATCGGACACCAGATAGACCCCGAACTCGCCCTTTGGCGCTTCGACGGCGGCATAAATCTCGCCAGCCGGCACCTTGTAGCCCTCGGTGTAAAGCTTGAAGTGATGGATCAGTGCTTCCATCGACTTCTTCATCTCACCGCGCTTGGGCGGCACGACCTTGCCGTCGGTCGAGGCCACGGGCCCCTTGCCGTCCGGCGCATTCAGCTTCTGCACGCACTGCTTCATGATCCGCGTGGCCTGACGCATCTCTTCCATGCGGATCAGATAGCGATCATAGCAATCGCCATTCGAGCCGATGGCGATGTCGAAATCCATCTCGGCATAGCAGTCATAGGGCTGCGCCTTGCGCAGATCCCAAGCGGCACCGGCACTGCGCACCATGGCGCCCGAGAAACCGAGACCCCAGGCTTCGTCAGCCGTCACAACGCCGATATCGACATTGCGCTGCTTGAAAATACGATTGTCTGTCAGCAGACGATCAAGATCGACGATGAAATCGAGGAACTCATCGCAGAAGCCGTCGATGTCATCGATCAGCGCCTGCGGAAGATCCTGATGGACACCACCGGGGCGGAAATAGGCAGCGTGCATACGAGCGCCCGAAGCGCGCTCATAGAAAATCATCAACTTTTCGCGCCACTCGAAACCCCAGACCGGCGGCGTCAGCGCGCCAACGTCCATGGCCTGCGTGGTCACGTTCATCAGATGCGCCAGGATACGACCGATTTCCGAATACAGAACGCGGATCAGCTGGCCACGACGCGGCACCTCGATATTGAGCATGCGCTCAACGGCCAGAGCAAAGGCATGCTCCTGATTCATCGGCGCCACATAATCGAGGCGGTCGAAATAGGGCACGGCCTGAAGATAGGTCTTGGTCTCGATCAGCTTTTCGGTGCCGCGATGCAGGAGCCCCACATGCGGATCAACGCGCTCGACCAGCTCGCCGTCCAGCTCCAGAATCATGCGCAACACGCCGTGGGCCGAAGGATGGACCGGGCCAAAATTGAGCGTCAAATTACGAACGTCGACTTCAGACATCAGTTTTTCGCCTTCTCATCGCCGGGGAGGACATAGTCGGTCCCTTCCCAAGGCGACAGATAATCGAACGAGCGGAATTCCTGCGTCAGCTTCACCGGCTCATAGACCACGCGCTTGCGCTCTTCGTCATACCGGACTTCCACAAAACCTGTGGTCGGGAAGTCTTTGCGTAGCGGGTGTCCATCGAAACCATAATCGGTCAGGATACGACGCAGATCGGGGTGATCGGAAAAAGTCACGCCGTAAAGGTCATAGGTCTCACGCTCGAACCAGTCAGCGCCCGGATAGACACCGCAAATCGAGGGAACCAGTGTTTCCTCGCTGGCTTCCAGCTTGACGCGGATGCGCTGGTTCAGATGCGGGCTCAGGAAATGGTACACGACATCAAAGCGGAATTCGCGCGCCGGATAATCCGCACCGCAAACATCGACAAAGGCGATGAACCGGCACTTTGCGTCATCGCGCAGGAAGCTCGCCACATTGACGATCGAATCGCGCTGCACATTGAGCGTCAAATCGCCAAATGCGACCTCGAATCCCAGGACGGCATCGCCAAGGGACGCGCTGATATGTTCCGCGAGCGAAACGAGCGGATCGACTGCAACAGGGTCGACAACAATAGCTTCGTCCATGCCCCTGCCCTACCGTTCGATCGTGCCGTCACGGCGGATTTTCTTCTGCAGCAGAAGAATGCCGTAGAGAAGCGCCTCTGCGGTCGGAGGGCAGCCCGGGACATAGACGTCCACCGGCAGCACACGATCACAGCCGCGCACGACGGAATAGGAATAATGGTAATAGCCGCCGCCATTGGCGCATGAGCCCATGGAGATGACATAGCGAGGCTCGGGCATCTGGTCGTAAACCTTGCGCAGAGCCGGAGCCATCTTGTTGGTCAGCGTCCCGGCCACGATCAGCACGTCCGACTGGCGCGGCGAAGCGCGCGGAGCCGTGCCAAAACGCTCGATGTCATAGCGCGGCATCGACATCTGCATCATTTCAACGGCGCAGCAGGCCAGACCGGTCTGCATCCACATCAGCGAGCCGGTACGCGCCCAAGTGATGAGCTGCGATACGGTGGTGACGAGGAAACCCTTGTCAGCCAACTCGTTGTTCACACCGGCAAAGAACGGGTCATCAGCGCCGAAGGGCTTGCCAGTCGCCGGATCGAGAGCGCCCGTGGGACGCGGAGTAACCAGTGTCGAACTGGACGGGCTCAATCCCATTCCAGAGCTCCCTTACGCCATTCATAAATAAAGCCAATGGTGAGAACACCAAGGAAGATCATCATCGACCAGAAGCCGAACCAGCCAACTTCGCGGAAGGCGACAGCCCATGGGAACAGGAAGGCCACTTCAAGATCAAAAATGATGAAGAGGATGGCGACGAGATAGAAGCGCACATCCACTTTCATGCGCGCATCGCCAAAAGCCTCAAAGCCTGCTTCAAATGCGGACACCTTTTCAGGGTCCGGGCGCTTGAGCGTCACGATAAACGGCGCAACCAGAAGCGCGCCGCCGATGAGTGCGGACAGCGCAATGAAAATGACGATGGGCAGATAATCGCTGAGCAGATCAGTCATGCGGCAGCCTAAAGTTCATGCGGCCGGAGCGGCCGTGGTGCGCGCAGGTCCATCTGCAATTGGGGCAAACCAACCGACGCGCAGGTGATGCGGAACGGCTTAGACCTTCCCCCAAAACGTTTCAAGGGAAAGAAAATATGAGCAAAATAATCATGTAACACATGATGCAAAATCGAAAGCTTAAGCCTACGAAATGGCCCGCATCGAACAATCTTTTCGCTTAAAACGACTGCTCGGAAAATGAGCGCAGATTGGCGCTGGAGCGCCATAAGACCGTTTCATTATCTGCACGAGCCGCAAAACGATTCTGCGCTTAGGATTCTTGGGCTAAAAAACCAAAACGGCGAACCGGTAAAACCGGTCCGCCGAAATGGGCTGCAAGAAAAAGGCGGCAGGGCAGCGCCCCGCCACGCAATTCTTAGAAGTGGTAGAACACGCCGACAGTTGCCTTGGCGGATTCGAAGAACGCGTCGGTAGGAACGGTGTCGTCGAAGTCGCCCTGGGCGACGATTTCACCGCGAACGGTGACAGCGTCGGTAACGGCGAATTCAACACCGGCACCAAACTGGTACACGCCAACCGAGCCATTGGCGTCGGAGTTGTTGATACCAACACCGGCCAGAGCATAAACGAGAGCGTTGTCGGTGACGATGGCGCCAGCACGAACGTTAGCGAAAAATTCGCTGGTGTTTTCAACGCCAACACCAACACCGCCCCACTGGTAATCAGCAGTGACTTCAACGCCGAGCAGGATCGGGTCGACGGGGATGAAGTTCACACCGACAGCAGCACCGACAACACCGAGGGTGTCGCTGTTGTTGAGAGTGGTTTCAGCATAGGAATCGGTGCCGATGAACTGGCCACCGATACGAGCACCAACATAGAGACCTTCCCAGTCGAAGCCGGCAGCGGTGTAAACCGGCTGCGGGGTCGTCGGGATGATCAGGTCAGCAGCCTGAGCGCCACCAACCATCAGAGCAGCGGCGGAAACGCCGATTGCGAGAGAACGTACAAACATATCTTGCACTCCCATTAGAGTTAACCGTAGTCGACCGATAAATGCCTGACGGGCGCGGAACTGACAAGCCCGCGCAACCTCAAATTCCCGAATGCGGATAAGATTCCATGACCATTTCCGGGCACTGTTGCAGGAATGCCCCGAAATTGGTTCAATTTGATACAAATGCACCAGATTGCAGTGTGTTGCGGACCGCCATTTGCAGCCTTGAGGGGCACTCCCCAGGCCAATTGCGACGAAACTTGCCACATTCCCGCCATAAACACAACGACTCACCGCGATTGTTCAGGTGCGGATCCAGGGGGCCTAGAAATGATAGGCGGCGCCAAACGTAATCTGATCCTTGGGATTTCCGCCAACCGTCGGGAAACCGTGCAGATATTGGGCGCGAACCGATACAGAATCGGTCACTGACAGCTCGACGCCTCCGCCAAGGAGAACGTCCTCTTCACTGGGCGGTCCGAGATCAATCCCGTAGCCGCCTGCGGCGTAGACCGCCATATTGTCAGATATGACCAGCCCGGCACGGCCCAATATCTGACCATAAGAAGACTCGCCGGTGCCGCCATCGGTCAGCCCATGCACGGCGACCTCTGCTCCCAGCAGATAGAAGTCGAATTGGGTATTGATCCCCAGATTCAGCCCGAGGGCTGCCTGACTGTCAGAGCCGGACTGAACCCCACCATACAATCCGGCATAGAAGCCGCTCCAGTCGAAGGGTGTGGAATCGGTCACAGCAAGTTCGGCGCTGGTGGAGATCGGGATGGTGATGGCGTCAGCGGCAAAGACGGGATTTACCACGACAACCGTCATCAATACGGAGAGAGAGACCTGTGCAAGGCGGCGCATCGCTGTCCTCCCAATGCGGGGATCATATAAAACCGCAACGCTGATTGTTGCGGGCAGTTCCATTGATCAGGCCGTGGGTAACATGCCTACAAGCACAGGCTCAGGCCTGAACTGTTCGGGAAAGATGCGCTCCAGCGCCGATATTTTGGGCAGGTCGTGCACCACGATATAGGGCCAGGTCGGGTTCAGGGTCAGAAAGTCCTGATGATATTGCTCGGCAGGATAAAAAGCGTCGAAACGCTCAAGCGTCGTTACGATCGGCCCCTCGAAAAGCCCTGTCGCGTCAAGCTGCGCTATATAATCGCGCGCCACCTCTCTCTGTGCGTCATTACCAACAAAGATGGTGGAACGATATTGCGGCCCCCGATCAGGCCCCTGATAATTCAACTGCGTCGGATTATGAGCGACCGAGAAATAGATATGCAGCAGCGTACCGAAACTGATCTCGCGGGGATTGTAGGTAATTTCAACGGTTTCCGCGTGTCCCGTATCGCCGCGATTGGTCTGTTCGTAGCTCGCCGTTTCCGCAGCGCCACCCGCATAGCCTGATACGGCGTTAATAACGCCCCTCACCCGCTGGAAAACGCCCTGCACGCCCCAGAAGCAGCCGCCAGCGAGCGTTGCAATCGCGGTTTCTCCTGTCTCTTCCAGATCTCGTTCTGGTGGCGGAATGACCACAGGCTGTTCCTGCCCAAAGGCGGACGAGGCAAAAAATGCCTTTCCCACCAATGGCATGATTGCAATCCCCGCCAGCAGTGTCCGTCGCCGCTTGCTGATGGATGAGGAGGTTTTCGTGAACATGGCAGCGCCTCGCACGGTTTAGACCATGAGGCATTATGCACCGTTGCTGGGCAACGAGCATCAAGTGTCACGATGAAATGAAATACGCAGCAGTGACGCTGCTTGTTCTCATGCAGTAAGGCCCCTGTCCCCAACCACCTTGCGCGTTCGCCAGCAAGGCGTTGGGGCGCAGACCATGTCCGAAATGACCAAAATCAGGTCAAGACCACATGCTGCGTCAGTTCCTCGATACTGGTGTCGGCCTTGGAGACATCAAGCACCTTGGTGCCGTGGCTCATGATGACGAAGCGGTCGCAAACCTGGTAGGCATGATAGAGATTATGCGTCACCAATACACTCGACACGCCTTCCGCCTTGAGCTTTTGAACCTGCCCTAGCAGCGCCTCGGTCTCACGCACCGACAGCGCCGAGGTCGGCTCATCCAAAAGCAGCACGCGTCGCTTGAAGAAAACCGCCCGCGCAATCGCCACTGCTTGTTTCTGTCCTCCGGAGAGATCACCGACCATTTTGTCCGGAGAGTCGATGCCGGAAATGTGGACGGCGCTTTCGAGCACCTGCATCGAAATCTCCCGCATTCGCTTGAGATCCAGCATGCCCAGCCGATTGGTCACCTCTCGACCAAGGAAAATGTTGCGGGAAATTGAGAGTGAGTCCACCAGCGCGGTGTTCTGATAGATCGTCTCGATGCCAGCTTCTGCGCTGTCCCGACGGCAGGTGAAATCCTGTTGTACGCCATCTACCGAGATGTGCCCGGACGTCGGACGATGAATGCCGGAGATCATATTGACCGTGGTGGACTTGCCAGCTCCATTATCACCCAACAATCCGACAACCTCGCTGTGGCCGACTTCAAAGCTGAGGTTGGTCAGCGCCCTTAACGGGCCAAAGCTCTTATTGATATTGTGAAGAGACAGAAGGCTCATAGTGCCGCTCCCCGGCGGTCGAGGCCGTGATTGAAAATGGATGCCGCGACGATCAGCGTTGCGATGAACATGTCGAGATAGAAGCCCGGGGCACGCAGCAACAGCAGCACGTTGGTGATGGTAAAAATCAGCATCACCCCCAGAAACACACCCAGGATTGAACCGCGCCCGCCGCGCAGCGACAAGCCGCCAATGACGCAGGCGGCAATGGCCTGCAATTCAAGACCTGTTCCCTGGCCGGGCTGCACCGAGCCCACCCGGGTCGTCGCCAGAATGCCGGCAAAGGCGGCCATGACGCCGGCTATCGCAAAGGCAATCAGCTTGATTTTGGCAGTATTGACCCCGATCGCTGTTGCTGCCGAGCGATTGCCGCCGGTGGCAAAAACATGATTGCCAAACTTGTGCCGATGCAGCAGCAGATGAAAGAAGATGCATAGGCCGATGAACCAGATAAAGGCCGCATTGATCCCAAAAATCGTGCCGCCGAACATGGCGTTGAAAACCGGATTTGGATCGAACCGGACCTGGACCGCGCCATTGATCAGCAGTACCGCCCCGCGCCAGAACAGCAATCCTCCCAGTGTCACGATGAAGCTGGGGAGATTGAAGCGCAGCGTCAGCGCACCATTGATCAGGCCGATCCCCGCGCCGACCAGAAGGCCGACAGGCGCGGCAATAAAGGCGTCGATGCCGTTACCGACCAACATGGCCATGATAACCGCGGTCAAGGTATAGACCGAGCCGATAGACAGATCGAATTCCCCGGCGATCATCAGGATGCCAGCGCCAAGCGCGAGGCAACCCAGCACGGAGACCGAGCGCATCATGATCCCAAGGTTTTGCGGCGAGAGATAACGAAAGCTGTCGGGGTAGAGCAGAGCCGCAATGATACAGGCAGCCTGCACAAAAATGAAAACGAGCAGGATTGCGCCAGCGGGCATGCTGAGCAGATCATGCAGGCGGTCGCCGACTGTACGCGCCCGCACAGCATGGGAATGAGTGATCTCGGTCACGGTTTTATTCCATTTGTCATAAGCGTCTGGATCGCCAGACCAGCGCCATTCCCGGTTTCTCGCCCCTCACTTTCGAGCAGAGAGGGGCGAGACGTAACGAGAAGGCCGGTAGCAATTAACGGTAGGTGCCGATCAGTGGCTTCACCGTTGCGATGCGATCCTGATCAAGGAAGGCGCCCTGCCCGGTATCCACATCAGTGGGTGTGAGACCGTAGCGCTTGGCGAGCGCGATCTGCGCGATCGGATAATAGCCCTGGAGATAGGGCTGCTGATCCATCGTGGCGAACATCTCACCCGACTCCACGGCATTGGCTATCTCGATAGCCAGATCGAAGCCGCCGAAGGGCACTTCCACTCCAGCATCGCGGATAGCGCCGGCGCCAACCGTCGAAGTCACCGAGCCCGTGCCGAAAACGGCCTTGATATCGGGATTGGCGATCAGGGCCTGGGCCATGATGTTCTGTGCTTCAGCCGGATCGAGACCGGAGCGTACAGTTTCCACTGTGATGCCATGTTCACCCATGGCCCGCTCGATGCCGCCCCCGCGCGCCACGGCAAAACTGGCTTCGGGGATTTCGCGTGGGTTAAAGACGACGTCGCCTTCCTTAAGGTCGAAGGCCTCGATCATGCGGATGCCCAGCTCGTAGCCCGACGCTTCCTCATTCATACCCACATAGGCATGTCGGCAATTGCCGTCTGCGCCCTCCAGGTCGTCATTATTAAAGCCGATAACGATGACACCGGCGTCCACTGCGGCACAGATACTGTCGTCGAACGCATCCGAGCTGGAAATGGCAACGGCAATCCCGTCAACGCCGGTCGCCACGGCGCTTTCGATCAGGTCATTCTGCCGCACTGGATCATTATTGGCATATTGCACGTCAAGATCGACATTGAACGCTGCCGCTGCGTCCTGGGCGCCCTTTACGACCGGATTGAAAAACTGCACCGAGGCGTCGAGATAGATGATCATCGTCGCAGAAACCGGCTCCTGCTCCTGCGCCACCGCGTTCCCGGTGGTGAGCAACAGGGCGCAACCGGCCAACAAGGCCATCTTTGATTTGGTCAGTACCATTACAGCATCCTCCCTTGGATTGATGCGGGCCTCCTCAGACCCCGCTTCTGGATGCATGCCTCGACCAAAGAGCCACGCCATCCAATAGTCCCTATGGCTTCAGCCCCTCCTAAGGCTGGAACCATGGCTCTGGCCGGCCCAAAGTCATGTGCAGACCCTTGAACTGGCTGTATTCGTCGAAGCCGTATCGGCCGAGTTCCCGGCCGGTGCCGCTCTTTTTGTAGCCGCCGATCGGCATCTCGGCGGTGCCGTCGATCACCGAATTGATCCAGAAGCGCCCGGCTTTGACGCGGCGCGTCGTCTGGATCGCCGTTTCAAGATCGCGGGACCAGACGCTGGCTGACAGCCCGTAAGGCGTGTCATTGGCCAGCGCGACGGCCTCCTCCGGGGTGTCAAAACCAATCGTGGACAGCACCGGACCGAAGATTTCTTCCTGCGCTATGGCCATGTCCGGCCGCACCTTGTCAAAAACGGTAGGTGCGATGAAATTGCCCTTGTCTGCCGCGACCCTCTCTCCCCCCAGGAGGAGTTCGGCCCCTTCCGACAGACCTTTTTCGATATAGCTGACGACCTTTTCGGCGTGCTGGTCGCTGACCATGGCACCGAATTTTCCCCCGCTCAGCGGGTCGCCAAACGGCAGACGCCTGGAAATATCGAGCAGTCGGTCAAGCAGCGCCGCCCGGATTTCGTTTTGAACGATCAGCCGACTGCCGGAAATGCAGCATTGGCCTGCATTATGGTAGACGCCATAGGCGATACCATCGGCTGCTGCCTCAAGGTCCGCATCGGCAAAAACGATCTGCGGGCCTTTGCCACCCAATTCGAGGCCAACGCGTTTCACCGTAGGGGCCGCCAATGCCGCCAAATGTGTGCCAACGCGCACCGAGCCGGTAAAAGCCAGAACGTCGACGCGCGGGTCTTCGGCCAGCTTCTGCCCTGCCTCCGGACCCGTTCCGGTGATGACATTGAAAACGCCGGGCGGAACACCTGCTTCAAGCGCGATCTGCGCCAGGCGGATTGTCGTGCCGGATGTAAATTCACTCGGCTTTGCGACAACCGTGCATCCGGCACCGAGCGCCCACGGCACCCGTTCGGAGACGATGATGAATGGAAAATTCCATGGCGTGATAATGCCCACCACGCCTGCCGGCTCGCGCAGCACCAAACCGAGCCGATTATCGCCAATGGCGTTGTGGCTATCGCCCTCAAGCCCGCGCGCCATGCCCGCAGCATAAGACCAGAGATCGGCGCAATAGACGATTTCGCCCTGGGCCTGCTGCAATGGCTTGCCAGTCTCAAGACACTCGATCAGCCCCAGCTCATCCTGATGCTTGAGAATGCCCTCCGCGACCCGGTGAAGAATAATTGAGCGTTCCGCGCCGCTCATCCGGGCCCACGGCCCCTCATCAAAAGCGCGACGGGCCGCAGCAATGGCGCGATCCGCGTCTTCAGAAGCGCCGGCGGGCCACACGCCAACGACCTTGCCGCGATGCCCAGGGCTCTGACGAGAAATCGTCTCCCCCGAAACCGCATCAACCTCTTTGCCGTCAATGAGCATGCGATAGCTGCGTTGCGTGCCGAGCCGCGGATCATTAAGGTTCGGAACAAGAAAATTATCCTGGAAACGCGGCTGCATGTTCATTGATTCAGCGGGCTGAAGCCCACCCTCCCTCGGGTTTTGGATGTCTTGAATACATCCTGTATGTAATTGTATGGTACCGTATGGCTCTGTGACATTGCTTGTCAATGGCCTGGGAGACTTGTCATATGAATGTGGAAATGAAGGTCACTGACAGCGGAGAAAGCGCCGCTGCCGTCATCGAAAAAGACTTGCGTCGTCAGATAGTTGAGCTGGAAATGCAGCCGGGGACCCGGCTCTCCGAGCAAGACATTGCAACCCGTCTTGGGGTCTCACGCCAGCCTGTGCGCGAGGCGATGATCCGCCTTGCGCATTCCCGGCTCATCGAGATTCGCCCCCATCGCGGCACTGTCGTCGCCCGCATTTCTGCGCGCGAGATGACGGAGGCGCTGTTTGTACGGCAATCCGTGGAAATCTCAGTTGTGGCGCAGGCGGCGCAGAACTTTGACCCCTGGGAGCGCAAACGCATCGACACGCTCATTGCCGAGCAGGAAAACGATGCCCGAAACCTCGATCATGCCGGTTTCCGCGAGCATGACGAAGCATTTCACATCGCCATTGCCAAAGGCGCAGGTGTCGGGATCGCCTGGATCGCTATTGCCGACATGAAGTCTCATATGGACAGGGTCTGCAATCTGACGCTGCAGAATGAGGCCGACATGAGCAGACGCGTGCTCGAACATCGCGCGATCATGGCAGCGATTGACGCTCGGGACGTCGAGCAGGCCAAGGCCGCGATGGCGACACATCTCGGTTCCATCCTTGACCACCTGCCCGAACTCGAAACACGCCACTCAAACCTTTTCGTTTAGCCCTATGCCCCTTTCCGCTCGCTATCCCAGCCTCGCAGGTGTTCCCGTCGTCATTTCTGGCGGCGCAACGGGCATTGGAGCCGTGCTTGTGCGCGCCTTTGCCGATCAAGGCGCAAGCGTTGGTTTCGTCGACATCAATGCGGAAGCAGGCGCTGAACTCGCTGCCGAATTCGTGGCACAAAAGGTCAGCTTCATCCCTTGCGACGTCACCGACATTGCCGCCTACCGCGCAGCAATCGCCGAATTTTCCACCATGCATGGCACCGCAACTGTTCTCATCAACAATGCTGCTCATGATGAGCGTCACGATTGGTCGCGCGTCACGCCCGAAGAATGGGACGCCCGCATCAATACCAATCTCCGGCATGCCTTCTTCGCCATCCAGGCCGTCGCGCCGGGCATGATCGAGGCCGGTCGTGGCTCGATCATCAACCTCGGCTCGATCAGCTGGATGATCCTGGTGCCGCGCCTCCCCCTCTATCAGACGGCCAAGGCAGCAATGCATGGCCTCACCCGGTCCATGGCCCGGGAGCTGGGACGGCATCGCATTCGCGTCAATACGCTGGTGCCGGGCTGGGTGATGACCGAACGCCAGCTGGAGCACTGGGTTGATGATGAGGCCGAAGCCCTGATCGACAATAGTCAGGCGCTACAGGACCGCGTCCTGCCCGCCGATATTGCCGCCATGGCCCTCTTTCTGGCGGCAGAAGATAGCGCCATGATTTCAGGCCAGCATTTCACCGTCGACGGAGGCTGGGCCAATACCTGATTGTCGCAGCGATCGCGGGACCTGAATCCCGCTATCAACGCTTGTTCTGCGTTTTCAGGTCACGAAGCTCTCATCGTGCTGGCAGCGGCCTCGTCGCAGAAGATCAAGACATTGGCGTGGGCCTGAAGGGCAGATGCCGGGCAATCTGGATTTGGCACTGACTGAAACGCAGCCTGAAGCGCCTGGGCCTTGGATGCGCCAATAGCCACAAGGATGATCTGCCGCGCATCGAGAATGGTGCCGATGCCCATTGTAACCGCTGATGGTGGTACGGTTTCACCGGGCGGAAAATCTCCCTTGTTCGCCTCGCGCGTTAGGGCTGTGAGCTCGACCTTGCGGGTGCGACTCTCAAAGGGTGAACCCGGTTCATTGAAGCCGATATGGCCATTGCGACCGATACCGAGCACCTGAATATCGATTCCACCAGAGGCAATCGCCGCCTCATAATCCCGGCTGGCCGCTTCAATGTCGCTTTCGACACCGGGCAATAGCCCCTTGCCCGCGGGCAGATCGACATGAGCGAACAGGTGCCGCTCCATATAGGCTGAAAAGGACGCAGGATGATCCTTGGACAGGCCGATATATTCGTCGAGATTAAAGCTCATGACCTCGGCGAACGAGAAGCCGCCAGCGTTATACAGCTCAACCAGTGCCGCATAGATCGGCACGAAAGTGTTGCCGGTCGCCAGGCCAAGTCGCAGGCGGGGCTGGTTCTTCAGCGCCTGGGCCAGATAGTTGGCGACGGCAGCGGCGGTCGCTTCCGCTGACGGGAAGATACGAAATTGAGGACTGTTCATATTCATTCTTTTGCGGTGAGCTTCTTCAGCCCATCTTTGATCTGAAATTAGGCGATGGCCGCGAGAGAGCCGGTTCCGCCCGATGCCTGAACGGACCTGGACCCGGCGCCGATGGCCGCCACAAGGCAGGCTTCCGGCTCGGCACCATCCAGCCAGGCATCAAGGAAGCCTGCATTGAAGGCATCGCCGGCCCCGGTCGTATCGATCACGCGGACCTGAGGGCTTGGGAGCGAAATGACGGTCTCGCCTGTCGCCAGCATAGCGCCGTCGCCGCCGCATTTGAGGGCGACAATCGGGAAATGTCGCGCCAGAACGGCCAGCGCCTCGTGCGGATCATCATGGCCGGTCAAAGCATGCGCTTCTTCCAGATTGGGCATGAAGATATCGGTGCCGATAGTGCGCTCGAAGAACAGCGGATCGCGGATCAACTCGTCGTCCCAGCTCGGGTCGAGCGACACAGTGAGCCCCTTCGCCTTTGCGGCGCTGATAGCATCGCGCATTTCGTAGAGCGTGGCATATTCTGCGATATGCAGATGCGCCGCTTCGGGCCAGATCAGCGCCTGCTCGAAACTTGCCGGACGCGCATGCCCTGCCCGTCGGGAGAGAAAGGCGCGGTCATTATCGTTGACCATGACCACGGTCAATTGCGGGCCCGCACTGTCATGTCGATCCAGAAACTGAAGATCGAGACCAAGCCCTTCGATCTGATCCGACAGGGCAACGGACAGCGAATCCGTCCCGAACCGCGCCAGAAGTGCAGCATTTCGGCCGGAAGCCGATAAATGGGCCGCAGTAATCAACGCGCCACCACCCGGAGTCATGGCAAAATCGCGCGCGAATAACTCGCGCCCAAGTTGCGGCATGCCATCGAGACCCCGAAACACCATGTCGCAATAGATGCGGCCAAGGCTAAGGACAGCCTTGGCTTTCGATGATGTCGAGGTCATGCGCGGCCCAGAGCCTTTTCGTTGGCGGCATCGAAGAGGTAGGGAGCGCCCGCTTCGGCATGCACGGAAACGGTGCTGCCAATGGCTGGCACAACGCGGCCGGGCGCCGTCGCCGTCACCAGTGTCTTGCCAAGCATCAGATGGACGAGCGTTTCCGAGCCCAGTGGCTCCACGGCTTCCACCACGCCAGCGCCGGAAATACCCGGGACGCTCGCCTCTCCAACCAGCAGATCATGCGGACGCAGACCCAAAAGGACCTTGCCCTCATGGGCCGGCAGTGTCAGGCCCGACACCGAAGCGCCATCGATGGTCAAGTTGCCGTTTGCGAGGGTACCGTCCATCATGTTCATCGACGGGCTGCCGATAAAGCGGGCCGTGAATACGTCGACCGGGTTTTCATAGAGGTCAGTGGGCGTGCCGACCTGCAGGATATTGCCATCGCGCATGACAACGATTTTGTCGGCCATGGTCATGGCTTCGACCTGATCGTGGGTCACATAGACGATGGTGGTGCCGAGCCGACGATGCAGGCTCTTGATCTCCATGCGCATCTGGCTGCGCAATTGCGCGTCAAGATTGGACAAGGGTTCATCGAAAAGGAAGGCTACGGGGTCACGCACCATAGCGCGGCCAATGGCCACGCGCTGCCGTTGACCACCAGAAAGGGCCGCTGGACGCCGATCCAGCAGCTTTTCAAGACCGAGAATCTTCCCAGTTTCCTCGATCCGCTTTTGCTTCTCAGCTTTGGAGAGCTTGGACGTATAGAGGCCGAATCCGATATTCTGGCCCACTGTCATATGCGGATAGATGGCGTAGTTCTGGAACACCATGGCGATATTGCGCTGCTTGGGCTCGCGCTGGTTCACCACTTCGTCCCCGATCAAGAGCTTGCCGCCGGAAATGTCCTCAAGCCCGGCGATCATGCGCAACGTAGTGGACTTGCCGCAGCCCGAAGGGCCAACAAAGACGACGAATTCGCCGTCCTCGATGGTGAGGTCGATGCCGTGAACGGCGCGGGTATTACCATAGGCCTTGACCAGGCCCTGAAGTTCGATCTTGGCCATCAGGCTTTTTCCTTCAATGCGTCGAAGCGCGTCTTGAGCAGATGCGCGGCCTCGGACTGGCGGCGCAGCAGGTTTTGATGTTTGTCGGCCAGCGCTGCCGCATCGGCCTTGTAACCGGCAATGGCAGCGAGCAGCGGTTCGGGCGCAGGGCCACCAAAGCGGGTACGCACCGAAACGAAATATTCGGGCGAGACCAGTTCGGCAAAGGTGGCTTTATCAAGCGTCGAGCCACGCCCGGTTGCTGCCTCGAAAGCAGCGACGAACGGGGCATAGCCATCGCTCACCAGATCGCCGCCCATAGCCACCACCGCCTTGGCAACGGCAGCAGCGATTTCGTGCCCTTCGCGGAAGGAGAGCCCTTCGCGCCGCACGAGGCTGTCGGCCAGTTCAGTAATGGTGATGCAGGAACGGCGGATATTTTGAGCCACCCGCGCGGGATCGATGCGGATCTGGGCAACCAGTGCCGCCAGCAAATCGAGCACCCGATAGGCGCTGGCGAAAGCACTATAGCCCATGGACTGCGTTTCGCCCTCGCTGTCATTCATGTCGGTGAAGGGCGTATTGTGCATCACGCTCAGCATGGCGTGGGCGCGGCCCATGGTCTGGCTGGACAGATGGCGCAAATGCTCGATCGGCACCGGATTGCGCTTCTGCGGCATGATCGAGGAGATCTGTACGAGGCTATTGGGCACATAAATCTGGCCCACCTCGAAACTAGTCCAGACCTGAAAATCCTGGATCGGACGACCAAGGTGCAGGAACATCAGCTCGATGGCCGAATAGGTCGAGGTGATGTAGTCAACCCCGGCAATGCAGGAATAGGAATTTTGCAGCGGTGCGGCGAAGCCGAGCAGTTCGGCAACCCGCGCCCGGTCAGTCGGGAAACCGGTGGTCGTGATCGCGGCTGCTCCCATCGGCGAGAGATCGACGATCCTGTAGGCATCGAACAGCCTTTCGATGTCGCGGGTGACGAATTCGATGATGGCCGAGAGGTAATGTCCGAAGGTCGTCGGCTGCGCCGGCTGGCCATGGGTATAGGCCACGATCAGCGTGTCCTTCTCCCGCTCTGCAGCCTCGATCAGCGCGCTGTGCAGGGCCAGCGCCTTGCCGATCAACACATTGAGCCGCTCACGCAGGCCGAGCTTGAACAGGGTATGGTCGATATCGTTGCGTGAGCGCGCCGTGTGCAAGCGCCCGCCGAGATCGGGACCGACGCGCTTTTTCAGCTCCTTCTCGATGAGGAAGAAGAAGTCTTCCACCTCACCGGTATAGACCAGCTCCGACGGCACGATGTCGGCATCGATGCTGTCGAGCGCCTTGGCAATCTCACCGGCCTGTTCACCATCGAGGATGCCGGTTTCGGCCAGCATGACGAGATGCGCACGGTCGATGGCGCGGAAGGCTTCGACATGGTGGTCCTTGGCGCCGTCGAATAGTGGCGCCAGTACGGTTTTCTTATAGACCGGATCGGGGAAGACCGAATGATCGGAGAGACGTGGATCGGTCATGACTTACCCCTTCAGTCCGGCCAGCATGACGCCGCGAACGATAAAGCGTTGCAGAGCCAGGAAGACGAGAAGCGTCGGAATGGTGCCGATGGCGGCGCCGGTCATGATCAGCTCCCACTGGATCGAGGATTCCGCCGAGAAGCTGGAGATGCCGACGGGCAGCGTATAGAGCTCCTTGGACGTGGTGACGATCAGCGGCCAGAAGAACGCGGTCCAGTTGCCGAGGAAGGTGAAGATGGCCAGCGCCGAAATCGCGGGCACCACCATGGGCATGGCGATCTTCCACCAGATCGTGAACTCGTTCAGCCCGTCTACACGCGCGGCTTCGAGGAAGTCGTTCGGCACGCCTTCAAAGAACTGCTTCATCAGGAACGTGCCGAAGGCCGTCATCATGCCGGGAAACATGATGCCCCAATAGCTATCGATCCAGCCGAGCTGGCTCGACATCAGATACCACGGGATCACCAGCATTTCGGTGGGGATCATCAGGGTCGACAGGATGGCGAGGAAGATGAAGTAGCGGCCACGAAACTCGAACTTGGCCAGGGTGTAACCGACGAGGCTGTCGAAAAAGACGTTGGACAGCGTAACCGTCAGCGCGATGAAGGTCGAGTTGAGGAACCAGCGCATGAAACGCCCGTCGCCAAGAACCTTGATGTAGTTGTCAAAAGTCGGCGCCGCCGGGATCAGGCGCAGGTCATAGACCTGCCCCGAGGTCTTGAGCGAGGTCGAGAACATGAACAGCAGCGGCGTGATCATGATCAGCCCGCCGATGAGCAGCAGGGTCCAGGCAATGATGCGGCCGGGCCGGATGTCGCGGCGGTTGGCCGCCAGCTCGATGGATGAGGTTGTCGTGGCGGTCATTTCTTTTCCCTCAGCACATAGAGCTGGAGCAGGGATACGATGAGCAGGATGGTGAACAGCACCACGGTCTGCGCGGCGGCATAGCCCATCTGATAGGAGGAGAAAGCGGTCTGGTAGATCATCAGCACTAGCGGCTTGGTCGAATTCAGCGGTCCGCCGGGATCGTTCGAGGTCATGTTGTAGACCTGATCGAAGATGCGCAGGAAGCCGATTGAGGAGAAGACGACGAGGAAGACCGTTGTTGGCTTGAGCAGCGGAATAGTGATCTTGCGCAGGATCGCCCATTCACCAAGGCCGTCAATCTTGGCAGCCTCATAGAAGGTGCCGGGAATGGCTCGAAGGCCGGCCATGAAGATGATGATCTGGAAGCCAAGGCCCGCCCAGACTGCCGGGATCAGGATGGAGATCAGCGCCTGATCGACCGACCGCAGAAACGGCTGCTGAGCGATGCCGATTGAGCTGAGGAAGCCGTTGATTACCCCGATCGGAACCGGCTGGTAGAACCAGCGCCAGACCCAGCCCATGGCCGCAGCCGTGGTGAGATAAGGCAGGAAATACAGAGCACGGATGAAGCCGTGCATGAGCTTAACGCGATCAAGATAATAGGCGATCACAAAGGAGATCACCAAGCTGATCGGCGTGCCAATGATCAGGTAGAGGAATGTGTTCTGAAACACTTTCCAAAAGATCGGGTCCGCGAACATTTTCTCGTAGTTCGCAAAGCCGATGAATTGGGCTGGCCGCAGCAGATCCCAATTGGTCAGCGACAGCCAGAATGCCTGAAATGTGGGGTAAAAGCGGATGCCCGCGTAGAACAGGATTGGCAGAGCCAGGAAGGCCCATGCCCAGATCACACGCTTGGTGCTGATATTCAGGCGATCCCAAAAGCGAGACGGGCCTGCGGGGGAAGTTGCGTTTGCCGACGCCATGATCGCTCCTCGGGAGGCATGCAGTCGGTGGCGGCAATGCTGCCGCCACCGACCTGTTGTTTGAGGTTAGGCTTACTGACGACCGGCGTCGATGATGGCCTGTTCGGCAGCGGCAGCCTCGGCAATCGAATCTTCGATCGACTGGCCCTGCAGCAGAACACGATTGACCATGTCGATCGAGGTCTGACGCTGCGCAGCTTCATCATAGAACTGGGTGGTGTGCGCATATTCGAGGCCCTTCAGGAAGGGGCCACGGATCGGGTCTGCCAGATTGGCTTCGGTCAGCGCGACATCACGACGGGCCGGCAATTCGCCAACCGTTTCAAGCCAGATTTCCATCGCTTCGGGGGAGGAAATGTAGGCGAGGAACTTCTGTGCAGCTTCAAGCTCTTCACCCTCGGCAGTCGCACCGATACCGTTGGCAAAATAGCTCGAGTAGTTTGACTTGAGCCCATCGGCATTGGCGGGAAGCTCAACCACACCCCACTCGAACGGATTGCCGGCAAAGGCGCCCAGACGGAACGTGCCGTCAATGGTCATTGCCGCCATGCCAGCGCGGAACGCGGCCTGACCTTCGTCCATGAAGCCAACAAGGCCAACCTTCTTCTCTGTCTGCAGATCGGTGTAGAACTTGAGGGCAGCAGCGCCAGCCTCATCGTCATAGGCAACATTGCCTTCGGCATCGTATGGCACGCCACCGAACTGGCGGACCAGATCTTCGCGCCACCAGTGGTGATCCTGACCGGCCATGTCCATGGTGATACCGGCCGTAGTGATGTTGCCACCGCCATCGCGCTTGGTGGTGGCTTCTGCCACAGCCAGCAGTTCGTCGAGCGTGGTCGGGGGCTCAACGCCAGCTTCGTCGAGCAATGCCTTGTTGTAGAACAGGGCCAGCGAACGCACGGCAGTCGGCAGGCCATAATAGTCGTCGCCGCGCTTCATCGCCGAAACGATCGGGAAGAAGTCGGATTCGATTTCGGCATGCGGGAACACGGCCGGGTCGAGCGGCTTGATCAGCCCGCCATTCACGAACTGGTCGGTCCAGCCATAGAACAGCTGCACCACGTCCGGCCCCTGCCCTGCTACCTTGGCCGCGACGACGCGGGTCTGGTAATCGGCATAGGGGAAGGTGGTGTGCTTGACGGTGATGTCGGGGTTTGCTGCCTCGAAATTCTCGATCAGCTTGTCCATGGCCTGGACGCGGCTGTCGAAGACATACTGCCAATACTCGATTTCCACGGCTTGGGCGGAGCCCAGTGCCAGAAAGCTGATTCCGGCCGCAAGTCCGGCCATCTTTGCCTTGGTGAACATTAAATCCCTCCGTTGAACCGCCGATCCTCCGGCGGCCATGTCTGATGCGAGAGAGGCGCACGACCGCCAATCCACCCTTAGCGTGAGATATGCGACAGTGCCTTGTCAATAAAATAATCTACTTGAGTTATTCTGTGCACACACTAGTCTGATTTCAGTTCCATGTGCTATCAGTGCCGGGCCGGGAGGAAAGCCAATCTTGAATAGCCGCAACAAACGCGATTTGCGTCAGCGTGTTGCCATTGGCTCCAACCCGGAGCGCAACCGTGCTCACAACCGACGCGTTGTGCTCGAAGTCATCCGGATGAGTGAGCATCTCGGGCGCACCGAGATTGCCCGCCGCGCCCAGCTTACCCCCCAGGCCGTCGCCAATATCGTCGAGGAATTGCTCGAAGAAGGTCTGCTTATTGAACTGGGGCGGCTGCGTTCGGGGCGAGGCCAGCCCCCGATACAGTTTGCGGTCAACCCGAACGGTCCCCTCACCGCCGGCATTGAAGTTGCCGCCGACCATATGGTCAGCGTTTTGCTTGATCTCTCCGGCGGTATTCGCGGGCAGTCGATTATTGCACTGGCCCCCGACGGCCAGGGGCCCGACGTGGTGCCCCAACTGGCTGCCGAAGAGGTTCGCCGGCTACAGGAAACGTTGGGCGCCGACAACAGCAAGCTATTGGGTATCGGGGTGGTCATGCCCGGCCCCTTCGAGATCGAAGGCATGAGTTCGGTCGGCCCTGCCACATTGCCCGGCTGGGCTGGTGTCGATCCCGTGCAATTGTTTGCGAAGGCCACCACGCAGCATGTTGTTGTGGAAAATGACGCCACTGCCGCCGTCGTCGGCGAACGGCTCTACGGCGCCGGTCGGCAATTGGGCACTTTCTGCTACCTCTATTTTGGCGTCGGCCTTGGGCTCGGCGTCATTCAGGACGGCCGACCTGTGCGTGGCGCCTTCGGCAATGCCGGTGAAATAGGTCATGTCGGCCTGACCCCGCGTAACGGCAAGGGGGTTTATGGCCCCGCGGGCGCACTCGAGCGCTTCGTCTCGGTCTTTGCTCTGCGAGAACGGTTGGCCATGGCCGGGATCTATACGGCCAATGTCGATGACATTCAAAAATTGCATGACGACGATAATCCGACTCTGCGTGACTGGATCGCCATGGCGGCCGATTATCTGGCGCCGACTGTCGCAATGCTGGAAAATATCTTCGACCCGGAAACGGTGATTTTCGGTGGCGGACTGCCAAATTCGGTTTTCGATGCCGTGATCGCGCAGCTCGATCCCCTGCCCGTTTCGGTGGCAACCCGGCGGCAACGCGCCATGCCCCGCGTCCTGCGTGGGCAGACCGGCCAGTTGACCGCCGCCCTTGGTGCAGCCGCCCTGCCCTTATTGGATACGGTGTCACCGCATCTCAGCGTCGGCGACACGGCACACTAATATATCTTTGATTTCGGAATTTTGCTGATGCTTACCAGTCGCCAACGGCTTGCCCGCCAGGCAGCCCAGCCTCATCTCATTGCCTTCCATGCCGCGCTCGGCCGGTTGAAGTCCTCGCTGACCGTCATGAATACGGGTGCGCATCCCGACGACGAGCAAAACGGCATGCTCGCTTTGCTCCGCCATCAACACGGCATGAGAATTGTCATCGCATGCTCAACGCGGGGCGAAGGCGGGCAGAATAGTCTCGGCCCGGAGCGTGGCGGTGCGCTGGGCGTCATGCGCTCGCGTGAGATGGAAGAGACCGCCCGTATGATCGATGCCGACATTGCCTGGCTTGGCCATGGCCCGGACGATCCGGTGCACGATTTCGGCTTTTCCAAGTCCGGGCCTGATACGCTGGCGCGCTGGGGCCGCGAACGCACCATTGAGCGACTGGTGCGCGCTTACCGTCAGTTCCGGCCCGACATCGTCATCCCGACCTTTCTTGATGTGCCCGGCCAGCATGGACATCACCGTGCCATGACCCAGGCTGCCGAAATTGCGCTGGATCTGGCCGCCGATCCTGCCGCCTTTCCCGAACACGCCGATGAAGGGCTCATGCCATGGCGCGTCGCCAAATATTATCTCCCGGCCTGGAGCGGCGGCGATAACGGCTATTACGACGACGAAGTGCCGCCGCCTCCCACGACGACAACAATCCGCGCCATGGGCACGGATAGCGCCACCGGCCTCTCCTATGACCGCATGGGCGAGATTTCCCGTACCTTCCATGCCAGCCAGAACATGGGCCATTGGCGGCATCCGGGAATCCAGAATTGGGACCTGCATCTCGTTAATGGTGGCCAGGAGACCAGTATCGTGGCGGGCCTGCCGCAGCGTCTGGCCGATCTTGGCGACCACCCTGCCTTGCAAGAGGCCGATAGTGCCATAGAGCGCGCCATTGCGGCTTTCCCCGACGCCAGGGCGGCCATTGCAGACCTTCTAACGGCGCGGCAAGCCATCACGACAGCACAAGCAGAGATGGATGCGGATAGTCTTTCACATCACGGCCATCGCCTGAGCCGCAAACTGGTCGAGATCGACGCCGCTATTGCCGTCGCTGCCAATATCAGGGTTATGGCGAGCCTTTCCTCGGCCAATGTCACGCCCGGCGAAAATTTCGACCTTCTTGTCGAAGTGGAACCCGGCCTTGCCGAAACAATCGAAATCGCTCCGATCACCACTGCTGCGCTCGAGCCGACCGGGCCGCGCGTGGTTGAAGCCAGTGCCATCTTCCCCATGGCCGTTCGCAAAGACGCCGAGGTCGAAAATGCGTTCGCGCCGGATTGGCAGAGCCTTGGTGGCAATGGCCACCTTTCCATTCAGGTGCGCGCCAGCGTCTCCGGGGCAACCATTACCTTCCCCGTCGATACGGAAGAACCCTTTCAGGTCGCCCCGCTGCATCCGCTGAGCCTGACACCCGAAGCCTTGATTCTACCCCTTCCGGCGCAGGGGCAGCACACAATAGCGGTCACGCCACGAAGCGAGATTGCCAAGCTGAATTTGGATATGCCGGAAGGCCTGCTGCTTCATAGCGAAGGGGATCGCCTCGGCATTTCTGCAACCGACGATCTGAAAGCAGGTCGCTACAATATTCCGGTTTCAGTCGATGGCGCTCTGGCGCATGTCGTGACGCCGATCAATTACCCCCATATCGGCCGCACACGCTTCGTTCGCCCGCTGACGCTCGATGTATTGGCGCTCGACCTCGTTCTGCCCGGCACGCGCGTCGGCTATATTGCCGGAGGCAGCGACCGCGTCTTTCACTGGCTCGAGCGCATGGGCGCCAACCCCACCCTCCTGGATGCCGAAACACTGGCCGAGGGCTTTGCCGCCTTCGACACCATCATCGTCGGCATCTTCGCCTATGGCACCCGCCCTGACCTCGTGGCCGCCAATGCGCGCCTGCGCGATTGGGTGGAACAGGGCGGGCACCTTGTGACGCTCTATCATCGCCCTAGCGATGGCTGGGCCGCTGAGACCACGCCGCCTCGCCGCCTCCTCATTGGCTCGCCCTCGCTGCGCTGGCGCGTCACCAATCCCGATGCTCCTGTGACCATTCTGGAGCCCGGTCATAAGCTGCTGACCGGCCCGAATGCCATCGATGCGGGCGACTTTACCGGTTGGGACAAGGAACGTGGTCTCTATTTCGCTGCCGAATGGGACGACGCATATCGCCCCCTTCTGTCGATGAACGACGAAGGTGAAAGCCCGCTCACCGGCTCTCTCCTTTCCGCCGAAATCGGCAAGGGCCGCCACACCCATACCAGCCTTGTGCTGCATCAGCAGCTCGACAAGCTGGTGCCCGGCGCGTTCCGCATCATGGCCAATCTGCTGCAAAAGGCCTGAAATGCCCAAGCCCGCCGCGCCCAATATCGGCATGGTCTGGCTGCTCTGCGACATGTCGCTGGTGACCATCATGACCGTGTTGGTCAAGATCGGCGGGGCCGACTACCCCGCCGTTCAGATGGTGTTCATTCGCTCACTCCTGGGTCTGGTTAGCGTGCTGCCACTGGCTTGGCGGCATCGTCACGCCCTGCGCCAGACCAAGCAATGGGGCCGCCACGCCTTCCGCGTTTTCTGCAATACCGCCGCGCTCAATGCCAATTTCGCGGCACTTACCGCCCTGCCCCTGGCGCTGGCCAACGCCATCGGCTTCATGCGCCCGCTGGTTGTTCTGGTCCTCGCAACATTCATGCTCGGCGAGCATTCGGGCCGGTGGCGCTGGATCGGCGCAGCCATTGGCTTTTGCGGGGTTTTGCTGATGGTGGCGCCGGGCGAAGTGGTTTGGAATGTCGGCATCATCGCCGCCCTCGCTGCCGTACTGTTCGGCTCTCTGGCGACCGTGCAAACCCGGGCGCTGAAGGACGAAAACACCACGGTGCTCATGGTTTTCTACACCGTTGGCCTCACCATCTTCTCCGCTATCCCCGCCGCAATAGTCTGGCGACCCATCACACCAGATTCATGGCCCTTGCTGCTCGGCATCGGCGTGCTCGCCCAGATCGCGCAATATTGCTATCTCCGCGCCTATCAGTCGACCCCAGCGAATATGCTGGCTCCGCTTGGCTATCTCTCCATCGTTCTCGCCAGCCTTGCCGGTTTCTTCGCCTTTGGCGAAGTGCCCGCATGGACGACCGTGGCCGGCATTCTCATCATTCTTTTCGCGCTTGCACTCACCTCACACCTCGACCGGCGCCAAATAACCAAGGACATAGGAAACCATGGCACCCACATTTGACGTCGCCATCATCGGCCTTGGCGCCATGGGCAGCGCCGCGCTCTATCAATTGGCCCTGCGCGGGGCCAAGGTTATCGGCATCGACCGCTTTCAACCCCCACATGTTCACGGCTCTACACACGGCCAGACCCGTATAACCCGCCGTGGCATCGGCGAGGGCGAGGTCTATGTGCCGCTGGCCACCCGGTCGCACGAAATCTGGCGGCAATTGGAAGCGGAAACAGGCGCCGACCTGTTTCACGATGTGGGCAGCATCATCATCTCCGAACAGGACGACGCGGTCGTGCGACCCGGTCGCACCGGCTTTATCCGGCGCTCCATTGCGGCGGCCCAGCGCTACGCTATTCCGCACGAAATTCTAGACGCCACAGAGATCCGTCATCGCTGCCCCCATATAGCCCCCACCGATTCCGAGATCGGCTATTTCGAGCCCGGTGGCGGCTATCTTGTGCCCGAGGCCTGTGTGGAAACTCAGCTCACCCTGGCTCAAAGTCTGGGCGCAACCACCATGCTGGGAAAGGAGGTTGTGGCTATCGACCCCCAACCAAGCGGCGTCACCATCCATCTTGCCGACGGAACGGAGGTGCTCGCTGGCGAAATTATCGTCTCCGCCGGTCCCTGGGCTCCCAGCCTGCTGGGCGCTCCTTTTGATCGGGTGCTAAAGCCAACCCGACAGGTCATGCACTGGTTTGGTCTCGCGCCCGGTGCCCCCGCCTCATGGACACGCTCGCCTGTGTTTATGTGGCCGCATGGCGAAAACGAAGATGGCTTCTTTTATGGTTTTCCTTCCCTCGACGGTCAAAGCTTCAAGACCGCCGACGAATTCTATGGCGCGGCCAGCGATCCGGATCAGATCGAGCGGCATGTTCCCAGCGCCGACAGTCAGCGGATGTTCGATGCGCATATCAAAGGCCGATTTTCCGGTGTGACGTCCGACGTTGTCGCCACGGCAACCTGCATCTACACCGCAACGGCCGACAGCATGTTCCTCATCGACCGCCACCCGGAGCATGACAATATTCTGGTCGTGTCCCCCTGCTCCGGCCATGGCTTCAAGCACTCCGCCGCCATCGGGGAAAGCATTGCTCAATGGGTGCTTGAAGGACAGTCAAAGATCAATCTTTCCAGCTTCAATCTGGCGCGCCTTCTCTAGCTAAAAGAAAGCCTCCGACCGGGTGCAGGTCGGAGGCTTGCTGCCGCTGGTGCGGCGAGAGCGGCTCGCGGCAGGGAGGTCCCCGCGAGCCGGATGCTTGATCAGCGCTTGGCCGGCTGGATCAAATTGGCCATGATGCGGAAGGCACCAGGGGTCAATTTGTCCAGCTGGTGGTGCAGTACGAGGCTGGTATGAGTATGGCGGCCTTCCCCGATTTCGGCGGACAGCAATGAGCCGGTCAGCGGCTCTTCGCCCGCATCGTTCATGGCGAGCAGAGGCTTATAGACCTCGTCCCATTCCGAAGCGAAATAGAGACCACGTTCCTTGTCCCAATCCGCCCAGTCTTCAGCCCCGATGACATTGGGGTAGTTGAGCAGCGGATGGTCGGGCTCGAGCACCGTCACGTCGGCCTTGGCATCGGTCACGCGGTAGCGGATCGAAGGCGTGCCGATCTTGAGATGGGCCAATGGCACCGTATCGGTGTTCCAGCCATCGGATGGACGATGATAGAGCGTCACCAGGTGACCGCCATTTTTCACCCATTCATGCACGCCTGGCAGTGCAGCCACGAGATCCTTGCGACGACCGAAGGAGAAAATGCCCACAACCAGCGTGTCGAGGTCCCGATAGGCGCCTGCCTCCATGTCGGAGGGCGTCAGTTCCTTCAGGTCAACGCCAAGGCGCTTGAGCCAGATAGCCACATTGTCATTGCCGCCGCCGATATAGCCGATCTTGCCTTCCGGAATCACCGCCCCGACCGACTGAACCGGCACGGCAACTTCGGTGGGCACCACTGAACGACCGATATGGGGATAGGAGAAGACGTTGATGGCATAAGCCTGCTTGTCGAGCAGCTTGGGCGCGATGGTGATGCGCTCCGTACCCAATGCTGCGGGCGGTGCGAGTTCGAACGTACCCGCTTCCGATCCGGTTTCACCTGTCGCATTCATCGACCAGCCTTCGGGCAGGTTGAAGTCGAGATCGGCAGTGGTTGCCCCGGAAACAACAGCGGTCATTTCGACCGGCACGATTTCCTTTTCCGTGTTGAACACCACGGCATCAGGCTTCAACTCAAGCGAGGCTTCCGGCAGGACACGCAGTGCATCTTCCAGATCGATATCGAGCACGGCCTTGTAGCCATCAATATCGACAGTCAGCTGCACATAGGCATCGCCATTGCCGCCAAGCGGATCAAACTGCTCGTTGAGCGGATTGGTGAGCGCCGCATCGGCCGCGATGGAGACTTTGACGCCGTCTTCACTCGTTTCACTGGTAATGCCATCGCGGGCGAGGACAGCCACAGACGAGACCGTCACAGCGTCTGGAGCATCGACGATGGTCTTGACCACGATGTCCTGACCCGGACGCAGGTCGCCGCCATCGGTAAAGGCACGAATGTGCATGCCAGCCGAGGTGGCCAGCGCCAGATCGACTTCCTTGATCTTGCGATCGAGGCGATGGCCGGCCTGGATTTCCAGCTCCTCAGGCAGGCTGGCGCGTGCTTCGGCGATCGCCTTGCCGATTTCGACCAGCTTCTTGGTCACGGTGACCGGGTCGCCGTAATCGGAAATGGCTTCGTCGATGAGGCCATGCGCGTTGCGCAGAGCGTCGGCAGCAGAAGCCGGCATGCCATCGAGTTCGGCAATATGGCCCACGGTGGCGATCAGGCCTTCGCGGATATCGTTCTCGTCGCGCCCGGCATTACCATCGGCAGCCCAGCTCAGGTTCAGCGGCCATTCGGTCTGCGGATCGGGACGCCAGGAACCCATGCCCTGCGTCAAATGGCAGGAACGGGACCATTCGCCCATCTGCGGGAAGGTCGCGCCGGAGATGGGATCGCGCTCGGGCGCCTTCACCACCAGTGTCTGCGGCGGCGGCGGGGTTTCATCGTCATAGACACCGCCGCCACCACCCCATGCGGGCTGATAAATTTTCGGAACGCTCCAGGGCTTCAGGCCTGCAGCGATCTGGTTGGGGAATTCGCTCTCGTCGCCGGAAATCTCGGCGGTGACGAAGGTGGCGACATTGGCAGCGCGGTGATGACCATGCTGGCCGCCCACGTCGAGGAAGCAGTTCATGATCACGTCGGGGCGGTAATAGCGGAACGCCCAGGTCATGCGCTCGATGACGCGGTCGCGCCCCCAGCGGTCGATGGTCTGGTTCGGGTCCTTGGAGAAGCCGAAATCATGCACGCTGTCATGGTGACCCTGGCCGCCAAAAGCGAGCGAAGCGTCAAGCGCGCGCGAAGCTTCGGTCATTTCGCGGGTGCGCAGCACGCCAAGGACGGAGCCACGTTCCGGACCGATGGCGTTCTGGCCGCCTTCGCCGCGCGTGATGCAATAGAGTACGGGATGAATGCCATAGACATGGCGCAAAGCGGCAAGCATGCCACTGGGCTCGTCATCGGGATGCGCGCCAGTGGTCATCAGCGTAACCGTCGAGGTCAGACGCTCCAGCTGTCGGTAAAGCTTGACGATTGCGGGCTCGCCCTTCTGAGCTGCAATCAGTTCCAGATTGGAAGCAGGAGCAGCCCAGGCGGGAATCTGCGTGGCCGCCAGCAAAGGCGGTACCGAGGCGATAAAGGTTCGCCGGGTCAAACGTGTCATTGGTCTTATTCCTCTCCATGATCTCTTTGCTGCCTGGCCCTCCACGGCCAATTGCAACGATCATGTGACAAGCTATGCAGACCGATTAACTTAACTCAAGTGTGTTAATTGAAATAGTTTAGGCACTCGTCCGCCTTCAGCGTCATGGCGCCAAATTTGACTTGAGGTTTAAGGCCAGGAACAGCCCCGCGTCATTTAGAGACCTTCAGGCTTGTCCTGAATGCTGCTCGTCGCCGGATGTGGTGACAAGGAACTATCACCCTGTGGCGAGCGCAGACGGGACATCAATCTTGGTTTAAAAATGGGGAGTTCGATCGATCAGAATCGGAAGCCGGAAAAACCGTACCTGCCGCTGAATGCAGCAGCGATCCGAACAGAAGATGACGGAAGCTTTTGAGCTAAGAGCACAACGAGTTCAAAAAGTTGAAACTCGGTATAGCCAAAAGTCGAGACTGAAAGGGAGTTAAATGCGCTAACCCTATGAAAGGGTGGCGCGAGAGACGGGGCTCGAACCCGCGACCTCCGGCGTGACAGGCCGGCGCTCTAACCAACTGAGCTACTCCCGCAGCGCTTGCGAACAAGTCATCCGCGCAACGTGTGGTCCGTTTACCGACCCCCTATGGTGAAGTCAAGCGCCCTTCACACAATCAGATGACATTTTCAAAAAAGAAGCACTCGCCTGTGGAAAACTTCAACAATCAGAAGCGGTAACGGCGTTTTCTTGAACCCGAACCTTAGAGACGCGCTTTTTTCGCATCGACGTCGCCTTTGGGGTGACTTCGCTGACAGACTGCTAACGTGGATTGTAGATTTTCGGTTCTCGCGCGCCACAGGCGCGACTTAGAACGTCCATCCTGATTGCCGCCATCAATGCGGGTAAAAGAATGGTGGGCGATGACGGACTCGAACCGCCGACATCCTCGGTGTAAACGAGGCGCTCTACCAACTGAGCTAATCGCCCGTGCCGTTTGGAACGGAACGGCGCTCTGATTAGGGTGCCAATCCCTCGCCGTCAACTGCCATTATAAAGCAAAACGGCTCCAGCGCATCCTGCGCGGAGCCGATCGCTGTAGTCACGGAAGCGGATCTTAGTTGATCGCGTCCTTGAGACCCTTGCCGGGCTTGAACTTAGCCTGGTTCGAAGCCGGAATCTGAATCTCGGCGCCAGTGGCCGGATTGCGGCCGGTGGATGCCTTGCGCTTGGAGACGGCAAAGGTGCCGAAACCGACCAGACGAACCTCGTCGCCGCCCTTCAGGGCTGCAGTGATGGCTTCGAACACTGCGTCAACCGCTTCGGCGGCCTGTGCCTTGGTGATCGTAGCCTTGTCGGCAACGACGCCAACCAGATCGTTTTTGTTCATAGCGTTTCCTCACAGTGAATGCCCGCCGTCTCTGGCGAACGAAAACGCCGACAACCTTTGGCGATTCTGTACGAAACGCAAGGAAATCCGGGGGTTTTCGATAGCCCGACGGTGCAAAGCTGTTAATGGACCGGAAAAACCGGTCCTGCAAGCCTCGTCCAGCCAGTAAACCCCGGTTTCCCGGCGATTGTGAACAGATAAGGCGTCAGTTTTCGATTGTAGCCACATGCGGAGCGGTCCGCCTGATTCCGGCCATGAGCGGCAGCGCCAAAAGATAGATGCCCAGCGCGACCAGCCATATCGCACCCGGCCAGGTCGGACGGAAGCCGTGATAGACGAAGCTGAAGAACAGTGGGCCGAACACCGAAGCCAGACTGACAAGGCTGGCCAGAACACCCTGCAACTGCCCCTGACGGTCGGGGCCGACCTGCCGCGTGGTCAGAGATTGCAGCGCGGGCATGCCGATGCCGCCAAGGGCAAAAACCGGCGCCATGACAAAGAGGAGCCAGCCCTGTGAGGCAAAGGCCAGCGTGAGCATGGCCCCGGTTTCAAAACCCATGCCGATAATCAGCGCCCAACGCTCGCCCAGTCGTGCGACCGCCGGACCCGTCAGAAATGCCTGCGCCAGTGCGTGGAAAACCCCGAACGCACCAAGCGACAGACCGATCATCATCCCATTCCAGGCGAAAACGTCCTCGCTATAGATGGCCCAGGTCGTGCCATAGACGGTCCCGACAAGATTCATGATGAAATAAATGGCCATGAGCGGGATGAGCGCCTTGAAAGTCAGCGCCCAGGCCAGCGGCTTGAAGGGATTGAGCGTGTCCCAGGTAAAACGCGCCTCGCGCTGGCCCGGACGAGATTCGGGAAGCACAAACAAGGCCAGCGCGAAGTTGATGCCGTTGAGCAGCGCCGCGACAAGGAAAGGCGAGCGCAGCCAGATATCACCCAACATGCCGCCGATCACCGGCCCGATAATAAAGCCGATGCCAAACATGGCGTGAAAGAGCCCAAACCGCTTGGCGCGCTGATCTTCGGTGGAAATGTCGGTGATGTAGGCGGTAGCCACCGCCATATTGGCGCTGGTGACCCCCGCAATGGCGCGTCCGATGACCACCAACCAGAGTTCGGGCGCAAAAGCCATGACCACATAGTCGATAGCCGCACCGGCCAGAGAAACCAGCAATACCGGACGCCGCCCGAAACGATCGCTCAACACGCCGAGAATGGGCGAAAACAGAAACTGGCACGCCGAATAGAGCGCCAGCATGACGCCGAGAATCATGGCTATGTCGGTGGTGTGTCCGACCTCGCGCAGCAGAGCGGGCAGAATCGGGAAAATGAGACCGATGCCGATGGCATCCAGCATCACTGCGGCAAGAATGACGACCAGCGCCTTGTTCATGAGATCTGCTCCAAGATGAGCCACGAGGGATCGGTTGGAGTGACCATGATCGCAGGAGGCAACGTGATTTAGGTGTCCGCACGCCTTGCGGCAAGACAGAGACGCGATCTTGCCTCTTGGGGCGCCAAACTCTGGCAGCAGCGTGTTGGGTGACGGCTCGCAGAGGATGCGGAGAGTTGGGTAACAGGTCGATTACCGAAATTTTCGGCGTCTTAGCCTGAAAACGGCACCAGCGGCGTGTCGGCGCGGAGATAGAGCGGATGCTTTGGGGAGCCATCGGCATTGGTGCCGAAACACCAGAGATCGGCGCCATCGGCACGAAGCGCAGCAACCAGTTCGCGGCCCGCAGGCGCCAAGGCCTTGTTGAGCTTGCCGTGACAAAGGACGACGCGCCCTGCCCCGGCCGCAGCCTGACGGATCGCCGGAATATTGGCCGGAGACACCGCAACAACGCCGGGTGCGACCAGCATTTTAGGGTCGGTGGCGCGATAATCGCCCACGTTACATTTGACCATGGCCGAAAACCCTTCGCGGCGCGAAAACGTCCATTCGCGTGCGCAGGTGGGGTCATCGACAGTGGCATCGGCCGTTGACGGATTCATGCCGATAAAAAGGATGTAGTCGTCGGGAAAGGTCTCGCCCAGCCAGCGGCGCATGAGCTGACGATAGCGGCCATCTTCGCTCATCACGGCATCGCCGCGCACGCCTTCGCCCAGACGAAGACGTACCTTGCCGCCCGGATCGTGCAAGTCAGCACTCATGCCGTGAGGTCGCTCGGCGGGGTAAGGCCATTGATCAGGCTGGCGGTGGTGATGGTATTGGCGAGCAGGCAGGCAATGGTCATTGGACCGACGCCGCCGGGAACCGGCGTAATGGCAGCAGCGACTTCGGCTGCGGCAGCGGTATCGACATCACCAACGAGACGGGTCTTGCCTTCGCCCTTTTCGGGCGCCGGAATGCGATTGATACCCACATCGATGACCACGGCACCCGGCTTGATCCAGTCGCCCTTGACCATGTGCGGACGCCCTACGGCGGCCACGACGATATCGGCCTGCCGCACCACATCGGGCAGGTTTCTGGTGCGGGAATGCGCGACTGTGACCGTACAATTATCGCGCAGCAGCAGTTGCATCATCGGCTTGCCGACCAGATTTGAGCGACCGATGATGACGGCGCTCTTGCCTTCAAGGCTGCCCAATTCATCACGCAGCAGCATGAGCGAGCCAAGCGGCGTACACGACACCGGGCCGGGTAGCCCGATCTGCACCTTGCCGACATTGGCCGGGGTGAAACTGTCGACATCCTTGGCGGGGTCGATGGCTTCGATGACCTTGTTGGGATCGATATGATCGGGCACCGGCATCTGCACCAGAATGCCATGCACGGCCGGATCGGCATTGAGCTGATGGATCAGCGCCAGCAGGTCGGCCTCGGCAACATCGGCAGGCAATTCATGCTTGTACGAATTCATGCCGACTTCGGCGGTCTGCTTGGCCTTGCTCGACACATAGACCTGGCTGGCCGGGTCTTCGCCCACGATGACCACGGCAAGACCGGGCGTAATGCCGTGGTCTTTTTTCAGCCGCTCGACGTGACCGGCGATACGAAGGCGCAGATTTTCTGCGAATGCTTTGCCATCGATTATTTTTGCGGTCATATCGGCCTCGATCTGTTTGAATGGAGGCGCGGGACAGGCGCCCGCGTTTTCGGCTTCGACATAAGGGATGCGGGATGATCCGTCCATTGCTTTGGCTGCCGCTGGCAGCGCTTTCACTCACGCCGGCTCTGGCAGAGGACGCAATATTGCAACAGCGCGCCGAGGAACTGCACGCGCTGGCCGGTGGCGAATGGTGCAAGAGCAATGAAGGCTTTACGCCCGACGATGCCTATTTGAGCTGGACCTTCAGTTATAAGCCGAGCTGGAGCGAAGACGCCCCGGAAGAGGAAGTCACCCTGATCCGCATCTACTGCATGTCAGGTGCCTACAATATCAGCCATTCCTATTACATTCAGCGCGACTTCGAGGGCCTGACGCCTCTGGCCTTCGCTGCGCCGGTTGTCGATCCTCAATATGAGAATGGCGATTACGACGGCAAATTGCTGAGCGTGCCGGTTACCGGGATGAATACGGCGCTGGTCCTGGTCAATTCCGACTTCGACCCGGAGACCCGAACCATCACCTCCTATGCCAAATGGCGCGGAATCGGTGACGCCAGTTCTTCAGGGACATGGGAATTCCGCGAAGGCGAGTTCATGCTGGTGCGTTACGAGGTGGACGCCAGCTATGACGGGGAAATGAACCCCGAAACGATAGTCGACTACACCCAGCCCTGAGGGAGGCACGATTGGCGGAGCAGAAGACCCGGCCCGACACCGGCGATGTCGGTGAATTTCTGGACGCACTGAACGATCCGGCCAAGCGCGCCGATTCCGAATGGCTGATCGGGATGATGAGCGAAATATCCGGTCACCCGCCCGTGCTTTGGGGCACCATGATCGGTTTTGGCCAATATCATTACAAATATTCGTCGGGCCATGAGGGCGACGCCTTTCGCATTGGCTTTGCGCCGCGAAAGGCCGAGTTCAGCCTTTACGTTCTGGTGGCCTATGACGGCGCCGAAACCGAGCGGCAGACCGATTTGCTGAACAGGCTCGGCAAGCACCGCGCGGGAAAATCCTGCCTCTATGTCAAAAGGCTCGCGGATATCGATCTGGCAGTGCTGCGGGAGCTGACCCAATTCGCGTTCGACCATATGGCCGCGAAGTACCCCAATTAGAAAGACCGCCTCGGCATTGCTACCGGGCGGTCTCTCTGGGGAACGTGATCCACCGCGCTGTTGAGGGCTTGGGGGACAAGCGGCAGTCCACATTCCCGCTCACCGGATGCATGGGTCGCTTGCCGTGCCGATGAACTGTCTTGGAAGATGGGCGGCAATTGCGGCAAGAAAAGAGCGGCTCACCGCTTTGTGAAGCTGTTTGCGTCTTCTGCGCCTGCGTTGAGAAGGCGTCACACGGCTTCTATAGTGAGGCGCACAAAGTCATTACGATTCCAGCCAAGCGGCCCGATCCGCGGGACCGCGCCTAGAGGAAAAGATGAACACCCTCACTCCGCCGCGCCTCGAAAAACAGTCCTTTACAGATCCGGCTGAAGCCTGGGCCCATGTCGCCCACATCTACCATCGCAATTGCGATTTCATTCGCGCTCATCTTGAGGGCCTGACCGACGGCACCATTCCCGAGGGCCGCGTCCGCGCCTTTTATCCGCAGGTGGAGGTGCGCTCGACCAGCTACTCCAAGCACGAAAGCACCCTGCCCTATGGCTATCTGCACACGCCGGGGCTCTATCGCACCACGGTGACCGCGCCGGACCTGTTCAAGGGTTATTTGCAGGAGCAGTTCGCCGTCATTCTCAAGAATCACGGCGGCACCATCGATGTGGGCGAATCGGAAACGCCGATCCCGCTGCACTTTGCTCTGGGGCCACGCGACCATGTGGATGGCGTCAAGCTCAATGCGATGGATGTGCCGTTGCGCGATCTGTTCGATGTGCCCGACCTGGCCAATACGGATGACGAAATCGCCAATGGCACCTATGTGCCGCCGCGTGGCGGGCCCTATCCGCTATCGGCCTTTACAGCGCCACGTGTCGATTATTCGCTGTTCCGGCTGGCGCACTATACCGGTACCGATGCCGACCATTTCCAGAATTTCGTGATCTTCACCAATTACGCCTTCTATATCGACGAGTTCTGCCGCATCGCCAAAGAGCATCTCAAGAACGGCCATGAGGTCTATCAGCGCTTTGTCGAGCCTGGGAACGTGGTTACAGACAATATGCTGACCGGTGGCGGCGTCTCCGGCACGGTGCCGGTGCGCAGCCCGCAAATGCCCGCCTATCATCTGGTGGCCGAGCGCGGCAAAGGCATCACCATGGTCAATATCGGCGTCGGCCCATCCAACGCCAAGACCATAACCGACCATATCGCGGTGCTGCGGCCTCACGCGTGGATCATGCTGGGCCATTGCGCAGGCCTCAGGAATTCGCAGGAACTGGGCGATTACGTGCTGGCCCATGCCTATGTGCGCGAGGATCACGTGCTCGACGCCGATCTGCCGCTATCCGTGCCCATCCCTGCCCTTGCCGAGGTGCAGGTGGCGCTGGAACAGGCGGTGGAGGAAATCACCCAGACCGAGGGTATCGAGACCAAGAAGATCATGCGTACCGGCACGGTGGCGACCTTCGATAACCGCAATTGGGAGCTCTGGGACCAGACGGCAATTACCAGGCAATTGAGCCAGTCGCGCGCCGTCGCGCTCGATATGGAAAGCGCGACGATCGCCGCCAACGGCTTCCGCTTCCGCGTGCCCTACGGCACCCTGCTCTGCGTCTCCGACAAGCCGCTGCATGGCGAATTGAAACTGCCGGGTATGGCTTCGGACTTTTATCGCACGCAGGTCAACCGGCACTTGCAGGTGGGTCTGCGGGCCATGGAAATCCTGCGGGACCAGCCGGCGGAAAGGCTGCATTCGCGGAAGTTGCGCAGCTTTGCGGAAACCGCGTTTCAGTAAGGTGCGGCTGGAACAGGCGCGGATTATCAATCCATCGTCACCACCGGGCTTGTCCCGGTGGTCCATGCCATGGCGAGATGGATTGCCCGGACAAGCCGGGCAATGACGAGGACTGGGATGCCTTTCCAGGACAATCCCGGCAGCTTCAGATCAATCGCGGTCGAGCAGTGTCTTCCAGATGATCGCGCCCAGAGCCGCACCGGCGAGTGGTGCCACGATGAACAGCCAGACCTGACCAAGCGCGCCATTATCCGCGAAGATGGCGGCGGCGATGGAGCGGGCCGGATTGACCGATGTATTGCTGACGGGGATCGAGATCAGGTGGATCAGCGTCAGGCCGAGACCGATGGCGATGGGCGCAAAGCCGGCCGGTGCCTTGGCCGAGGTCGAGCCGAGAATGATCAGCAGGAAGAAGGCGGTGAGCACGACTTCGATGATCAGCACGGAAACGAGGCTATAGCCATGCGGCGAGAGCGCGTCATAGCCGTTCGAGGCGAAGCCTTCGGCAGCAAAATCGGCCGCGCCCGAAGCGATGATGAACAGGATCGCTGCGCCCAGCGCGCCGCCGATAACCTGCGCGGCCCAATATGGCAGCACGTCCTTGTAATCAAAGCGGCCCGCAACGGCGAGGCCGAGCGAAACGGCTGGATTGAAGTGACCGCCGGAAATATGGCCGACCGTATAGGCCATAGTCAGGACAGTGAGGCCGAAGGCCAGAGCGACACCGGCATAGCCGATGCCAAGTTCAGGAATGCCCGCGGCGAGAACGGCAGAGCCGCATCCCCCGAATACGAGCCAGAATGTACCAAAAGCTTCGGCTGATAGACGCTTTATCATGCCCAAAAACTCCCCAAGCGAGTTGATTCTCACCCGATCACTCTATGCTTTAGTTTTGGGCATTGCCAAAAATAGAAAAGGCCGGGCGTCTTGCCCGGCCTTCAGGTTCATTGCTGTGCTTTAAATCAGCGGCCCTTGACCACCGAATAACCAGCGTAGCGCGCAGACGAGCCAAGCTGCTCTTCAATACGGATGAGCTGATTGTACTTGGCCATGCGGTCCGAACGGCTCAGCGAGCCGGTCTTGATCTGCCCGCAGTTCAGCGCGACGGCGAGATCGGCAATGGTCGAATCTTCGGTTTCGCCCGAGCGGTGCGACATGACCGAGGTATAACCGGCGCGGTGTGCCTTATCGACGGCATCGAGCGTTTCGGTGAGCGAACCGATCTGGTTGACCTTGACGAGGATCGAGTTGGCGACGCCCATCTTGATGCCCGAAACGAGGCGTTCGGTATTGGTTACGAATAGATCGTCGCCGACGAGCTGCACGCGCTTGCCAATGGCGTCGGTGAGCGCCTTCCAGCCATCCCAATCATCTTCGGCCATGCCGTCTTCGATGGTGATGATGGGATAGCGATTGACCAGATCTTCGAGGAACTTGACGTTCTCGTCGGAGGACAGCGACTTGCCCTCGCCGACCATCTCATACTTGCCGTTCTTGTAATATTCGGTCGAGGCGCAATCGAGACCGAGGAACACGTCCTCGCCCGGCTTGTAGCCGGCCTTTTCGATGGAGCGCATGATGAAGCCCAGTGCTTCATCGGCCGAACCGAGGTTTGGCGCAAAACCGCCTTCGTCGCCAACATTGGTGTTGTGACCTTCGGCGGACAGGCCCTTCTTGAGGGTGTGGAAGATTTCCGAGCCGATGCGCACGGCGTCGGCAATGGAGTCAGCGCCGACCGGCAGGATCATGAATTCCTGCATGTCGATCGGATTGTCGGCATGCTCGCCGCCATTGATGATGTTCATCATCGGCACCGGCAGGACATGGGCGTTCGGTCCGCCGATATAGCGGTAGAACGGCAGATCGCTCGACTCGGCGGCGGCCTTGGCAACGGCCAGCGACACACCGAGAATTGCATTGGCGCCCAGCTTGCTCTTGTTGGCAGTGCCATCGAGCTCGATCATGGCTTCATCGACGGCGCGCTGGTCGAGACCGTCGAGGCCTTCGATTTCCTCGGCGATGATGGTGTTGACGTTCTCGACGGCCTGGGTCACGCCCTTGCCATTGTAGAGACTGCCGCCATCGCGCAGCTCGACGGCTTCGTGCGCGCCGGTCGATGCGCCGGAGGGAACGGCAGCGCGGCCAAAGCTGCCATCGTCCAGCACCACATCGACTTCGACAGTTGGATTGCCGCGGCTGTCATAAATCTGGCGGCCCTGGACGTGGATGATTGAAGACATGAAGTGCCCTTCCCGGTCATGTAAAATTGCTGACGCATCGACTTGTCCGAAAACCGTTACGCACTTTTCGGGCGATGCTCAGGGGTTGTGAAGCCTGTCTAGACGGGCCTTGTGACAGAAGAAAGAGGGCGCGAGCAAAAATCGCCACGCCTTATGACTGAAACGTTGCAATAAGGCCCAAATGGCCACTAACATGTCAGCGCGAGCGTCCGCATCGCGCTTTCGGAGGAGATAAAGCCGTGACCAAACCCCTCGTCAAACAGGTGGCCCATACCTGCATTTTTGCCCGCGATCTTGATGCGGTCGAGAAATTCTATACCGACATCTGTGGCGTGGCGCCCAAGTTCGACTTCAAGCGTGGCGACGATCGGATCGGCTTCTATCTCGATTTCGGCAATCGCACTTTTGTGGAAGTGTTTCGCAAGGGCGAAAGCCGGTTCGAGGACACCAACCAGATCAACCATATCTGCTTTGAAACCGACGACATTGACGCCTTCATGGCCAATGCCCGCGCCAAGGGCGTGGCGGTGACCGACAAGAAGCTGGGCGTCGATCACACCTGGCAGTGCTGGCTGGCCGATCCGAGCGGGGTAAAGCTCGAAATCTTCCAATATACCCAGGACAGCATGCAGTTCGGTCCGGACGGCGTGGATTGCCAGGTCGACTGGTAACAGTTTCGAGAAAGCCGGGGCACAAGTTCCGCGCCCACTCGATTTTGCCGCAAGTTCAGTGGACGAAGAGGCATGTGGATTCGCCCTGCCCTTTTTTCTCTATTTCTCGCCCTCGCGCCGGCCTCAGTGCCGGCGCAGGATTTAACCACCATTCTGGATGAAGCGGACGCCCTTGAACCGCTCGAAGTTGTCATCATCGCCCGCAATGGCGAGATCATTGCCGAGCACGGCTATGACGGCCACGACCCGGCTACGCCCACCAATATCAAGTCAGCGTCCAAGAGTGTCATGTCGGCTCTGGTCGGCATGGCCATCGACAAAGGCGTGCTTGAGGGCGTCGATCAAAAGGTAGCGGATTTGCTACCCGACGACCTGCCTGAGGATGCCGATCCCCGCCTCGGCGACATCACCATCGGCCATTTGCTTTCCATGCAGGCCGGGCTGGCTCCGACATCAGGTGCCAATTACGGACGCTGGGTCGTCAGCCGCAATTGGGTGCGCTCTGCCCTCGCGCAAGAGTTCGAGGCCGATCCGGGAGGGCCGATGCTCTATTCGACGGGTTCGACCCATCTGCTTTCGGCCATACTCACCAAGGCCAGCGGTCAATCGACGCTAGCGCTGGCCCGGGACTGGTTCGCGCCACTTCAGGATTTTGCCGTTGGTGGCTGGGCCCGCGATCCGCAGGGAATCTATCTGGGTGGCAATGAGATGGCGATGAGTCCACGTTCGCTTCTGGCCTTTGGCGAACTTTATCGCACTGGTGGACTGACCGCCGACGGCACACGCCTTCTGTCGCAGGAATGGATCGATCAGTCATGGACGCAGCGAACCCGCTCCATCCATACCGGTGACGGCTATGGCTATGGCTGGTTCTTCCGCGAGGCCGATGGGGAAGACGTGCATTACGCTTGGGGCTTCGGCGGGCAAATGCTGTTCATAATCCCTAGCCTGGACCTCACAATCGTCATGACCTCGGACGAGAGCCTCCCCTCCGCAGCCAATGGCTACCTCAATCACCTGAACGACCTGCTGACAGAAATTGTCGTTGCGGTGCGGAATGAGGATCAGCCTGAAATCGCGGAAGAGCCTGCTATTCCGCCAGGTTCAATGCGTAACCCCCAGCGATGATCTGAAAGCGTCAATATGATCACCACCACACCCGGACCAGATGGTCGCCACCGTTGCACATGGTGCTCGGCCACGCCGCAATATCTGGCCTATCACGACGAGGAATGGGGCTTTCCGGTGGTCGATGATATCAGGCTGTTTGAAAAGCTCTGCCTTGAAAGCTTCCAGTCCGGCCTGAGCTGGCGCACCATTCTGGAAAAGCGCGAAAACTTCCGCAAAGCCTTTGCGGGTTTCGATTTTACCAAGATGGCAGAGTTCGATGAGCGCGACGTCGAACGACTTCTAGCCGATGCCGGAATCGTCCGCCATCGCGGCAAGATCGAAGCCGTGATCAATAATGCCAGACGGGCCTGCGAGATGGTTGATGCCGAAGGCTCGCTCGCTGCATTTTTCTGGCGCTTTGAAGCGCCCGAAGATGGGGCTTTGCCGGTGTTCAGAGCAACATCGCCGGAATCAGAACGCCTCTCCAAGGAACTGCGCAAACGCGGCTGGAAGTTTCTTGGGCCGACCACGACCTACGCCTTCATGCAGGCCATGGGCATGGTCAACGATCATGCGATTGATTGCGTGACACGCGCAGAAACCGATAAAGCGCGCAAAGCGCTGAAACGGCCCGACTAAAACCGTTTCTTCCTAGACGCGATCTCCACTCCATCGTCATTGCCCGGCTTGTCCGGGCAATGACGAAACTTGGGAAGCAGGGCCTCCATCAAAACCTGATCGGTTCTAATCTTCGCGCTTGTGGCCTTCGATGTGCTTTTCGGAGCGGTCCTTTTCGGCGGCCGCTTGCAGTTTTTCCGCCTTGGTGCGCCCGAATTTCAGGCGATTGGCTTCTGCTTCATTCGCCTTGCCGTCCCTTACCTTCTGCTTGCGGAAGGTCCGCAGATTGACGATCTCAGCCATCTCTATTGCTCATCGATGATACCGTCATAAGGGTGGAGGCGTTTTTCCAGATGCACGCTGGCGAAGGGATCGTGCCCCGCTCCGCCTTGCGGCCTGAGCGCCAGAATATGATAGCCCTGCCTCTCATAGAACCGCACGGCACGAACATGATCAGCGGGGGTTTCGAGATGAATGCGCGAAGCGCCCTCCAGCTCCAGCATCATCTCCATGCGTTCGAGAAGCGCGGCCCCAATTCCATGCCCCTGAATTTCAGGCATGACGAAGAGATAGGGAATATAGAACCGTCCGGCCCGGCGCGAACACCAGCCGACGACGACGCTATCGATCTCTGCCACAATGGAATGCCGCCAGCCCTCACCAACAGCGCGGGCCAGTCGCATTCGCTCGGCCTCGCGCATGCCTTTTTGTTCGGACAGGATCGGTAAAATGCCGCTTTCCCAGGCGCGATAGGCAATATCGGCGAGCCGCGGGGCGTCGGTAATTTCCGCTTTGCGTATCCGAATCCCCGGCAATCCCGCCTCCTATCTGGCGCGGCGGCGCGCCGCGATAATGCCCTTCTCGTAATTGATGTTCCAGTCGATCAGGGTCCGCCAGATAAGTTCGGCCTGATCCTCATCCAGATCAAGGTCCAAACTGCGCGCACGCACTTTCGTGATAATGGCCTCGATCCGCGTTGGATCATAGGCCTCATGCGGGTCGGTCTTGATCTCGGCCATCCGCGTTACGTAACCGTGCCGTTCCGCAAAAAGGGTCAGCAAAGCCTGATCGAGCCGATCGATTTCGGCACGAACATCGTCTTTGGTTTCGCATTCGGCAGGCAGCTTGGCGGCGGTCACGGAAAAGTCCTTGGCTGAAAAAACGCTGTTGCTGGTTTGCACCGGAGGCAAGCCGATTTCAACCCGCAAGCATTGATCCTTATGGTCAATCCGCCAGCCAAGGGGTATCAAAACCCTATGTTTAGCCAGTCTGAGATTGCCTGATAGCCCGTCCGAACGCGACGGGCATGAATGAACCAAGCCACTGCCGGGCGTGATGCCGGAGTGGCTCCGTTTGTTTGCGGCCAGATGGCCGCCATTCAGGCTTCAGACTTTCATGGATATTTCCCGAAACGAACAGCGGGTGCTGCACGCCCTCGCACAGGGCGGTCGCATTGCTGCGGTCAAGGATGAGCGCGGCAAGATCACCGATTTTGAATTCTTCAACCGCGATGGCTGGCTGATCAGCGGGCTGACGCCGCTGATCTTCAGCAAACTCAAGAGCAAGAAGGCTATCCGGTCGCAGGGCGGCGGGCCCTACAGGATCACAAGGCGCGGGCTCGAACTGGTCAGAAGTCAGTTGGATAACCGATAGCCTGCTTGCATAAACACCACAGATCGGCCGGGCTCCGGCATGACCTGTGGTGGATATAAGCGACGGGCAAGGCTAATGCTTATTGGTAAAGTTCAAACCTGTGGGCGCTGATTTTGTCCAATATCGATAGAGTCTGGAATCCCGGTTTCAAACGGATCGAACAAAACATATTGCCCACGACGCCGGAGCGCCGTGTGCCCGAGGGCAATCGGTTATCCACGAGGCGGTTCGGCTCGCACAGTCCCTATAGCGAAAGCTGGAACGGGCTGGCGGAACATAAGCTTATTTGGGGCGTGACCGGCATGGTCACGCTGCAAGTGGGGGACCAGACAATCCTCCTGCCACCGGCCACAGGATTCTGGGTACCCGCCAAAACTGCGCATAGCCTGCTGGCCAAGGCAGGCGCGAGCTATATTTTCACCTATTTTGACCCGCGAAATGTCGAGTTGGGCTGGCTGTCACCGCTGGCCATCAGCATTCGGCACATATTGCGCGAACTGATCCTCGACCTGCATTTGAATGGCATGCCGGAGCATATACGCGCGGCTTCGGAACTGCTGATCATCGCCATGCTCAAATCGGCCGAGCGGCTGGAAGTCGCCTTACCGATGCCAAGTTCGCCGCGGCTGCTGGTTGTGTCACGCGAATTGCTGGCTAATCCGGCAGACGACCGGCCATTGGATTTCTGGGCGGCTGAGGCAGCATTGACCCCACGCAGTTTTGCCCGGCAGCATGTGAAACAGACGGGCATTACCTTCGGGCAGTGGCGCATTCTGGTGAAGCTGCGAATGGCACAGGGCCTGCTCGCGCAGGGCCAGCCGGTCAAGGATGTCGCGGCACGCGTCGGCTATACCTCTACCAGCGCCTTTATTGCCGCGTTTCAAAAACGCATCGGAATGACCCCAGGAACGCTTTCGGGCACAAACGCAGCGCCGTCGGACCGTCTGGAGCTTGCATTCCTGACTGGGCAGGACGACCTGCTTTGAATATGACTACAAATATCATGTTTGTCTGTTTCGCTGCATCAAATGGCTGCATCGAGGCATCATAAGGCTCTATCTGGTCGCGCACTTCATCTCGGGAGAGAATTATGCGACTGCTCGCAAGCCTTGCCATTTCTGCCGCCCTGTCCATTTCGACCGCTGCTGTTTTCGCGCAGGATCTGGTGGAATTCACCTATGCCGACAACAGTGTAGAGGTGCCGCGCGCGCCCAAGCGCGTTGTGACGATCCAGGGGCGCACCGACCTCGAATTTGCCCTTATCGCCGGCTGGAACGTCATCGCCAGCGGCAATTTCGTCGCCAGTCAGGAACGGCCGGGCGAACAGTTCGGCGATCTTGTTTCGCCGGAAATGGAAATTCTCGAAGTCAACGACATGGTTAATGTCAACTACGAGCAATTGCTTGGTCTTGAGCCCGACCTGATCATCATGGGCAGTTATGGGTATCAGGTCGATTGGTATGGCAATGAGCGCCTAAGCCAGATTGCCCCGATCCTGCCGGTCTCGGACGCCCAGAACGGATGGAAGACTGACCTCGGGGAGCAATTGAAGCAATTCGGTCTCGACGAGCGCGCTGATGGTCTGCTTGCCAGCTATGACAGCGGCATTGCCGAAATCAGTGCGGAGATAGCACCTCTCATTGATGGCAAGCGCGTGGCGATCATGTCCAGCGGCAGCGACAATGTGAACGTCCAGTTTTCCAACCTGCAGATGCAGACAGCGCACGACCTTGGTCTGGACCTGCCGTATTGGGCACCGGAATCCGATCCGCCAAACCGTGAATTCGCCGCAGAATCTTTCAGCGAACTGGCCGATATCGACCTGATCATCCTGCAAAATGTTGGTGGCTTTGAAGGTGGCCCGACATGGGAACGGCTACCAGCAGTCGAAGCTGGCCATGTCTATGTCGTCGATCAGCGCGACAATCAGGGATTCGGGCTGGCAGCGCTGAACTTCGCGGAACATCTCCGTCAGGCCGCACAATTGCTGCGCGACTAAACAAACCTGGCCGCTCATTTCAACAGTGTGCCCCCCGGAGAAATTCGGGGGCATATCTTCGTCAGTGGCGCGTCACTTCGCTTAGCGCGGCAGCGATATGTTCCCATTCCGATGACACGCTGGCGGTGGCGCGGCGTTTGCCGGCGCGACGATACCAGTAATCGGCATTGCCCATATCGGCTTCGATCCAGTGCATGAGCGCGTGCACCCAGTCGAAGGCCTGAACGCCTTCCATGGACTGGACAATATTATGCGCGCGCTCCCATTCGGGGCCGACGCGCAGCTCGCCCTTTTTCAGCCACCAGAGCGCCTGAAGCGGCTTGCTCATGTCCTTGGGCGGCTCGGACCAGTCGAGCGTCGTAAAGATATCAACGGCCATCGGCGCAATTCCTGTTGGCCCAGACGCTGCCAGAGGGTGCGTCACAACCAGTTTTAACTTGTGCATTGGCCGCAAATAGGCCGGAACGGCGGCGCAATCAAGCGCCGCCCGGTTTTTGGCTTACCACCAGCGCTTGGGCGCGAAGTCGCCACCGGCACTTTTTTCGATGACGCGCGCCGCTGCGAACAGGGTTTCCTCGTCAAACGGCTTACCGATCAACTGCAAGCCGAGAGGCAGACCGGCAGCGTCCTTGCCCGCAGGAACGGCGATGCCCGGCAGGCCAGCCATGTTCACGGTGACGGTGAAAACGTCGTTGAGATACATGGCGACCGGATCAGCGGCGAGCGCTTCGTCGCCAATGCCGAAGGCGGCGGACGGTGTTGCCGGGGTCAGGATGGCATCGACGCCGGCATTGAAGGCGTCTTCAAAATCCTTCTTGATCAGCGTGCGGACCTTCTGCGCCTTGACGTAATAGGCGTCGAAATAGCCCGCCGAGAGCACATAGGTGCCGATCATGATGCGGCGCTTCACCTCACGGCCAAAACCGGCAGCGCGGCTCAGCTCGTACATGTCGGTAATGTCCTTGCCCGAAACGCGCAGGCCATATTTCACGCCATCATAGCGCGCGAGATTGGACGAGGCTTCGGCGGGGGCGACGATGTAATAGGCCGGCAGCGCATATTTGGTGTGCGGCAGAGAGATATCCTTGACGCTGGCACCCTCGGCCTTCAGCCATTCAAGGCCCTCGGTCCAGAGCTTTTCGATTTCGGCTGGCATGCCATCCATGCGGTATTCCTTGGGAACGCCGATGGTCAACCCCTTCACGCCGCGCTCGACGGCAGCAGCGAAATCGGGAACCGGAATATCGACGCTGGTCGAATCCTTGGGATCGAAACCGGACATCGACGTCATCATGATCGCCGCGTCTTCGACAGTGCGGGCAATCGGGCCTGCCTGATCCAGCGAGGAGGCGAACGCGACCGTGCCCCAGCGCGAGGCACGGCCATAGGTCGGCTTAATGCCCACAGTGCCGGTGAAGGCGGCAGGCTGGCGGATCGAGCCCCCAGTGTCGGTCGCGGTGGCGCCAGCACAGAGCCATGCCGAAACGGCAGCAGCTGAACCACCCGAAGAACCGCCCGGCACCAGATCGGCATTGCTGCCTTCGGCCTTGAACGGGCTGATCACCGGACCGTAATAGGAGGTCTCGTTGGACGAGCCCATGGCGAACTCGTCCATGTTGAGCTTGCCCAGCATGACCGCCCCGTCGCGCCACAGATTGGCGGTAACGGTCGATTCGTATTCCGGCTTGAAGCCATCGAGAATGTGGCTGGCCGCCTGCGTGTGCACGCCCTTGGTGGCGAACAGATCCTTGATGCCGAGCGGGATGCCTTCGAGCGTGCCGCCCTGCCCTTTGGCGAGCTTTTCGTCGCTGGCCTTGGCCATGGCGCGCGCCTGATCCGGCGTGGTTGCCACATAGGCATTCAGCTTCGGATTGGCCGCTTCGATGGCGCCGATATAGGCCTCTGTCAGTTCAAGCGCGGTGAAGCTCTTGTCTTTGAGACCCTTGCGGGCATCGGCAATGCTCAGTTTGGTCAGATCAGTCACGGGAAAATCTCTCATTCATCACGGCGGGCGGCACTCAAGCTACCTGAGCCGGAGCCGCGAGCGGCAATTCAAAAAAGGCCGACCATTCGCTGTCGGGATAATCAAGGAAGGGACCGCGCGGCACGAAGCCGTAGCGCGTATAAAGCCGATGCGCCTCGGCCATGCCCGCGCCGGTGCCGGTTTCCAGCATCACCACGGGCAGGCCGCGCTCATGCGCAAGCCCCACAATGCGTTCCAGCAACTGGCGACCAACGCGCTGGCCGCGCACCTCTGGCAGCGTGAACATGCGCTTTACTTCGCCAAGCTCGGGCCCATGTTCCTTGAGCGCTCCCATGCCGACGGCCTTGCCGCTGTCATCGCGGGCGACAAACAGGGTCGTAGCGCTATCGGCCATCTGCTCGACCGTCATCTTGAACTGAAATTCGGGCGGCGACAGCGGCAGCAGATGATCATTGAGCGCGGCAACCAGAGCGCGCACATCGTCCTGCAAGGGCGTTTCAATGGCGATTGAAACCGCCATTTACTCGACCACCTTGGGCACCATGAAGAAATTGTCTTCGGTCAGTGGCGCGTTGGATACGATCTTTTCGGCGTAGCCACCATCGCTCACCACGTCATCGCGGCGGCGCAGCGTCATCGGAGTAACCGAGGTCATGGCTTCGACGCCCTCGACATTGACTTCGGCAAGCTGCTCGACAAAGCCGAGAATGGCGTTGAGCTCGTTCTGGTAACCGGCGACCTCGTCGTCTTCAATGCGAATGCGCGCAAGGCGCCCGATACGCTTGACGGTGGCAGCGTCGACGGACATGGCAAACTCCAACAAGAAAAGGCGTGTTCGGGGCGTTATTAGCAATGCGCAGGGGCAAAAGACAATGAAAATGGCTTATGCGCCGGATCAGACTTCCACAGCCAGCCCCGGTTCCAGCGCAATCAGGCCCGCACCATCCAGTTTTGGCGGCAATTGTGCAAATGCCGTATCGAGTTCTGCATCATCCGCCGCCAAGGCAATCAGGCGGGGAATCACCGCCTCGACCAATTGCTCGCCACGCTGAGCCAGTCCCTGCCCCGCCAGCGCAATGACGGTGTTTTCTGCCCAGCGTCCGACTTCGGGCATCGCGCCTGCAATCAACAGCAGCGGCATGTCCTCGTCTGCATCAATCAAGAGACAATCAGGAGCCGCCGACCACACCTCGACCGGCCTCGGCTGTTCACCCGCATCAAGCAAACGCTGGCGTTGCCGGGGCTTCCATGAGCGAAGATCGGTAATTGACCGATTGCCATTCCACTCAACGACATGGTCCGCACCGCTCACCAGTTCATTGCCATCCACGCCATAGGGGGCACCATCGGCATCAACGACAACGATCTGCCCGCCGATATGAACACGAAAGGTGCTGTTTCCGAACCAAGTGAGTTTCATTGGGCCTACCTAAGTGGCACGCTGCTGGTGCTCCAGCAAATAACGTGTGGCGAGCGCCACGGTCGTAGGGATCGGGCGATCCTTGCGGTAATCGGCGACCAAGCGCCGCGCAATTCCAAGACGTGCGGCCATGCCGTCCAGACTTAGATGCAATTGCGCCATTGCATGCCTAAACTCTTCATTATCTAATGCACGAGGTGCCAATTCCTGTACCCAGTCGGCTGACAATTCCTGGCCATCAGGCCAAACCAGACTATCGCCCCGATCACGTACAGTGAACGCAGAAAAGGTCGAAGGATCGCTTCTAAGACTAATGAAAGCCCGATGACTTAATACGGCCGGTCCAAGATCAATTTCTTCCTCCCTGCCATCATCCCATTCAACGCGCACGACAAAACCATCAACATATTCCGCTCGTCGAATGAAAGGCATCGGCCCTCCGACTTCGACAAAATTGTCATCTTCCGTTTTGGTTGTTCCACGCATCTTCAATTAGACTCCTGTTTTCCTGCGCCCACCGCAGTGCGGCCCTAAGGTCGGATCGTCTGAGCCGCCCCTTCAAGACAGACAAATTGGCAATAAGGATCATTGCCTCACCGTCAGGCGTAGAAATATGAAAATGTGGCGGCAGGTGATCTCTGGGATAAACACGTATCTGGATATTTCCTAGCTCAATGATCGTCGGCATGATCACTCCAAAAATAGTGCATGGCACGCACTATTTTCAATACGAAAAATTGCTCTTAGGTTGATCGTCTGCTACGTGTACTAACCATCAAAGTGTACAACTCATGAACATTTGATCACTTTTTGTTCCAACTTGCAAGTCTGGGCCACATGTGACCGACGAAAATCCACTCGCCGCCATACCGCCGTCAGGTAAAATTCTGGGTCTGGACCTGGGCACCAGGACTATTGGCGTCGCGGTGTCCGATGGCATGCGCTATTCGGCCAGCCCGCTGGAAACCATCAAGCGCACCAAATTTACGCAGGACGCAGAGCGGATTATCGAGTTGATAGCTGAAAATCAGGCAGTGGCGCTCATTCTGGGCCTGCCCCTCAACATGGATGGCAGCGAAGGCCCACGCGTGCAGTCCACCCGCGCTTTCGCCCGCAATTTGGCGGCCAAAGTCAGTCTGCCAATCGCCTTCTGGGACGAACGGCTCTCTACATCCGCCGTGACCCGGATGATGATCGAGGCCGATCTGCGCCGCGACCGACGGGCGGAGGTCGTCGACAAACTGGCGGCCAGCTACATCTTGCAGGGCGCGCTGGACCGGCTGCGGCGGGGATAATCGCACATTCGATGTGGGATTTGCTTGCTCCCTTGCGCCCCCTCCGTTAGACCGCAGCAAATCGCAAGGGATGCGACATGCCGCAGCAGAATTCCTACGCCGGGCAATCCGGCGACTTCCCCCCATTCGCCCAGCGCCACCTCATTTCTATCGCCGACCTCAAGCAGCACGAAATCGTGGATCTGCTGGACCGGGCCGAACGAATGATCGAGGTGTCGCGGCAGGAGCGCAAGTCGCTCCCCACGCTGAGCGGCAAAACGCAGATCAATCTGTTCTTCGAGCCATCGACGCGCACGCAATCATCCTTTGAGATTGCCGGGAAGCGACTTGGCGCGCTTGTGGTCAACATGTCGGTGAAAACCTCGTCTGTGGCGAAGGGCGAAACTCTGGTGGACACGGCTGCAACGCTCAATGCGATGCGGCCTGATGTGCTGGTGGTACGCCATTCTGCGGCGGGCGCGGTGGAATTGTTGGCGCAAAAGGTCGGCTGCTCGGTGATCAATGCCGGTGACGGCGCCCATGAACACCCGACGCAGGCGCTTCTCGACGCGCTGACCATCCGTAACCACAAGGGCACGCTTGCGGGCCTGACAGTGGCCATTTGCGGCGACATCGCCAATTCACGCGTGGCGCGCTCGAACCTGCTGCTGCTGGGGGCGCTGAACGTTCGGACCCGCGTGATCGCGCCGCGCACCCTGCTTCCGGCCGGTATCGAGAACCTCGCCACCGAGGTTTTTACCGACATGGAAGAAGGCCTGAAAGGCGTCGATGTGGTGATGATGCTGCGGCTTCAGCATGAACGCGCCAATGGCAAGATGATCCCGTCCGTGCGCGAATATTACCGCTTCTATGGCCTTGATGAAGCGCGGTTGGCCCATGCCAAACCTGATGCCATCGTCATGCATCCCGGCCCGATGAATCGCGGTGTGGAGATCGACCCTGCCATCGCCGACGGCCCGCGCAGCGTCATCAACGATCAGGTCGAAATGGGCGTGGCCGTTCGCATGGCCGTGCTCGATGCCCTGCTCCCCGCAAGGAACCAAGCATGACCCGGCCCCTGCTCATAGAAAATGCCCGCATTGTCGATCCCGCCTCCGGCACCGATCAGATGGGCGCCGTGCTGGTTGAAGACGGGCGCATCAGCGATTTGGCGCTGGGTGGCCCCGTCGGTGTGCCCGACGATGCGGAAGTCATCAATGCCGGTGGGCAGGTACTGGCTCCCGGCCTGATCGACATGCGCGTTTTCGTCGGCGAACCGGGCAAGGAATACCGCGAAACGCTGGCCTCGGCCGGGGCGGCGGCAGTGGCGGGCGGCGTCACCTCGTTCGTGATGATGCCCGACACCACGCCGGTCGTGGATGACGGCGCGCTTGTGGATTTTCTGATCCGGCGGGCCGAGGCACAATCGCCTGCACGCATCCTGCCTGCTGCCGCCATCACCAAAGGGCTGGGCGGGAAAGAAATTACCGAGTTTGGCCTGCTCAAGGAGGCGGGCGCCGTCTGCCTGACCGATGGCGCAGCCTCGATCCAGTCGACTGCCCTGCTCCGCAGCGCCATGGCCTATGCGGCCAATTTCGACATGCCGTTCGTTCATCACGTGGCCGATACCGGCTTGATCGGTGACGGCGTGATGAATGAAGGCTTCTTCGCCACCGTGCTTGGACTGAAGGGTATTCCGCGCGAAGCCGAAACAATCCCACTGGCACGCGACCTGCAATTGGCGGGGCTCACCAAGGTTCGCTATCACGCGGCGCAAGTGTCCACCGAGGGTTCGGTGGCGCTGCTTCAGGCGGCAAAGGCGCGTAACGCCAAGGTTACGGCCGGTATCTCTATCAACAATCTCTGTCTCAACGAAAACGACATTGGCCGCTATCGGAGCTATTTCAAGCTCAACCCGCCCTTGCGGGCCGAAGATGACCGGCAGGCGATGATCGAGGCTTTGCGTTCCGGGGTGATCGACACGATCCACTCCGACCACGATCCGCAGGACAGCGAGGTCAAGCGCCAGCCTTTTGCCGAGGCCTCCTATGGCGCTGTCGGGCTGGAAACGCTGCTGGCGGCAGCACTGCGGCTGGTGAATTCAGGCGATGTCGACTTGCTGACCGTGCTTCGCGCCATGACCAGCCGCCCCGCTGAAATTCTCGGGCTCGACACAGGGCGGATAGCGAAGGGGGCTCCCGCCGATCTCATCCTGTTCGATCTCGACTATCCCTGGCAGGTGACGGAGCGCGATCTGCGATCGAAGTCGCGCAATACCAGCTTTGAAAATGCTCGCATGCAGGGCAAGGTCATGCGCACCATTGTCGGCGGCAAAAGCGTTTTCGAGCATCGGGACAGCTAAACGGCACAGTCCTTCAACACGCCGGGAAGCAAGTGCGGCAGGTCTTCGCTGAGCATGCCGGGACCGCCAAACCGATTTGCGGCTTCGGCGTGCAGCCAGACGGCTGCCGCCGCAGCCTCAAAGGCAGGCATTCCCTGCGCGAGAAGGCCGGTCACGATCCCCGCCAGCACATCGCCTGACCCTGCAGTGCCCAGCCATGGCGGCGCATTGTCATTGATGGCGGCGCGACCATCCGGTGCGGCGATTACCGTATCGCTGCCCTTGAGGATAATGATGGCTCCGGATCGTTCGGCGGCAACACGCGCCCGCTCCAGCTTGCTGCCTGCAAGCACCCCGAACAATCGCGTAAATTCGCCTTCGTGCGGGGTCAGCACCACCGGCGCTTGACGCTGCTTGATGGCGGCGAAAAGGCGTTGGGGCTGATCGGAAAAACTGGTGAGCGCATCGGCGTCGAGCACAATGGCGGCTGTTCCGGCAAGCAGCGTACGAACCCGCTCGCATGTTTCCTCGCCAATACCTGCGGCGGGGCCGATCAGGACGGCGTTGATGCGTCGATCATTCAGTAGCGACGTGAGCTGGTCGGCGTCTTCGACAAGCTTGAGCATTATGGCTGTGACATGGGCGGCGTGAACCAGTAGCGCCTCCCGGTCTCCAGCCAGCGATACCAGCCCTGCGCCGCTGCGAAATGCGGCTTGCGCCGACAGGCGAGATGCCCCGGTCTGCAAGGCGGAGCCAGAAAAAACCAGCGCATGGCCACGCGTGAATTTGTGATCTTCGGCACGAAGCGACGGCAAATGCCAAAGGCCGAGCGTATTCCTCCAGGTTTTTACATCGACCGCCTCCAGCACGGTCTCGGGAATGCCGATGTCGGATACGACGAGCTCCCCGCAATGTATCCGCCCGGGCAACAAAAGATGGCCCGGCTTGCGACGGAAGAAGGTAACGGTGCGATTTGCCCGAATGGCCACGCCACGCACCGCGCCGGTTTCGCCATCAATGCCCGACGCGATATCCACGCTGACCACCGGCTTTTCAGATTGGTTGACCCGATCGATAAACGCAGCTTCAGCGCCTGCAATATCCCTGTTAAGCCCGGCCCCGAACAAAGCATCGACAATCAATACGAACCCTTCGATTTGCTGATCTTCGAGCCGGGCCCTCGGGCCACCCCATAATGCGGCCATCTCCGCCGCGTCACCGCCTAATGCGCCAATATCTCCGACATGGGCGACGTTTACCGGCCATCCTGCCTGTTGCAGATGTCGGGCAATGACATAGCCGTCACCGCCATTATTGCCCGGACCACAGGCGATCAGCACCGGACCCGGCGAAAAATGCGCGACAATGTCGGCCGCCACCGAGCGCCCCGCGGCCTCCATCAACACCGTCGACGGCACGCCCGCTGCCACGGCGAGCAAATCGGCGCGGGCCATTTGCCGCGGCGTCAGAACGGCTTCCGGTGCTTTCGTCAAAGGGCCATTCTCCAGCTGTCACCAAAGCAGGATGAAACTACTGGCACAGAAAGCCAGCGTCTCCGTCAGCGAAACGTTACCGATTTTGATAAAGTTGTATATGCGTCGGCAACAGCCCGTTGATGCGGATCAGTCATGTTGAGCCACCCCTGCTGCAGGGAGGGAAATATGCCCGATACGCTTGAACGACCCAGTATTGCGCTGCATGGCATACGCACGGTAACCGGGCGCTATGTTATCGGTCTGCAGCCGGTTGAGCCGGGCATAAATCTGTTCGGGTGCCGGTTACGGATGCTTTCCAGCGACGCCTTCCGGGTCACCGCGCCAGTCATACCGCAACATGACGAGCTGGTCAGCGCCAGCTTCGGACCGCTGGGCGATATTCGCGGCCATGTCGAACGGCAATTGACCGATGGATTTGTCGTCAGGATCGAGCAGGATGCGACGGACCGCGCCGCGCTCAATGAGCGGATAATGGCCTTCAGCGAGAACATCTGGACCGGAGAACTCGACCGCCGCGCCAATCGCCGCTTCATGCCACGCAACCCGCGCACCATCGTTTCGCGCCCCGATAGCTGGTCCCAGCCCTGCCTCGTCATGGACTATTCAGCGGCAGGCGCTGCCGTCTCGGCCGCGTTCCAGCCCAAGGTGGGTGAAGTGGTGGTGATCGGCCAGATTACCGCGCAGGTCGTGCGGCTTTTCGATGTCGGCTTTGCCGTGCGCTTCTTTGAGCCGCAGGACATGGAAAGTCTGGAAAACCGGCTCGAAGCACCGGACAGGTGGCGTACTTTGGCCGAACAGCCGTTCCCGCCCGGGAATTGACCACAGAGTAGACAAAGAAAAGGGGCCTGAAGGCCCCTTCCCCGTTTTGATATGCGAGCCGCTTAGGCGGAATAGTACATTTCGTACTCGACCGGGTGCGGGGTCATTTCGACGCGGTGGACTTCCTGCATCTTGAGATCGATGTAGGCATCAATGAAATCGTCATCCATGACGCCGCCGACCTTGAGGAAGTCGCGGTTCTTGTCGAGGTTTTCCAGCGCTTCGCGCAGCGAACCGGACACGGTCGGGATTTCCTTGAGTTCTTCCTTGGGCAGCTCGTACAGATCCTTGTCCATCGGGTCGCCGGGTTGGATCTTGTTCTTGATGCCATCGAGGCCAGCCATCAGCAGCGCCGTGTAGGCGAGGTATGGGTTGGCCAGCGGATCGGGGAAGCGGACTTCGACGCGCTTTGACTTCGGCGACTGGCCGAAAGGAATACGGCAGGAAGCCGAACGGTTACGGGCCGAATAGGCCAGCAGCACCGGAGCTTCAAAGCCCGGGACCAGACGCTTGTAGGAATTGGTGGTCGGGTTGGTGAAGGCGTTGATGGCCTTGGCATGCTTGATGACGCCGCCGATGTAATAGAGGCAGTCCATCGACAGGCCGGCATACTGGTCGCCAGCGAACAGCGGCTTGCCGTCCTTCCAGATCGACATGTGGCAGTGCATGCCCGAACCGTTATCGCCATAAACCGGCTTCGGCAGGAAGGTTGCGGTCTTTCCATAGGCATTGGCAACCTGCTGCACGGCATATTTGTAGATCAGCACGTCGTCGGCCGACGCGATCATCTGCTTGTACTTGAGGCCAAGCTCATGCTGGGCCGAAGCCACTTCGTGGTGGTGCTTCTCGATGATGACGCCCATCTGGCCCATGGCTTCGAGCATTTCACCGCGCATGTCCTGAGCGCTATCCAGCGGTGGAACCGGGAAATAGCCCTTCTTGAGACCGATATGGTGGCCGTTATTGCCGCCTTCGTAATCGGCGTCATTGTTGGTCGGCAGCTCGGCTGCGTCGACCTGGAAGCCAACCTTGTAGGTGGAGGTCGAGTACTTCACATCGTCAAAAATGAAGAATTCGGGCTCGGGGCCAAACACCACGGTGTCGCCAACGCCCGACGACTTGACCAGTGCCTCGGCCTTCTTGGCGATGGAGCGCGGATCGCGGTTATAGGGCTGGTAGGTGGCGGGCTCGAGAATGTCGCAATTGATGGCGAGCGTCGAGGCCGCGAAGAAGGGATCGAGATAGGCCGAGTTCGGATCGGGCATAAGCACCATGTCCGACTCATTGATGGCCTTCCAGCCAGCGATGGAAGAACCGTCAAACATCACGCCATCTTCGAACATATCGGCGTCAACGACGGAGGCGTCCATCGTGACGTGCTGCAGCTTGCCGCGCAGGTCGGTGAAGCGCACGTCGAGATACTTGATGTTCTCGTCTTTCATGCGCTGGATAATGTCGGCTCCGGTCGTCATTAGGTCTTCCCCTGTCTAAATCGGAATGCTGATATTGATGTTGTGGCGCAGACGCTTAGAGCGCGTCGTCGCCGAATTCGCCCGTGCGGATACGGATGGCCTGCTCGATGGAATAGACGAAAATCTTGCCATCGCCGATGCGGCCGGTTTGCGCGGCATTGCGGATCGCCTCGATCGCCTTTTCGGCCAGATCGTCAGGGCACACGACTTCGACCTTCACCTTGGGCAGAAAGTCGACGACATATTCTGCACCGCGATACAGTTCGGTGTGACCCTTCTGGCGCCCAAACCCTTTGGCCTCGGTTACGGTGATGCCCTGCAAGCCAACTTCCTGCAAAGCTTCTTTGACCTCGTCGAGCTTGAATGGCTTTACGATAGCCTCGATTTTTTTCACTTACGCCTCCAATGGCCGTTTTCGGCAGTTACCGCCAAACCGTATGCACTTGCTGTGCCACGCCATGCCAGAGCCAAAAACGCCTTATAAACGAACCAGTTAGAAGAACACCTCTCAGGGGATGCTAGGGGTGCCCACAGAGCCAATGCACAAAAAATGCGCAATATGCCCACGATATACTCAAGTCTTTGGCGGTGCGCCATAGTGAGTGGCGCGCAAATGGGCGAATGGATCGGCTGGGCAAGGCAAGAATGAGCCTTTGACTGGCTTTCACTCTTCATATAGATGCAACGCCAACCCGGCCGACGGGGGCCCATGCGGGTGTGGCGGAACTGGTAGACGCACTGGATTTAGGTTCCAGCGCCGCAAGGCGTGGAGGTTCGAGTCCTCTCACCCGCACCAAATGGCCCCGGCCTAATGAGATTAATTCAAGACGGGAATAAGACCCCAATGCAGGTTACAGAAACCCTCAATGAAGGCCTGAAGCGCAAGCTGAGCGTCACCATTCCGGCCGCAGACCTCAACACGCGTCTCGACGCCAAGCTCGACGAGCTCAAGGGTCAGGCCAATATCAAGGGCTTCCGTCCCGGCAAGGTGCCGACCGCACATCTCAAGAAGGTCTATGGCCGTTCCGCCATGTCCGAAGTGATGACCGACGCCATCAACGCGACCGTCGCGGACACACTCGAATCCCGCAAGGAGCGCGCGGCTGCACAGCCCAAGGTCGACCTGCCGCAGGATCAGGGCGTCATCAACGACGTTCTGGACGGCAATGCCGATCTGGCTTTTGAAGTCGAATACGAAATTCTGCCGCCTGTTGCCCTGATGGACATCAAGGGCGTCAAGATCGAAAAGCCGGTCGTTGAGGTTTCTGAAGAAGAAGTCGATGCCGAAGTAAATCGCGTGTTCAACCAGAACCGTGGTTACACCGACAAGGGCGATGGCGCTGTTGTCGAAAACGGCGACCGTCTGGGCCTGTCTTTCGTCGGCAAGATCGACGGCGTTGCCTTTGACGGCGGCACTTCCGACCACGCTCACCTGACCGTTGGTTCGGGCGAGTTCATTCCTGGCTTCGAAGAACAGCTCGTCGGCCAGAAGAAGGACGAGTCCCGTACCATTACGGTGACCTTCCCGGCTGATTACCAGAACGCGGAACTGGCCGGCAAGGAAGCAACCTTCGACGTCACCATCCTGCATGTCGATGGCCCCAACCAGGGCGATCTGGATGACGATTTCGCCAAGCGCCTTGGCCTTGAAGACGTTGCTGCCTTGCGCAAGGCTGTGCGCGACCAGATGGAAGCCGCTCTCGTTTCCATGGGCCGCCAGCACATGAAGCGTCAGGTTCTCGACGCTCTCGATGATGGCCACAAGTTTGACGTTCCGGCCCAGCTGGTCGATGCCGAGTTCAACACGATCTGGCAGCGCGTCGAGCACGAAATCCAGAGCCATGGCCGTTCCTTCGCCGATGAAGGCACGACCGAAGAAGAAGCCCGCGAACAGTACAAGCGCATTGCCGAACGCCGCGTGCGTCTGGGCCTCGTCGTTGCCGAAATCGGCAATGTCAACGAAGTGCAGGTGACCGACGAAGAGCACCAGCAGGCGCTGATCGCTGAAGTCCGCCGCTTCCCCGGCCAGGAACAGCAGGTTTACGACTATTATCGCAAGAACCCGCAGGCACTGGCTTCGCTGCGCGCCCCGATCTTCGAGAACAAGGTCGTCGACCACATCATCGAACTCGGCGCCATCACCGACAAGAAGGTGACCCGCGACGAACTCGCCAAGCTGATCGAAGCTGGTGAAGAAGATGTTCCCGAGGAGCACCACCACTAAGACTGGTGCGCGATAAAATCTGAAAAGCCGCCTTCGGGCGGCTTTTTTTATTTTTGCGGCTGTGTGCCAGATCGTGGTTAGCGAGTAGGATTAACGCGCAATTAAAACAAGACTCGCTACCGTGTGCCGTGCCTGCCAAGGCATGCAGGTTACGAGTGGTTTCTTATGCCGGGTCAGATCTATTTTTCGCTTCTCAACCCGGCAATTGCCCTCACCTTCGGGGCGCTGTTCCTGCTGTTATGGCGGCGCTGGCCCTTTCACCGCCATCTCCTGCTTCTTGCCAACGCGTTTGCGCTGTCGGCCGTGGGCTTCATTTTTTACGATCTCAGCCCGCTGACGGATGAAAACACCAACAAGCTGATCAGCAATGCCAGCTTCGTCGTGTCCATAATGGTGGCATGCTGCGCCGCAATTCACCGGATACATCTGCAGGTGCCGGTGCGCACCTTTGGCGTCATCATGCCGATCGTGGCCGCGTTTTATCTGTGGTTTCTCTATGTCGAGCCCTCGGTAAATGCCCGTATCGTGGTGATGGGGTTGGCACTGGCCGGGATCACGCTGGCCACCGTTCTGCAATTGTCGGCAGCCAAGCCCATTTCCGCAGCCGACAGGCTTCTGATCATCGCGGGATGGATTGGCGTAGGCCTCTCGCTGATCCGTCCGGTTCTGGCCCTGTTGGGCATTCTTGACCCCTCTGATGCCAACTCGTTTCAGCAGTCGACCTATTGGGTGTCGGTACAGGCATTCTCGCCCATCCTGACAGGCACCATCGCGCTCCTGTTCCTGTCGGCGCTGAGCATTGATACATTCGAGCAGCTTCGCTCGGAAGCAAACCATGATTATCTGACGGGCCTACTGAACCGTCGCGGCTTTGAAACGGCGGTGACTGCCGCTCTGGCTTTAACCGATCGTCAGCGTCCAACGCTGATGATGGCCGATATCGACAACTTCAAGCTGATCAATGACAGCTTTGGTCACAAGGTCGGCGACCAGGTCATCGCGGGTGTCGCGCGGGCCATTTCCAGCCACGGCAATGCCCGCCTGACAGCCCGGGTCGGCGGCGAGGAATTCGCGCTTTATTACGAAGAAAACGACAGCGATTCCTTGCAGCACCATGCCGACGAGATCAGGCGCGCCGTGCGCCGCATGTCCGTGGCAGGACTGCCCGCCGACCACGCCCTGACACTGAGCATCGGCATCCACGAGCACCGCGACAGCGAAACGCTTGGCGAAATGCTGATCGAGTCCGACCGCGCCCTCTATAAGGCGAAAACCTCCGGCAAGGATCGAGCCGTCAATTCGGCAACTCCGTTCAGGCGGCGAGCCAGTCGCGCGAAACTGGCCTGAGGTCAACCGTCAGCGACGCTGCCCCAGACCTTGATCAAGATAAGCCCCACCATTGCCCGGCTGCGTGAGGATGCTTGAGCCATATTGCTGCTGCATCAGCATATCGCGCTGATAGGCATCATAGGCGGCCACATCCACACCGATCACCGACGTCATCTGATTGGGTCCGGTACCCGGCTTGAAGGCTTCTCGAATACCGGCCTCGCCGTCCATGGCCTTCACGCCGCTATTGGGGCTGATCCATGCCGTGGTCATTCCGGCGGGAACGTTGAACGGCGTCGCAGGCTTGCCCTGAAGCGCCTTGGCCATGAAATTGGTAAAAATCGGCACGGCCATACCGCCGCCCGTGGATGATGAGCCCATCGAGCGCGGCTGGTCGAAGCCGACATAGACCCCTACCGCCAGTTCCGGCGTGAAGCCGACAAACCATGCGTCCTTATAATCATTGGTCGTGCCGGTCTTGCCCGCCACCGGGCGGTTCAAGGCCCGCGCGGCGGTGCCGGTGCCGCGCTGCACCACACCTTCCATCATCGAGGTGATCTGATAGGCCGTCATCGGATCAAGTACCTGCTGACGATTGTCGAGAATGCGCGGCTCGCCCTGCCCGTGCCAGTCTGTTGCTTCACAGCCCTCGCAGACCCGCTCGTCATGGCGATAAACCGTCTTGCCATAGCGATCCTGAATGCGGTCGATCAGCGTCGGCACGATCTTGCGTCCGCCATTGGCGATAGTTGCATAGGCAGCCGTCATCCGCATGGCCGTGGTTTCGCCGGCGCCCAGCGACATGGCGAGAACCGGCTGCATATCGTCATAAATGCCGAACAGGCGCGCATAATCGGCAATAAGCGGCATGCCGATGTCGCGCGCCAGGCGCACGGTCATGACGTTACGGCTGCGCTCGATACCGCGCCGAAGTGTCTGTGGCCCGTAAAATTCCTGCGCATAGTTTTCCGGCCGCCAGACCGAGCCGTCGCCCATGCGTACTTCGATAGGCGCATCCAGCACCACGGAGGCCGGCGTATAGCCATTGTCGAGCGCCGCGGCATAGACGATCGGCTTGAAGGACGATCCCGGCTGGCGCAGCGCCTGTGTCGCGCGGTTGAACTCGCTTTCGGCAAAGGAGAAGCCGCCCACCATGGCGAGCACGCGCCCGGTGCGCGGGTCCATGGCGACAAGGGCGCCTTCCACTTCCGGAATCTGCTCCAGCGTGTAAATGCCGTCCTTGCCGGAAACCGGGGACACATAGACCACGTCACCGACGCTCAAAATATCCTGAACGGGCCGGGACACCCATTTGATCTCGGGACCGGACAGAACACCCTCGATCCGGTCCGCCGACAAGGCGTTGTCCACGTCATTATCTGGCCTCAGGCCAATACGCGCCTGATTGCCACCAGCCTCAAGCACCACGGCGAGCTGCCATTCCGGCACATCGCTCAGCGGCCTGATTGCACCAACGGCAAGGCCCCAATCGTCACCCAGCTCAACGCTGGCGACAGGACCGCGGAAGCCGCGCGTGTGATCATACTGGATCAATCCATCCATCAGCGCCCGGCGCGCATATTCCTGCAAGCGGGGTTCGAGCGTGGTGCGCACCGAAAGGCCGCCGCCATAAAGCTGGTCCTCGCCATAGAGGCGCGCCAGTGCCCGGCGCACATCTTCGGTGAAATATTCGGCCGAATAGACCTGGCTGCCAGCAGCGCGTGGAATGACGTTGAGCGGTTCCTGCTTGGCCGCTGCCGCTTCTTCGGTGCCGACATAGCCATTCTCGACCATCCGGTCGATCACCCAATTGCGCCGCTCGATAGCCTGCTGCGGGCGGCGGAAGGGATGATAATTGTTCGGGCCCTTTGGCAAGGCGGCGATATAGGCCGCTTCGGGCAAGGTCAGCTGGTACAGCGCCTTGTCGAAATAATTGAGCGCAGCAGCAGCCACGCCGTAGGAATTGAGGCCGAGGAAAATCTCGTTGAGATAGAGTTCGAGAATCTTGTCCTTGGTGAACGTCGACTCGATCCGCACCGCCAGAATGGCTTCCTGAATTTTGCGGTCCCAGGTCTGTTCCGAGGTCAAAAGGAAATTCTTGGCAACCTGCTGGGTAATGGAGGAGCCGCCACCCTGAATGGAATTATTGCCATCCATGCGGGCCAGAAGATTGTCACGCAATGCGCGCACCACACCATCGATGGCAATGCCACCGTGATTGTAGAAATCCTTGTCCTCGGCGGACAGAAAGGCCTCTACGACCAGAGGGGGAACAGTCTCGACGGGCTGAAACAGCCTGCGCTCGCGCGCATATTCGGCCAGCAATGTCCCATCAGCGGCGTGAACGCGCGTGGTGACCGGCGGCTGGTAGTCCTGCAACACGGTGTAGTCAGGCAATTGCGCGGTGACTGTAGCGACATAAACGCTGGCCACACCCACGCCGGCCAGCGCGAGGAACATACCGAAGCCAAAAAGCCAGCCAAGCAGACGAAACATTATATACCCCGCGCCGTAATGTCGGCGAACAGACCGGAATCATAGCAGAATCCGGGCATAAAGTTGATCACTTTAGCTTTGGCAAAAGGCCGTCTGGCCGCGCTCACGGCTCTTCCTGCAAAGTGTCGAAATAGGTTGAGATACCCCGCGCAATGGCTTCGGCCGTTCGGTCTCGCCAATCCGATTGCATAAGGTTGGCCGCGTCGCTCGCATTGGACAAAAAGCCAAGCTCCACCAGAACCGAAGGAATATCGGGCGCCTGCAATACGAAAAAGTCGGCCTGACGCACCGGGAAGCGGCGCAGGGCAACACTAGGTTCGAGTTGATGCACAATGGACTCGGCAGCCATGAACGATTGCACCCGCATTTCGCGGCGCATGAGATCGAGCAGGATATCGACGACCTCCGGCCCCATTTGCGGCATGGCAAACCCGGCGATCACATCCGACTTATTCTCATTATCGGCCATGACCTTATCGAGAACATCGGTCGCATTCTCGTTACGGGTATAAACGCTGGCCCCGCGAATTTCGGGCTGCTGAAAGCTGTCGGCATGAATGGAGATGAACAGATCGGCCTTATTGCCCCGCGCCAGGGCAACGCGCTCTTCCAGCCGAAGATAGGTGTCGGTTTCGCGGGTCAGCGCCACATCGAACCGTCCCGATTCGACCAGCAATTCCTGCAAGCGCAGGGAGAAAGCCAGAACGATATCCTTTTCCCTGATTCCATCTGCGGTTTCGGCGCCGCTATCGATGCCACCATGTCCCGGATCGATGACGACCAGTGGCTTTGTGGCGATAGCCAGTTCCGAGCCGCCCGCAGGCGTCGACGCGACGGGTGGCACCACGCTTGCTGAAGCGCTGCGGTCGCGCTCGACATTGGCGGCGAATTCTTCGTCCGTGGCCGGAATGATGTCGACGACGAGGCGCGCCGGTTGTCCGTCGAAAGGATCGAGCACATAGGCCTGCTGGACCTGAGCGGGTATGGACAGGGTGAGCATGGTGCGCACCCGGTCAGGCGCGGCCTGCTCGATCACATAGCCGGAAACGACACCCTCCCCGGCGGCGTCTCCTTCTGTTTCCTGCAGGGAGAACGTCCCTGCCCGCACGTCGACGGCAATCCGGTTGGGGCCATCCAGCGACACGAAGGCGAACTCGGTGCGCGCAGCCAGATCTATAACCAGTCGCGCCCTGTCGGGTGTGGCGGTGATGCGGGCATCTATCACATTTGGCAGCGGCGGCAGGCTGGCGCTGTCCTGCCCATTGGCAAGGCCAGAAAATGCAAGCGACAGCATCAGCACCAATCGGATCAGAATATGTCTGGTCAAAACGCGATCGGGCTCCTGCACTGATAAAACCGGAAACACCGCGCTTGATCTGCGATTCTTCGGCAATAGGCTGCTTTATGCGATGAATTGCGTTCATGGCAAAGAAGTGACCGTTCAAATCCGTATGCAACCACAGCTTTTGACTTTCCTGTTGCCATTCCGGCGCAACTTTTCTACACGCTAGAGGTGAAGGCGCGTGTGTTTCGCGGCCATTTTCGGAGGCGCTGACAACCCTCCCTTGGTCCGGAACAGTGCTGGCAGACGCCGTGATCGGCAATCTGGCCCAGTGCGGACGTTGCGGTTTGCGCGCCTGACTTGAGAATTTCGGCCCCCCGGCCGGACGGTGGCAGGTTTCCCGCCACCCAATAGGAAGAGGTCAAATGGCCCGCAGGCGGAGTACCAGCGACGCGATCGAGACTACCGATTGCCGCTTTGCATCGCCCTATTTGCAGGCCGTGACCACATTTACTCTGGCGCAGAACGTGAGAGGTTCGCGCCCTACCCCACTCAACCCATTCGCCCCGCAATGCGCCACACCCAGGATGCCGCCTATTCGGCGTCCCCTTGTCGGCGCGCGGGTGCGCGGAGCATATTATGGCGACCAAGAGAATGCTGGTGGATGCCATCCACCCGGAAGAAACACGGATTGTCGTTACATCAGGTAACCGACTCGAGGAATTCGACTTTGAATCGGCGACCCGCCGCCAGTTGCGGGGGAATATCTACCTCGCAAAGGTCACGCGCGTTGAGCCGTCCCTGCAAGCGGCTTTCGTTGAGTATGGCGGCAATCGCCACGGTTTCCTCGCTTTCAGCGAAATCCACCCCGATTATTACCAGATCCCCGTTGCCGACCGCGAAGCCCTGCTGCGCGATGAAGAGAGCGAGGACGAGAGCCACGATGACGTCGAAGACACCGTTTCGGTGCCTGAAGGCGTAGTTGAAGCCGACGCGGAATCCGATCCGCAGGAACATGGTGAGCCGAGCCACATCGAGCAGGCCCCGGCCAATAGTGAACCGGTGGAATCCATCGGTGGCGCCGACGCGCTTGAAGAAGTGCCGGAACGCCGCCGCTCCAGCCAGCAGCGCCGTCACCAGTACAAGATTCAGGAAGTCATCAAGCGGCGGCAGGTGATGCTGGTGCAGGTGGTCAAGGAAGAACGCGGCAACAAGGGCGCGGCTCTCACCACCTATCTGTCGCTGGCCGGTCGCTACTCCGTCCTGATGCCGAATACCGCCCGTGGTGGCGGCATTTCGCGCAAGATCACCAATGCTGCCGACCGCAAGCGCTTGAAGGAAATCACTGCCGATCTGGAAGTGCCGCAGGGCATGGGCGTGATTCTGCGCACGGCCGGTGCTTCGCGCACCAAGGCCGAGGTGAAGCGCGACTTCGAATATCTGATGCGTCTATGGGAAAGCGTGCGCACGCTGACCTTGCAGAGCCAGGCGCCCTGTCTGGTTTACGAAGAAGGCTCGCTGATCAAGCGGACCATCCGCGATCTCTATAACAAGGACATCGATGAAGTGTTCGTGGCGGGCGATGACGCTTTCCGCGAAGCCAAGGACTTCATGAAGATGATCATGCCGAGCCACGCCAAGAACGTGGTGCTCTACAAGGATGATCAGCCGCTGTTCTCAAAATATGGCGTCGAAGCGCAGCTCGATTCCATGTTCTCGCCCACGGTCACCCTGCCCTCCGGCGGTTACATCGTCATCAACCCGACCGAAGCGCTGGTTTCCATCGACGTAAACTCGGGCCGCTCCACCAAGGAGCACAATATCGAGGACACCGCGCTCCAGACCAATCTGGAAGCTGCCGACGAAGTGGCGCGTCAGCTTCGATTGCGCGACCTGGCCGGCCTCATCGTCATCGACTTCATCGACATGATGGAGAACCGTTCCAACCGGGCCGTCGAGCGCAAGCTCAAGGATTGCCTCAAGGACGATCGCGCCCGCATTCAGGTAGGCCGCATCAGCCATTTCGGCCTGATGGAAATGAGCCGTCAGCGCATCCGCTTCGGCGTTGTCGAAAGCTCGACACACAAGTGCCCAATCTGTGACGGCACGGGTCTGGTTCGTTCCACCGAAAGCCTGGCGCTGATGATCATGCGCCACATCGAAGACCACGTTCTGCGCAAGCAGGGCCAGTCGATCAATGTCCGCGTGCCGGTGGAAGTCGCGCTCTACATTCTCAACTACAAGCGCGAAACACTCACCCAGCTCGAAATCCGCAACAATCTGTCGATCACCATCACTGCCGACGGCAAGCTGGCAGGGCACGACTTCCATATCGAAAAGGGCGAAACCCGCGTTTCCGCCTATGCCGATCAGCGCGCCGCCGCCCATGTGCGCGTCGATAGCGCCGTGATCGAAGAAGAGGCGGACGTCGAAGAGGTCGAGGACGAAGAGGCCGAGGAAACCGAAGCCCGCGCAGAGACCGCCGAAGGTGATGGCAATGGCCGTCGTCGCCGTCGCCGTCGTCGCCGTGGCGGCCGCAATGGTGACGCCGCTCAGGCCAATGCCTCCGAAAATGGTGCTGTCGGTGAAACCGCTTCTGAAGAAGAAGCTGAAGACAGCGAAGAAAACGCCGCTGCGCGCCATGCCGTCGAAGGTGATGATGCCGAAGAACAGCGCCGTCGTCGTCGTCGCGGTCGCCGTGGTGGCCGTCGCAATCGCCGCGACGAGGTGAACGCCGAAGCCGCAGTTGAGGCACCGGCCGAAGCCGTCGTTGCGCATGTCGATCTTGAGGCCGCTGCTCCTGTAGCCGAAGCCGCTCCCGCAGCGGAAGAAGCCCCCGCAGCCGAGGAAAAGCCAAAGCGCAAGCCGCGTACCCGCAAGAAGGTTGCCGAAACCGAGGAATCTGCACCGGCAGAAACCACGCCGGTCGAGGCTGTCGCGGCGGAGCCGGTTGCCGAGGAGAAGCCCAAGCGGAAGCCGCGTACGCGCAAAAAGGCAGAACCCGCTGAAGCAGCAGCAGAAACCGCTGTTGTCGAAGCCGCTCCAATTGCCGAAGCGCCGAAGGCCGAAGAACCGGCTGCGGAAGAAAAGAAGCCTGTTCGCGCCCGCCGCGTGAAGAAGGAATTGCCGCCCGAAGGCGTGGTGGTGACGTCGAGCTCCGCCCCTGCGGAGGAAGTGCCTGCCGCGCCGGAAAGCGAAGCAAGCACGGAAGCCGAGCCGGACAAGAAGAAGAAGGTCGGCTGGTGGCAGCGCCGCCTCGGCCTTGGCTAGAAACACAAAGGGCGGCTCTCGGGCCGCCCTTTCTTTTTGGCATGATGAAGGTTTCAGGCGAGAACGAAACGCCGCAAGCGCTCAAGCGCCTCAGTGATGGTCGATTGCGTCCCCGCATAGCTGAACCGCACATAGCCATGGCCATCCACCCGGTCAAAATCGACGCCTGGCGTCGCGGCGATCCCGGCTTCTTCCAGCAGCGTCTCGCAGAATTTCAGGGAATCATTGGAGAAGCGGCTGATCCCTGCATAGGCGTAAAACGCCCCGTCACCGCTTGATGACAGCTCAAAACCGATTTCTCGCAAGCCCGCCGCAAGAACCTGCCGGTTTGCCGCATAATCGGCTTTTTGCACTTCCGCATAATCCCGCTCCCCGAGCGCCGCCTGCGCCGCAATCTGGCTGAGCGTGGGTGCGGAAATGAAGAGGTTCTGCTGCAGGATTTCCGCGCGCCGGATCAACGCTTCCGGCAAGACCATCCAGCCGATCCGCCAGCCGGTCATGCAATAATATTTGGAGAAACTGTTGATGACGATGGCATCGCGCGTCAACTCAAGCGCACTCACCGACGGCCCGCGATAATCAAGGCCATGATAGATTTCGTCAGAAATGAACTGCACGCCCAGCCGGGCGCATGTCTGGACAATATCGGCCAATCCGGCACGATCGACAGCGGCCCCGGTTGGATTGGCCGGGCTGGCGAACAGCAATCCCTCAAACGGCGCCTCCGCATAGGCAGCTTCGATATCCGCCCCGCTCAGTTGCCAGCCATTCGCGGCTCTGACCGGTATTTCGGCGATATTAAAGCCCAGCCCCAGCAGGGTATTCACATAGGCGGGATAGCCGGGCCGCGTGATGGCGATGCGAGCGCCGGGCCTGAAGGCGGTGTGAAAGGCTAGAATAAAACCCGCCGATGATCCCGTGGTGGCGAGGATCAGTTCGGGATCGACAGAAACGCTGTGCTGGTTCTGATAATAGCCCGCAAGCCCCTCGCGCAGCTCCACCATGCCTTTGGCGCTGGTATAGCCCTGCGGATGCGGTAGCGCCCTGGCGACAGCCTCGATGACACGCGGCGCGGGCGGCTGGCCGGGCTCGCCTAGCTCCAGATGGCAGATACTACGGCCCTGCCCCTCCAGCACTTTGGCGCGCTTGAGAATATCCATGGCCAGGAACGGCATCAGCCCGTCTGCGGACGCGTCTGTCATATCGGCTCCATATGCGTTGCCTCGGGACTACCCCGAAGCGCCGCGCCTCTCAACAACAATTGGTGATGAAACGGGCACACCGCCCAGTCCCGGCTGTTCGTTTACCAGAGGTCTGCTAGAAGAGCGCAACGACTCGACGGAGCCTGCCATGAAAAGCCTTTCCATCGTGCTGGCCGCTGTCGCTGGCCTTCTTGCCGGCGCCCTCGGCTTTTCGCTGCTCAATCAGCCCAAACCGGAAACGGATGCGCTGGCCGTGCGCGCCATCGTGGAACAGGTTCTCGCCGAGCAACCCGCGCCAGTAGCGCCACAAATGGCCGCTCTCGATGCCGAAACGCTCAATCCGATGATCGAAGACTTCCTGATGAGCGATCCGAAGCTGCTGCAGCGCCTCTCTGTCGCGCTGGAAGATACATTGCGGGTTGAGGAGCAGTCCCGCACGGAACTGGCAATGACCAGCTATTACGACGCCATTTTCAATGCGCCCGATCCCATCATCCTCGGCAATCCGGATGGCGATGTGACGCTGGTCGAATTTTTCGATTATAATTGTGGCTATTGCCGCAACGCGGTGCCGGATATGGCCGCCCTGCTGGCCGAAGACCCCAACCTCAAGATCATCCTCAAGGAATTCCCGATCCTCTCCAATGAATCGATCGATGCCGCGCGCATCGGCATTCTCGTCGGCAAGAGCGATGCGGATTACTGGAGCTTCCACCAGACCCTGTTCTCCAGCCGGGGCAAGGTCGACAAGGCGACCGCTCTTGCGGCTGCAGCCGAACAGGGGCTTTCGCCCGTCGATCTGGAATTGCGCATGGGCGAAGAACAGGTAGCCCGCACCATTCAGAGTTCATACGAAATCGCACAGGCGCTGGGCATTTCGGGCACGCCGACCTACATTATCGGCAATGAGATCATTCCGGGTGCCATCGGTGCCGACGAATTGCGCACCCGCATCGCCAATATGCGCGAATGTGGTCGCACCACCTGCTTGTGAGTACGCACATTGCTAGCATTTCCAGTGCATTTCGTGTAACCGCCCTTGCGTCGGCCAGATAGGCCGTTGCACAAGAGCTGGATCATGACCAAACGCGTTCTCGTCCTCAATGGCCCGAACCTCAACCTGCTCGGCACGCGCGAGCCGGACACCTATGGCTCGGAAACGCTCAAGGACGTAGAAGCCTTGTGCAGACGCGCCGCAAGCGAGCTTGAGCTGACTTTGGACTTCAGACAGTCCAATCACGAAGGCGAACTGGTGACCTGGATTCAGGACGCCCGCAAAACGGCAGACGGCATTATCATCAATCCGGCTGCCTATTCACACACTTCAGTCGCCATCCACGACGCCCTGCGGGCCGCGGATATTCCGGTGGTTGAAGTTCATCTTTCCAATATCCATCAACGCGAAGCGTTCCGGCACCACTCCTATGTGTCGTCGGTCGCCTTTGGCGTCATTTGCGGCTTTGGCAGCCTGGGGTATAAGTTAGCCCTTGAAGCCCTGGCCCAAAAACTCAAATGAAGCTTCGACACGCGAAGCCGGGAGACCGACAAAAATGACGAAGTCATCGCTGGATCAGGACCTGATCCGCGCCATCGCCGAACTGCTCAACAAGGAAAACCTTGCCGAGATCGAAATCGAGCAGGAAGACCTGCGGGTTCGCGTCACCCGGTCCTATCCCAATGAGGCACCTGTCTACGCACAGCCGCCGATGCAGTACATGGCCGCCGCACCTGCGGCAGCGCCGAGTGCGCCTTCGGGCTCCGTGCCGGCAGCAGCGCCTGCCAAGGCCGAAGACCTCGCCTCCAATCCGGGCACGCTGACCTCTCCGATGGTCGGCACGGCCTATCGCTCGCCCGAGCCGGGCAAGCCCGCTTTCGCGGAAGTCGGCGCCAAGGTCACGGAAGGCCAGACCGTCCTCATCATCGAAGCGATGAAGACCATGAACCAGATTCCGGCGCACCGTTCGGGCACCGTCACCCGCATTCTCGTGGAAGACGCCCAGCCGGTCGAATATGGCGAGCCGCTCGTCGTCATCGAGTAAGGGGTCTTTCCTATGTTCCAGAAAGTCCTGATCGCCAATCGCGGCGAAATCGCTCTGCGCATTCTGCGCGCCTGCAAGGAAATGGGCATCGCAACCGTGGCGGTACACTCCACGGCCGACGCCAACGCCATGCATGTCCGCCTTGCCGACGAAAGCGTCTGCATCGGGCCCAATTCGGCCAAGGATTCCTATCTCAACATTCCCGCCATCATGGCGGCTTGCGAGATTACCGGCGCCGATGCGGTGCATCCGGGCTATGGTTTCCTCTCGGAAAATGCGCGCTTCGCCAAGATCCTTGAAGAACACAACATCACCTTCATCGGCCCATCTGCGCACCATATCGAGATCATGGGCGACAAGATCACCGCCAAGAAGACGGCGGTGGAGCTTGGCATTCCCGTGGTTCCGGGCTCGGCTGGCGCGGTGGAAACCGAGCAGCAGGCGCTCAAGAACGCCAAGGACATCGGCTATCCGGTGCTGATCAAGGCAACCGCTGGCGGCGGTGGCCGTGGCATGAAGGTTGCCCAGACCGAATCCGAACTGCTGGTTGCGTGGTCGACCGCCCGTTCCGAAGCCAAGGCGGCTTTCGGCAACGATTCGGTCTATATGGAAAAATATCTCGGCAAGCCGCGCCACATCGAGGTTCAGGTTCTCGGCGACGGTCAGGGCAATGCCGTCCATCTGGGCGTCCGTGACTGCTCCTTGCAGCGCCGCCACCAGAAGGTTTGGGAAGAGGCCGGTGGCCCGACGATTCTGCCGGAAGAGCGCGACGAAATCGGCGAAATCTGCGCCGCTGCCATGCGCAAGCTCAAATATTCCGGCGCTGGCACGGTCGAATTCCTCTACGAAAACGGCGAGTTCTATTTCATCGAAATGAACACCCGCTTGCAGGTGGAACATCCGGTGACCGAACGCATCACCGGCATCGACATCGTCTATGAGCAGATCAAGGTTGCTTCGGGCGAAAAGCTGTCGATGAGCCAGGATCAGGTGCAGTTCTATGGCCACGCCATCGAAGTGCGCATCAATGCCGAAGACGCACAGACCTTTGCTCCCTCGCCGGGCACGATCACTTTCTATCACCCGGCAGGCGGCGTCGGCGTACGCGTCGATTCGGCGGTGTATCAGGGCTACAAAATTCCGCCCTATTACGACTCGTTGATCGGCAAGCTGATCGTTTATGGCCGCACCCGCGAAGAATGCCTGAAGCGCCTCAGCCGCGCCGTGGACGAATTCGTGGTCGACGGGGTGAAAACCACCCTGCCCCTGTTCCAGCGGCTTATCAAGGAGCCGGACATTCTGGCGGGTAATTACGACATCCATTGGCTGGAAAAGTTTCTGGCCAATAACAAGGCGTAAGACACCCCCACCCAACCTCCCCCTGAAGAAGGGGGAGGAGTTGATCGAGTCTATCTCAAGCATATGGGCACACTGGATGGGTCCCTCCCCCTGCCACAGGGGGAGGCTAGGTGGGGGTTCTTCCCACCACCACGTTCATTCAGTAAAAGCACCTCATGGCCCGCCGCACCGATCCCTTTGCCGTCGACATCACCCCCGAACTGATCATTCGTGCCTATCGCGCCGGGATTTTTCCCATGGCCGAGGATGCGGAAGACAATGATCTGTTCTGGGTCAGCCCAGAGATGCGCGGCATCATCCCGCTCGATGGCTTTCACGCCAGCAAAAGCCTGCGCAAGGCCATGCGGAAATCAGGCTGGACCATCCGCGTAGACAGCAATTGGGATGGCATTATCGAGGGCTGCGCGACGGTCGGCGCCGATCGGCAGAGCACCTGGATCAACCAGACGATCCGTTCCGTCTATGGCGAATTGTTCCGTCGCAGCATCGCGCATACGGTCGAAGTCTGGGACGGCAATGAGCTTATCGGTGGCCTCTATGGCCTCGCCATCGGAGCCGCTTTTTTCGGTGAATCCATGTTTCACCGCCGCACCGACGCCTCCAAAATGGCGATGGCCCATCTGGTTGAGCGCCTCAAGGCCGGTGGTTTTGAATTGCTCGACACCCAGTTTCTCACCGATCACCTCGCCTCGCTTGGCGGGGTCGAAATTCCACGCGCCGAATATGAGGACAGTCTCAGCCGCGCCTTGCAGCGCGATGGCGATTGGACCAGATGGGATCGAAAATGACCAAACCCACAGACCTGCCTGAGAGCCTTTCGCCGCTCGCCGATCTCGACTGGACCGAAATCGGAATTGGAAAATCAAACTGTGACGTTTGGCGCATCATGCTGGGAGACGGCAATGCGGTGTTTCTCAAGGCCGAGCCCGTTCACCCGCTTGCCGAATTGCCCGGAGAAATCGAGCGTCTGAACTGGCTCACCAAAATGGGCTTCAAGTCGCCACGCGTCATCGACGCCGAGCAGACCAATGACCGCATCTGGCTCTTGATGAGCGCCGTGCCGGGACAAGACCTTACCCATTATCTGGATCGTCCGGCCGACTTTATCCGTGCCTATGCTCAGGGCCTGAAACGCATGCACGCGCTCGACCCGGCCCATTGCCCGTTTGATCACAGCATCGAGGCCCGTATCGCCGAAGCAGAGGCCAGACTTGCCGCCGGGCTGGTGGACGAAAGCGATTTCGATACGGCCCATATTGGCTGGACCGGCCAGCAGGTGCTCGACTGGCTCAAGGCCAATCGCCCAACAGAGGGGCAGTTGATCGTCACCCATGGTGACGCCTCCGCCCCCAATATCCTTGCCGACGATGGCCGTTTTTCCGGCATGGTCGATTGCAGCCGGCTCGGCCGCAGCGATGTGTGGCAGGATCTCACCCTCGCCTGCCGCAGCATCGCCCACAATGTCGGCCAGGAGCATGTCGCCTCGTTCCTCAAAGCCTATGGCGTTGAATGGGACGAGACGAAATATCGCTTCTATAACGCGCTCGACGAAATGTTCTGATCTATTCCGCCAGCTTGAATGCCAGCGTCGTAACCCACTGATCCATATCAGGCACCTCGACCGGATCGGATTCGTAGAGTTCAAGCCGACAGGCGAAGTGATCGCCATCGGCCTTTTCGTCCACATCCAGCTTGGTGCCAGTTTCCTTGAGCCAGCCGATCAGCATCCCGGTGACCGTCATCAGTCTATCGGGATGCCCATTCCAGGTCAGCGTTACGAACTGCCCCTCCGGCAGCGTGCCGAAATGCACGTCGCCCTCATCGTCTCCCGCATGCTCAACAGCGATGCCGGCTTCGACATCCAGCGTCCCGGCCATGTCGATGCGCCGATAATTATAAAAAGCAGGACCGACTGGCTCGATTCCAAGCTTTTGCAGATGGCCAAACAGCTTGGGGAAGCCCTCATTGGCGGGCTTCTGCATGTCATTCATCGGCACGGTAAAGCGCACAAAGACATAGGGCTGCGCCGGGCGGTCAACAATTTCAGGCAGGGTCAGCATGATCATTCCTCCGCTGACCCGATTCTCTCATATTTGCGCGGAACGGCAATATGAGAATTCGACAGCGGCAGGTGGTCTAGCGCTGGTCCGGCGGCGGCACATTGGTCGAAGTTTTGCACTCAATCAGCCAGACGTCATAGACCGCGTGATCCACCGCATTGAGCGCCGGACTGTCCGCAAACATCCAGCCGGTGAAAATCCGTTCATCAGAGCCATCCAGGCTCATCTGATTGACCTCGAGGAAGGCCGAAATACGCTGCAATGTGTCGCTGGCGGGACGGTTGTAACAGGCCCGCGGCGTGATCTCCAACGCCCCAAAAAGCACCGTTTCATCGATATAAACGTCGAAACGTGTGATGCGGCCTGTGATCTTGTCGAGCCCGGCAAACGTCGCCACCGGATTGGCAAGCGGCTGCGCCTGCACCGGCACTGAAACGCCGCAAGCCAAAACGGCCGCTGTCAAAAGCGGCCGCAGCATTACATGAAGAAAATCGCGCAAGCCTTTGATGCCCTTATTCAGGCGACCAAGCCTGATAGTCACCGGTGACGCGTGGCCGCTCGCCCTTGTTGAGCAGGCTGCCATCTGGACGGTATGCCGCAGCGGTGCCCGTCAGGTTCGGCTGGTGCGGTTTTTCCCAGGCGCGCGGCTCGTATTTCGCGTCGGCAGGCGTCACATCGGTGCGATGATGCATCCAGCCATGCCAGCCCGGGGGAATGGCCGAAGCGTCGGCATAGCCGCCAGCATAGGTCACATAGCGGCGATCGTGCTTCTTGTCGTAATAATAGCGATTGCCGAACTCATCGGAGCCGACATATTCCCCGAACCGGCGGATCCAGAGGCGCGTGCCCCAGGTGTTGCCCCCCCACCAGGAGAGGATTTCGGTCAGGAATTGCTTGATACCGGATTGGGCCACGGGACGATTCCGAAAGTTTGGGCGTCGATTTGCTCGCGGTTTAGCATGGCTGGCCCACAGAGCCTAGTCCAAAGCACACGCGCGAGCCTCCTTTTGCGGCAGAGCCGCTCCCTGACCCGAGACGCGGTGGCGCCACAAGATATGGTATGCTGCACCGCAGTCTATGAGGGCCGGAATAGATAGCTTGACACTATCCGGGGCCGTCTGATTCTGGCATCTCGCCTTATGGTAAAGCACCGTTTAACGCGCCAGCTTCACGCCCGAACTGCAAGTATTTGTCGCGCATTATGGCCGGAAGCTGATCTCACATTTTGGCTCAGAAGCCGCGCTCCAGCACTGATCAAATCAGCTGCGTCAGAGCCCTGTTTGCATTGCGCTTTGTCCCCGCAATTCACATATTACACATACCACTGCTTGTTCTGGAGCAAAGTGTGGGCACTAGGTGTTGTGATTTCTGGCGTTGACGCGCCAGCTGAATCGGGAAAGTCTGAGCCTCGGCCCAAACCTGCTTCAGGTGACGGGCAAGTCCTTGATACCCAGCGCTGGCATTACAGATCGGCGCGGGTCGAGGCACAGGGCAAATATTTGAGGTCCGCACCCTCCCGCGGGCATCGGTTTGTAAAAGCGTCACACAAGAACGGACGAAGCCGGACCAGCGGCTGGCGGGCGATCATGCCTGCGTGATTTGGGGAATACGAAGACAATGCGCATCGAACGCCGGTTTACCACTGCCAACGCGGATCGTTATGGGTCCATCGAGTTCCGCTCGGCGACCAGCGAAATCCGGAATCCGGACGGCTCCGTGGTCTTCAAGCTCGACGATATCGCGGCGCCTTCGGCCTGGTCGCAGGTGGCCACCGACATCATTGCCCAGAAGTATTTCCGCAAGGCCGGCGTGGCCAAGGTCTTGAAAAAGGTCGAGGAAAACTCCGTCCCCTCGTGGCTGTGGCGCTCCGTTCCCGACGAAGCTGCACTCGCCAAACTGCCCGAAGCCGAACGCTACGGCTCGGAAATGGATTCGCGGCAGGTCTTTGATCGCCTTGCTGGCACCTGGACCTATTGGGGCTGGAAGGGCGGCTATTTCGACAGCGAGGAAGACGCTCTCGCCTTCCGCGACGAACTCGCCTTCATGCTCGCAACCCAGCGTGTCGCGCCCAATTCTCCGCAATGGTTCAATACGGGCCTGCACTGGGCCTATGGCATTGATGGCCCTGGCCAGGGCCATTTCTATGTCGACCCTTTTACGCACAGGCTCGTTCAATCCAAATCGGCCTATGAGCATCCCCAGCCGCATGCCTGCTTCATCCAGTCGGTAGAGGACGACCTGGTGAATGAAAACGGCATCATGGACCTCTGGGTCCGCGAAGCGCGCCTGTTCAAATATGGCTCGGGCACCGGCACCAATTTCAGCAGACTGCGCGGCGAAGGCGAAAAGCTTTCGGGCGGCGGTAAATCGTCCGGCCTGATGAGCTTCCTCAAAATCGGCGATCGCGCTGCCGGCGCCATCAAGTCGGGCGG